>JAESFY010000042.1_pt1 | contig 160324 bp, 141 predicted proteins | sample 9266201 | NCBI WGS metagenome assembly JAESFY01 (sample SAMN14515071, study PRJNA621656) | algae metagenome | isolation source: Nodosilinea sp. WJT8-NPBG4 and co-occurring heterotrophs from soil, lower... | place: USA: Pinto Basin, Colorado Desert, California | collected 2006-05-27 | reverse complement strand
TGTGGGCTTCCCGACTTTTTCAGACATCACGGAATGACCTTGAGTATGTTAAAGTCCCTCGCCCTATCTTCGACACCTGGACCGAGTTACTCTGCCATGCCGCCTGATTGGATAAAGTCGAGCTAAGCGATCGCCCTAAAGCTGTAGACGTTCCTATTAGAACTAGGGCTCAAGTCCCTGGTCAAAGATTGAGTTGGGCTAAACTTCCTCATTGAAGACCTAGCTACAGCATTCAATCTAAATAGCGGCTTACACTAGCTTCATAAAGCAAGGCGACTGTCAGCAGATTTCCAAATAGCTATCGTCTTAAGGAAATCAGCATTTATTATCTATAGATCGTGACGCAACTCGGTGGACTTTTTTAATCTAGAATTTACTCGGTCAATAAATTGATTAAGATAATTGGGAACAGATCGCCTCATCACCTAAGCACTTCACCCAGGCTCGGCAAGGTGCCACGTAAAGCTATGTAAAGCGGCTTCTGGCAATATTTAGAACTATTAATGACGCTTTTGTTACATGTCAAAGCCAGTCAGGGCAATGGTTTCAGGCTTTAGCAGTGATCAAATCTGTTCTTTGATGCACTAATTCACTTAACTTAATACTTCTAAACTACCTGCTCATAATATTGCCCTTAATATTCTTTTAAGGACTCTACAACTGCTCTGGTTATTGGTGTTTGAGCATTTGTCAGCATTTCTTGAAGAGAGTTTGGTGGCGAACTGAGGATTATCCTAAGGGGTTGAATAGGTTTTTTTCTTTCGTTCAGTGGTTTTCTCTGTTGGCGAGGCTACAGGGTTTTATTCGCAGCCAGTTAAAATGAGGTCAATCTCGCTAGAGGATCGGGCTAAAGACAGGGCTTGAACTCATGGCTGGCGAGGGAAACGATCCATAGTTGGGTTTGTTGGTGTAAACGTCTCAAGTCATTGAGACCTAAGTTGTCAACGTGAATGGTGAGTTGCCCTAGATAATCTGTCTTGGGTAATGCGATCGCTCCAAGGAGCAATCTATGGCCATCGCGGCATCTGCTTCGAGCCTCCGGGCTGCCAGCGAATTCTTGTGTGATTACTACAGTATTAAGGGTTCTTATGGCTAAGCAATCTATTCGTCTGCCCGAATCAAACACAACGACAGAGGTGCCACTGTCGTTAGGCTCGGCAGGTGTTGCGCTCGATGCTGAAACGCAGGTGAGCCAAATTCAGCAGGCGTTGGTCAACAACTTGCACTGGGTGCAGGGCAAAGACGAACAGTTTGCTAATGCCCACGACTACTACACAGCGCTGGCCCACAGCGTACGCAACCAGCTGCTGAAAAAACGCATTCGCACGGCCAAGACCTACGCCGAAGCGAAGACCAAAAACGTATATTATCTGTCGGCAGAATTTCTCATGGGCCGCCAGTTGGGCAACGGTCTAATCAACCTGGGCATGTACGACACCATGCGCCACGCCTTGGCTGACTGTGGGCTAGACCTAGACGAACTGCTCGAGCGTGAGGCCGAGCCGGGTCTGGGCAACGGCGGGCTGGGTCGTCTGGCCGCCTGCTTTATGGACTCGCTCACCACTCTCAACCTGCCTGCGATCGGCTACGGCATTCGCTACGAGTTTGGCATCTTTACCCAGCTGATTCGTCAGGGCCACCAGGTCGAAGCGCCCGACAAGTGGCTCAGCTACGGCAACCCTTGGGAAATTGCCCGCCCCGACTATCGGGTCGAAATTAAGTTTGGCGGCCACACCGAGGTCTATAAGAAAGACGGTGACGACGACTACCAGGTGCGGTGGATCCAGGCTCAGACTGTGATTGGCATTCCCCACGATGTGCCAGTGCCGGGCTATGGCACCGAGAACGTCAACCTGCTGCGGCTGTGGAAGGCCGAGGCTGGAGAAGCCTTTGACCTCGATGCCTTTAACGCCGGCGACTATTTTGGGGCGGTAGCCAACAAGATGATCTCCGAAAACATTACTAAGGTGCTCTACCCCAACGACGAAACCCGCCAGGGCAAAGAGCTGCGTCTGCAACAGCAGTACTTCTTTGTCGCCTGCTCCCTGCAAGACATCATTCGTTTGCACCTGCGCGACCACAGTAACTTAGAGAATCTGGCCGAGTTTGCCGCCATTCAGCTCAACGACACCCACCCGGCCATTGGCGTCGCCGAGCTTATGCGCCTGCTGATCGACGAATACAGCTTCGAGTGGGCCGCCGCCTGGAAAATCACCCAGCGCACCTTTGGCTACACCAACCACACCCTCATGCCCGAGGCGTTGGAGAAGTGGTCGGTAGACTTGTTTGGCAAGCTACTGCCCCGTCACCTCGAAATCATCTACGAAATCAACCACCGCTTCTTGGCTCAGGTCAAGCTGCGCTACCCCAACGATTCCGATCGCCTCGAACGCCTCTCGCTGATCGAAGAAGGCCCTGAGCGCCGGGTGCGGATGGCCAACCTAGCCTGCGTTGGCAGTCACGCCATCAATGGCGTCGCCGCCCTGCACACCGAGCTGCTCAAGCAGGAAGTGCTGCAAGATTTCTATGAGCTGTGGCCTGACAAGTTTAGCAACAAGACCAATGGCATCACCCCCCGCCGCTGGCTGTTGCAGTGCAACCCCCGCCTGGCCCAGCTAATTTCTGAGACCATCGGCGACAGCTGGATCACCAACCTCGACGATCTCAAGCAGCTTGAGGCCTTTGTCGATAATGATGTGTTTCGCCATGCTTGGCAGGCTATCAAGCAGGAGAACAAGTGGAGCCTGGCCCGCTACATCCACGACGCTGTGGGTATAGAGGTCAACCCCGACTCCATGTTTGATGTGCAGATCAAGCGCATCCACGAGTACAAGCGGCAACTGATGAACGTGCTGCACGTGATTACCCTCTACAACCGCATGGTGCAAAACCCTGGGGATCATGTCGTGCCGCGCACGGTGATCTTTGGCGGCAAGGCGGCCCCCGGCTACGCCATGGCCAAGCTAGTAGTGAAGCTGATCAACGCTGTCGCCGATGTGGTCAATAACGACCCCATTGTGGCTGGGCGGCTGAAGGTGGTGTTTTTGCCCAACTACAACGTCTCCCAAGCCCAACGACTGTTTCCGGCCTCTGACCTGTCAGAGCAGATCTCGACCGCTGGCATGGAAGCCTCGGGCACTGGCAACATGAAGTTTGCCCTCAACGGCGCGCTCACCATTGGCACCCTCGATGGCGCTAACGTGGAGATTCGCGAAGAGGTGGGAGCCGACAACTTCTTCCTGTTTGGTCTGACCACGGAGCAGGTCGCGGCTTGCAAGGCTGTGGGCCACAACCCTTGGTACTACTACGACACCAACCCCGAGCTGAAGCGCACCCTAGATGTGATCGCCTCAGGGCTATTTTCGCCCGGCGAGCCTAACCTGTTCTTGCCCATTCTCGACTCGCTGCTGGTCGATGATCCCTATATGGTGATGGCCGACTTTGCCGCCTACGTGCAGTGCCAAGAGCATGTCAGCCGCACCTATGAAGATCGCGATCGCTGGGTGCGCATGGCCATTCTCAACACCGCTCGCATCGGCAAATTTTCGGCAGACCGCACCATCGCCGACTATGCCCGCGAGATCTGGAAGGTGAAAGCAGTGCCGGTGGCTGGGGAGTAGGAGTGTGGATGGGTGGGCGGGTAGATGAGTGGGCGGGTAGATGAGCACTTCTGTTGGCTCCTTACCCATCCACCCCCTACCCCTCACCCATCTACCCCTCACCCCGCTTCGGCGGCTCCTTCAGGGCGGCTACCAGCAGGCAGATAATGCCGATGTTGATGCACACGTCGGCCACGTTAAAGATCGGGAAGCGAATCAGCCGAAAGTCTAAGAAGTCAATGACTTCGCCAGACAGGAGGCGATCGATGCCATTGCCCAACGCTCCACTGAGAATCAGCCCGTAGCCCACCTGCTCCCAGCGGTTGGGCAATCGTGCCTTTAAACCCAAGGCAATGAGGCCCAAACTTACCGCCATCGAGAGCCACTTAAGCCACTCACCGTTGTTGCTAAACAGGCTAAAGGCGGCCCCGCTGTTGGTTACATAGGTAAAGTAAAACACCCCTGGCCAGATTGGCAGTGAGTCGGGTGGGGTGGTAAGTTCAAAGGTTTGTGCTACCCAAAACTTAGTGAGCTGATCGAGGGCTAGCCCAACCCCAGCGGCGATCCAGAACCAACGATTGCGCACTCTCATGGGCCTAGTAAAACAACAGCTGTCGCAGCACCAGCGACAGCACTGCCACCGCACACACTATCACCAGATGGCCCGGCATTGGCAAAATAGAATATCCCACCAGCAGCTCCCAGTAGGAGGCCGATACAGTCTGCAACCAGCCTAACAGGGAGGCGATAGTCAAGTAAATGATGCCCAGCCCGTGGATGATGCCCAACCCGCTGAGGCAGCTTAGTGCCAAGGTCTCTAGCTTGGGCGGGTTTTGAAAGGCCAGGTAGCCGCACACCCACCCAGCCGGCACAAAGCCAATTAGATAGCCAAAGCCCGGCTCGCGCACGTAGCTCAGCCCGCCCCCCTGAGTAAATACTGGAAACTCAAACACCCGAAACAGCGCCAGCCCCAGCACTAGGTAAGCAACCTGCGACAGTGCCGCCGCGTTTTTGCCCCCTACACAGCCGGTTAACAGCACGGCCCCTACCTGAAAGCTCACCCCTAGCGACAGCAGCGCCATACCAGACTGCCCCCAGGTCCAGGGAGCGTTGAGGGTAAAGGCTTCCATCCAGGTGGCCACAATGGTGAGAACCAACCCAATCAGAGCCCACAGTAGTTCAAATGGTGCTAGCACTGGCGATGTCTTCACCCGTTGGCGGCAGAATTCAGACATTCACATTAGCAGGGTTTGTCAGGCTGGGCACGGGTTCATAGAAAGATTTTTGCCCGCTATTAGGCAGGAAAAAAGGCATCTCAGTCGCGCACGTTACCCCGCAGAGATTTAATCTGCCCGCGCTTTGCTTTGCTGTCGAGGCGCTTTCTCTTGGCAGTTTTTGAGGGTTTGGTGGGTTTGCGCTTTTTAGGCGTAACAGTGACGCTTTTGACTAAGAGTTTGAGGCGATCGAGGGCATCTTCTCGGTTTTGCTCTTGGGTGCGATGCTGCTGGGCTTTTATGATGACAACTCCCTCTTTGGTGATGCGGCTGTCGTTGAGGTTGAGCAGACGTTCTTTATAAAGGGGCGATAGAGAAGATGCATTGATGTCAAACCGCAGGTGAATGGCAGTAGCAACTTTGTTAACGTTTTGGCCCCCCGCCCCCTGGGAGCGGACGGCGCTCAGCTCAATTTCGCTCAGCGGAATGGCAGTGCGGTTGGTAATTTGCAGCATGACAGTTGGAGACGCTATCTACACCATAGCCAGGTTAAGCCGAGATGCTGCATGAAGCCTTGTTAGGTAATGGCTTCATGCTGTATGGCATCTCTATATTCTGGTTGATTACCTGCTTGACGGGTTTATTTACTTTGAAGTCAGAACGTTGCTCACAGGGTTCCTTCTCCTTGTAGAGCGGGTGTTTTGGAGTATTCCACCCAAAACTATTCTGATCAACCATAGGGCTCGGCCCTTGGTCTGGTCCAGCAGAATCTTGAACAAGTATTTGGTGGAACACTCTTAGTTAAGAGCGGCAAAATCAATCAAAGGAGCTTAATGATGAGAGAACGCAACTGTGCACTAGTTTTAGGCATTCTATTTACGGCCTTGGGTCTGGCTGGATTTATTCCAACGCTTGTATCGCTTCCTTCCTCGGAGGTCGCTGGCGCTGCCCCCCTGCCGATTGATCTGGGAGACACCTATGCGCAGGGTTTTGGCTATCTTTTTGGCCTTTTCCCAATTAATTTGATGCACAACCTGGTTCACCTATCGGTGGGCATCTTTGGGATTTCGGCTTCTACCACGGTGGGTGGTGCCCGTCTTTTCAATCGGTTCTTTGCGATTTCCTATGTATTGATTGCCATTATGGGTTTGGTGCCCGTGGCTCACACCACGTTTGGCCTAATGCCGATTTTTGGCAACAACGTTTGGTTCAACGCTGTAACGGCGTTGATAGCGGGCTATTTTGGGTTTGTTGCACCCGACAAAGAAACCAGCATCAGCGTTTAGTTATCTAGGAGTGGTAGGCCTAGTAAATGTTAGGCCAGGAATCATAGGTTTTGAGGGTTCAGGGTTCAAGGTTTCAGGTTCACGACTGGTTTTGAACCGTACACTGTAGACCTTGAACCCTAGCTATTCGAGCTTGTCACAATTAGCTTAGCTAAGTGCTAGTTTTCTAAGCTCACCTCTCTTAGGTTCTATTCGATCAAGCAAGTTTGGCTTGCGCAAGCATCTTTAAAAGATGGATGTAACTGGACTCGAACCAGTGATCTCCACAATATTTAGCCAGCGTTGCAGTGCTGCGAGCAATTCTGGCTAGCTTTGATAACCTCATTGCTGACGACAGGATCCCACCGCTGCCAACATGCCGGTGCAGCTTGGCCCTAATCTCTACAAAGGGCTGATGCATTTCCTGAACAGGACGGCGATCGCTATTTTAGCCACGAAGCTCAGGGAGAACGGCACTGCGAACGGTTCAGAAATTGGATGATCCCCGCCTGTTGCCAGGACTGGGACCATTGGGCTGGGGCAAATTCTCCCTGACTCGGATAGAGCACCCGCGGAACTTAACCCTGAGCAGCGATTTTTTGGACAAACCCCAGCGTCATCCTAAACTCTGAGCCAGGCGCTCGGCTCGGATGGATTGTTGTTGTGCCAATAAACAGCCCTACCCAAATAAGCGCGATCGCCCTGTAGTCGAAAGAGAGAACTAAATACCCAAGTTCAATCCATAAGTTTTCTCTGAGCGAATTATAACCCCACTTTTTCGAAGCTGTGGAGAGCTTGTTTTTGCAAAATGTTAAGCCAAATTATTCTATCTAGACAAATTATTCGGCGTGTAGTCGAGGCCTGAAATCCCTGTTTGAGGCATGATGTAATTTTTTTATTTTTTACCCCTAATTGCCATTTTCCCTCATCCTTTCGAGAGATGTAGGCCCCTAATCTGCTCCCTAAAGTCTCCCTTAATGGGTAACCGTTTTATCTGAGTTCTACAGGGTTAAACGCATTTATTTTTCGAAACAGAGCTGCCGTATCCAAGTTAGCGATGCTGATTCTCGTAGGTACGCCATTGCCCAGCATGACGCACCTAAGCTAATCCCGGCGGGAGGGTGAGCCAACGCTACAACCCACCCATAGCAGCGTCAATTGCTGGCTCTTTGCTGAAGCTCTTTACTGAGATGAGATGCGGTAACGGCCTATCCCAACGCTCCCAGCTTCAATTTCCCTACGTGCACAATCCAGACTCAACTAACGATTAGGAAAGACCATGGCCACTAAATTTCCGAAATTTAGCCAGGACCTGGCCCAGGACCCGACCACGCGTCGGCTCTGGTACGGGATTGCGACGGCCCACGACTTTGAAAGCCACGATGGCATGACCGAGGAGGCGCTGCATCAAAAGATCTTTGCCTCCCACTTTGGCCATGTGGCGATCATTTTTCTGTGGACCTCTGGCAACTTATTCCACGTTGCCTGGCAAGGTAATTTTGAACAGTGGATTAAAGATCCGCTTCATATTCATCCGATCGCCCATGCGATTTGGGATCCCCATTTTGGTCAAGCGGCGGTGGATGCGTTCACCCGCGAAGGGGCCGTCAACCCGGTCAACGTGGCATATTCAGGGGTGTATCACTGGTGGTACACCATCGGCATGCGCACGAATAACGACCTCTACATGGGGGCGGTGTTTTTGCTGCTGCTAGCCGCTCTGTTTTTGTTTGCTGGATGGCTACACCTACAACCCAGGTTTCGCCCTAGCCTGTCCTGGTTTAAGAATGCCGAATCGCGCCTAAACCACCATTTAGCCGGGTTGTTTGGGGTGAGTTCTCTGGCCTGGGCCGGGCACTTGATTCATGTGGCCATTCCTGAGTCGCGCGGGCAGCACGTGGGCTGGAATAACTTTCTCACCACGCCCCCTCACCCCGCTGGGTTGAAAGCCTTTTTTAGCGGCGATTGGGCCGCCTATGCCCAAAATCCTGACACGGCAGACCATTTGTTTGGCACCGCCCAGGGTTCGGGGACAGCGATCTTGACCTTCCTGGGTGGTTTTCATCCCCAAACTGAGTCGCTGTGGCTGACGGATATGGCCCATCACCACCTGGCGATCGCGGTCATCTTCATCATTGCCGGGCATATGTACCGCACCAACTGGGGTATTGGCCACAGCATTAAAGAGATTCTCTATGCCCACACGCCCCCCAATGGTGCGCTCGGTGAAGGGCACCGGGGTCTCTATGACACCATCAACAATTCTCTACACTTTCAGCTTTCTTTGGCTTTGGCAGCGTTAGGCACCGTGACCTCGCTGGTGGCCCAGCACCAGTACTCGATGCCGCCCTACGCCTTTATGGCCAAAGACTACACTACCCAGGCGGCACTCTATACCCATCACCAGTACATTGCTGGCTTTTTGATGGTAGGAGCCTTTGCCCACGCGGCCATTTTCTGGGTGCGTGACTACGATCCTGAGGCCAACCGTAACAACGTGCTGGCCCGGTTAATCGAGCATAAGGAAGCAATTATTTCGCACCTGAGCTGGGTGTCGCTGTTCTTGGGATTCCACACCCTGGGTCTGTACGTGCACAACGACGTGGTGGTTGCCTTTGGCACCCCCGAAAAGCAAATTTTAGTTGAGCCGGTCTTTGCTCAGTGGATTCAGGCTTCTCACGGAAAGTTGCTGTACGGCATGAACACGCTGTTGTCTAACCCTGACAGCGCGACTCAAACCGCCAATGCCCTTTACCTGCCGGGCTGGCTCGACGCTATCAACAACACCAAAAACTCGCTGTTTTTGACCATCGGCCCCGGAGACTTTTTAGTGCACCATGCGATCGCTCTCGGTCTGCACACCACTACCTTAATTTGCGTCAAGGGTGCCCTCGATGCTCGGGGTACCAAGCTCATGCCTGACAAAAAAGACTTTGGCTTTAGCTTTCCCTGCGATGGGCCGGGTCGGGGCGGTACTTGCCAAACGTCTGGCTGGCAGCAATCCTTCTTCCTAGCGATGTTCTGGATGCTCAATACCCTGGGCTGGGTCACCTTCTACTGGCACTGGAAACATCTGGCCCTGTGGTCGGGCAACATAGCGCAGTTCAACGAAAACTCAACCTATTTGATGGGCTGGTTTCGAGATTATCTGTGGCTTAACTCGGCGCAGGTGATCAACGGCTACAACCCCTACGGCATGAACGATATAGCCGTTTGGTCCTGGATGTTTCTGTTTGGGCACCTAGTCTGGGCCACCGGGTTTATGTTCCTGATCTCCTGGCGGGGCTACTGGCAGGAGCTAATTGAAACCCTGGTGTGGGCTCACGAACGCACTCCCCTGGCCAACCTGGTGCGTTGGAAAGACAAGCCCGTTGCTATGTCGATTGTGCAGGGATGGTTAGTCGGGGTAGCCCATTTCACCGTGGGTTATGTTCTCACCTACGCTGCCTTTTTAATTGCCAGTACAGCCTCACGGTTTGGCTGACGTCGGCTACCGAATTTCAGTCTTTCTCACGTAAAGTTGCCATGAATCATAAAACTTAATCGTGAGAAATCGCGCAGCTAGAAGGGACTAGCTGCGCTTTTTTATGACGTCAAAAATTAGGTTACGACCTTTGACCGTTGAGGATTGCTCTGGAAAGGTAAAGCATGGATAAAAGCGTTACTGCAACAGCCTTGAATAGGGCCAATAAGGAGACACCATGACAGACCAAATGACAGAGCAACGTACCCACAGAGGCATCGGTTTTTTCCCTAAGGAGGAGCAGGCCGAGCAAGCTATTCGAGCATTAGAATCATCCGGCTTTCCGATGGGGCAGATCTCAATTCTGGCCAAGCAGTTGGCAGACGATGTGGTGGCGGGGGGCGCTAAGACAGGCTCTGAGGTCGAAGGGCAAGATATCAACGACTCTAAACGATTGCCGCAAAATGCCTTGACATGGGGATTTTGGGGTGGTTTGCTGGGCGGACTGACTGGTCTGGGAATGATCCCTGGGGCGGGCGCGGTGATAGCGGCAGGCTCCGTTGGTGTGGCTTTGGCTACGTTGGCTGCTGGACAAGGAGCAGGGGCCTTGGCGACGACAAACCTCAAGGCTGGGTTGCGTTCCCTGGGCGTTCCCGAAGACCAGGCTGGAGCCTTTAGCGATCGCCTAATTGGCGGAGATTTTTTGGTGATTGTCGATGGCAGCCAGGAGGAAGTGAGCCAGGCTGAGTCGGTTTTAGCTGAGCACAGCATTCAAACCTGGGATGTCTATCCTATGCCGCAGTCTGAAGTTGGTTCTAAGTAGAAAGAACGATTGCGTCAGAGCCAGTTGGGGACTTTTTGATTAGTTGGGCGATCGCCTAAACGTCGATCTATTCCTTTCTAATGAGGATGTACTAAACCCCTATTTCTAGACTGAAAACGACGGCCTAGATAAAGCCTTTCTAACGCGATATTAGCCTTCATCGACAAGTCGTAACTGAGACCAAAGCCGCGATCGCAACAGGTGTGCGCTGAGGTGTTGGTGGGGCCGTTTTGCAAGCTAGAGCTACCACTATTAGCCATGATTGACTCTCCCTCCTTAGGTACGGCAGAAAAGTCCAGTGCTTTTCCGATCAATGTCAGGTCATTTAAGGTGGCCGGATTTTTGATCGGGTTTGGTCTGGGCGGCTTTATCGACGCCATTGTTTTGCACATGCTGTTGCAGTGGCACCACCTGGTTTCGGGCCGGGTACCAATGAACACTTTGGTAGGTTTGCAGCGCAACGTTTTTTGGGATGGAGTTTTGAGCGCCGGCATGTGGTTGGTCATCGTGGTTGGCTTGGCTGTGCTGTGGCGCGGTGTGCAGCAGGTTCCCATTGTGCCTCTCACCACCTCAGCTTTTGTGGGATGGATTTTGACTGGGTGGGGCGGATTCCAGCTCTTCGACAGTGTCTTTTTTCACGCTCTGCTGGGGCTGCACCACATCCGGCCGGGACCTAATTATTTAGTCTATGACGCAGCCTTTTTTCTAATCGGCTTTGTGTTGATCGGATTAGGTTTTCTCATGACGCGTAACCAAATTGATGCTTAGCCATTTTTCCTCCTAGCAGCCCTAGTGCTACTGGTTGAGCGGATCAATTTACTGCGATCGCTGCTGCTTCCCCCAATGCGGCTCTGGATGAGGGCGATCGCCGGTCTTCTGAACATTTACCCTGTCCTATCTTGTTCTGCCTAAATCTGTCCGAAAAGGAGCCACTATGAGCGTTCGTCTGTTTGCCTTAATCAGCGGCATTGTCTATGTGCTGGTTGGTTTGCTCGGCTTTGTTCCTACGTTTGTGGCCTCTCCAGAGACTACCCCGGCTCTGGCTGTAGAGGCGGGCTATGGCTATCTGCTGGGCCTTTTCCCGATCAACGTGCTCCACAACATCGTGCATTTGGCGATCGGCCTTTGGGGTTTGCTGGCCTACCGCAGCTATTCGGGTTCGCGTACCTACGGCAAAGGTCTGGCCATCTTTTACGGACTGCTTGCCGTCATGGGTTTTATTCCGGTTTTGCAGACTACCTTTGGCCTGATTCCCATCTTCGGCCATGACATTTGGCTCCATGCCTTAACGGCTCTAGCCGCCGCCTATTTTGGCTTCGCGGCTACCCCCGATAGGGACATCAACAAAGCGCGCGAAGCCACTACGGCAAGCCGAAATCGCGGCTAAACCTGTTTATCAAAGTCAACCAAACCTACTGTAATCAGAGCTAAACATTATGTTTTTGCCTACTGAACAAGCCCAAGGTCTGGCTCACTCTTTAGTAGCCCAGACCCTGACAACCTCTGAGTTTTCCAACCTGGTTTTTCTGTCTGGCCCACAGTTCTTTATTGCCCTCATTGCTGGGCTGGTAATGGCCTTCGCCTTCCAGTTTTTGTTGACCAACCTGACCGTGGCGGCCGGCATCTCTAGCGAGGTCGACCCCTTCGAAGAAGACGAGGCCAAGAGCTGGGGCAAGCAGGCTCGCAGCATGGAATCTAAAGTCGGGGGCTGGATGCTGTTTACGGTCAATGCCGCCCTTTTCACCGCCTGCTTTTTGGCGGTCAAGCTCACCCTGATTCAAAGCTTACAGCTGGGGGCCATTGTCGGCGTGGTGATTTGGTCGGCCTACTTTCTGCTGCTGCTGTGGGCTGGCTCGCGCACGGTGGGCTCAGCGCTCAGCGCCGCAGGCAGCACTGCTAGCGCTGGGGTGCAGGGGGTGGTCGGCACGGTGGCAACGGCCCTCGGCGGCAGTGCCGTCAATTCTCAGATTGTCAATACGGTAGAAGCGTCTGTAGAAGCCGTAACCCAACAGCTCAAGTCTGAGCTGAGTTCAGACATGGCCCCCGATCGCCTGCGGGAAAACGTGGCCGACTACCTTAAAAAGCTGCGGCTGCCCGGCTCGGAGCTGGGAGGCATGAATCAGCAGATTCTAGACTTGTTGAAAAATGCCGCTCAGCCCTCATCGCCGGAGAACGGCGGAGGGAACGGTCTAAACCTAGCCAATATTGCGTCGGAGGTAGCTCAGGCGGCGGCACCGGGTGGGTTGACCTCGGGATTAATTCGCCTCGCCCAGTCGGCGGCTCCCGAAGAGCTGAAGTCGGGCAAGCTCCAGGATGTGGTTAACCAGCTCAACCGCACCTTGCAGGCGCAGTCGGGCAATGGGCTACAGCAGCAGGTGGTGGGGCAGGCGGTGAATGCCCTGGTTTCTACCGTGGCCCAGCGGGTCGATCTATCCGATGTGGATGTGGAGCAGATTGGTCAGCAGCTCAGCTCGCTAGGGCAACAGGCCTCTAATCAGGCCAGTCGAGCCGCCGATCGCCTCAATGCGCCCGGCACCTTTTCGCTGCTGCGCACCGATATCGAGAACTACCTGCTGAAGTCGCCCTCCTGGTATTTGCGGTCTGAAAATTTAGACAGCGGATTTCGCGAAGTGCTGTGTGACCCCAATGCCGATGCCGGGCTGGTGCGCCAGCAAATTGAGCCCTTGAATCGGCGCTATTTCGTCTCGGTGCTACAGCGCCGCGATGGGCTCGACGACAGCCGCATCAATGACTTGGCCGACCAGCTAGAGCTGATTCGGCAGGAGGTGTTGAGCCAGGTGCGCGACGCCGAGGAGGAGAGCAATCGCCACGACCTGCGGCAGCAGGTGGAGACCTACCTCAGCTCTGCGCCTAAGGAGGCGCTGGCGAGCGATCGCATCGCCCAAGACTTTCCGGCACTGCTAGCTGACCCTGAATCTAGCTATGAAACCGTGGGCAACCGCTTAGTGCAGTTTGACCGTGATACCCTCAGGCAGATGTTGCTGAGCGGCCGGCAAGACCTCGACGAAAACGAGATCGAGCCCCTGCTAGACGCATTAGAACAGGCCCGCGATCGCATCTTGAACCAGTCCCAGGAGCAGTGGAGCCAGATGCAGCACCAAGCCGGTGAGTTTCGCGGCCAGATCGAGACCTATCTGCGAGAAACCAACCCCACAGATCTTTCGCAGGAGCAAATTCAGCAAAACCTGGAGCGGTTGGTCAACCTGCCCGAGTCGGGGCTGCTGGTGGCCCGCGCCGGGCTGGGCCAGCTAGACCGCGACAGTCTAGAGCAGATGCTGGCCCAGCGAGAAGATCTCAGCCAGGAGCAGGTGCATCACATTGTTGACCAGTTTGAGTCGGTGCGTCACAGTATCGTCCACGCGCCCCAGGATTTGGCGGGCCAAGCCCAGGACCAGATCGATCGGCTGGTCAGCCAAATTGCCGACTACCTGCGCAATACCAACCTCGATGAACTCGACCCCGACGGCATTCGCCACGATTTGCAGCAGCTTTTGCAGTCACCCCAGGCCGGTAGCTCGGCGCTGCGACGACGGCTGGCCCGGGTCGATCGCGACACCCTGGCCCGCCTACTCAGCCAGCAGGGGCTGAGCGAGTACCAGGTCAACCAGGCGATCGACCTGGTGCTAGACAGCGCCCGCGCCGTGGTCAAAGCGCCCCAGCGCTTAGCCACCCGCGCCCGCGACCAGGTGCAAGACGTGCAAACCACCTTGACCGAGTACCTCAAAAACACCGATCGCGAGGAACTCAACCCCGAGGCCATGGAGCGCGATCTGCGCCTGCTGCTGAGCCAGCCCCGCGAAGGTTTGGAGCAGTGGCAAGAGCGCCTCCCTCAGATCGATCGCGGCACCCTCGTCGCCCTGCTCACCCAGCGCGACGACATCTCTGAGCAGCAGGCCAACCAGATGATCGACCAGGTAGAGGCCGTGCGGTACGACATTTTGCGCCAGGCCCAGCAGGTCAAAGATCAGGTGCAAGATACGGTGCAGTCTACTGCCCAGAATTTGGTTGACCGTCTGCGCGGCTACTTCGACGCCCTCGACCGACCCGAGCTCAACTACGACGCGATCAAGCGCGATATGAGCACCCTGTTTAACGATCCTGAGGCTGGCTTTGAGGCCCTCACCCAGCGCTTGGGCCAGTTCGATCGCGAGACCTTGACCGCCCTGCTCAGCACCCGCACCGATATCTCTGAGGAGCAGGTCAACCGAGTGATCGACCAGATCGAAGCCGCCCGCGACAGCGCCCTGCATCGGGCTCAGCGGCTCCAGGAAGAAGCTGAAAAGCGGATTAGCGCCCTCAAGCACGAAGCCAAAGAGCAGATGAAAGAGGTTCGCAAAACGGCTGCCACCGCCGCCTGGTGGCTGTTTGGCACAGCGATCACCTCAATGGCCACGGCTGCGATCGCAGGCGTTCTCGCTGCCGGAGGGTTCAGGGTCTTCAGCTAGTGGCGGGGGAGAAGGGCTTAGGGTGTTAGGCGCAAGGTAGCAAAGCCTGACACCCTAAGCCCTTCCCTCTCTGCTCGCGTTTTTTACGACAGCAAAATCCCTTCGCTGCGGTAAGCCGATAGTTCTTTGAGCAGTAGGCAAAACGATGGCTCTTTTACTGGTAGATCTCGACGGCACAATTCGAAAGCCCCTGAGTGAGGAGCAGTATTTTCAGCATCCCAAAGATCAGGCCATCATTGCTGGAGCCGATCGCGCGTTGCAGTCCTACACCGAAGATTGGATTGTTGTGGGTATTACGAACCAGGGCGGGGTTGGGGCAGGGCATAAATCGATGCAAACCTGCGTCGAAGAACAGCAATACACCCTGGAGCTATTTCCCCAGCTCAAAGAAATTTACTTTTGCCCCGACTTTGCCGGCAAAAAGTGTTTTCGAGTGACGGCTCACAATGCCCATAACCATAGTAAAACCCATTGGTCGGGGCAGTTCCGAAAACCGGGGGCAGGCATGCTGCTGCTGGCGATCGCCCGGCATCAACAGAGCGCTCAAAATACCTGCTACGTGGGCGATCGCCCCGAAGATGAGACAGCAGCCAAACGCGCTAGAGTACAGTTTCAATGGGCAGAAGATTGGATTAGGCAGCGCCAATCCATTACTGAGCGTCTTTAACGAGCGTTGTTATAGCCATTACTAGAATGGTTAGGCCATTTCGTATCCTCCTGAATTGGGCGGCGCGATCGCAGGCGTTCTTGCCGCCCGAGGGCTGGAATTTCTGAGCTGACGATACCGAGAGGGAAAGTTGTGAATTTAGCCGATGCCCTAACCACAGTAGTTAGGGCATCGGTTTTATATAACTGCGATCGCGCTAGCAGCTCCAAATTGTGACCATTGCTTCAGCTGCGCTCCAAATTAGGTCGGAAGCACCCGTGATCAACAAAATCATCAGCTACTGACCTGATACCAAATCCGAATCGCACAACCCGGATTCAAAACGGAAGGCTGGTGGGTTGAGTAGTTGCCTGGGCGCGCAATCAGCCGAGCTAGCTTGCCACACGCCTATACCCAGAGGTCCTGACATAGCCAAGTGGCGATTGTCCAGCACAGTGGTAGGCAAATTTGGAACGTTTCACGAAAGAGCTGCCAAGAGAGATTGTGATGCTGCTCTGGGGCGCGGGGCAACTAGCCTGGGCCACATGGCCTGATCGGGGCTACTCCCAAGCGCTGGAGCCTTCATAATCTTGAGGTTGGCATCAGCCGTGCCCTTGACGACATAAAGCGTAGCTGATGCCCCAAATATTTTCATCTCAAAAGAGAGATGTGTTGAAACTCCACCATCTATACAGTGGTGCTTGCCTGGCACCACTGTATAGATGGTGGATATAGCGCTTCAGAACAGGCTTAGTTCTGAAAAACTGGCATGCTTGTATTATTGGTCACTTCTCTTAAAAAAATACTTAGTGCATCATTTCTGCTTCCATGGATCCAAAGCCTTCAGTTAGAACCGACGCGCCGTTTCCGATTGTGGGGCTAGCCGCTTCTGCAGGTGGACTGGAAGCATTCATAAACCTGATCTCTAACTTGCCAGCCGACACGGGCATGGCCTTTGTGCTGATTCAGCATTTAGCTCCCGACCATAAGAGCCAGCTAGCTGAAATCGTAGGCAGAGCAACCCCAATGGCGGTGCAGCAGGTATCAGACCGGATGGCGGTCGAGCCCAACCAGATTTACGTGATTCCGCCCAACGCTCAGATGACGTTGGTGGATGGGGTTTTTTGTCTAACGGAGCGCCAGAAAATCCACGGCAAATATATGCCGGGGGATGTGTTTTTTAAGTCTTTGGCAGCGGATTGGGGAAACAAAGCGATCGCAGTCGTGCTGTCGGGCATGGATGGCGACGGTTCGCAGGGGTTAAAAGCGATTAAGGTGGCGGGCGGTGTGACCTTTGCCCAGTGCGAAGACACCGCAAGATTTGACAGTATGCCAAATACGGCCGTTGCCACCGGACACGTTGATTTTGTGCTGCCGCCCGAGGCGATCGCCGCAACGTTGGTCAGCATCAGCCGCAGCCCTCTGTTGGCTACCTCAGAGCCGCTTCAGGCCCTGAAGGAGCTGCCCAAGGCAGACGATGCCCTGACCACCATTTTTGCGCTGCTGCGAACGACGACGGGCGTTGACTTCACGCTTTACAAATCTAAGACGATCGATCGCCGCATGCAGCGCCGGATGCTGTTGTACAAGTTCGAAACCCTGGAGGACTATGCTCAGCACCTGCAAGAGCACCCAGGTGAGGTTCAGGCCCTACACGACGAAATTTTGATCCACGTCACGAGTTTCTTCCGAGACCCAGATACCTTTGAGCATCTAAAAGCACAGGTTTTCCCGGCAATTAGCCAAAACAAAACCGCAGACACTCCGATTCGCATCTGGGTGGCGGGGTGCTCGACGGGTGAAGAAGTTTACTCGATCGCCATTTGCTTACTAGAGTTTTTTAGCGATCGCGCCACCATCCCGCCAATTAAGATCTTTGCCACTGACATCAGCGCTACCGCGATCGCCAAAGCTAGGGCAGGCGTCTACTTAGAAAGCCAAATGGAAGGCGTCTCGCCCGAGCGGCTCAGCCACTTTTTCTGTCCGCTGGCAACCGGAGGGTACCAAATTAGCAGCGCTATCCGTGAACTCTGTATCTTTGCCCAGCACAATTTAGGCAGCGATCCGCCATTCTCTGATCTTGACCTAGTTAGCTGTCGCAACGTGCTGATTTATTTATCAAGTCCGCTGCAAGAGCGCATCATCGATCTATTTCACTACAGTCTCAACCCCGGCGGCTTTCTCATGCTGGGCACGTCCGAAGGCGTCAAGACCACCTCAGACCTGTTTACGTCGGTCCACGAGGCCGCCAAAATTTATGCGCGCAAGCCGACCTTGACTCGTCCCCTGTTTTCATTCACAGCCAGTGCTTTCCCCGCTGTCGGCGGCGCGAGCCAGCAGCGAGTCAGTGAAACCATCGCCAATAATTTTGATCTAGTGCGAGAGGTTGACCAGCTCATCGCCGCTCGCTACGCCCCAGTGTCTGTGATTATCAACGACCAGATGCAGATTCTCCACCTGCGCGGCGACACCGACCCCTATCTGAAGCTCCCCACCGGCACCACTGACCTAAACGTGATGATGATGGCCCGAGAAGGGTTGATACAGCCCCTGCGCACCGCCATTCACCAAGCTCAAACTCAAAACATTGCGGTTCGACAAGACCAGATTCAGATGGAATCTGGTGGGAACTCAGCTTGCCTCAATCTAGAAGTGATTCCATTCCAGTCGACCATCGCATCCACAGTTTATTTTTTGGTGATCTTTGAAGCGGCTTTGCTGTCGGCTACCCCCTCCTCGGCGGCATCGGATGAGCGTCAGGAACCGGAAGACCTAGAGCGTGAAATACTGCAGCTTCGTCAAGCCCTGTTCGCTGCGACCCAGCGAGAACTTGCGGCGCAGGCGCATTTGCAGGCGGTAATTCAAGAACACAGCTACCTCAACCAAAATCTGCGAGTGGCCAATGAAGAAATCCTGTCGAGCAACGAGGAGTTGCAAAGCACCAACGAAGAACTTCAAACGGCCAAAGAAGAGATTCAAGCCGCTAACGAAGAACTCACTACCACCAACGACGAACTTCGCAGCCGCAACCTGCAACAAAGTCGAGACAATAGTGATATCAACAACTTTGTTGACAGCATCAATGTGCCGATTGTAATGCTCACTAACGAGTTAAAAATTCGCCGACTTACGCTTCCAGCGCAGCGTCTGTTTAACTTTATTCCTAGCGATATCGGCAGACCATTTAGTGACCTCCGCACCGGTTTTGAGGCTTCGAGCTTAGAGTCTATGGCGTTAGAGGTGCTGGAGACGCTCAACACTAAAGAACAGGAAATTCAAACCCAAACAGGCCATTGGTATTCTCTGCGAATTCGTCCCTATCGCACGACAGAAAACCAAATTGACGGATTGACCATGGTCTTTCTCGACATCAACGCGCTCAAGCGCCACGCTGCTACCTTAGAGGCGGCCCGTGACTATGCAGAAGCGATCATTGAGACGGTGCCAATTCCGTTAGTCGTGCTGGATGCCGATCTGCGAGTGGATATGGTGAATCGCTCGTTCCATGAAGTGTTTCAGACGTCAGCATCAAAGGTTGTGCGATCTTCCATAGTCGAGATTAGCAATGGCCAGTGGAATAGCCCCCAACTGCGATCGCGTTTAGAAGACGTGCTCAGCAATAATAGTCGGCTGCAAAATTTTGAGATGGAGTATTGGTCTGAGCCAATTGGGCAAAAAACGCTGCTGCTCAATGCCTGCAAGCTACAACGTGACGATGAGACTGCCATGGTTTTGCTCGCCATTGAAGACATTACCGAGCGCCAGCAGTTTGAAGCCGAGCGATCGCAGCTCCTCGCCCAAGAACAGGCCGCCCGTCAGCAGGCAGAAACGGCCAGCCTAGCCAAAGATGAGTTCCTCTCAAACCTCTCCCACGAACTTCGCAATCCCCTCAACGCTATATTGGGCTGGGCGCAGCAGCTCCGCGCTCGCACCCTCGACGAAAAGACTGTTACTCGTGCTTTAGAGACGATTGAGCGCAATGCCAGGGCGCAATCCCAACTGATTGAAGATATTTTAGATACCTCTCGAATTGTTAGCGGCAGGCTCAATCTTCGTCCGGCTCCGGTCGATCTGTGCTCAGTGGTGCAGGCGGCGATCGAGACCGTTCAACTCTCAGCCGAGGCCAAAAATATCGAAATCACTGCTCAGCTAAAGGCTGAAACGGTGGTTGGTGATGCCGATCGATTGCAGCAAGTCTTTTGGAATTTGCTGTCAAACGCCATTAAATTTACGCCGCCCGCCGGGCGCATTAAAATCACGCTAGAGCGGGTGCAGGGGCAGGTTCAAATTCAGGTTACTGACACCGGGCAGGGAATTTCAGCCGATTTATTGCCGCATATTTTTGAGCGCTTCCGTCAGGGCGACTCTAGCACCACCAAAGCGAAGCCCGGTCTGGGCCTAGGGCTCGCGATCGCCCAGCACCTGGTAGAACTGCACGGCGGCACCATGCAAGCCACCAGCCCTGGTGAAGGGCAAGGCGCAACGTTCATCGTTAGGCTGCCGCTGGGCGGGCCATCCCTGCCGCCATCCAGTGATTTAGAGTCGCCTGCATTGGAGCGTTCCAGCGACCTGGCTGCATCAATAGAAGGCCTGCAAATTTTGGCAGTTGATGACGAAACTGACACGCTTGAGCTATTCAATTTTGTGCTAGGAAATTATGGGGCTAAGGTGCTAACCGTGACCTCTGCCCAAGACGCTCTAGCTGCGCTGAAGGACAATCCCAACCAGTACAACGTGCTGATTTGCGATATTGGCATGCCCGAGAAAGATGGCTATTGGTTGATTCAGCAAGTGCGATCGCTGAGTGCAGACGCCGGAGGGCAAATTCCCGCCATCGCGCTGACGGCCTATGCAGATGAGGCAGCTCAAAAACGGGCGATCGCTGCCGGATTCCAGCGCCATCTTGCAAAACCTGTAGATCCAGAGGATCTGATCAAAGCAATCATGTCAATCCAGAACAATTCTATGTGAATCGTGAAAATTTGTAGGGCCGGTGTTTCGCCTGCGCGGGCAAGATACCCATCCTACTGATAAGAGTATGGCCAGCCCGTGACGCCAGAGAGGTGACAGCTACAGAGGGAAATTGCCTTAGGGTCGAGGCGGTGGGAGCGATCGACCGGCCCCAAGACAGAAGGCGGTAAGCGCATCGTGGCACAGAATGCTAGTAAGCATGGCCAGCGATCGCGAGCAGCTATTGAGCGCCAGCAGCAGTTTAACGCTGTGCTGAGAGAGCTTAGAGGGTTGCTCGATGGCTTAAGTATTTAGGCTACGGTTGACCCCGGTACAAATGCCCCATGCCCCCAGGGAGATTCCCGGGCGGGCGCAAAGGCGGCGGCAGCCATGCAGCAATCATCATTTAAAGGCAAGTCATGGAAGCGGCAACAATTCACGATGAGGCACTCCAACTTTGGGGTGCAGAGGCAATGGTCGCGATCGCCCTTTACAAGGCAGCTGAGCTAACGGCTGCGATCATTCAGCACGAATTGCAGGAGTGCGACGACTTCTCCGTCATGGAGAAGGTCGTCGATGTTTCAATTATGTCGGAGCAACTTGGTCTAATCTGCAGCCCAGCCGCTGCTCTACTTTTGCCAGAAGGCGCGACACCCACGCTTTTGCTAACCAAGGCCATGAGCATCTTCGCTCAGCCTAGCTCCCTCAATTCGGCGAGCACCCCGGAGGCGCTTCGCAGCCTCTTGAGTGCATGTGACATGTTATGGCCCGACCGCGAATCCGCTGAAGAATTTCAGCAGATGAAAGCAGATAAGCTGGGCCGCCTTTATGAGAAAGTTTGCGCTGAAACCAACCGGCAGGCACTGGGGATTGCCGAGCCGTCAACCACCTCTGAGGATCATTCAGGTGTAGCTTTCGTCGAAAACTTAGACCCATTGCCGCTCCAGCTCCAAAAAACTGGTGCCTAGTCAGCCAGTTTTGCCGCAATGGATTGTGTTAACCACAGCGCCAGCGGCAGCGAAACTCCCGTAGCGACTCCCGAGTCCACTGAAGCGAAAATGAAAGGCTGCCCAGTGATGATTCGCTACGGGCAAGGCTAGAGCGATCGCCAGGGTCTGACGCTGTGCATGCAGCCGAAGGGCAACCGGCCACAGTGACTTTGCTGGCCACGTTGAAGCCCCGAGCGCCCTGGGGCAAATCCGTGCTGCGCCCTCCTGTGGAATGTGCGCTAGTTCTGTGATGATTTTTTAGAGCTATGGGGGCAGGTGGAGGCAGCGTAGTGGCGCGTTTTGTCGTGGCGGTGTAAAGGCGGCGACCGTTGCAGCGTAGGGTTTTGCTGGGTTGAGTGTGGCGCATTTGTACTCTTCATGACCTAGGGGCTGCCTGAAGAACTGAATTCCGGAGGAGGTAGCGGGGGCGATCGCCGCATTGAACTAACCCAACCCTATAGAAAGATGAAGACAACCTTTTGAGGGATGTCAATTTATACATCGAAGTAATAGCCCCTATCCGTACTAAGGCTACGATGTTTGTAGTCTCTGATACTTCTGAGGGTAAACCTAGGCACCCTGTTATCTGGACTACGCCACGCTGATGGTTAATTCATCAAGACGTTAGGGGGAGGGAGGATGCCAAATATCGAGGACAATTATGAAGCGGCTCGCTTAGCCGCGTTAGCTCGATATGATCTCCTGGATACGGCCCCAGAAGCTGCTTTTAATGATTTAGTTCAACTCGCCACCCAGATCAGCCAAACCCCGATCGCCCTGGTGAGTCTGATTGATGACCACCGCCAGTGGTTTAAGGCAAAATTTGGACTAACCACAACGGAAACTCCCCGCGAGTGGGCCTTTTGCGCCCATGCGATTTTACAGTCGCAGCCTCTCATCATCGAAAACGCCCTGCTCGACGAGCGCTTCGCGCAGAATCCGCTAGTCGTCGGGGAGCCCCACATTCGTTTCTACGCCGGCTTTCCCCTCATTACTGCCGATGGTTATCCGCTAGGGACGCTGTGCGTCATTGACCAGCAACCGCGTCAACTAGACTCAGAGCAACTTGAAGCGTTGCGCATCCTGAGCCGTCAGGTCGTGGCACAACTGGAGCTAAGGTACGGGCACCGGGTGCTTAAGCAAACCCTAAAAGACCGCATAGATATCGAGTTTACGCTGGATCAGTCTTCCATCGTGGCGATCGCAGATGCCCAAGGGTTAATCACCTATGCCAATGATAAGTTCTGCGAAATCTCTCAATATTCAGCGGTAGAACTCATTGGCAACAAGCATCTTTTGCTGGAGGAAGACGAACATTCTCCGACTGATTTACAAGCCATTTGGCAAAGCCTCAATCTTGGGCAGGTATGGCGAGGAGAAATCCAAAAACGCGCTCGAGACGGTAGCTTGTATTGGGCTAATACGACTATCGTCCCCTTTCTTGAGGGTGACAACACGCCCTATCAGTACGTCGCCATCTGTCACGACATTACGGCTCAAAAGCAGCTAGAGGCGAAACTGCGGCGACAATCCGCTCAGGAACGCCTGGTTAGGCAAATGGCTGAGCGCATTCATGTTCAAGGTTCGCTAGATCTGACCGCGATTTTGCAGACCACCGTCGTTGAAGTGCGTCATCTACTAGAATCTGACCGGGTCCTGATCTACCAACTGAACGCTGACCATAGTGGCTGTGTCGTGGTGGAATCAGTCGATGCTCCGTGGCGCAAAATTATGGGCACCCAGATTTACGACGACCATTTTGCCCGATATTACTTACAGCTCTATGCACAGGGGCGGGTGCAGGCAATCTCAGATATTGAGACAGCCGATTTGACCCCCTGCCATCGTGACTTGCTAGCCGATTTTCAAGTGCGAGCCAACTTAGTTGTGCCTATTGTCGATGCAGTTAAGCTCTGGGGCTTGCTGGTGGTGCAACAATGTTCTAGCGCGAGAGAATGGCAAGCAGATGAAATTGATTTGCTCAAGCAACTCACCACCCAAGCGGCGATCGCGATTCATCAGTCAGAGCTGTATCAGCAGTCTCAAGCTGAACTGAAGCAACGCCAACAGGCTGAGAATTTGTTGCGGCAGCAATTTGAGAGGGAGCGTTTAATTACGGCGGTAGCGCACCGCATTCGTGAGTCGTTGGACCTCAATCAGATTTTGAACACGACGGTGGCTGAGGTCAGGCAACTGTTGCAGGCCGACCGGGTACTGACCTATCGCATCAATCCTGACGGTACCGGTTCAGTGACGAATGAAGCCGTTGCTCCGGGATGTTTTTCGTTAATGGATCAACCGCTACCCGAGGAGATTTTTCCGGTTGACAGTCACCGCCTTTACCAACAGGGCCGGGTCCGCGCCATTGCTGATATTAGGCAAGACGATAGCTCAGCCTGTTTGGTCGAAACCCTCCATCAACTTGGCGTGAAGTCCAAGCTAGTAGTTCCAATCCTCCACAATCAGGAGCTTTGGGGGCTGTTGATTGCTCACCAGTGCCATCGCTATCGTGAATGGCAAGCTTGGGAACTGGACTTTCTCAAAGAACTTTCGGCCCATGTCGGCATTGCGATCGCTCAAGCAACCCTGCTAAAACAAGCGTTTCAGCAAGCCCAGGCGGAAGCCACCATCAATCGCCTCACCCGCCTGTTGCATACGCCTGGAGATGCCATCCGGGTGATGCAGCAAGTCATTGATGCTACCACTACAGCCTTGGGTTGCATGGGTGGGCAGCTTTATATCTCCGCCGATACCAAAGAGCAGAGTGATCAGCTCTACCGTTCAGGCGTGCAACCAGCCTTAACCCTAGAAGATGAAAGCTATCTTTGGCGTCGTTTGGCCCAGAGGGCGAATGGTGGAAGGCATCGGACAAAGAGCAGTGGAGAAGCGCCAACTTACCATCTCTACACCCTGCAAGATTTTAGGCGAGATCCACACCTGCGGACGTTAGGAGCGGCCTTCGAAGCGGTCGCCATTCATTCTGTCCTGATTGTGCCCCTGCAATATCAGCAACAAGCCATTGGGTGGTTCAGCCTGTTTCGTCGCGAATTGGGTGCGAGTCTGTTGGCGCCTGGTGGGTCTCCAGACTGCCAACAGACTATTGCTGGAGCCAATTCATCCTCTCAAGACTTGGCGGACATGCCGCTTGCCTCAGGGTGGAACGCAGAAGACATCAAACTGTCGCAAACCCTGGCCACCCATTTATACATCACCGTAATGCAGCGGCGGATTGAGGCAACGATTCGCCATCAAGCTTGTCATGACCGGCTTACTGAATTACCCAACCGACTGTTGTTCGAAGAAGAACTGGTCAAGGCTTTAGAACAACTCAAACTCCTCACCAACAGACTAGACAGTAGGATGCTAGCGGTCTGCTTTGTGGATCTCGACCATTTCAAGGCGATTAATGACACCCTAGGCCATGCCGTAGGGGATCAGCTATTGCAGCAAGTAGCACGGCGAATTTCAGGCTGTTTAAAAGAGGGCGATGTTGTGGCGCGTTGGGGTGGGGATGAATTTACCCTAATGCTCCAAAATATTCAATCCACCGAAGATGTTGCGAAAGTGGCTCAACGGGTTCTTAATAGCCTGCGTGAGCCATTTATGTTCAATCGCCAAGCCTTTCGAGTGACAATGAGCATTGGTATTGCTCTCGCCCCCAGCCACGGTCAAGATGCTGAGACCCTGCTGAAAAATGCGGATGCAGCCATGTATGACGCCAAGCATCGGGGGCGCAATAACTATAAAATCCACTCCTCTGTCACGGTAGGGAGGGCCTTGGAGCAACTGATTTTGACTAATGATCTTCACAAGGCTGTGGAGCAAACAGAGTTTGTGCTGCACTATCAGCCCCAGTTGGACTTGCAAACAGGCCAGGTGACTGCCGCTGAGGCTTTAATTCGTTGGCAGCATCCTCAAAAAGGGTTGCTGATGCCGGGAGAGTTTATAGCAACAGCCGAAGTGATGGGACAAATCAGCGCGATCGATGACTGGGTCATTCGGGCTGCCTGTGCTCAGATTCGCTCATGGCAAAACCTCGGAAACCCACCACTGCGTATCGCTGTTAATCTTTCTGCTCAAACGATTCAGCAAAAAAACTTGCCCAAAAAGATCGCTCAAATCTTGCTAGATCATCGGCTTGAGCCCAGCCAGCTAGAGGTCGAAATTACGGAAACAGTGGTGATGCAGGATATCCCTGCTGCGATCTCTACCTTGCAAGAATTGAAAGATATGGGGATTTACATCTCAATGGATGACTTTGGCACAGGGCACTCTTCCCTGGCTGCCTTGAAACAGTTTCCGCTCCATTCCCTCAAAATTGCCCGCGAGTTTATTCAAGATCTGTCCTTCGAATCGAGGGAAATTGCCGTTGTGCAAGCGGTGATTGCTCTAGCCCACGGCCTAAACCTGGAAACGGTTGCTGAAGGGGTCGAAAAAGTAGAACAGTTGCAGATATTGCGAGCTCTAGACTGCAGTAGTGTTCAAGGTTACTTGCTGAGTAAACCACTGGCGGCCGAGCAATTTCAGCAGTTTATTCAGGCTCAGAGTACCCAGAGAAGCTGTGTAAAGCGGGTACAGAATTTTAGTGAGCAACCGCAATCATTAAAAAGCCAGTCAGTCGTACCTAGAAACACCTAAAGGCACTACGTTAATTGGTTTCGTTAAGGTTCTAAAGTCTCGAAACTGCGATTTAGGTCCATTTAGTTCCCATGAACTACATCAGACCTGCAAGAGAGGAGATCATTCGTATTTGTCTCGAAACCAGTCTCAGCTCCTTGGTGACATCGCGCTCATCTGGGAGCACTATGGACAGCTTCCATCCAGAGATAGATGAGTTTCTCCTAAAACTAATTAGGCTGACAGCAGTAAGGGACTTTATAAACTGTGAGTGCCATGGCTTTTCATCAGGACTACTTAGGGATTGAGCAGCCTGCTGTTGGTCAACTGATTCGAGAGCTTCGGCAAACCTTAAAACTGACCCAGGAGAAGTTTGCGGCTCAACTTGGAGTCTCCTTTCCCACGATCAATTGTTGGGAAAACGGACATGCCACCCCTTCTCCCTTAGCACTCAAACAAATTGAAACTTTGCTGAACCAGTTGACGGAGTCACCTGATGAACTTTTACGGGAACGCAGTGAGACAATCCAAGGAAAATACCTACCCTCAAGGAAGCTAAAAGCATGAGGGCAGAGCAACACCAGGAGATGCCCGACAAGCCCTTTGGAGGCGGTGACGAGATAGAAACACTCTTGCGATCGCACGACTGGTCACAAACGCCTCTAGGGGCTGTCGAAACCTGGTCAGACAGCTTGAAAACGGTAGTCCAGAGTCGATTAGCTGAGCTCAATCAAGCTCAAGGATCCGAACCGATGCTTGCTGCATCGGTTCCGCTGCGGAATTACACCCAAACAGCCCCCTTACACCAAGCGGCCCAAGCCAATACGTTTCGGGTCACACTCGCCGATGCGCTGCGCCCGCTGACCGATGCCAATGAGATCCAAGCTACCGCTGCCCGTATTCTGGGCGAACGCTTGGGAGCCAGCCGCGTCATCTACGCTGAAGTATTGCCGGGCGACAAGGACGTGATCGTCCATAAAAACTATACAAACGGTGTTGCTGAGTTGATCGGGCGATATCGTCTAGACGAGTTTGGACGTAATTTGACCGATGACCATCGAGCCGGGAAGACGGCGATCGTCCCCGATGTGGCGAACTCCCTCAAATATACAGACCCCGAAAAGGCCATGTATCAGGCAATTGATATTGCGGCACATCTCGATGTGCCTCTGATCAAAAATGATCAATTCGTGGCGCTGCTAGCGGTTCATCAGGCAACCCCGCGTGAATGGACAGAGCGTGAGGTGAAATGGGTCGAAGAGACAGCAGAGCAGACCTGGGCAACTGTCGAACGTGCCCGCGCTGAAGCCGCGCTACGCGAATCTGAAGCGAAATATCGTACGTTGTTTGAGTCGATCGACCAGGGCTTGTGTATCTGTGAACTGCTGTTTGATGAGAACGGCGACCCGCATGATTATCGGTTCCTCGACGTGAATCTGGCCTTTGAACGGCTAACCGGACTGGAGCAAGTGAGCGGTAAAACAGCGCGGCAAGTGGTGCCCAACCACGATACCCACTGGTTTGAGATTTTTGGCAGAGTTGTGCGAACCGGGGAACCCGTTCGGATTAAGGAGCAAACGAGCGCCATAAACCGTTGGTTTGATGTCAACGCCTTTTGTGTTGGAACGCCACAAAGTCATCAGTTTGCCGCTTTGTTTACCAATATCACTGGGGCGAAGCGCATCGAAGCCGAGCGCAAACAGGCAGAAGCGACCTTGCAGCAGACCTCAGATGAACTCGAACGCCAAGTGCGGAAGTTTGATGCCACGCTTTCGACCATCACCGATGTGGTGTTCACCTTTGATCGCGACGGGCGGTTTCTTTACGCCAATCAAGTGTTGCTCGACTTGTGGGGAGTCACCGCAGCAGAGGCAATCGGCAAAACGATGGCTGACCTCAATTATTCCCCAGACGTTGAGCGGCAAGTGCTGGACGATCTGCAACAGGTCTTAGAAACCGGAAAAAGCGTTAGAAACGAAACTCCTTACATTAGTCCAACTGGAGTTGAGGGCTACTTTGAATATATTCTTAGCCCCGTGATTGCCGCCGATCACACCGCCGAATCGGTCGTCGGTTTATCTCGCGACGTTAGCGATCGCAAACGGGCAGAAGAGTTATTGCGTCAGAGCGAATCGCACCTGCGCCTGATGATCGAAAGTGCCAAAGATTACGCCATCTTTACGCTTGATCTCAATGGAATCGTGACGAAATGGAATGCCGGTGCCGAACGCCTGCTGCAATACTCAGAAGCCGAAATTATTGGTCACAAAAATCGGATCATTTTTATACCAGAAGACAGACAACAAGGAAGAGCCGAGCAAGAGCTGCAAATCGCTTTAACTCAGGGACGGGCAGAAAATGAACGTTGGCACCTGCGAAAAGATAGCAGTCGCTTTTGGGGCAGTGGCTTGGTGATGCCGTTGCAGGACGAAACGGGCAACGTGCAGGGATTTGTCAAAATCATGCAGGATAAAACCGCCCAAAGGCAAGCCGAAGCAGAACGAGAACAACTGCTGCAGCGCGAACAAACCGCGCGGGAAACGGCGGAACGAGCCAACCAAATCAAGGACGAGTTTTTGGCGGTGCTGTCCCATGAGTTGCGATCGCCTTTGAATCCGATTTTGGGCTGGACCCAGTTGCTGCAAACTGGCAGATTCGACCCAGCCCGCCAAGCGGAAGCACTCGCGACGATCGAGCGCAATGCCAAACTGCAGTCACAACTGATCGAAGACTTGCTCGACATCTCCCGCATCATGCAGGGCAAGCTGACCTTAAATCCAACTTCCACCAGTTTGACGTTTGTGATTTCTGCGGCGCTCGAGACCGTGCGACTGGCAGCAGAAGCTAAGAATATTGCGCTCTCACTTGACCTCGATCCGCAAATTGCTCCCGTCTTTGGCGATGCTGGTAGGCTCCAGCAAGTGGTCTGGAACCTGCTGACCAATGCCGTCAAATTCACGCCCAAGGGCGGACAAGTGACGGTCGAACTGAGACAAGTGGATCAACTGGCGCAGATTCGGGTGATGGATTCGGGCATTGGCATCGATGCTCAATTCATCCCTTACGTATTTGAGTATTTTCGGCAAAAAGATGGTTCCACCACCCGTAGATTTGGCGGTTTGGGTTTAGGTCTAGCCATCGTGCGGCAAATTGTGGAACTTCACGGCGGTACAGTGGCGGCAGAGAGCGGCGGTGAGCAGCAAGGTGCAACCTTTATCGTGCAGCTACCGGTCCTGAAGCAGTCCACACCCATTCTCCCTGAATCAACCCAGCCTCAACTCAACTCAGAAACGCTCCTAGAAAACGTTCAAATCTTGCTCGTTGATGACGATACAGATACCCGCGAGTTTCAGGCTTTTCTGCTAAAGCAATACGGGGCAACGGTGACCGCGGTGGCTTCTGGCTTAGAAGCGCTGCAAGCCTTGGAGCAGCTGATTCCAGATGGGATTGTCAGTGATGTTGGCATGCCAGAGATGGATGGCTACAGTCTGATGCAGCAGATTCGCTCCCGCCCACCCGCTCAGGGAGGGATGGTTCCTGCGCTCGCGCTCACGGCTTATGCTGCAGAAATTGATCAAAAAAGAGCCCTCGACGTTGGCTTTCAAGCACACTTGACGAAACCGTTGGAGCCAGAACGATTCGTCAGCGAGATTGTAACCCTGCTCAAGCCAAATTGAGTCTGGAAATTGTGCCTCGCCACGAGCGGTGCTACTTCGGCTAGCTCGATTTTCACCACTAACCCCAAGTGATCTAGCTTCTCGATCTTTAAGGCGCGTTCCCAATGCTTGCCGCACATTCCTCCAATATTCATTTCGTCAATCTGCGGAATGTTGGGTCAAGGGCAGGGTGGCTTTGGCTGGTTGCCTGCGCGCAGCTAGCCAGACAACACAAAGGAACTGCTCAATCATGCTCTGAGTCTGACGTTCAACTCCTTCAACCTAATCTATATCTCGGCGAAGTGACAGAAGAGGGATTGCTCTTAGGCCTCCCCAGAAAACTTTAGCGGCAGAGCCTGTCTCTAAAAACTGGCCTATTGATTAGGGCAGTTTCAACTTGCGACGGAGCATGGCACCGGCCAGCACCCCCTACAGTGAAAGCCACACTGGAAGGGGGCAAAAAATAACTATCCTGGCTCGATCGCGGGTCGTGTGAGCAGGGGTATGACCTGCAGAGCAAGACCATTTTGATACCCAGGGCTCACGCGGATTGGGGCTGGGATGGCACGTCAGCTAGTTGAGGCCAAGTGCTCGGCTAAGGATCTGCGAGCGGGATGAGGCCGAACTGAAGCAGGCGCAACGAACTGACGCAAAGGAAACGGCTGGCAGAGACCTGTAGAGAGGTGAAGAACCATGCCTAACGACACAAACACAACCATTGCCGATACTGTGCGGCAGGCTGCCCATCCCCTGCGGGGTGACGCTTCAGATTACGATCCGTTGATGGATTGGGTAGGGAATGCTCGTCTGGTGCTGCTGGGCGAAGCTACCCACGGCACCCACGAGTTTTATGCCCAACGGGCAGAAATCACCCAGCGGTTAATTCAGGAAAAAGGCTTCACAGCGGTGGCTGTAGAGGCGGATTTTCCCGATGGCTACCGGGTGAATCGCTTTGTTCGCGGCATGGGGGAGGATTCAACGCCTGAAGAAGCCCTGCGGGGCTTTCAGAAGTTTCCAACCTGGATGTGGCGCAACACCGATGTCGTGCATTTTGTGGGCTGGTTACGGCAGTACAACGAGGCCTTAGTGGCCGACAGGCTCAAGGTTGGCTTCTACGGACTCGATCTTTACAGTCTGTATGCCTCTATGGGCGAGGTGCTCAAGTATTTGGACCAAGTTGATCCAGAGGCTGCCCAACGGGCTCGCGATCGCTATGCCTGCTTCGAGCAGTTTGAGCAAGATTCTCAGGAATACGGTTTTGCGGCCAGCTTCGACTTAGAAGCATCCTGCCGCGATGAAACCGTGAATCAGCTGCGGGACTTGCAGCAGCAAACGGCAAACTATCTTCAAAGCGACGGTCAAATGGCGGCAGATGAGTTCTTCTATGCCGAGCAAAACGCGCGGCTGGTGAAAAACGCTGAGGAGTATTATCGCTCAATGTTTCAGGATCGAAGTGATTCATGGAAATTGCGCGATCGCCATATGGCAGAAACCCTAGAGCAACTGATGGCTCATTTGGATCGCCAGGGCAATCCAAGCAAGATCGTAGTTTGGGAACATAACTCCCACTTAGGCGATGCCCGCGCCACCGATCTGGGACAAGTCGGGGAGTGGAATGTTGGCCAGCTGGTGCGCGAACGCTACGGCAATGAGGCGATTCTAGTTGGCTTCACGACCTACACAGGCACCGTGACGGCCGCCTCAACCTGGGGCGACCTACCTCAACTCAAGCTGGTTAACCCAGCCCTTCCAGACAGTTATGAAGCTCTGTTTCACGACACCGGCTTGCCCCGGTTCCTGCTGAACTTGCGGGATCAAAACCAGGCCGTTACCGAACTGAGCCAGATCCGGCTAGAGCGGGCCATTGGTGTGATTTATCGGCCTGAAACCGAGCGCAGCAGCCACTACTTCTATGCCCGTCTGCCCGATCAGTTTGATGCTGTCATTCACATCGACAAGACCCAAGCCGTGCAGCCCCTCGATCTGGCTCCGCCTGAAACAGGGGACGTTCCCGAAACGTTTCCCTCGGCCCTTTAGAGGAGTCCATCTAAAAATGTCCTTTTTCAGGACGCGGGCTCGAGCCACTGGGCCTGCCGCAGCAAAACCCTGGATCAGTATTGAGCTGGAACACTCTTAACCTAACGGCTGCTTTAGTCTTCTCCAGGCGGACTTGATATCAATTCCACTTCAGGAAGCCCGCAACCCATGAGAAATCTACAATGCCAAGCCGGACAACTACTTTCTCGCCCTAGCGTGCCCACTGAAACAGGCGCATCTAGCGGCTTACATTCTTTGGGGCTAGAACCTGAGCGGGATGGGCTGATCTATGTGCCCGAAAGCTATCAGCTAGCGAAGCCAGCCCCGCTCGTGTTGATGCTGCATGGTGCGGGCGGTGATGCCGAGGGAGCCCTGCGGTGGCTGACAGGACTGGCCGACACCTACGGCCTGCTGCTGCTGGCGGTCGAGTCGCGCGATCGCACCTGGGATGTGATCGTTAGCCGCTACGGACCTGACATTGCCGTTATCGATCGGGCGCTAGAGCAGACATTTAGGCGGTATGCGGTGGATGCTGGCAGGGTTGCGATCGCAGGCTTCTCCGATGGCGCATCCTATGCCCTCTCTGTAGGCATTACCAACGGCGATTTGTTCACCCATATCATCGCCTTTTCTCCTGGCTTTATGGCCCCTGTCACTCAGCGGGGAGAACCCCAGATCTTCATCTCCCATGGCACAAGCGACCCGGTGCTACCCATTAATCATCGGTGTAGCCGTCGCATCGTCCCCCAACTCCAGCAGACAGGCTACGACACCCGCTACCGAGAGTTTGAAGGCGGCCATATCGTTCCGGCAGACGTTTCCCGTGAAGCCATGACCTGGCTCACTACCCAGGCCTAATGATGTTGCAGTTATGTAAAACCGCAGCTGGTAACCGCTGTCACCCACTGTTGTTTCTCCTCCTACTCACCTAAACCTATGGCTATTTCTCTAAAACCTCTTCAAGATCAGGTCATTGTTATTACTGGATCCTGCAGCGGCATCGGTCTGGTCACAGCTAGAATGGCGGCCAGACAGGGCGCTAAGGTCGTCGCTCAAGGCCTTGCGATGGCGGCTTTTCAGGGAATGGACGTAACTGGACTCGAACCAGTGACCCCCACGATGTCAACGTGGTGCTCTAACCAACTGAGCTATACGTCCGGGCAGACATAAAATTAGCATAATGGGCGGCGCGATCGCAACCTCTACTGCCGCTATCCTACCGGGCCAGTCCGGGCTGAAGCACTTTGGGATCTAACAGCAGCGGCGCATCTTGCTTGGCAGTGGTGGCCACTCGCAGATTAGAAAGGGCTGTGCCCTGGTAGTAGTGAGCCAAGATTTGCTGGTAGTTTTGGCCTCGGGTGGCCAGCCCGCGCGCCCCCCACTGGCTCATCCCCAGGCCGTGGCCATAGCCGCGCCCGTCAACCCGTAGGGTATCGCCCGCTAGAGTAAGAGAACACAGTGAGCTGCGCAACCCTAGCGCTTGGCGCAGTTCGGTGCCGGTCATGGTGCGGCTGCCCTGGGTGCCCTGGAGCCGAATTGAGGCGATGCGCCCCTGGGGAGTGGCGCGCTCAGTCACAACTCCTGTCAGGCGGCCAATGCCGGTAATACGCTGCGCAACCTGCTGGGTCGAAAAGGTCTCAGACCACTGAAACACCGGAGCCTCTTGGTCGTAGTCAGTCACGCCGCGCAGGTAAGGGGTAGCGCTCTGCCAAATATCTTCGGAGTTTTCGGTATAGCCGCCGGAGGAGGAGTGGAACACGGCCTCAATCACCCGACCTCCGTAGGTCAGCACCTGGCCCTGGGTGGCGTTGACCGCGGCTTGCACCGAGGGAGCTTCGGCAGCCAGCCCGCCATAGACCTGATGGGCCGTGGTGCCCCCCACATCGAACAGGTCGCCCTGGGTGCGATCGCGCTTATACAGCGCGTAGGAGCGAGCCGCTACCGCCTGGGCCTTAAGCGCCTCCTGGGGCCAGCTAGCGGGCATTTCGCCGCCAACGACGCCGTAGAGGTAGGCTTCGAGATCAACCCAGTTGATGGCGGTCACTTTGCCATCAATGGGCATCACCAGCACCCGACCCCGATACCATTTGTCGTTGATAAAGATATAGCCACCGCCAGTTGGCTCCACCCAAAAAGCCTGGCCCTGCCAGTCAGCTAGCTTCAGCCCGCCTCCTTGGGGAGTCACGGTGACCGATCGCCCCTGGGGAATTTGGCCCACCCCCTGGCCTGTCCCGTTTTTGACTACCGCTGGGGTAGAGCTGCCGACCACCGCCTGGTTGAGGCGATCGCCCACGGCCACCCGCATTTCGACCGCCGCCTGCACCGGCAGCGTCGCTAGCCACCACAGCACCGACAGGCTGAGACCATGCTTGAGAAAGCCTAGGGAGCGGCTGAACATCAGCCCAAACAGAGGTTGGCGAAGTAAAGTCATCGGTTGCGGCAGAACGTAGGAGAACGTGTGGGATCACCGGACAGCGCTTTTTAGGGTATCACCGATGGCTTAGCCCGGCGCATTAGGATCCAATGCATCCCTATGACGACCTCGGTGCTCGCAAGTTGCCCCCTGGGGGACAGCGGTCAAAGTGGTCGCTTAGGGCGGCACGATCGGCTCGTAAAGCCTTCGCAGAAAGGCCATAATTTTGCGGCCATACTCGGGGTCCGCGCTCCAGCGGCCGCTGAGCTGATCGACTAGGGGGGCAATTCCCCTGACCACAAACAGAAAGCGGGGGTCGACCTGGCGCTGCACCAGGGGGTCGAGGCTAGCGTAGGCCTTGAGGTGCTGAATTTGCGCCCGCACCCCCACTCGAGCGCTGGGGAACGACGACCCCTCTGGCCCGCCCGTGGGTGAGCCAATGCCGCCAAAGTTGTTTTGGGCCGGGTTGAGGCTGCCGCCAAAGTTGAGGGAGTTGGTTTCGACCAGCATTTGACAAAAGGCAATGTCGTGATTGACCCCCTCGATCGCCGCCTCTTCCCGGTAGAGCTTGGGCAGGTCGCGGTAGGTATTGACGGCACCCTGGTTGACGCTTTGCAGAAATAGAGTCAACTGCGTATCGGACGTGCTGCCGTTGCCCATGATGCGATCCATCGAGCCAGGGCAGAATTGGGTGCCCGTGCGCGATCGCAGCCGAATCGTGCGGTTAGCCGCATCCCAGGTCACTGTCACGTTGTAGTTTTGCAGGTCTACCGCCTTGATGTAGACCACATTGGCGTAGCGAATGCGGGTGATGTTGGGGGAGCTGGTCGCGTCTACCCCCAGCAAGTCGGCAATGTCGATGGGCACGTAGGCATTGCCGTTGACGATGATGCCAGTCTCGGGATAAATGCCGCCGTTGAGGTTGATGCGAATTTCAGGCAGGTTGGCCCCCGGTGCGGTGGGGGTGCCGCTGCCCACCGCGCGGCTCCAGGAGGCCAATCCATCGGCAATTCCCAGAGCCACATCGCGCCGCTGTCGCTGAATGACGGCCAGATCTTGGGGATTGCTCAGGTAGCCCACCTCCATCAGCAGCGAAGGGCAGCCCAAGTTGCGGCAAAAGGGCAGCAGACCCGTCGGCGATTCAGTGTCGGGCTTGACGCCCCGGCTGGGCACCTGGGGAATGCGGCGCAGCAGGGCCAGCAGCACAATTTCAGCGTGGGTGCGGCGCGTGTCGTTTTTGGCAATGTAAAACACCGCCGACCCCCTCACCGCCGGGTCACTAAAGACCCCGGCGTGAATTTCCAGGGCCACATCTTCAGGGCGACAGCGGCCGTTGATCCAGGCCAGGGTTTGGGTGGCGCTGAGGTCGTCGGGCACAGACAGCACCGCTAACTGGCGCGACCTGAGCTCAGCCACCACCAAATCGCGAATCTGAATCATCTCCGCCGCTTCGGTGGTGTTGGGCAGCACGGCACCGGGGTCTACCACCCCATTCTCCAAGCCGCCGTGGCCCGCCGAGATAAAAATCTGTGCCATATAGAACCGAATGCTTAGACTCTCTGGCCAGAATCATACCTATGAAATGGGGAAGGGGAGCGGGAGAAAGTTTTGAGTGTTTAGTTTTGAGTTTTGAATTCATGCTCTGCATCAGAAATTCAAAACTCAAAACTAAAAATTGAGAACTTGAATTTCTACATCTCCCCAAACGCCGCCAACGCCGCCCCCGTCACCCGGCAGGTCTGCCACTCGGGCTTAATCTCGGCCCCCATGCTCTGGTAAAACTCGATCGCCGGGGTGTTCCAGTCGAGCACGCTCCACTCCAATCGACCGCAGCCCCGCTCTAGGGCCAACTTGCCTAGGTGCACTAGCAGCGCTTTGCCAATGCCTTGGCGGCGGTAGTCGGGGTAGACAAAGAGGTCTTCCAGGTAAATGCCGGGTTTCATGAGAAAGGTCGAAAAGTTATGGAAAAACAGGGCCACGGCCGCTGGCTGGCCGTCTACCCAAGCGAGTAGGGCTTCGGCGTAGGGGCGATCGCCAAACAGAGCAGCGGCCAAATCGTCGGGGCTGCCGGTCACCTCGTGGGCTAGCTTTTCGTAGTCGGCTAGGGCTTTGATTAAATCCACTAGGGCGGGCACATCGGCAGGGGTGGCGGGGCGGACCTCTAGGGTCGGGTGATTGGCGGGGGAAGTCATAGGGTCATCCGAAACGAAATTGAAGACGGCGTGACAGGGCTGGATAGCAGTATGGCTGGGGTTGGCGCAGAGCGCCATGCACCACGACGATGTATAGGAATGATTGGATTCATGTCCATCGTCGTGGTGTTAGCGGCTAGCAGACTTGACAGCTATTTCGGTATTTAGCAAAATAGCAAATATGAATTCAGTGTATAAAGCCCTAGCTGACCCAACCCGGCGAAAGATTCTCGAACTCCTGCGCGATCGCGATCTGAGCGCAGGGGAAATCGCGGCCCACTTTGACCTGGCAAAGCCAACCCTATCGGGGCACTTTGCCGTTCTTAAGTCTGCAGACTTAATTCAAGCCGACAAAGTAGGGACAACCATCACCTATCACCTCAATATCTCCGTGCTAGAAGAAGCACTCCTGCCTTTAATCAACACCTTCAATTTGACTAGTCCTAATTTGCTTTTTTGGCGGGAAGATTTCGATGAACAATAGACGCTTGTTAATCATTAATAGCTTGATTGTATTAGGTATGTTTTGCCTGTCTCTTTGGGCATGGCAACAGATCCCTAATGGTCAACAAATTCCAGTTCACTATGGTCTTGACAGCACACCCGACCGCTACGGTGGCAAAGGGGAAGCACTCCTGGCAATGCCGCTGATTGGGACAGGATTATCTGCCCTGTTTGCCATGATTCCTCAAGTTGAGCCACGAGCTTATAACTTAATGCGATCGCAAAAAGCCTATTTTAGAGTCTCCCTTGCCACAGTCCTATTGCTGTTTCTTCTGCATACCGCAGTTATCTTACAGGCAATGGGCTGGCCAGTAGAGGTGGCAACTGTGGTTTCAGTTGGTGTCAGTTTACTGTTAGCAACAGTAGGCAACTACCTGGGAAAAGTTCGCAGCAACTTTTCTTTTGGTATTCGCACCCCCTGGACACTCAGCAGCGAAAAGTCGTGGAGCAAAACCCACCGGTTGGGAGGCAAACTTCTGTTTGGACTGGGTATTAGTGGTGCGATCGCCGCTTTAATCGCCGCAAATCAGCTATTCTTGCTGCTCATTTTAGGTGGCACAGTCAGTATAACTCTGTTTTTAGTTCTCTACTCCTACCTGGTTTGGAGAAATGACCCTGAGCGGCAAAGCATTGAGCTATAAATTGCAGAGGCAGTGATTTCACCTAATAAGTTGTAGGGTGGGCACTGCCCACCATTCCCTTCAGCAACTAACCAAAACTCCCAAACCCATCCCTCTTAGCCTTAGCCATAACCCAACTATTATCGCACCCACACCTTTTGGTCATTGTTTTGCTTACCCCGATAGCGTTTTTTGGCGGTTTATAGGAGAGGAAGCGTAATTTAGTAGGGGAGCCGTTGAATGTGGGAGAGCGAGGGTTCGATGGTGGGCAGTGCCCACCCTACTTACTTCGAAATATGCCGTAGGGTAGACCAAAAAATCTAAAGAAACCTGTCATAATCCCGGAGCCACCATTATTTTCCAAAAGGATCCTACGGGTATGTCAGAGCCTAACGGCGTGATGATGCAGTATTTTCATTGGTACATTGAACCCGATGGCAACCTTTGGAATGAGCTCGCTAAGAACGCTAAAGACTTAGCAGATGCTGGCATCACCTCGGTCTGGCTACCTCCTGCCTACAAGGGCAACACCGGCGGCTACGATGTGGGCTACAGCGTTTACGATCTGTACGATCTAGGCGAATTTGACCAAAAAAGCAGCGTTCGAACGAAATACGGCACTAAAGACGAATACCTTCAGGCCATAAAAACAGCCCAAGAAGCGGGTATTCGAGTCTACGCTGACGTGGTGCTTAACCACATGATGGGTGGCGATGCCCTTGAAGAAGTCGAAGCCACCCCCATGAGCCACGACAACCGCCATGAGCAAATTGGCGAAAATCGCATGGTCAACGTGTGGACGCACTTTAAATTTCCTGGCCGTGAGGGCAAATACTCTGATATGGAGTGGCACTGGTGGCATTTTGACGCCGTTGACTACGACGACAATGACCCCGATTACGACGCGGTTTATTTATTCAAAGACAAGTCTTTTGACGAAAACGTTGACCTCGAAAAAGGTGCCTTTGACTACCTGATGGGCTGCGACCTCGACATGGAATCGGACGAGGTGCGCGAAGCCCTTAAAGAGTGGGGCACTTGGTACACCGACACTACCCAGGTCGATGGCTTTCGCTTTGATGCGGTGAAGCACGTGCGGGCGGGCTTTTTCCCTCACTGGCTACAGCACTGCCGGTATCAGGCGGGCCGTAGGCTATTTGCGGTGGGCGAATATTGGTCCTGCGAAATTGAGGCACTGCATCACTTTATTGAAGTTACCGAGGGCGATGTGCATCTGTTTGATGCGCCCCTGCACTACAACTTTAGCGAGGCTAGCAAAGCCGGTGGCGACTATGACCTCACCACCATTTTTGACAATACCCTGGTCAAAGAGCAGCCTGCTCTCGCCGTTACCCTAGTTGACAACCACGATTCGCAACCCCTGCAATCGCTCGAATCGGTGGTAGAACCCTGGTTTAAACCCCTGGCCTATGCGCTTATTCTGCTACGCCAAGATGGCTACCCCTGCATTTTCTACGCCGACTACTATGGGGCTCACTACAAAGACAACGGCAACGACGGCGGCGAATATGAGATTTGGCTCGATAGCCACAAGTGGCTGATTGATAAGTTTCTGCACGTGCGCAGCACCTATGCCTTTGGCGACCAGTACGACTATTTTGACCACCCCAACACCATTGGCTGGACTCGGCTCGGCAACGAAGCAAACCCTGGCGGCATGGCCGTGGTGCTGACCAACGGCGACGACGGCCACAAGTGGATGGAGGTGGGCCGGCCCAACTGCACCTACTACGACATCACTGAGCACGTGAGCGAGCCGGTCACCACCAACGACGAAGGCTGGGCTGAGTTTAGCTGCCAGGCGGAGTCGGTGTCGGTGTGGGTGCCGAAGGAGTAGATGGATAGGCGGGTGGATGGGTAGATGGGCAGGGGCGAATGGCATTCGCCCCATGCAATAGCTATAGCATTCGGTCAGAGAATGATTCAAACGGAGATATAGCAAGCACTCTATCTGTCTCTAAAGCACCATTTTTGCTTTGAGAATCGGCCCTTCTTCCCGTTCTTCGAGCTGGGCGATGCCTAGAAAGGTGCCGTCTGGCTCGTTGAGGACTCGGTAGGGAGTATTGGGCGGTATCACCATGGTGGGTGGAAACTTCTGTCCCTGCTGCCAGCGCAGGGCGAACTCGGCGGGGAGGGCGATCGCCGGCAAATGCTCCAGGGCGATCGCTGGATCTACCAGCTCAAGCGTCTGCTTCTCCAGCAAATTCGTCACTGTCTCCAGCGTGAGGCTGTGCGACGAGTCGAAGCCGCCGCTGTGGGTGCGGGTGAGGTGGGCCAGGGTGGCCCCAGTGCCGAGGCGATCGCCCAAATCCCGTGCGATCGAGCGAATGTAGGTGCCAGGGCCGCAGTCTATATCCAGCGTTAGTTCCGGCTGCTCTCCCAGCTGCCAGTGTTGCACTGTGAGGTTATAGATCGTCACCATGCGCGAAGGCGGCGTTACAACCCGACCCTTGCGCGCCAGATCGTAGAGGCGCTGCCCCTGCACCTGAATAGCGCTAAAGGCCGGGGGCACCTGGTCGATTGTCCCTTCAAACTTGGGGAGGCAAGCCGCAATATCCTCCACCGTCAGGCGATCGGCAACTTGCTGGGTCAGAATTTCACCTTCTAGATCGTCGGTGGTGGTGGTGAGGCCAAAGCGAATCACCGCCCGATAGGCCTTGCCCTCTGGCAGGTAGGGCAGCAGGCGCGTAGCCCGTCCCACAGCTATGGGCAAAACGCCTTCGGCCAAAGGATCTAACGTACCCCCGTGGCCCACTTTTCTGATGCCCGTCAGCCGCCGCACCGCCCCCACGCAATCGTGGGAACTCATGCCCTGGGGCTTATAAAAATTCAAAAATCCCTGCACGGCAGTTGGTGTAAATTTTAAGTTTTGAATTTTGAGTTTTAGATTCAGGTTCTAGCCACCCGCCTTCCCTAACCCCCTACTCCCCACTCCCTACCCTCTACTCCCCACTCCCTACCCTCTACTTCCCACTCCCCCAAACTTCCGCCAACCGCTGGTCGCGCCCGCAAGCCGTGCGGTAATACTTGTACCGCAGCGGGTGCTTCAGATAATAGTCCTGGTGGTAGTCTTCAGCGGGGTAGAAAGTCTGGGCAGGCTCAATGGCCGTAACGATGGGATTTTTCTGAAACTTCGGCCCAGCGCTCAGCACTTGTTTAGACTGTTCTGCCAAGGCCTGCTGTTGGTCGTCGGTGGCAAAGACTTTGGCCTGGTACTGACTGCCCTTGTCGCAGAACTGGCCTCGGCTGTCTATTGGGTCTACATTCTCCCAAAAGACCTGAAGCAGCGTCTCGTAGCTGACTTTATCAGGGTCGTAGACGACTTGAACCGCTTCCACATGGCCAGTGCTCCCAGCGGAAACTTCGGCGTAAGTGGGGTCAACCTTAGTGCCGCCGGTATAGCCCGAGGTGGTCGAAATCACGCCCTCTAGCTGGTCAAAAGGGCCTTCCATGCACCAAAAACAGCCTCCGGCAAAGGTCGCGGTGGCTAAGCTGGGGTCAGAGACTGCCGTAGACTCGGGCATCGAGTCGGCGGTGGCGTAGAAGGGCAGGGCGTCCCACATCAGCCCCAGGGTGGCTAGCAGCAGTAGGCCCAACAACAGCCTGCGCACAATTTGCATAGTTATATTCGTTGCGGTTGATCTCAACTATCAGCTTACGGCAAGGGGCTGAGATTCTCCTGAAGGCTTTAATTGCTCCCGGTCTTGAAGCTAGCGATGGAACGATAGGTCAGGATCGCTCCGGAACGGTTAAGTGCAGCAATTCTGTAGTTATTCCCGGTTTAGGGCAGCTTTTCTGCACTTTGGGAACTTTTTCGGCCCCCATTGTGGGCCAACTTTGTATGATTAGGAGGTATTGCCGTTCTAGCCGCACCGTGCGTTGCGGCAGTCTATCGGGCCAGTATTCTCCCTGCTCCAGAGGTTAAGCCCCCTGTGATTTTATCGTCTCCCCCTACCATCAACCGCGGCAAGTCTCTGTACGAGCAGGTTTACCACGCGCTGCGATCGGCCATTTTGACCGGGGCGCTTTCGCCGGGCGATCGCCTAGTAGAAACTCAGCTAGCCGAGTGGCTTCAGGTGAGCCGCACCCCCCTACGGGAGGCCCTGCGCCAGCTTCAGCAAGACGGTTTGGTGACGGCCGACGTCAGCGGCGGGCTGCGGGTGACCACCATTACGGCCGCCGATGCCGAAGAACTCTACGACTGTCGCCTGGCCCTAGAGGCCTTAGCGGTGGCTGGGGCTTGCACCCACGCCACTGAAGAGCAGCTCGAAGCGATCGCCGCCTGTGTGGCCAAGGCCGAAGGGGCCACCGCCAACAGCCACGGCAGCCTCTCGGCCGAGAGCCTGCTCGATGTTGACTACCAGTTTCACCATCTCATCGCCGAAGGCTCTGGCAATCGGCGGCTGGTGTCGCTGCTAGATAGCCTATTTGATGCCATGGCGCTGCTGCGCATTCAAACCCTTCAGCAAAACCCCAACGTGCTCGACATTCGCCTAGAGCACCGCCAAATCTACGAGGCCATTCTCAGCCGCGACCCCGATGTGGCTGTGGCGGCCATTAGCCAACACCTGCGCGCTAGCAAGACCCGCGTGGTCAAAGAAATCGAGGGCAGCCAGCCGGTAGCGGTGGCGAAGTCGTAACCGCTAGCTCTGCCCCCAGCCCAGGCGGGGATCGCGGTCTGGTAGGATTTTGGGACTACTCACATTAGCAGGACTAGCCACCATGTCTCAGACGCCAACCACCGGGGCCGATGCCGTAGATGCCGCGATCGCCGAGGGCATTGACCTTGACGGCACTCCCATTCCCGCCGCTAAGCTCGACCTCTACCACACCGTGATGGCCAAAGAAGCTGGGCGGCAGCGCAGCGGGGTGTCTAACTCGATGCGATCGCGCATTGTGCGCATTGGGGCCAAGCACTTTGCCGCCGATGACCTCAACGCCATGCTGCAAGCGGCCGACTTTGCGCCCCTCAAAGACAAAGAGATCGCCTACTTTTACGGCGGCAAGTAGCCCCAGTCAGCGGTTTAATTGTGAACCCCCTGCATCCCAGTTCTAGGATGCAGGGGGTTTTGGTAAGTTCTGATACCAAATCTTGACTGAATACCCCCGGTTTGTAGTAGGGGCGTAGCATGCTACGCCCCTACGGGGTTCCTGATTATGAATCGGGGTTTACCAAATCGGATTTCGTATGAAACGGCTTTGCAGTTCTAGCGATCGCTAAATCAACCTAACTAGATGGCCCTTCAAAGCAACAGAGCTGGCCCCCAGGGGAACACTGAAACAGCTTTTGCTTTGATTGAGAAACAACGGTTATGGTGGCTCGTACATTTGGGTGTTTGGGTTCGGCACTGGTTACGGTGGCAGGGCTGGCTGGGGTAACGTGGGTCCTCAACCTGCCCTACCCTATGATTCGCTGGCCTGTGGCCAAGACGGCCCCCCTAATTCTGCTGCCCAGCTATATCAAAATGGATCGCGACTATCGGCAAGCGGTGTCGCTGGTAGCGCAGGCCGACCAACTAGTAAACCAGGCCACCTCAGCCCAAGATATTGAGCTGGGCGACGAAAAAGTCACCCAGGCCCAGGAGCATTTAGACGGCCTGCCGGTGTGGTTTTTGGGTTACTACCCGCAAGGCTACTGCGGCTTTGTGGGCTGTAGCTGGCGGTTCACCCTAGACGAGTTTGAGACCGCCCGCGCTGAAATTGGCCGCATGGAGGCCGTGGTGTTTCAAGAGCGCAATGCCCAAACCCTTCTAGCAGTCGGCACTACGACTGTCGATGGGGCGCAGCAGGCATTTCAAACAGCGGAATCTAGCACCGACCGAGCCACAGCCCTCACCATCTGGCAGCAAGGGATGGATCGGCTTAACGAAATTCCGCCGGAAACCTTGGCGGGGCGGCAGTCGGCCACAAAGCTAGATGCTTACCAGCGCGACTATCAGCAGGTGGCGGGCAACCTTGCTGGAGGAAACCGCTCTGGTACACTGGTCGATGCCGCTAAAGCCTTTGGGTATGAGGCTGCCGTAGCTGGCCAAAACTCACCCCACAGCGCCGCTCGGTGGGAGACCGTTGCGGGACTGTGGAAAACGGCAATCGCCCGTTTAGAAAACATCCCCATCGGAGACCCCGGCTATATCGAGGCTCAAACCCTGCTGGCCCAATACCAAACCAACTTTGGCATTGTGCAAGAAAACATTGCCAAAGAAGAGACCTCCGCCAGGGCCTTTGACAGCGCTAACGAAAAAAGCACTCGTATGCTGGCTCAAAACCTAGAGGGCATGGAGCGCAACCAGATTGCCAGCCTGCTGCAAGACATCATTAACGATTTAGAAAAAGTTCAACCCAACACCACCAGCCATGCTCGGGCCAGCGAAATGCTCAGATCTGCCAACCAAAAGCTAGCCCAGCTTAATTAAGGAACCTGATTGGCTTGAGGTTTTTGGATCTCAAACAATGGGCAACCTAATGCCAATTCTTCGCAGATGTTGAACTGTTACTACCTCCATTGGTGGGGCAGACTTCACTCTACAATTGACAGCACCTGCGCCGCAGACAGAGGGTTTGGGCAATGGAAGTATTGCTCTTCTTTGCAAAACCCTTGGTGTCTCCGGAAGCAGGCCGGGTGCAAGTGTATTTGATGACGGAACCCTCCACCCATGCCACTCCATGCTCAAGCTCGATAACTTGCAACTCGGCCAAAAATTCACCCTGTTACTGCTGCTCGTGTTTCTGGGGGGCATTATTGCTAGCAGCATCGCCCTATCTTCGGTTCTAAACCAGAGCGCCCAGGCTCAACTGACCACCAACGCCCTAATGTTGATGGAAACGATGAATTCTGTGCGAGATTACACCACTAACCAGGTCAACCCAGAACTGATCACGCGGTTAGATACTGAATTTTTGCCCGAAACGGTGCCTGCTTATTCTGCACGAGAAGTATTTGAAACCTTTCGGGGCAACCCAATTTATGCTGACTTTTTCTACAAGGAAGCCACCCTCAACCCTACCAACTTAAGAGACAAAGCCGATGGCTTTGAGGCCCAGCTCGTCGAACAATTTAAACAGCAGAGCACAGCCCCCGAAAACAGTGGATTTCGGCATACTCCAGCGGGTGACCTCTACTACATTGCTCGCCCCATTAAGATTAGCAAGCCGAGCTGCCTAGAATGCCACAGCACCCCAGCCGCTGCACCAGCCAGCATGATCGAGCGCTACGGTGCCAACAATGGCTTTGGCTGGCATCTGGATGAAATTATTGGGGCCCAAATGATCTCCGTACCGGCTGAAAAGGTGCTGAAGAGTGCCCGTCAGTCTCTGGTGCTGATCCTCGGCATTTTTGTGATTGCGTTTTCGCTGGCGATCGTGCTGGTGAATCTCTGGCTCAAGCGCTACGTGGTGCGTCCCCTCAATCGCATGGCTTTGGCAGCGGAAGCGGCCAGTATGGGTGACCCGGTGGCGGAGTTTAGCCAAGACTCTAACGATGAAGTTGGTAAGTTAGCAGTGGCGTTCAACCGGATGCAAATGAGTCTACAGATGGCCATGCAGCGCCTAGAGCGCTACCGAGAAGGGCGACGCAGCTCAGGAGATTTCTCGGGTAAATGATGGCTATGGGTATTGATAAACGTCAGCTTAAATTAGATATCAAGTACTTTTGATTGGGGGCTTAGATGCCAGGCCTCTACTGCATTTGTCGGCGAAATTCATCGGCCTTTTTGGAGTCAGGAATTTCGGCGGCGAGGCGGTTGATTAGATCTTGAGGTGAAGGGTGAGGAAAATCGGCCAGGATATCCTCGATCAGGTAGTTGGCCATGGGGCCAATGCAGCGAGTCAGGGTTTGCCGGCAGCGGTTCACAAACTCTGGGCTGAGACGCTCTGCGGCTGGGTCTACAACATCAAACATTGACTCTGGATCGGCAGCTGTAAGCTCTTGAGACTCATCGATCAGGCTGGCGGCGTTTTCATCTACGGCGACCTGAATGCGGCTGACAAAATCCGTGGCCTGGCGTCCATTGGATAGCTGACTCGCCAAAATTTCGACAAATTCCTGCGGTGTGGCCTGGGGGTGTTGCTCGATCATATCTTCGACAATCACGCTAGCCATGGGGCCAATGCAGCGGGCAAGCTCCTGACGGCAGGCCTCCATGAATGAGGGGTTTTGCTGCTCAGAGAGGGCTGTCTTGGGTGTAGCAGCGGCAGGGGAAGTTAGCCGATGGACAGATGGAACCCAAGCCGGTGCAATAGTCAGGGGAGAGATGGGGACTTTGATCGCCTCTGCCAGAGGCGACAAGCGCTGCATTACATCGCGGGCCGTTTGAAAACGGGCTTTTGGTTTCTGCTGCACCAGCTGGGTGAGAATGTTGGCCAAACTTGGGCTCACGCTGGTGTAGGTTTGCCAGTGCCACTCCAGCGACTCTCGGTCGATCAGGTCACGGGGGTAGCGGCCGGTCAGCAGAACGATCGCCGTCACCCCCAGCGCATAGAGGTCACTGGAGGGAAAACTTTGGCCTAGGTGAATTTGCTCCGGTGGTGAGTAGCCAAATTTGCCCACCATGGTCACAGGCTCGGCATCGTCGGCTGCGGTCATCTCATCAGACAGCAGAGTGCTAATGGCGTCGCTGACCAGACCAAAATCGATTAGCACCGGCAGGCTGCGATCGCGACAGTACATAATGTTGTCCGGCGAAATATCGCGGTGCACGATATTCAAACCGTGGAGGTAATCCAGTACCTGCAGCATCTGCATTAGCCACTGGACAACCTCGGCCTCAGAAAAATGGCTGTTTTGCTGACGGCGCTGCTTAATCAGCTGAGAATAGGGCACGCCATCAATATATTCCTGCACAATAAACAGGCGCTCCTTCTGGGTGAAGCAGGCCAGGAACTTAGGCACCTGGGGGTGAGCGAGCTGGTATAGGGTTTTGGCTTCTCGCTTGAATAAATCCAAAGCCTTTTGCAGGTTGCTCCCCGACTTTTTGGTGGGGAAAAACTCCTTCAGCACGCAGGCCTCACCAAACCGTTGAGAATCTTCGACTAAATAAGACCGGCCGAAGCCGCCCTGCCCTAGCACTCGCTGAACGACATAGCGCCCGCCTACCTTAGTGCCTGGAGCCAAGAGCCTTCGGTCTGTGGAGGCTTCGGCAGTTGGCTCAAGCCCTTCTTCTGTGGTGATTGCCGAGGGGCTGGCCTCATTTGGCCCCCTCGGCAGGGCGTGGACATGGTAGGCCGGCACCAGCTCTTGAATGTTTTTGAGCCGTAGCGGCCCGGCGTAGGTGGTGTCTAAATCTAGGCGTGACTTGACTACGTCGTAGACAATCTTAGAAATGCAAATCCCGCTAGGGCGCGCTTCGGTCTGAAGGCGGGCGGCAATGTTGACCCCGTTGCCCATGACGTCAGACTGGCTAAAAAAGACATCGCCTAGATGGATACCGATGCGGTGTAGCAGGGCGGGCTCACCCTCAGCATTGACATTAATACGGTGCAGTTCTTTTTGAATTTCGAGCCCGCAAGTAACGGCCTGTACCGCACTGGCAAAGTACATTAGCAAGCCATCGCCGGTTGACTTCAGCACTTTGCCCTCAAACTGCTCGCAGAGCGTTTCCATCAGCGCCTGATCGCGCTGGAGCTGGGAGAGGGTTAATTCTTCACGTACTGACATGCGGGCGCTAAAGCCAACCGCATCGGTCAGCATAATAGCGGCTAGGGTGCGATGTCCGTGGGTCACACGAGTCAGCTCCAAGGGTTGCTAGAGACGTCTAAACAGCTAACGGACCGAGCGGTTAACTACCGTGAACTTCACCCCATGGCGGCGATTCCTAAAGGCCTCCCGGACGGTGATGATGGTATAGCATGCACCCCTACACCTGAGATCTATCGTTTTAGCAGCCGTTTTAACAGCAAAACACCAGCAAACTATGCGGTGAACGATGTCCCTCAGAAAGTAGCTTTGGCCCTAATTCTAGCCTACGGATAGACCTCGCGCCGGCTCACAACTCATGCCTTAAAAATCTCGACAAAGGCGATAGGCAAAGGATTTACGGGCGCAGTGTCTACGGCTAAGAGCCGAGGGTTAGCACCGCAGGCTGCTCTTTGACGCGAGATTCTAATGGCCGCACTTTGTTGACTAAGGCGATCAGCTGACTTAGGTCGGGTGGAGGCGCGTTAGGAATGTAGCCCGCATCGGCGGTGAGGTTGGATGGGGTATTCTGCATGGCCTGCTCAAGGTACTGCTGGTGGTTGCGATCGATATTGGGGCTGATTAAGACCGCCCCTGGAGGAATGGCTCGGCTGGTGTGCAAAATGCGGAAGGTGTTCCCTGCAAACGCGTTGCGGTATTGCTGGAAGCTGTCTTCTGACATGGCCCCTGCCGTCACTCGGCTGTCGGCAATCCACTCCAGTGCCGTAGCGGGGGTGGAGGCAAACTCAATAGCCTTGAGGGTGAGGCCGTAGAGATCGTATAGGGGAAGATAGTAGCCTGTTGCGGATCCGGCTTCCCCTAGGGCGAGGGTTTGGTTGGCGAGGTCGCCTAGCGCTTGAAATTGACTATCGTTGCGCACCACCAGCACAGACTTTTGGTTTGGGGCACCCAGCATGGGGAAGATGGGTAGATAGTTGGCCTCGGCAATAGCGATCGCCGCTAGCCCTGAGGGCGCAAACACCAGCGACCAGTTGGCGTCACGAATTTGCTCAACGGCGCGAATCTCGTTGAACACCGGCTCTAGCTCAACGACCGCCTTTAGCTGCTCGGCCAGGTAGGTTTGGAAGCGCTGATATTTTTCTAACGAGCTCGCGCCGTCGTCGTAGCTCACTAGCCCTATGGTGAGTCGCAGGGGCTGGTTGGATACTTTGGCTGGGCTACAGCCGATCGCCTGGAGTAGCACCACCGCTATGAGACCCACCAGACATAAGTTGAGAAACCGCCGCAGTCGACTCATAGGATTCACAAACACGTTGAGCGAGATTTCTAACCGAAACTCTGCACCAGTGTTTGCAGCTTAGATCGATGCCTTTAATAATCCAGATCTTCTTTGTATTCTGTGACGTTTGGAGATCGGGGGCGATCGCGCTATCCAAAGTAGTCCGGTTCGTTGCCTGGCGTCCACTTGATATTGCAGCCAATGCTGGGTTTCTGATGGCCGGGCATGGCTTCAGCCGCTAGCACTGCATCTAGCGCCGCCCGCAGATCTGCACCCGTTACGGGCAGGTTGTTGCCCGGGCGACTATCGTCGAGCTGGCCCCGGTAGGCCAGGGTTTTGGCCTCGTCAAACACAAAGAAGTCAGGGGTACAGGCAGCGGTGTAAGCCTTGGCAACCTCCTGGGTTTCGTCGAAGCAGTAAGGAAAGGTGAAGCCCACATCTTGGGCCTGGGCCTTAAGGTGTTCTGAACCATCTTGAGGGTGAGTTTGTAGGCTGTTGGCACTGATGGCGACGATGCCCACGCCCTTGGGGCCATAGTCTCGGCCAAGGCGGGCTAGCTCTTGCTCCACATGCTTAACGAAAGGGCAGTGGCGGCAGATAAACATCACCAGCAGGGCCCGGTCGTCGGCAAACGTGCCGAGGTTGATGGTTTGGCCGCTGACGACATCTCTGAGTTCAAAGTGGGGGGCAGCGGTGCCCAGGGGCAGCATGGTAGATTCCACCATAGCCATGGGTTGAAGTCTCCAAGGTGAGTTTTCTTTATCGTACTGAATCCTACTGGGGGATCTGGCTATGACCGCTGATGCTTTGCAGGCCATTCGCAACTATCTAGTGCTTTCGCCTACCCTGGGCACCGCTGGGCAACCCACCGCAGAGCAGTTCAAAGCGGTGGCCGAGGCTGGCTACACGGTCGTGGTGAATCTGGCGCTGTCGACCTCCGCTCACGCCATTCCTAACGAAGCAGAAGTGCTGAAAAGCTTGGGGATAACCTACTTTCACATTCCGGTGGTGTGGGAAGCGCCAACCCCAGCGGACTTAGAGATTTTTTTTAAGGTGATGGAGCGCAACCGCGACGTTAAGGTCTTTGTCCACTGCGCTCTCAACATGCGCGTCGCCACCTTTGTCTATCTCTACCGCGTGCTCCGCCTAGGTATAGATCCGGCTGTGGCGATCGCTGACCTCCACCGCATCTGGCAACCCAACCCTACCTGGCAAACCTTCATGGATCAGTCCCTCGCCTAATCCCTCACCGATCCACCCCCTACCCCCACCCATCCACCTCCTACCCCTTACCCCCCACCCCCTCCCTCCCCTAAAATGTCTCTATGGCAAACGAGACCCACTACCAAACCCTCGATGTGCACGAGTCGGCGACCCAGGCGGAAATTAAGCGCGCCTATCGTCGTCTGGCCAAGCAGTATCACCCCGACAGCAAGAGCGATCAGGCGTCCCACGATCGCATTGCTCGCATCAACATTGCCTACGAAGTCATTGGCGATCCGTTGCGGCGTACGATTTACGACCAGCAGCGTCAGGGGTTTGTGGCCGCTGACCCAGTGGAGAGTGCCGCCAATCGGACGAAGCGCACGGCGGATATGCAGGCGGTGTATCGCTATGCTCGCGAGGCAACGCAGTCGTCTGAGGCTCGGGAAGATGCTTGGCTGAAGCTGGTTTACGGCCCAGTGGATAGGCTATTGGGCAAAATCATGTCGCCCCTCAAAACGGAGATTCGTAAGCTGTCGGCTGACCCCTTCGACGATGAGCTGATGGAGGGATTTATGGTCTATTTGGAGCAGGGCCGTACCTGGCTGGAGCAGGCCCAGAGCAAGTTTAACTCGATGGCAAATCCGGCGAGTATGGCGGGGGTGGCGGCGGATATTTACCACTGCCTAGGGCTGCTGGAGGATGGCTTAGATGAGCTGGATCGTTTCACGATGAGCTATGAGGAGAGTTACATTCACACAGGAACGGAACTGTTTCGGCGGGTCAAGCAGCTGCGAGCGGATGCGAAGGAGCGGTTGAAGCGGTTGGTGTAAGGTGTCTCGTAGGGTGCATCCGCGCAGCGATGCACCGTCTTCAGGAGACCTTCCCACAATAGAACTGGTATGAATCAAGGATGGGTTTACACCGATCGCATTACCCTCGCCGAAGCCGGTCTCTCCGTCCTCGACTTCTATAGCAATCGCTACAGGAACTTTAGTCGGGCGATATGGCGCGATCGCATTACAGCTGGCCAAATTCGCCAAGACGGCATTGCCCTAGCCTCCGACGATCGCCTCAGCGCAGGGGACAGGTTGGACTACCATCGCCCCCCGTGGGAGGAGCCGGAGGCACCGCTGGAGTTTGAGGTGCTGTACGAGGATGGGGATTTGATGGCGATCGCCAAACCGTCGGGCCTGCCGGTGCTGCCTGGCGGGGGCTTTCTCACCCATACACTGCTGCACCAGCTCAGGCTGCGCTATCCCGACAACCCGCCTATTCCGGTGCATCGGTTGGGGCGGGGCACATCAGGGGTGATGATTTTGGGGCGATCGCCCTTGGCGCGATCGGTGCTGAGTCGTCAGCTGCGAGACTCTACTGCAACGGCCCACGATCCTCAAGCCCCTCACCCGATTCGTAAGACCTACCTGGCACTGATTGGCCTCAGCGATTTGCCGGATACCTTTACGCTGACGACGGCGATCGGCAAGGTTGACCATCCTGCGCTGGGGTATGTGTATGCGGCCTCACCTACTGGCTTACCGGCCTACAGCGATGGCAGAGTGCTTCAGCGCAGGCCCGACTCCACTCTGGTGGAAATCACCATCCGCACCGGACGCCCTCACCAAATCCGCATCCACCTCGCGGCGGCCGGATATCCACTCCTAGGTGATCCACTCTATGGAGTAGGGGGGATGCCGATTTGCCCTGAGGGATTTGAGAATGAAAGGGTTCCCGTCCCAGGAGACGTTGGCTACCATCTCCATGCCTTTCGGTTGAAGCTGGTTCAGCCTAGAACCCAGGAGCCGATGGAACTGGTATGCCAGCCCCCGAAAGTTCTGGCCTACCAGAGTTGAGCTATCCCCGAACACTTAAAGCCTTGGGGTATTCGTAACACCTTGGTAAAGAAGTAAAGAGGAGCTTGCTCAGGAGTAAGTTCAAATGTACTATTTAACTGGTCCTAATGAACTAGGGTGCGTCGCTCAATTTCCCTAACCTCATATTTCATCCCAAGGAAAAGTGCGATTATGAGCCCCTACACAAGATTCAAAGAGGCATCAGACGATAATCAGAGTCGTGGTTGTAGTTCAGACTCGTCAACTAGTAGAGCAAAGGAGTCCTACGATCGAGGTGCCGATGATGCCGATGCGATTTTGCGAGATAAGCAAGCTGGCGATCGGGCATCCTACCAAAATTCTTGATTTGTGAAGGATATTAGCTTGTAGACTGTCCCAAGTTCAAAGCTTCAGTAAAGATTGAGAAAAAAAACCGCTCAGTTTTTCTAGAATCCTGATCGATTTTTTTCTACCTGTATAGGGGGGTAGATCTTAGCTTTGGAGCCAAAAATCATGCCGTGGGATGACTTTGTAAATCAAGCTCGACAGTTGAAGGGGCAAGGCTGCAATAGTGCAGAAATTGAAAGACTTCTCAAACAGTATGGAGCATCTGAGGATGAGGTTCGCCATGCTTTACAAGAGATCCAGAAAGACAACCGGAGAAACGTCAATCCCCGCGATTTTTAGAGGAAGATTTTTTCTAGACCTTCTCGTCGGGCTTATTCATATGTCTTAAGACAACCCAGAAGGTAATCAATATATTCGATGGCTAACCTCTTTCCAACTTGGCTAAAGCGCTTAGGTAAATCATTCTCAATGCATTCTTTTATCAAAGAGAATGCCTTTTCGTAGACGCTGCAATCTAACACAAGGGGTATGCCCGGAGAATCCAGGATTTCATACTTGCCCCATTTAAGGCAGTGAGTAATCTGTTCTAAGAATTGGTAAATTGAGAAGCAAAAATAGCCTATATCTTCATCACTTAAGCTGCATCCAATATGAGGAAATGATTCGAGTGCTTCTCGGCCAAATTTCTTCGCCAACGCCTTGGCTTTATCATTTATCCAAGCTGCGACTAAGCTTGAATCTTCCAGTTCGTCAATAAAGTTTTGAAGAATTTTGAGCTCACCCTCCTTGCAGTCTCTCTCCTGGTTCAATTTCAGCAAGTTGTCAGGATTTATTATCTTCTTGCTGCTGAGTTTTAATTCTTCAATTTTCTTTACGAGGGATATTTTGGAATCTGCTAGCAATGCCCTTGACTCAAGATAGAGCTGATCTAGCTTGGAGTTGAAGTTACTCAAAAAGCAGTTATTCAAGAAACGGACTTCCTGTTTTATTTTTGTGAAGACAGCTCCTTGTGAGTCGTCTAAGTAACCTTTCCGTTGAAGATTGGCCACAAAAATTAGATCAGAGTTAACTGTTTCTACTTGATCCAAATTGATTTTCAAGGATTCAAGAGGACAATCTTTGGAAGACTGTCCTAGTTGATTGCTTAAAGTATTATATGAAGTGCCTGATGCTGTCAGTAGGTCTCTTATTAGAGATGCAAAGCCCAGGGTATAGTTTTGCTCAGTGATGAGTTTATGACAGTGAAGTTCCTTGAGATTGCGTGGCAGATTAAGCGTCATAACTTGAATAGGAATCACCGTTTTTCCTTGAGCCTTAGCACTTTCCCACTCCCAGTTGACATACTCCGAATTGACAGCCAATGGAGTGAGCACAAGCACGACTGCATCAGTAGCATGGATAGCCTCTACAATCTGATCTCTCCAAGCTGTGCCACCTCGCATACCTTCAATATCCCGCCAAACTTGAAATCCTGCCTGCTCCAGTTCTGCTTTTAGGCGGGTAACAGCGGCTTGGCCATCTTTTCGGGCATAGGACAGAAAAATAGTAGGCATAACAATTAGCCTATGTAGGATCCATGATGTATTCTGCTGCTTTGTCTTCAGATCTCAGGGAAAACACGGATCATTGCTAAATTAGCATGTAGCCTGGCGAAAGACGGTTTAAGTCAGGTTTTTTTGATCTTTAATCTATACATCTCAATAGAAGCGTTGCCTCAACGGGGACGCACCATCAGCAGTTGTTCAGCCTGACCAAAGCCATACTTTTCGTAAAAGGGCTGCATTTCTGGGGTGCAAAAGAGCTGGATGCACTCCACCGCAGCCAGTTTTGGATGGGTCGTAATATGCTCGATCAGCTTGGCCCCTAGCCCTTGGCCGCGATAGTCTGCCGCCACAATTACATCAAACACGATCGCCCGATACACCCAGTCCGTCAGTACTCGGCAAAAGCCCGCTAGCCGCTGCGCCTCCTCGTCCCACAGGCCAAAGAGTAGGTCGCTGTTGGCCAGCAGGGGCGACACATCGGCTAGGTCGCGTTTGTTGCTCCACCATTCCTGCAAATACATCTGGTGAAGCTGCTCAACCTGGGCAGGGGTGAGCTGATGGATAACAGTAAACATGGGTAAATTGCGATCTTTACAGTACGGATATCCTGACCCAGCGGCTTAAAGAAAGGACTACGATCGAGGAGTAGCACAGGCGCAAGACCTATCTTACTGCCGATGGCAATGGCTGAAGCCACCGATACAGTTTAGGTATAGCTGCAACGCAATTCCTCTCTCTGCTTAAGCAGACTGCACGCGAACTGAGAGGCAATAGCAAGCTACTCCCGTCAGCTAGGGCCAACTAACATAGCGCTGGCACTGATCACCCTATAGCGGAGGATCCCTCCATGAAATTTACTCTACTCGCTGGGGCCGCGATCGCTATCCCGTTAGCGCTCGGTCTACCTGCTCAGGCCGAAAACCCAGCCCATGTCCAGCAGCTCCTCGAAACCAATTTTTGCCAGGGCTGCGATCTGTCAGGAGCTGATCTAACCCAGTCTCACCTAATTGGCGCCGACCTGCGCGATGCCAATCTAGAAGGCGCAACTCTTCTAGAATCCAACTTAGAAGGGGCTGACTTAAGCGGTGCTGACCTGACTGGTGCCAACCTCACCCGCGCCTTTTTGACCAATGCCCTGCTTGAAAATGCTACTTTTGACCAGGCTAATTTAACCGAGGCATCCCTTTACTTTGCTGAGGTCACTGGAGCGTCATTTCTCAATTCTAATTTGACCAGAGCCGACATTGTGGGCACACCAATTAGCGTTGGCGGCGACTAGCATCCTATCGATATGTCTGGGTGTTTAGATGTAGTCAACTAACAATTTTTGCCCACAGAGATCTCTGTGGGCAAAAATTGTTTCAAGCGATGCTTCCCTTTACAGAATTGGGAGTTCAGGTTGCTGTTCGAGGCCACACAACGTGTCTCGTACGATGCACCAATGTAGTGGAAACTGAAAATAGCGAAAATCCAATTAAGGGATGCAAAACGGCGAGGGGACCCGGCACCAAAGACGGCATTTGAAGGTGAATAGTTAGAAATTGTAGTCCCAAAAGAATGGGCAAACCTGTGGCAAGGGCCTTGATGCGCTGCGGTAGAGGTAAATACCAGGCTCCGCCTAGCAAAAGCAAAGACACCCCACCATAGCCTCGCACTAACCAAACATGGAGGTTCCACCAGGTAGGGTTATAGAAGTAAGCAAGTCCTACGGTTAAAACTTGAGCGGTCAAACAGAGATTAAAGAAGACTACAGCCGCGTAATAAACTAGCATTACGGGCTGAGCCGGAGGCTGATGTTCAGCAATTTGATCTGATAGCTCAGCAGAAAGTTTCATCGCTAATGGTTCCATGCTTAATCAATTGGTTGGTTGAGCTTAGCGTTGTCGTTAGTCTCCTGTAACGCGATCGCATGCGCATTGAGAAAAAGACAGGGCAATTACCGCAGCAAAATTCGAAACAACGCTAGATGCTATGGCTAGCAGGTAAGAACTTAAAATAGTTTTAATTGTCAAATTTGCTTGGACGTCAATGGCAATGTAGCCTTTGCGCTCAGTCAGGTATAGACCTCGAACGGGTACACATTGCCCTCAAGAGGAGGTCGCGATACAGTCGATTTTTAGGCGATCGCCCCAAAAATCCCAAACCGAGTCTGACCTTAGACAGTCGACTATGGCTGCACTAGACGAGTAATTCGCGCTCCACCGGTGGATGCTGAGCTTTTCAGACGAGTTGCAGACTGCTGACCAGCACACTCTTAGACTCATGCGGCTAGCGCTGTCGCTGGACTACAACCCAATGCTGCGCTATCTAGTGAAGCGCTAGGCCACCGTTCACGACGTCGCGAGCCGAAATGGGAGCAAAACTGTCTGCCTAATAGTTTGTGAGCCTGGACCGGCTTTGTTTCCTTTACAAAAGCCAAATTATCCTGCAAATGCAGCCCATTTGACTCTTGGTTTAATCTTAAGGCGACACCCGGATTCGAACCGGGGGTGGAGGTTTTGCAGACCTCTGCCTTACCACTTGGCTATGTCGCCGCCTTATTCAGTTTTCGAGTATAGCAAACTCGGGACGCGATCCGGCGATCGCGCCACGCCGCCTTTGGCAAATCATCAGACCTCTAGGGCAAATAGGCCGAGTCAGTGTGGGGCTGGCGAAATCGATAAATATCCTCCAGTGCTGTCGCCCAACTGGTAGCTAGAGAGGTAAGGAGCTGCTCCCCTTTTTCCCCAGTGGCTATAGTTGGGTCTCCCAAAACTCCGCTGGCGCTGAGATCGCGAGTTACCCAAGCAAAGGGCAACGCTCCTTCCATGGTGAGCCAGCTACCTATTGGCAAATTTTGAGGAAACTCGGCTTTGGCCTCAGCCATGCGCACTTGCTCGGGCATGATCGACAGCATCAGGCTGGTTTCGGCATCCCCAGCGTGAATGCCTAGCTCCATTTCTTTGGGCGTTAGCAAATCACCAGCGCAGTTGGGTACCGCCCATACAAATAGAGGAAACACCATCAAATCATCGTGGATTTGATGCAGATCTCGCGCGGCAATTTCTAGCACTTGGGGCTGGCCGCCGTGGGCATTGAGCAGCACCAGCTTGCGAAATCCAGCTCGGTAAATACTTTCGGCGACATCATAAATTACCTTTAGCAGGGTTTCAACCGAGAGGGTGATCGTGCCCGGAAAATGCCAGTGCTCGTTAGATTTGCCGTAGTACAGGGGCGGCAGGCTATAGACCGGTACTGCGTCATCTAACTGGGCTAGGGCGTTGCCGAGCACGGTCGTACAGATGGCGCTGTCTACGGCAAGGGGTAGGTGGGGGCCATGCTGCTCGATGGCTCCCATCGGCTGCACAATGACCGCATTGGCGCGATCGGGCATGGCTGCGATGTCAGTCCAGGTGAGATAGGCAAAGTAGCGGTGGGGAGGAATGGGGCCGTGCATAGTTTTTGAGGATAAAGAATTTAGAGCTGCTCACATAGCTTTAGCATTCGGGACGCAAGGCTCCGGTCGTGCCTTAACTCTAGAGCTGTGAGCCGAAGATGACTTGACATTTATGAGCGAAACGGTAACAATGAATACAGAAGCAAATCGTTCATCTCTCTGTGAGAGACGGAAGTAGAGCTCCAGCTCGAAGGAACGCGCCTCTGTTTATACACCTTCATTCATTTAAGGAGAGGCGAAAGATGTCCTTGAAATATCGCGGCGTTGATTACGAACCGGCTACTGCTCAGGTCAATGTCTCTGAAGAAGTTATCGGTCGCTACCGCGGCGCTGTTGCTACTCGCCATGTAGCCCCCCAAGTCCAGGCCGAGCATCCCCAGGGCCTCAAGTATCGTGGGGCCACTGTTCGATAAGCCAAGTTTGCCCGGTTAGGCTAAGCGGTGGTTCTGGCTGTAAAGCTGGAGCCGCCGCCGACTATTTTTAGGCCAGGAGATCACCTGAGTCGTCATTTTACTGAAGCACCTCTGTAGGGGTGCTTTTTTGTGCGATAGGCTTGGACAAGACGTGATCGCTGCGGCCAGGGAAAAGCTTGGTTATTTTTGCATTTCTGCTGGGGTTAGCTACGGGAGTGCTACTGCTATTGTTGCAGCAGCGGCAGCAGCGGCGCCGTGAGCGACGCTTGATCGAGACCCTGCAAGCCGCCGATTGGTCTACAGCTTTGGGGCAAGTTGAGCAGTTGGTGAAAACTCAGCCTCAGCAGCAGCGGCAGCTGCGATCGCTAGGCACCAGTCGCGACACCCTAGAGCGCATTTTACAGACAGCTCCCATCGGCTATCTACAGGTCGATGAAGAAAACCAGCTAATCTGGTGCAACGACCAGGCTAATCGTTTGCTCAAGATGAATCAGCCCCTGACAGGGCCGGTGCAGCGCCGCCGTCTGCTGCTAGAGGTAGCCCGCTCCTATGAACTCGATGCGCTGATTGAAGAAACCCGAGAGAAGCAAACCTGTTGTCAGCGCGAGTGGATGCTCTATCAGATTTCGCCGGATCCACTGCATCCTAAAGAAGAGCCGACCTTTCCCCTGCGGGGCTATGCCATTCCCCTCGATGGGGGTGAAGTCGGCGTATTTCTGGAGAACCGCCAAGAGGCCGCGTTGTTGGTGCAGCAGCGCGATCGCTGGACCTCCGACGTGGCCCATGAGCTCAAGACCCCCCTCACCTCTATTCGCCTAGTAGCCGAAACCCTCCAGCCTCGTGTCGATGAGAGCCAACGCCGCTGGCTTGACCGTTTGGTCAACGAAACTATTCGTCTCAGCAATTTAGTCGAAGATCTGCTGAATCTCAGCCGGCTCCAGGGGGATCAGTTTCAGGGCCTGAGCCTCAAGCCTGTCGATTTGCCCCAGCTGGTTCAACGGGCCTGGGTGAGCCTAGAGCCTCTGGCCGAGGTTAAGGCGCTTAAGCTAGCTTACGCTGGTCCCTCCCACTGCCTCGCTAGTCTCGATGAGCCGCTTTTCCATCGGGTGCTGCTAAACCTGATTGACAACGCCATTAAGCACAGTCCCAGCCGCGCCACTGTATATGTTCGGTTGTTAGAGCCGAGGTCTGCCCTGGCGTTGAGTTACGATGCCGATGATTCAGAGCCAGATACGCTGATCCTCGACGTGATGGATATGGGGCCGGGCTTTAACGCTAAAGATCTGCCCTATATTTTTGACCGCTTTTATCGAGCCGATCCCTCGCGCACCCGCACCGACCCGCTGGTTGACCTGGTTCCTGTAAATGCCGGGACCACTCCAGAAATTGGCCGGGGTACGGGGCTAGGCCTGGCCATTGTGAGCCAAATTATAGAGGCCCACAACGGCACAATTACCGCCGCCAATCACCCTGACTTGGGCGGCGGCTGGCTGCGGCTGCGGCTGCCGGCTACCCAGTCCGAGTAGCCTGTGATGAGAGGCGTTTTGTCGGCCTTGCCCGCTAGCCTACTGGCTGAGTTGAGCAGCGCTACTTAGAGATCTTAGTAAGAACTTATACTCAGATGCCCTAGATTGCTGCCATAATTGTTAAGCAGGATGACTAAGCCCTGCCGGGGTTACCCTATCTATGCGTTACCACGTCATGGCAGAACGGCTACAAAAAATCCTCTCTCAGTATGGGGTTGCCTCCCGGCGGCAAGCCGAGCAGATGATTGAGGCTGGGCAGGTTCAAGTCAATGGGGTCGTGGCTCACTTGGGCCAGCGAGCTGACCCTAGCTGCGATCGCATAGAAGTCAATCAACAACCCCTCCAGGTCCATCATCGGCCTACCCAGCACTACCTGCTCCTGCACAAGCCCCTCGGCATGGTGTCTACCTGTGCGGATCCCGAGGAGCGCCCTACCGTGCTGAGTGCTCTGCCCCCTGAGCTGCAAACCGTCGGCATTCACCCCGTGGGGCGACTAGATGCCTACACAACTGGAGCGCTGCTGCTCACCAACGATGGTGACTTCACCTTTCGGCTCACCCATCCCCGCCACGACGTCTCTAAAACTTATCGGGTGCGTCTTGATGGCCAGCTATCGCCCGCAGCCCTCGACGCTTGGCGACGGGGTATCTGGCTCGATCGCCAGCTTACTCGCCCTGCCCAAGTTAGAGTGATCGCCACTAACCCAAACCAAACCCAGCTTGAGGTTATTCTTCAAGAAGGGCGCAACCGGCAAATTCGTCGGGTGACCAAGGCCCTAGGTCATCGGGTGATAGACTTACACCGGACCGCGGTGGGTTCAGTTACGCTGGGCAACTTAGGTGTGGGGGCTTACAGGGCTTTATCATCTGCCGAAATTGAGGCATTATTAGCTGAGTCATCGGTTCAATCAACCCCTCAGCAAACTGCCTCTGTCATTAGTTAGCTGTTCGCCGTCTTGAGCTAGATTTTCCCTGTATGAAGACAAAAGAGTTGGTTGACCCTAACGCCCTCTACCGAGAACAGCTCTCGGAGCTTGGTGCCCTGCTGCGATTGGCTCGCCAGCAGCAGGAGCAAAGCCTAGAGGTCATGGCTGAAAAAACCCTGATTCGTCCCAGCCTATTGACCGCCATTGAACAGGGCGATCTAGACGGGCTGCCCGAACCGGTGTACATCCGTGGTCTCCTGCGCCGTTATGGTGATGCCCTCAACCTCGACGGCGAGACCCTCGCCAGTCAGTTTTTTACTCCGCCCCGCATCCAGCGGACCTCGTGGAAAGAGACTCCAGCAGCGCAGCTCCGCCCTTTGCACCTCTACGGGGCCTATTTTGTACTGTTAGTGGCAGCCGTTAGCGGATTGTCTTACGTGCTGCGTCAAACCGCCCCAGAAGTTACGGTGCTACCTCCTTTAAACCCCCTAGAGGGAGTTGAGGGGCCGTCTAACCCAGGCCCAAACAATATTCCTGCCCCTGCCTCTGCCGAGCCTGAGGATCCCAACGCTCCTATCAAAGTCAAAATGACGCTTACTGCTCAGTCTTGGCTACGCATCACCTCCGACGGTAGAACCGAGTTTGAAGGTATCTTGCAGCCTGGCGACACCCGTCTGTGGACCGCAGACCAGGCATTAACGGTGCGAGCGGGCAATGCTGGTGCCGTGATGGTTAGCTACAACGACAAACAGGCTCAAGCCTTAGGCCAGCCTGGAATGGTGCGAGAAATCACCTACTCCCCCATTGAAGCTATCAGCTTAGCCTGGTAGAAACCCGTCCTGACGGATTTTGACTCACTTGCGCCGTTTAATGGTGCAAGTGGGTCAAAGTCTTTGGGCCATTGAATTAGCCCGGCTTATCTGTCTCGTCACCGACGGCTTGTTGTAGGTCAAAGAGGAGCGGTACGTTGCTGCCTTGACCCATCACCAAGACTCGGGGTACTTGAGCTCCTCCTCCTTTCCAGGCCTCGATCGCCTCCTTTTGCAGGACGAGCTGACCGCCCTTGGCCTTTAGGGTTTCAGCGATCAGACGCTGGGCTTCGGCGCGGCCTTTGGCGCGGTTAATTTCGGCTTGGGCTTCCTGTTCTGCCTCTTGAGCGATGTAAACGGCGCGGCGAGCGCGCTGCTCGGCAATTTGCTTGTCTTCGACAGCCTTGGCAAAGTCAGTTGAGAATGTTAGATCGACCACGCTGGTATCCAGCACTAAAATGCCGTATTTGTCGAGACGAAAGGTTAAGGCATCATCAAAGTCCTGTTTGAGTTCAGACCGTTGGGTAATCGCCTCCTCGACGGTGCGGCGGGCAGCCGCGATTTTAAAGGACTCCTGGGTCTGAGGTGCCACAATTTTAGACACGATGTTTTCGAGCGTGCCCTGGGTGCGACGAATATTCACCACCTCAGTAGGGTCAAGGCGAAAGTTGATGGCAAAGCGGCCGGAAAGATCTTGCAGGTCTTTGGTGGAGCTTTGGGCTGGTACCTCAAACTTCTGCACTGTTACGTCGTACACATCGACCGTAGACACTAGAGGTGGCTTCAAGTGAATGCCTTCTAGCAGCACCCCATCCTGAGATTTGCCGAGAATACTCAGCACTCCAGCTTGGCCTGGGTTAATAATTACAAAACTGCTGGTTACCAGGGCCAAACCCACAATAGCGAGAAAGCTGAGCACCACTGGTGGCCAGTTCAGAGTCGAAGATTTCAACGGATGTTCCTAAAATATGCTGCCCCTCTACGGTATCGGCTATTGAGCCAGAACGGGGTAGTTCTTCAGCAAGGCTTCGGATCAGTGCTGTCCTGGGGGACGCCGTGGTGCTCAGTCAATCTAAAGCTACTCGGGCAGGCCGGTTACTGTCCCCGACCCAAAGGTTACCTCACCCACTAGGTAGGCCTCGACCTGGTGTTGGGCCAACCAGGCCAGGGTGCGATCGCTCTCCTGAGGAGGAACCACTAGGGCAAAGCCCAGACCCATATTGAACGTGTTGTAGAGATCAGCGGCGGGCACCTGCCCCGCCTCGGCTAGCCAGCTAAACACTGGGGGCACCGGCCAGCTGCCCCCCTGGATGTGAATGCTCTGATCTGACCCCAGGCAGCGGGGCAGGTTTTCGGGTAGCCCGCCACCAGTGATGTGGGCCATGCCGTGGATGGTGAGCCCTTCCCGGCGAGCCTTGAGTACGGGCTCGACATAGATGCGCGTGGGGGTCAGAAAGATTTCCCCTAGGCTGTGATTGCCCAGAGCGGGTACGGTTTCGTCCCAGGTATAGCCAGTGTTGGTGGCGTCGGTGCGCTGGCCCTCGGCCACTACCTTGCGCACCAGGCTAAAGCCGTTGCTGTGCACACCGCTGCTGGCTAGGCCAATGATGCGATCGCCCACCTGCACCTGGCTACCATCTAAAATCTGAGACTTCTCGACTACACCGACGCAGAATCCCGCTAAGTCATATTCACCTGGGCCATAGAAGCCTGGCATCTCGGCAGTTTCGCCCCCCAGCAGAGCACAGCCGGCCTGCCGGCAGCCAGCCACAATGCCCTCTACCACCTCCGCTAGGGCGGCGGGCTCGAGCTTGCCCGTAGCTAAGTAGTCGAGAAAAAATAGCGGTTCTGCCCCGCTGGTAAGAATATCGTTGACGCACATGGCTACTAGATCGATGCCAACGGTGCTGTGGCGCTGGGTGATCTGGGCAATTTTGAGCTTGGTTCCCACTCCATCGGTGCCCGACACCAGCACCGGTTCACGGTAGCCAGCGGGCAGTTCGCAGAGTCCGCTGAACCCCCCTAAGCCCCCTAACACCTCTGGACGGCGGGTGCTGTCTACTAGGGTGCGAATGCGCTGCACAAAGCTACGCCCTGCCTCTACATCTACACCAGCATCCCGATAGTCCATGGGGTCAATCTCCTGTATGGCCAGTCTCTTACCTTAGAAACGGGGGTGAGCTTCGTCAATGGGCAAGGGAGTCAGCGGCGGCGATCACACCCATTAGAGCTATAATCTTCTAGTTTTTTGGATCCAGAGAGCGCTGCTTTTGTGGCGGCTGATTGAGGCGTTACTGGTTAATCCTAGCCTTGATAGTGAACCCTCATTCAGGGGCATTTGGTCACCGAAAGCGTATCTAGGGTTTCGACAACTTCATCTCTTTTTCACAAAAACCCGTCGAAACGATGAACTGACTGATTAATCTTACATAACCCAGTTGACTCCATTGATAAATAATTTCAAAGTTGACCGAGGTGGTCTCAGCCCCGGCAAGCCCAGACACCGTGGCAGTTTGAGCCAATTATGTTAGGTCAGCTACTTTTTTATTTTGTGATTAAGGGCTACACCTGCCGGTAGATGCCCGGATTCGCAATATCATCCGAACGTGCTAGGTTACATTTCGTCAAAAAAACCGAAGACCAATTTGCAACGGGTAGGGATTTAAGGCAATTCCTGTGCTGCCTGTTCTGAGTCATTTCCCGTGACCAGGATCTATCCCCTGCTCTTCCTGCTGAATTCTTTTGGTGTAAATGAAACATCGCGTATTGGGCGGACTGACGGTTGCCGTCGCTATGTCCGTCTTTGGAGCACCCTTGCCTACCCAAGCCCAGGATAGCGGCGACAACAGTCTCTCTCTGGATCCGGAATCAGAGCATCATGCCGACGTTCTTCCTCAACCCCCTGAAGCAGGTTCGCCAGCGGACTCTGACCCTTCAACTCTTGAGCCTAGCCAACCTGACTCAGCGTTATTACTTCAACCCTCTGATTCCACTGACAACGTTCTCGAGACCGCTACTGTCTTTCCCCACGCCCTAGAGGCCCGCCCAGTCGTTCCTGCTGAACCTGACTCAGCGCTATCGCTTCAGCCCTCTGACTCCGCCAGCGATACGCTCGAGACAGCCACTGTCTTTTCCCATGCCCTAGACTCCCGTCAGGCAGCGACCGTCTACATTCGCTCGATTCCGGTTGTCACCTTGGTGGGTGGCGAGCTAGAAACTCTGAGTGCTAGCCTTGGCACCGTTGCCGTCGTCTCAGATGCCCAAAAGCCTCAGCACCAAGCCGAGACCGTCGTGTCTCGTCTACAGGAACTGGCCGCTAACGGCAATGCTGACGCTATTGTGGCCCGTTGGGACAGCGATGATGAGTCATTTGTGGTGGCTTGGGGAGAAGAAGCCCTAATCACCCTTGATGGCGAGACAATTTTGCCCGATACCACCGGCAATCCTGGTGAAGATGCGCTCCAGATCGCCAATCGGCTGCGGCGGTTGCTAGGCGATGCGCCTCCCCTAGCTAGCGTTGAGGGCTTACCCGAACCTTCAGCTCCTGACACTCGAGTTGGCATAGTAACCACTACCCTCACCGGCATGGCCTCCTGGTATGGGCCTGGGTTTCACGGACGACGTAGCGCCAGCGGCGAGGTGTTTAACCAAAACGACCTAACGGCGGCCCATCGCACTTTGCCCTTTGGCACTCGAGTGCGGGTGACTAACGTATCTACAGGACAGTCTGTAGTGGTGCGCATTAACGATCGCGGCCCCTTCAGCCACGGCCGGGTAATTGACCTCTCAGCCGCAGCAGCCTCTAACATTGGGTTAAGGGCCAGTGGAGTGGCGCGGGTACAACTAGAGGTGCTGTCGGCCGAGTAGTTGATCTGCCCAATTTTGCTGCTCTGGAGGTTAGGTCTCTGGGGGGTTAAGCTAGCCCTTTCCAGCCAAGTTGGTGGAGAGGGCTTTTGATGGTGTGCCCTAGCCCTGGCGCTACAGAAGAGCTGAAGTAAAGTCATGGCGAAGCAGGGCACTGGCGGTATGCCCATGACTTTAATCTGGTACGGTATTACCTTTGGAGTGGGGTGGCCAGAAGTTCAGCTGTCACACACACTCACGCAGTAGAAGGTAGGAGATTGTGCGGGTACTCAAGACGGTTGAAGGAGTAAAACGCTATCTGGATCAAGCCCGCCGCCAGCAGAACGCGGCGGACGGCGTCGCGGTAGGGCTGGTGCCGACGATGGGCAATCTGCACCGAGGCCACCTAAGCCTGATTGAATGGGCTCGGCTGGAGAACACGGTGGTTGTGGTCAGCATTTTTGTGAATCCACTTCAATTTGGTCCCCAAGAAGATTTGGCTCGTTACCCCCACACCCCTGAGCAAGACCTGCGTCTGTGTGAACAGGCTGGGGTCGATGCGGTGTTTATGCCCGCTGCCACTGCCTTTTACGGCGCTGCTCAGCCCCAGGCTGACGCCATAACTCGAGTAGTGCCCCCAAAGGCGATGGTGGCGGTGCTGTGCGGCCCTCACCGACCGGGTCATTTTGAGGGGGTGGCGACGGTGGTGACTAAGCTGTTGAGTTTGGTCGCTCCCGATCGCGCCTACTTTGGCTATAAAGATGCTCAACAGTTGGCCATTCTCAAGCGCTTGGCCCGCGATCTCAACCTGCCTGGCCAAATGGTCGGTTGCCCTACGGTGCGCGAGGCGAGCGGTTTGGCGTTGAGCTCCCGCAACAGCTACTTGAGCGAAGTCGAGCGGCAGCAGGCGGCAGTCATCTACCGAGGGCTATTGGCAGCCCAGCAGTGTTTCCAGGCCGGTGAGCGGTTGAGTTCAGTCCTAACAGCGGCTGTGGATGCCGAACTGGCCCAGGAGCCATCGCTGCATCCCCAGTATGTAGAACTGGTGCACCCCGCAACTCTGCAACCCCTGGAGCGAGTGGAAACGCTGGGGATGCTGGCGGTGGCGGCTCATTTCGGCACTACGAGGCTAATTGACAACATTTTGCTGCGCGATCGCCAGCCGATTGTGGCCATTGATGGGCCGGCTGGGGCCGGTAAGTCAACGGTGGCTCGCCAGGTGGCCCAACGGCTAAACCTGCTTTACCTCGACAGCGGCGCGATGTACCGAGCGGTGACCTGGCTGGCTCTGGAGCGCGGTATCGATGTGCAGGACGAGGTTGCGATCGCAGAACTTGTGCAGGACTGCGAAATCCGTCTGGAGGCCTCAGGCCATGACTCTGCCTTTGCTGCCTACCCCAGCCGCATCTGGATCAACGGTGAGGAAGTCACCCAGGCCATTCGCAGCACGGCCGTCACGGCTGAGGTCTCGGCGGTGTCAGCCCAGCCCGCGGTGCGCGAGATTCTCCTGCGCCAGCAGCAGCAGTATGGCATCACTGGCGGTGTTGTCATGGAAGGTCGAGACATCGGCACCCAGGTGTTTCCTCAAGCGGAGCTGAAAATTTTTCTCACCGCGTCGGTAGGTGAACGGGCCCGCCGCCGCCAGCGCGACCTAGCCGCCCAAGAGCAGCCAGCCGTAGCACTCAGCGATTTGGAGCAGGCCATTGACGAGCGCGATCGCAAAGATAGCAGTCGCCGGGTGTCGCCCCTGCGTCAGGCCGATGACGCGATCGCTCTCAACACCGACGGTCTCTCCATTGAAGATGTGGTGAACAAAATAGTTCAGCTATTTGAATCGAGGGTGGAGCGATGAGCCGGTGAGAGATGGGGTGATAAGGAAGATGAGGGAGATAGGGCAGTAAACTCAACGTTCCTGAACACAACCAAATCGTTCCGCCCCCTCACCATCCTCATCCCCTCACCTTCCTTATCTCCCTGCTCCTTACCCCTCACTCCCCAGCCCCATGCCCATCACCGGAACCACCCAAATCCTCGGCGTCATTGGCGACCCGGTCACCCATTCCCTGTCGCCCGTAATGCACAATGCTGCGCTGGCAGAGCTTGGGGCCGACTACGTCTATGTGGCCTTTCCAGTAGCGGTAGACGTGCTTGAGGCAGCGATCGCTGGCTTTAACGTCATTGGGGTGCAGGGGTTCAGTATCACCATTCCTCACAAGCAGGCCATTCTGCCTCTGTTGGCAACGGTTACTGACGAAGCTCAGGCGGTAGGGGCAGTTAACACGGTGTGGCGCACCGAGCAGGGTTGGGCTGGTACCAATACCGACGTAGCCGGGTTTGTGGCCCCGCTCAAAGCATTCAGACCTTGGGCTGGATGCACGGCCTTGGTCTTGGGCAACGGCGGGGCAGCCAGGGCCGTAGTGGCGGGCTGTGTGCAGCTGGGATTTGAATCGGTGCAGGTGGCAGGTCGCAGGGCCGCAGCTCTGGATGCCTTTCAGCAGGGCTGGGTCAATTCACCTCTGCACCCTCCACTTACGGTTCATTCTTGGGAATCGTTGCCGACCTTGCTGCCCACCGCCGATCTGATTGTCAACACCACTCCCCTCGGCATGCACACCACCGCCGGGCAGACGCCCTTGGCCAAAGAAGATCTGGCTTTGGCCCCGTCCCACGCCGTAGTCTACGACTTGATCTATACGCCTAGGCCTACTCAATTGCTGGCTCTGGCCGACCAGCGGGGGTTGACCACCTTAGACGGGCTAGAAATGCTGGTGCAGCAGGGGGCCGCTGCTTTGGAGATTTGGCTAGGCTGCCCAGCACCCGTAGCCACAATGCGCCAGGCCTTGGTCGATTGGTTGGAGCGGTAGCTAAAGGTCTGAGACAAATTTTTGGTGTGTAGAACGGTTGAATCGCTTGGCTCGTCTGGGTCATGCCGAGTCCAGAGGCGATCGCTCTCCTAGGGCAAGAAGGTCCTAGGACGGGTAGCCATAGCCTCAGCCATAGCTACCTCATGCTCAAAGCCGTTGTAGGTGAGCAAGTGCTGAATCACCCCACTCATAATCTTTTGCATAGCCACGTCGTTGCCACTGTGGTCGAGGGTAGCGGTGATGATGTAGCGCTGGCCGCTCACCCTAACCGCTGTAGTGGTGCCCAGCACCTTAGAATTGCGTCCAGTTTTTTCGCCCAGCCAGTCGACGGGGGGCTGCACAGCCGCAAAGCCCAGGTTGCGATCGCGCTGGTTGGCCAACGCCGCTTCTATTAGGTCGGCTCCGGAAAATTCCCGGTTGTAGATAGCCACCATCATGTCAGTCAGCTCGTCGGTGGTGATGACGTTGGGGGCGCTACCGGCGTTGGCGGGGTAAGTCGCTTCTCCCACCAGCTTTCTGGTGACGCGGGTGGCTCGGTAACCTCGGCTGTGCAGACTTTGGTTAACACCATCCCACCCGATGTAGTCAATCAGTTGGTTGGTGGCGATATTGCCGCTGGCGCTAATCATGTCGGCCATGATCTGCTCTAGAGGATATGCAGTTCTGACCCAGATGGAGCCAGCATCCTCGGTCCAGTTACTGGGGCTAACCCAAATGGGTGTGCTGGGGGTAGTGCCTTCCTGGTGCAGCTTGGTCATGAGCGCGATCGCCACCGGCACCTTAATCAGGCTGGCAGAGCTAGCTGGCGGACGATTGCCCTGCCACCGCCTGCACTCTCGCCGCAGCGAGCACACGGTCAAGCGCACCCGCGAAGCCAGGCCAGTTTGTTCGACGATGGGCTTTAGGAACCCTGAGCGGGCCGTATCGTAATGGTAAGCGGCGATCGCCCGCTGCCGCTCGTACTGCTGTTTTTGGGCCGCTGCCTGAGCTTCACTCAAAGTGTTGGGCGCAATCTGGTTCAGCGCTGCTACGGCTTTGTCCCAGAGGGTATAGGCGGTGGCTAGGTCTGTGATAGACAGGGTGGCGGGATCTCCTAAGGCGATCGCGGCGGCGGCGGCCTGCTCGGCTCGCTGCTGAAGCTGCCGGGCTGTTTCCTCTTGATGTAGACGGTAGTTGATGGCCCCCAGCTGGCCTAAGAGCGCGGCGGGCGGTGGCTCAACCGCTCGCATAATTGTGGGGTAACGGCTGAGTTCAACCCCTAGGCGATCGCGCAGATGATGCAGCTCCGCTAAGGTTTCAACCTTGGGCAAGGCGACTGTTGCCTGGGAGTTTTGTTCAGGTGCCGCCACCGGAAACTTGAGCAGCGCCACATTGGCTATCAACATACCCACTATTACTGTGGGCTTTAACACCTGCAGCCAGACAGAATGCATCCCCCGATCCTCAGTACGGTATCGAGATTGCCTGGGGCAACCAGATATTACGAAACTTAAGCCCTTTCTGAGCCAAAAAAAGCCAGCCAAGGCACAAAATCTCGGTTTCTGAGCTTTAGGTGAGAGTTGGTGCCAAATTTCGCTGCAAAATTGCTTGCCAGCTAGCGCTTAAGTCGTCATCGCTGCGGTGGGCTTCCCAAGGGCCGGCGTCGAAACCGCCAATACTCCACTGCCCAGTAATATGGTCACCGTCTTCAGACACTGTTCCTACATAGTCAATGGCCGCTTGCCCCTGACCCAAATAGCGTTTGACAAACTGTACCCGACGACCAACCACAGTGCCGCTGAGTTGAGCCTCTCCCAGATAGCCGCTGTCGAGAATGCTGCCGCTCAGGGCGTTGCCCCCCTGCACTAGGGTTGCCTCAAAGCGGGTTGGGGTATCCCGCTGCCAGTAGGTGCCCAGCCACATGCCGCTCAAATCTGCCATTGCCCACCTTACATTCACAGCCTTACACGTACAATTTAAATAATGAGCAACCCTAGGAGTTTGTCCCCATTTACACCCGTCCCCTGGCTCGACTGATCGAAGAATTCCAGCGGCTGCCGGGGGTTGGCCCCAAGTCGGCCCAGCGGCTGGCGCTACACGTTCTCAAGCGCCCCCAAAATGAAGTGCAGGCTTTGGCCCAGGCGCTCCTAGAGGCCAAAGCTCAGGTGGGGCAGTGCTCGGTGTGCTTTCACCTGTCAGCCGAGCCGGTGTGCGATATCTGCCGGGCTACCAACCGCGACCCTCAGACCCTTTGCGTAGTGGCCGATTCGCGAGACGTAATCGCCATTGAGAAAACCCGCGAATATCGAGGCCGTTACCACGTGCTGGGCGGCCTGATCTCGCCGATGGATGGCATTGGCCCTGAGCAGCTGAACATTGGTCCCCTAGTGCACCGGGTCAGCAAAGAAGGCACCCAAGAGGTGATTATGGCAATTAGTCCCAGCATTGAGGGTGACACCACTACTCTCTACGTGGGGCAGCTGCTAAAGCCCTTTACTCGAGTAACGCGCATCGCCTTCGGTCTGCCCATGGGGGGCGATTTAGAATATGCCGACGAGGTCACCCTGGCTCGCGCCTTAGAGGGGCGCCGAGATCTAGACTAGGCCAAGATTTAGCTAGGCCTTATACAATTCTGAACCCGTTTTGGGTTGCCCAGCCCGTAGGTTAGATTAGGGATGATGGGTCCTTTGCCATAGGTTGAGTATTTTAGGGCTTGCTGGGCGCAGGTGGTTCCAGGGCACTACCGCGATTGTTTACCGCCAGGCACCAATGGGAGTTTTTCTCTATTTTTTACGGCACGGCCAAACCGCTTATAGCCTCACGGGGGGCTACTGCGGCGCGCCCGAAAACGACCCTGGCCTAACCTCCGAGGGGATAGCCATGGCCCAGGAGTTTGCCGAAACCTACGCCCATCTGCCCTGGAGCGCCGCCTACGTCAGCCCTCTGCGGCGGGCGGTAGAGACAGCTCGACCGCTGTGCGAGGTGCTGAACTTAGAGATGCGGCTGCGCGATGGGCTGCGGGAGGTGATGTATGGCCGCTGGGAAGGCATGCACCCGACCGCTGTTGACCGCGAGCACCACGACGAGTATGTGGCCTGGCTAACTGACCCGGCCTGGTATGCCCCGGTGGGGGGCGAACGCGCTGTAGACATTGCCCGCCGGTCGGCCCAGGTGCTCGATGAAATCGAGCGCACCCACCCCAGCGGACACATCTTGCTAGTGTCGCATAAGGCCACCATTCGCATTATGCTCTGCACTCTGCTGGGTATTGATGTGGGTCGCTACCGCGATCGCATGGATATGCCGGTTGCCGCCGTGAGCGTAGTCGAGCTAGGCTCGCGGGGGCCGCTTTTTCACACCATCGCCGATCGCTCTCACCTGAGCGACCAGCTGCGATCGCTACCCTCCACCTGAGGTCAAGTGCCCTATGCCCCTAAGGCTTTACCTACTCCGCAACGCTGAAACCGAGTACTGCCGCACGGGTCGCTACTGTAGCCAAGATGGGGTGGCGCTGACGACCCAGGGCCAGCAAATGGCCGACTACTTTGCCAAGGCCTACCACCACCTCGACTGGAAGGCGGTTTTCTGTAGCCCTCTCAGCCATGCCGCCGCCACTGTTCAGCCCCTGTGCCAAATCACAGGGCTGACGGTACAACGTCGCGATCATTTGCGGGAACTGTCCTTTGGGCAGTGGGAAGGTATGGCCCCCGCCGAGGTCAACACTGCGTTCCATGATGACTACATTCGCTGGCTCGCGGACCCCGCCTGGAATACGCCCACCGAGGGTGAAAAGGCTATGCAGGTGGCCCGCCGCAGTTCCGACGTGCTGGCCGAAATTGAAGAGGCCTACCCCGACGGCAATGTGCTGATCGTTTCCCACAAGGCCACCCTGCGGATTATGCTGTGCACCCTACTGGGAATTGATGTCGGTCGATATCGCGATCGCCTGGCCATGCCCGTTAGCGCCGTGTCGCTAGTTGAGCTGATGGAGTACGGTCCCTTTGTGCGCCAGCTGAATGACTGTGCCCACCTGCCTTTGCACCTGCGGCGGCCCTGGGCTGGCAACGGCTCTGACGGCTGAAGGACGTTCCTGGCTCGGCAGCTCTGTCTGTGGGTAGATGGCACTGACTATAGACCCCAGGGAGATTGGTTATGGAGTGCGATCGCGATCGTGGCGGTCACTCACTTTTTTATCACAGGCACTTCGGTTGCTATGGTGTTTACTCGGTTTACCGCTATATTTGCACCCTGCCTTGTGCTGTTGGCCCTGGGCAGCTGCGCTTCAGCCCCCAGCTCCACCGCTCAGGCCCCAACCGACACTGCCCAGGTTGAACCTAGTCAGGCTCCGGCCCAGCTAACCTCTGAGGCAGTTGTGAATCGCGTTGAACCTGTCACGGTTGTAGAGGGTCTAGAGCATCCCTGGAGCATGGTCTGGCTACCCAATGGTGACATGCTAATCACCGAGCGACCTGGGCGTCTACGCCGGGTCAGTAACGGCGCCCTAGACCCGACTCCCATCGCCGGGGTGCCTGAGGTGTTGGCCTTTCGTCAGGGGGGACTACTAGACATTGCCCTGCACCCCGAGTTTGAAAACAATGGTTTTATCTACCTGGCCTACGCTGACGGCACTCAGCAGGCCAACCGCACTCAGGTGGCCCGGGCACGCCTAGAGGGCAACACCCTCACCGACTGGACGGTAATTTTCACCAACAACCGGGACAAATCAGACGGCCAACATTTTGGGTCACGCTTGCTGTGGCTGCCCGATGGCACTCTGTTAGTGGCCCTAGGCGATGGTGGTAATCCCCCGTTACGACTCGATGGTGAGCTGATTCGCAACCAGGCTCAAAACCGCCAAACTCTTCTGGGCTCAGTGGTGCGTCTCACCGATGAGGGCGAGGCGCCCAGCGACAACCCCTTTGTGAATGATTCGGGCGCTAACCCGCTGATTTGGAGCTACGGTCACCGCAATATTCAGGGCCTGGCCCTTGACCCTGAAACCAGCCAGGTGTGGTCTACAGAGCACGGCTCCCGGGGCGGGGACGAACTCAACCGCCTAGAGCCTGGCAAAAATTATGGCTGGCCAGTGGTGACCTATAGTGAGGAGTACTCGGGCGGTCCGGTTTCCACCGAGCGATCGCGTCCAGATATGGTTGATCCCCTTACCTACTGGACGCCCTCTATTGCGCCCTCAGGGCTAGCGGTGTATCGGGGCGATCGCTATCCCCAATGGCAAGGGCAGCTGTTTGCCGGTGGGTTAGTCTCCCAAGATGTGCGCCGCATTGAGGTAGATGCCAATGGTGCCGTGGTCGATCAGGTTTCAATTCCCATTGGTCAGCGGGTACGTGATGTGCGACAGGGACCCGACGGATTTCTCTACGTACTGACCGACGATCCCAACGGTCGTTTAGTCCGTTTAGAGCCAGCCTCGTAGCTCAGTAAACCCAAGACTGCACGAAACGCGAAAGGACACCCCTGTTGGGGCGCCCTTTCGCGTGTTTATAGCTGCCGCCTAGGCATTGTGACTAAGGATCGTTTGGCGGTTGTAGCCAGCTGTCCCAGGTTTGGCAGAGAGTCAATCAGCTGTGTCTTCGGTCAGCTGGTCAGGACTACAAAGCTTGGCTTGGCAATTAATTGAGCGTGGCACCAACCGGTGTCTAAGCTTTTACAACAACCAAAGATTGAAATTCGGGCGATCGCCAGGCCCTAGCTATAGCAAGACGGTGACTTACAGGCTCCGATCCATCTACTCTTGCCTAATTGATTCATTTGAAGGCCTAATATAAAAACTTCCACAAAATCAGGCAGCGTAATCGAACACCGCGTCTAGGTATAGACGATTGATGCGGCGATCGCTAATGCCGTTCTGCATCAAAAATAGTGACAGCGCCGCGCAGAACACCCGGTGTTGGCTCCACGATGGGTGGGTCTCTACATAGTCACGCATGGCCTCAAACAACTCCTCCGGCACTTCTACACTGAGGCTGATTCTCGATGCCATAGCCGCCATTGATTGCTCACTCATCTCCACTTCCCCAATCTGAAACTAGACAGCAAAATACAGCCCCTATCAACTGTTCAACTGGCCGGATCCCTTGCTGGAAGGGAACTTAAAGCCTGTAGACAAGCTGGAACAGAAGCATTGTGTAAGCTGGTCGCACCATTGTCACCACAGGGCAGGGGGATGTCAATCTTGCCAACTACACCCCAATCCGCTACTGCCCATTTTTATCAACGAGGCCTCAAGGGTTTCAGCGATCCCCGTCTGGGCCATTTGTGATTGCCGACACACAAGCGATCTGATGTACCTGTGGAGAATCCCGATTCCCAATTCTGGTCTAAATGATTACTCCGCTATTGATTTCTGGGGAAAACTCTGCCAAATCTGGGGAAAACCCTGGGGAAAAACCCACAAGAAAAAAAGAAAATATAAAATTCGGCAGGGTTTCAAATCTTTAGATAATCTAGGCAAGCAAAGCGTCAGAATATTTTGCAGGCCAGCAGCCTTGGGCTCTGAAGGCGGCCACTTATTGAAGGCTCTTTTCATCTAGCTGCAAGTGATTAACCAGCGCCAAGTGGCCAGGACCCTACGATTGGATCCTAGCCAGCCCCAAATTCAAGCCAATATGACTAGCTCAAGCCGTTGTTTTCGGGCCAGTCACCGTCGCTAGACTGCGAATCAAGACTATCGCCAGACCCATCAAGGTCGTAGCGTAGATAGTCAAGCCTTTGCTTCTGGTGGCGGCGCGATGGGCGACGATATTTTTTAGTCTGAAGCCTAGGCTCTTGGTGCTGCTGCCCCTGCTCTCCCGTTCTGAGCTTAAGGGGGGCGTCGGGGTCACGCTGCTGCTGTTGGCCCTCCTGGTACTCAAGGGCTTCTTCCAGCAGGGTGAGGTAAAAGTCATAGCGAGGCCAGTGAGGGTCGACGGCGCAGCCCGGCGCGTCCCGGTGTAGACAATCGTTGAAGTGACAGACACCCTTAGCTAAGCGCGCTCGAATTTCTGGAAAACACTGACCTAGAACCAGCGGAGTCAGTGCTAAATCAGGCTGGTTAAAACCAGGTGTATCCGCTAGAAAACCGCCCCCCGGCAGCTCAAACAGCTCTACGTGGCGAGTGGTGTGTCGGCCCCGCCCCAGCTTGCCAGACACCGCTCCTGTCCTCAGGCTGGCTTGGGGAATGAGCCAGTTGATTAAGCTTGATTTACCTACTCCAGATGGCCCAGAGATGATGGTTGTGCGGCCCTGTAGCCGAGGCAGCAGCGCTTGTACGGTTTCATCCTCTTGAAGACTGATCATCGTGGCTGGGTAGCCCCAGGCGTCTAGCTGCTCCTGCCAGTAGTGACGCGTGGCGGCGCTAACCAGATCTTGCTTATTGAGGCAAAGGTGAACAGGTACCCCCGTCGATTCGGCTTTAACTAAAAACCGCCCAAGCTGCTGGGGGTCAAGGTCAGGCTCGGCTAGGGCAAAGACTAGGAGAATTTGATCAGCATTGGCTACGGGTGGACGATCCAACACTGATCGGCGGGAACCGACTGCAGCGATCGCGCCCCGTCCGTCGGTCCAGTCTATGGCTTCTAACTGCACGCGATCGCCCACCATCACCTGCTGACCAGTTTTCCTTAAGCGCGCTCGGCGAGTACACAGCAAGATTTGACCCGCAGTCTCATCTCCAAGCAGGTCGCTGGTTGTGTCTAATCTCACTCGATAGTAGTTGGCTTGTATAGCTACCACCAAGCCCCAGGGGCCTGCGCTCGCCTCAGTGAGTACTGTGCTATCAAACTCAGGGGGTGCCACCACCTAACTGGGACGGCGCACGTAGACAACAAAGTAATCAGCGCAATCCTCTAAATGCTCTACTTTGTAACCTTCCATAGTGAGACTATCAGGTACCTGTTCAACAGGTTCTCCGGCATCAAGCCATACCTCTAGCAACGCTCCAGCTGCCATTTTCTCCAGCCGGAGCTTTGTTCGCACAAAGTTGATGGGGCAGGGTGTGCCCCGCAGGTCTAAACGCTCATCGGCGGCCGCAGAGTAGCTCATCCGCGAAATAGCCCCCCTAAGAAGCCCTCAATACCACCCCGGTTGACCTTCTCGCCACGAATTTCCGCCAGTTTTTCAACCAGCTCTCGCTCCTCTGGCTTCATGCGTGTAGGAATGTCAACCTGTACGGTGATCAAGTGATCACCGCGGCTAACAGGGTTACCCAGCTTGGGCACACCACGATTGTCGAGGGTTAGAACAGTCCCAGGCTGGGTACCAGCGGGTACGTCGAGCTCTTCTGGGCCTTCAACGGTGTCAATAGTCAGCTTGCAGCCCAAAATTGCTTGAAGATAGCTGATCTTGAGATCAGAGAGAATATTGATGCCATCCCGCTTGAAGGCAGCATCTTCAGCTACAAACAGGTAGACATACAAATCTCCGGCAGGCCCACCCCGTAACCCAGCATCCCCCTCATTCGACACCCGCAGCCGAGTACCGTTATCGACGCCAGCGGGCACAGTGATTTTGAGTTTTTTAGTTTCCTGATTCTGCCCACTGCCACCGCACACATCGCAGCGGTCTTCAATCATCTCACCTGTACCATTACAGGTCGGGCAAGCCGATACTTGGGTAAAGCTGCCAAAGGGAGTGCGGGTAGCCCGGCGAACTTGGCCAGTACCGCTACAGGTGCTGCAGGTAGAAGGGCGAGTACCCGGCTTGGCCCCGCTGCCTGTACAGGTGCCACAGGTTTCCAGGTGGCTAATTTTGATTTCTTTCTCGCCGCCAAACACTGCTTCTTTGAAGTCAAGCCTGAGATCAAGGCGGAGATCATCACCTCGGGTTGGCCCTCGTCGCCGAGTACCTTGGCCCATGCCTCCCGAAAAGCCGCTAAAGAAGCTCTCGAAGATGTCGGCGAAGCCACCCATGTCGCCCATGTCTTGGTAGCCGCCAGCACCAGCACCCAGCCCAGCTTCTCCAAAACGATCATAGCGAGCTCGAACCTCGGGCTCAGAAAGCACTTCGTAGGCTCGGTTGATCTCTTTGAAGGTGTCTTCAGCCCCAGGATCTTTGTTGACGTCGGGGTGGTATTTGCGGGCTAAGCGCCGGTAGGCTCGCTTAACATCGTCTTGATCGGCGTTGCGCGAAATACCGAGAATCTCATAGAAATCACGGGCCATAGGGGGCTACCTAGACAACTCCAGCAACAATCAACATTAAACCATTTTAAAAGGAGTGCCCACCTTGGCTAGGTGGGAATACCCGCCCCCTTAGCCTTAGTCTATGGCTTCGTAATCGGCAGTAACGGTGGCGTCTAACCCCATATCATCGTCGTAGTCAGGGTCATAGGTCTCGTCTTCGCTCCCCGCTTCAACGCTGGCATAGGCCGCTGCCGGAATGCCCATATCCACTTCGGCTCCGGTGTCCACGTCGCGGTAGACGTTGGTACCAACTGCAAAGATGGCAGACTGTAGAGAATCAATACATCCCTGGAATGTAGCGACATCAATGCTGGGGTTGTGGGTAGCGGCGCGGAGCTGATTGACTTTGTCGTCTAAATCAGCCCGAGTTGCCCCATCTAGCAAGTTGCCATGATCGCGCAGGGTGGCCTCGTAGCTGTAAAACAGGTTGTCAGCTCGATTGGTCAGTTCTGCCAGCTGTCGTCGTCGCCCATCTTCATCGGCATAGGTCTCGGCCTCTAGACGCATGCGATCAACTTCGCTGTCGGTCAAGCCACCCGTGTTGGTAATGCAGATGCTCTGGGCGCGACCCGTACCCTTGTCAAGGGCCGCTACTTTGAGGATACCGTCGGCGTCGATTTCAAAAGATACCTCAATTTGCGGTACTCCGCGAGGAGCAGGGGGAAGACCGGTAAGCTCAAACTTACCCAGACTTTTGTTGTCCTTTGCCATGGCCCGCTCACCCTGTAGAACGTGAATTTCTACAGAGGTTTGGCCATCGGTGGCGGTCGAAAATACCTGAGATTTACTAGTGGGAATAGTGGTGTTGCGCTCGATAATCTTGGTAAATACTTCTCCTAAGGTTTCAATACCCAGGGAGAGGGGGGTGATATCAAGCAGTAGTAAATCTTTGACTTCTCCCCCTAGTACGCCCGCCTGAATTGATGCCCCTAGGGCTACAGCTTCATCGGGGTTCACAGAGCGATCGGGAGCTTTGCCGTCAAAGTAGGCGCTAACCGCCTGCTGCACGGCTGGGATACGGGTAGATCCGCCTACTAGTAAGATGCGATCGATCGCATCAGGGCTTAAGTCTGCGTCCTTAAGGGCCTGCTTAACCGGATCTAGGGTAGCCTGTATCAGTTCCGACGCAAATTGCTCGAACTGAGCGCGAGTCAGCGTCATTTCTAGGTGCTTTGGCCCAGACTCGTCGGCGGTAATAAAGGGTAGGTTGATGGAAGTCGAAGGCATGCTCGACAACTCAACTTTGGCTTTTTCAGCTGCTTCGCGGATGCGCTGTAGCGCCATGCGATCGGCAGATAGATCAATGCCTTCTTGCTCGCGAAAAGCAGCAGTCATCCATTCGACGATACAGTTGTCAAAGTCGTCACCGCCTAGATGGTTGTTGCCAGCGGTAGCTTTAACCTCAAAGACGCCATCGCCTAACTGCAAAATAGACACGTCAAAGGTACCGCCCCCAAGATCAAAGACCAATACAATCTGGTCTTGGTCTTGCTTGTCGAGCCCGTAGGAGAGGGCTGCAGCGGTAGGCTCGTTGATAATGCGGAGGACTTCTAGTCCCGCAATGGTGCCGGCATCCTTAGTTGCTTGGCGCTGCGCGTCGGTAAAGTAAGCCGGTACGGTAATAACGGCCTGGGTTACTTCGGTTCCCAGGTAAGTCTCGGCATCCTGCTTGAGCTTTTGCAAGATCATTGCAGAAATTTCCTGGGGCGTAAACGCCTTCCCGCGGATCTGCACGTCTACAGTGTTGTCACGACCGCTAACGCAGACGTAAGGTACGCGGCTGCGCTCCGCCTCGGTGTCTTCCCAGCGACGACCAATAAATCGTTTGATGCTGTAAACCGTATTCTCTGCGTTGGTGACCGCCTGGCGTTTAGCCAACTGGCCTACTAACCGCTCGCCGTTTTTACCAAATCCAACAATGCTGGGTACCGTACGGCCCCCCTCAGTGCTAGAAATTACAGCTGGTTTGCCGCCTTCGAGGACAGCGACACAACTGTTTGTTGTTCCTAGGTCAATGCCGATTACTTTACCCATAGCCCACGGTGCTCAACTTAATCGTTCGCTTTACCTTCGAAATTGGCTCAGGCCTATACGGTCGGAGCTAATTGTGATTAGGTTGCCCGCTTACACCAGAGAAGTTATCGTCCACTGCGGTAACTTGTTGATTGCACTGCCAAGATGCGGGTGTTGATAGAACCTAGAGCACAGTGATAAGGCCTCTGTTACCTACACAACAAGCAAGCACCCGGTTAATCGGTTGGTAGATTATTCGAGGGATTCGGAACTCTCAATATTTGGGTTTTGAGAGCCATCCTCTGGGGGAGCAGCCACTTTCACCATAGCGTGGCGCAGCACCCGCTCACCAAGCTGGTAGCCCCGCACGAACTCTTCGATCACCACCCCCTCAGCATGGTCGGCGGTTGGTTCGCGCATGACAGCCTCGTGCAGTAGCGGGTCAAACTCTTGCCCTTCCGCACGCATGGCTGAAACTCCTAAGCGCTTTAGGGTTTCCACTAGCTGTTTGTAAACGCTTTGATAACTTTTATGAATAGTCATCTCGGCTTCGGTCTGGGGCTTAATCTGCGATCGCGCCCGCTCAAAGTTGTCAACCACTGGCAGCAACTCAATAACAGTGTCGCCCTTAATCTGAGTGGCTAACTCGTCTTTTTCTTTGCTGGTGCGTTTGCGGTAGTTCTCAAAGTCAGCTGCAATCCGCATGGATTGATTGGCCCGATCTTCAAGCTGGGCTTTTAACCCCGCCACTTGGCGCTCTAGATCGGTCACTAAGCCTGCATCAACGCTACCCCCATTAGAGGGCGGTGCTGCTTCGGCCGCTTCAACCGTAGCTGCTGCGGCTTCGACCACGTCATCAAAGTCAATATCCACAGCGTCTTCTTCAAGAATCTCTTCAATAGCTTCAGGGTCAGAAGCGGGATCGTGGGCAGTGTGATGAATGTCGTCAACCATGCTGATATGTAACTCGGCGGGTGAATGCAACAACTTTGCTTAGGCCCAAGTCTATCTCAGCGACTTGCCCTTAGCACTGCTTTCAATTCTATCGCGGAATGTGGGTTTGACTGTCGTGGGTTGAGGCTCTGCCTTCCTCCCAAAGATTGACGAGCCATTGACCTGCTGTGGTGCAGATAAATTAGATAAGGGTATTATCGACACTACGGGGTCAACACGGGTAGGGCTTGCGATCGCGCTAGCTTAGGGGTACATCCCCCCGTTTAGGGCATACTGCCTGCATACAATTGGGTTCAAGCCTGTTTCACACCAGCACTTTGGCATCAGCGTATGACTAATTCCTCCTCCCGGCGAGCTCTAGTACTTCAGCGGAGTTTTTCGCCCTTCGGCAACAAGCTCATTCAAGCGGGCTATGTTGACTCTGAGCAGATGCAGAAGGCCTTGGCGGAGAGCCGCAAAAGCGGGCAGTCGCTGACTGATGTGCTTGAGTCGCTCACCGGCCAACAGCTATCCCCCGAACTGCTGCGGCAGTACAAAAAACAACAGCTTTTTGAGCTCAAAATTCTTTACGGGGTTGAATCCCTCGATCCCGAACTCAACGATATCTCTCCAGCGCAAATTGGGCAGCTAATCGATACCCTGGTGCCGGTTGATATCTGCCGTCGTCACCGCTTGGTGCCTCTTTCCAAGGATCAAGGTGAGACCCCTTCGGTGCTCGTTGCCATGGTCGACCCAGAGAATTTGGAGGCTCAGGACGACCTCAACCGTATTTTGCGGGCCCAGAGCCTCTCTCTTCGGCGCATGGTCATTACCGTTGAGGACTATCAGCGGCTGATGTCTACCTATCTAGATGATGCGGTAGCTAAGCAGAAGAAAGAAGAACTAGATGCCGCCGTTGACGTTAACACTAGCCTGGAAGAGCTCGACTTTGGCGCAGGCAGCTTAGAAGATGTTATCGACGAAGAGGCCGACCTAGGCATGGCCCTCAAGGACGCCGGTGCGGCTCCAGTCATTGCCCTAGTCAACAAAATTTTGGCCAAAGCTCTACAAGAGGGCGTTTCTGATATCCATATTGAACCTCAAGAGGAATATCTGAGGGTGCGCTTCCGTAAGGATGGGGTGCTCAAAGAAGCGCTGCCGAAGATGCCTAAGAAGATTATCCCGGCGGTTACCGCCCGCTTTAAAATCATTGCTGAGCTAGACATTGCCGAGCGTCGGGCACCTCAGGATGGTCGTATTCGGCGGGTGTTCCAGGGGCGCAAAGTTGACTTTCGGGTCAACACTCTGCCCAGTCGCTGCGGCGAGAAAGTGGTGCTGCGGATTCTAGATAACTCAGCGACTCAGCTAGGTCTAGATAAGCTGATTACTGACCCCGATTCTCTGCGCATCGTGCAGGAGATGGCCTCTCGGCCCTTTGGCCTTCTGTTGGTGACCGGCCCGACTGGCTCAGGAAAGACCACGACTCTCTACTCGGTGCTGTCAGAGCGGAACGACCCCGGCATTAATATCAGCACTGCCGAAGACCCGATCGAATATACGCTGCCTGGTTTAACTCAGGTGCAGGTAATTCGCGAAAAGGGCATGGATTTTGCCTCAATTTTGCGCGCTTTTCTGCGTCAGGATCCAGACGTGATTCTGGTGGGTGAAACCCGCGATCGCGAAACGGCTAAGACGGCCATTGAAGCTGCTTTGACGGGGCACCTGGTGCTGACTACGTTGCACACTAATGATGCTGCTGGAGCGATCGCTCGCCTCGACGAAATGGGGGTAGAGTCATTCATGGTTTCTAGCGCCCTGATTGGGGTCCTAGCCCAGCGTCTAGTGCGGCGAGTATGCACAGACTGCCGTATTTCCTATAGCCCGACTCCCGAAGATCTGGCTCACTTTGGTCTGAGTTCTGCCTCTGAATCAGACATCACCTTCTACAAGGCTAATACCCTTACCGTAGAAGAACTTGTGGCAGCTAAAGATAACAATACCCTTTGCCCTAAGTGTCAAGGTGGTGGCTACAAGGGCCGAGTCGGAGTATATGAAGTGCTGCGCGTCACCGAGCGGTTGCAAAAGCTAATCTCTGAAGGAGCTCCTACTGAACGGATCAAGGAGGCAGCGGTAGAAGAAGGTATGCAGACTCTGCTTTCCTACAGCTTAGACTTGGTGCGACAGGGGTACACCACCTTAGACGAAGTGGAACGGGTAACCTTTACGGATACAGGCTTAGAAGCAGAACTTAAGTCGAAGCGTAAAGCCTCTCTAACCTGTGCTAGCTGCGCCGCTGAGCTTCAGCAAGATTGGCTCGACTGTGCCTACTGTCTCACGCCTCGCTTCCAAGATTAGCGCCTGGCTGACAGCATGCCGCCCTGAAGTGGGCATCTTGTTAACAGCAACGGGTCTTACGGCACCAATTGTTTTATCGGCTTAGCCTAAGCTTTTCTAACGCTAGATTCTCTCAACTTTTCTCAAACCCCATGAGGTAGCCCTATGGAATTGATGATCGAAGACTTGATGGAAGAGGTGATTGAGCGGGGTGGCTCTGACCTACACCTTTCCGCAGGATTGCCCCCCTACATCCGCATTAGCGGCAAACTCACCCCCACCGAGCACGAGCCGATGACCGCTGAGTCTTGTCAGCGGCTGATCTTCAGCATGCTCAACAATACCCAGCGCAAACAGCTGGAGCAAACCTGGGAGCTGGATTGCTCCTACGGGGTAAAAGGGCTTGCCCGCTTTCGGGTCAACGTTTATAAAGACCGAGGTACCTACGCGGCCTGTTTGCGAGCGTTAAGCTCCAAAATCCCAAGCATGGAAACGCTGGGGTTGCCCAACATCGTGCGGGAACTCTCAGAGAAGCCTCGGGGTTTAATTCTGGTGACCGGCCCCACTGGTTCTGGGAAGTCAACCACCCTGGCTTCGATGATCAACAACATCAACCTTACTCGGCCCGAGCACATTCTCACCGTTGAAGACCCGATTGAATTTGTCTATGAGCCGATCAAAAGCCTGATTCACCAGCGCCAGATTGGTGAAGACACCAAGAGTTTTGCCAATGCCCTGCGTGCTGCCCTGCGGGAAGACCCCGACGTAATTCTGGTCGGTGAAATGCGGGACCTGGAAACCATCTCCCTGGCTATTTCAGCCGCAGAAACGGGGCATCTAGTCTTTGGCACTCTGCACACCAGCTCAGCAGCCCAAACCGTCGACCGGATGATTGACGTGTTCCCTCCTGAACAGCAGCAGCAGATTCGGGTGCAGCTGTCAGGTTCGCTGGTGGCGGTACTCAGCCAAACTCTTGTGCCCAAGGCTAATGCTAAACCCGGCGAGTTTGGTCGCATTATGGCTCAAGAGATTATGGTCATTACACCAGCGATCGCCAACATGATCCGGGAAGGTAAAACTCCTCAAATCTACGGCGCTATCCAGACCGGGGGTAAGCTAGCGATGCAGACCCTAGAAAAGGTTTTGGCTGATCTCTATAAAGCGGGCACAATTTCCTTTGAGGCCGCCATGTCTAAGACCTCCCGCCCTGATGAGCTACAGCGGCTGATTGGAGGCGCGCCAGCACCCAATGCTGCTGCTCGCCAAGGGGCCGCTGCCGGGCGCCATTAAAACCCTAGGTAAACGACCCCATGTAACTAAACAGGGCACTCAGGGAAATTTAAACTGGGTGCCCTAACCTAGAGAGTGGGAGCACAGATTTCTATGCCTGTCACTGGCTCAGGGTTAGACCTAGGACCAAAGTGACCATGCTACTAGAGCAAGGCACACACCACGCGAGTTCGGGTAGATTTAGCGGGTTCGGTAAGCTGAACCCGTCGCTATAATTGCAGTACTTTTAAGCCGTTGAGCTAATAGAGCCATGCCTACCTACGTTGCCATTGGTCGCGATACCAGCGGAGCCCAGCGCAAAGAGCGGATCGCCGCCGAGAATCCCAATGAAGCCCGTAATCTTCTAAAAGATCAGGGCCTCTATGTGATGGATATAAAGGAGGAATCCGGGTTCAATATTGACCTGGAGAGCATTAAAACCTCCATGACCAAGGTGACGGTTAAGGATAAGGCTATCTTTTCCCGTCAGTTTGCTGCTCTAGTTAACGCTGGTGTTGCTCTGGTGCGAGGGCTGGGAGTATTGGCAGACGACTGCTCTAACCCGAAGCTCAAGAAGGCGCTGCTGGCCATTAACGCTGACGTGCAGCAGGGCACTAACCTGTCTGACGCGATGCGTAAGCACCCAGCCTGTTTTGACAACCTCTATGTGGCACTGATTCAAGCGGGCGAGGTGGGTGGCGTACTTGATGAAGTCCTCAACCGTCTGGCTAAGCTACTTGAAGATTTAGCCCGGTTGCAGAACCAGATTAAGTCGGCTATGGCTTATCCGGTGACGGTAGGATTCTTGGCGGTGATCATCTTCGTCGGCATGACGGTATTTTTGCTGCCGATCTTTGCCGATATGTTTGAGGACTTAGGGACTGACCTGCCGCTCTTTACTCAAATCATGATGATGATCAGCCGGTTTTTGCGCCAGCCCTTGAATTGGGTATTTATGGTGGCAGCCATATCGGCCTTATCTTTTGCCTACAGGCGTTACTATGCGACCCTCAACGGGCGTCGAGTGATTGATCGTTTATCTCTCAAGATGCCTCTGTTTGGTGACCTGATTCAAAAAACGGCTACTGCTCGGTTTTGCCGCACCTTTGGTTCTCTTTCAAGATCTGGGGTACCTATTCTCACTGCCTTGGAGATTGTGCGGGATACGGCGGGTAATCAGGTAATCGCTGAGGCTGTGGATGATGCCCGTAAAGATGTACAGGGGGGAGGGATGATTAGTCTGGCACTCCAAAAGCACGCAGTGTTTCCCGGTATGGCGATTCAGATGATTAGTATTGGGGAAGAAACTGGGGAACTAGACGCAATGCTGATGAAGGTGGCCGACTTCTACGAGGATGAGGTAGAACAGGCTGTGAAGGCTCTGACCAGCATTATGGAGCCGATCATGATTGTGGTGCTAGGTGGCATGGTCGGGTCGATTCTGGTGTCAATGTACTTGCCAATGTTCAAGATTATGGATGCAATTGGTTAGGATCCAGTAACCCCTATAGTCTAATCTTTGACAATTGTCCACAAAAAATAGCCAAGGCGTCTTTGCTTTGGCTATTTTTTGTGCCTAGCGGCTAACAGAGCTAAGACAATAGCCCTCCACTGAGCCGCTGGATAGCTCTGTGGGCCACCTCGCCATAACTGACCTCACCGCAGAACACCTTCACCATGGTTAGAGTACTAGAAGGACGTTTCACCCCAGCCCGATAGGCCAAGGCTGGTGCGCTGTAGACTAAGCGGGCTAAGCGTCGGGCCCAGCGCATTTCTTCGCCCCATTCTGTGTTCATGATCTGGCTGTAGTCTGCTAGGGCTCGATGTCCCTTCGAGGCTGGGAGTTGACTGTCTTCTTTAAGAGCCTGGGCGATCGCATCTGCGGCCTTGAGCCCGCTAAAGATGGAGGGACGAATGCCCTCGGCTGTGAAGGGATCGACTACGCAGGCGGCTTCCCCTGCCAGCACGGCTCGATGGGTGTGCAATTCCTGGAACCCATCCCAAATGAATATGGGATGGCCAAAGTGCTGCACGGTACTGGCGTCTACGCCAAAGGCAGCAGAATAGTCACTGACTGGGGTTCGCAGGTCTTGCTTGCGCTGAGCTCCGGAGCGAAATACACCCCCACCAATAGAGTAGCCATCGGCTTTAGGAAAATTCCACAGGTAGCCCTGCTGCATGAGGCCCAGGTCAAAATGCACTACGGGCTCGCTAGGAACTTCCAGGCGGGGCTCGGCTTCTAGGGCTGCGGCCAGTTTATACCGACGCTGGGAAAAGCCGAGCCATTTGGCCATTGACCCGCGTGCCCCATCTGCCGCAATTAAAAAACGTCCCTGAGCTGGGCCCTGAGTAGTGTTGACTTGCCAAAAATCTCCCTGATTTTCGATGCTTTGGGCCTTGGTGCCATCCCACAGGGTGGCTCCTTGTTTTTGGGCCTGTTGCACAATGAAGTAGTCAAACTCGTCGCGCCGCACCATCCATAGGGCTTTTTCGGCGGGCAGTTCGGCTTCGATAGGGTCGGCCATATTAAAGGTGTAGCGCACCTTGCGCACCTTAACAGAGATGGCGGGAGTAAAGTCAAAGTCAAACCACTGGGCTACCTGGGGCGAGACTCCGCCGCCGCAGGGTTTGTAGCGAGGGAGTTTGGCAGCATCGAGTAGCAGAACTTGGTAACCCGCCTTGCTGAGATGGTAGGCGGCGGTGGCTCCGGCGGGTCCGGCACCGACAATGATGCAGTCGTACATGGGTTTACTATCCTTTAAGCTAAGCCGCTTTGCTCTAGGCCAGCCAGCAGGCTAAGGGGAACATCAGGTATTGCAGGAAGAACAGCTTCCAAATGAACTGGTAAAATTCGGGATAGGCCAGATTATTTTGAGCTGCGACGTTTTGGCTGCTGTGAGGCACCCGCAAGCTCATCCACCATAGGAAAGCTAGCACTAACAGGTGCGAGCCTGCCAGGAAAGGCCGATTGACTTCTGTCAACCAGGGGGTGACTAGCGCCATACCCAAATAACAGACAGTGAGAATACTCAGTGCCAGCTTAAACACGGTGTGCTGACCCAGCTTTAAGGATAGAGTGCTGATGCCATAGCGGCGATCGCCCTCAATGTCAGGAATATCCTTAAATAGCGCAATAGCAATGCTAAATAGCAGAACAAATGCCGTCAGCGCCCAAACTCGCCCAGGAATGGTGAGGGACAGATTAAGGCGATCGCTAAAGTGCAGAAACAACCCCAAGTTTACAATGGTGCCCCGCACCGCCAAAATACACACTGAGGCCCAAAACGGAAATCGTTTGAGCCGCACCGGGGGAAGCGAATAGGCACTGCCGATAATCAGGCTCAAGCCCACCGTCGCCAACAGCCAAGGACCGCCTATGACTGCTAAACTCATGGCTCCTAGGCCCGCCATTCCAACAATCCAGCGGCCATCAGCAACAGAAAATTCTCCAGCGGCTAGGGGCAGGTGGGGTTTGTTGATGCGATCGATCGCAATATCTTCAAGCTGATTGAGCCCAACAATATAGAGATTGCCTAGCAGACAGGCCACCACGGCAATCCCGACCAAACCCAGCAGAAGCTCGAAGGGTAAAAGATTTTCGAATTCTAAATCAGCCAAAACGATGGCGGCAATGCCCACTACGCTGAGGCTAGTGCCAATGACTGTGTGAGGCCGCCAGAATTTCCAAAGGGCGTAGAGCCAGGGGCGGGGAGACTGGGTAAAGCGCAGCCGCTTCCCCTGGGGCATAGAGGAGTTTGGCGGGGCAGCATTGGTCATAAATCAAATTTTATCGCCAGGGGTTCAGTGTTCTAGCTTATCGGCTGATGGCCTATTTATTGGCCTACTTTAACTAAGCTGGGCTGATTTTTTAGTCTTGAGTGGGTTTCGCTCGCATCGCTTCAATATCTAGCCAGGTGACAATTACCCCGGCCACAGGCACCGCTAGAAAAAGCCCCAAGACTCCGGCTACCGTAGCCCCAACAATCAACGCAAAGAACATGACTACGGGATTAATATCTAAAGAGTCTTTCATGATGTAAGGCAGCAGCAGATTTTCTTCAATCTGTTCTACGGCAACGCAAACGACAACGGCTTGGATGGCTAACCATACCCCTTGAGATAGCAGCAGCAAGGACACAATGCTGATCCCCAGGGTTGCCCCGATGCCTGGAATTACATTAAATAACCCGGCAATGACAGCAAGCACCAGCGGAAAGGGCATGCCCAAAAAGGCAAAGACCGCAAAGGTGGAGGTGATAGAAAACACAGCCAGCAGCAGGCGGCCCCAAAAGAAACTCAGCAAATTGTGCTGAATTACAGTGTTAAAGCGCCTTTTGTTGCGAATGGGCAGGTTGTTGAGCAACCACCACCAAATTTTGGCCCCATCCAGCATCATAAACAGAGTGACAACCGCAATCAGAATGGCGAGGACCAGGTTTGCCAGGGTTGATTGCAGGAGCCCTAGCCCAGTTGTGAGGATAGTCACGGCCTGGTTCTGTAGCTGAGGCTCTAGACCCTGTAAATCAACGGGCAGATTTAGCTTGTCTAAGAGGTCTTCGGCACTGCTGAGCCAGGGTGTGACCGAGTTAGAAAAGTTTTGTAAGCTGGCGGAAAGCTGCTGCCCTTGGGATAACACCGCCATGCCCAGGGTGAGGGAAAGGCCGACAATAATGGCTAAGCAAGTGAGAAATACTGCGATCGCCGCTACCCCGCGTGGTAGCCACCGGCTGAGCCAGGTGACCGGATGGTTGAGCAAAAACGCCAGAATAGTAGCGGTAACAAACACCACTATCAGTACTTCAAAGTAGACCAACAGCTGAATGGTGGCCCAGCCGCTGGCAAACAACAGCAAGAACCGCACTAGAGTGCTGGTGCCCAAAGCGGTCCAGATATTATCTTTGCTCCGAGGCAATGCTCCTGGGGCAATTTCTTCCCGGGGTTCCTCAGTTTTCATGGACTGGGGCTTCTTGCACGAGCACGAAGGGTTGCACAATCAACGACTGAAACTGCTTTTTAGCGGCTTGATCCCACACTTCTAGCTGCAAGGGTGAGGGCTTAGTGATGAGAGCTTCGGCAATCCAGCGATTGACGGCGGCAGTATTGTCGGTGGCGATCGCCACCCCCACCTCGACTAAATCCAGCTGGCGATCGACCACCACCACCGCCCCCCGATTAGCGTGGGGGCTGATCCAGGCCCAGTCGGCGGGGGCAAGCATATCGGTAAGTTCTTGTTTGAGGTCTTGGGACATGGGCTTGGCCGGTGCGATCGCGAACTTTTACAGGCTACCAGATGGGGCGGGTTGGGGGTGAAGGGTTAGGGAGTGGGGGCGCAGTAGGTGTGTAGATGGGTGGTTGGGGATATTGAGGGAAGTTAGCGGCCCAGATCGTGGAGGCGGTGGATCTCGGCGGCGCACTGGGTGGTGATAGCTTCTAACCCCTCGCGGGCGGTGGAGGGGGGTGGAGCGATAGGAGCACCGATGCGAATGGTAAGGGGGGCAGGGCGGGGTATAGACGAACCCTTGGTGAAAATGCGCTGGGTGCCCCAAAGACTGACGGGCAGCAGCGGCACCTGGGCTTTGGCTGCAATTAGCGCCGCGCCAATTTTGGGCTCGGGAATGCGGCCATCGGGGGTGCGAGTGCCCTGGAGAAAAATGCCCACCGCCCAGCCCTGCTCCAGCTGCTTGAGGGCTTCGCGAATGGCGCTGCGATCGGCACTGCCCCGCTTCACTGGGTAAGCCCCGTAGAGGCGAATGGCTTGGCTGAGCACGGGCACCTTAAACAGCTCTTCTTTGGCCATGTAAGAGACAGGACGGCGCACGGCGGCAGAGAGCAGCGGTGGGTCAAAGTCGCTAGCGTGGTTGGCGACTACCACCAACCCACCGGTTTTGGGCACCTGATCTGTACCGTAGACCCGGCCCCGAAAATAAAAGCCCAGCATAGGACTGACCACCGACCATTTGAACAGGTGGTACCACAGCAGGTTAACGGGGGGTTCTCGATCGCGGCTCATCTCGGGCCTATTCTGTAAAACCATCAAAGTCCCTTTGCCTAGGAAATTAGGACTGTCGCGTGAGGCTCAGTCTGCACTGGCAACCTGCTCTAGATTGCCTACGTTGACCAGCGCTAGTTCTTTGCAGGTGCGCTTGGTCAAACCGGTAAGCACGTTCCCCGGCCCCACTTCAACCACCGTGTCAATGCCCAGTTCGGGAAGCGCTAGGGTGATTTCGCGCCAGCGCACCGATCCGGTCATCTGTTGGATTAGCCGCTGCTTCAATACCGAGCCGTCAGTGGAGGGGGTAGGGTCTACGTTGGAGAGCACGGGCACTTGGGCAGTGGCAAAGGAAATTGGTTCTAAAACTTCCTGAAATGTTGCGGCGGCATCGGCCATCAGCGGTGAGTGGAAAGCCCCGCTGACGTTGAGCTTTACGGCCCGCTTGGCTTTCACGCCTTCCATCACGGTGGTGACGGCCTCTGGCGTGCCCGAGATAACCACCTGACCAGGGTTGTTGTCATTGGCCAGCACCACCCCTGGAGTGGCCTCAATCTTAGCGGCTAGCTCATCGGTGTCAAAGCCCAGCAGGGCGGCCATCATACCGTCAGAGGCTTGAGCCATTAGCTCGGCACGACGCTGCACCAGGGTTAGCCCGGCGGCAAAGTCAAAGACTCCAGCAGCGTAGAGGGCGACATATTCTCCCAAGCTGTGGCCAGCCACAATCGCTGGCTGATGGCCCTGCTCCTTAAGCAAATCAACCAGAATGCTTTCGATGACGTATAGACAGGGCTGGGTATAGAGGGTGTTTGAAACCTTATCGTCAGCGTCTTGAACCACACCGAGCACTGACCAACCCAGGATGGCCTCGGCTTCAGCAAAGCGCGCTTGGGCCACGGCCACGGTGGCCAGGTCTGTCCCCATGCCGATCGCCTGGGAACCCTGCCCAGGAAACACCCATGCTGCGTTTGTCATGCCTCTCTACCTTTCCGACTTGTGTGGCGATCGCGACTAGCCCCAATACCTGCCTTTCCCATCCCAATCATCAGGGACGGCTCGCAAAGCTGTCGGCGCTGCCAGAACTACACAAGATACTGTCTCACAAAATGCCCATTGAAACCGCCGTGGGGAGGAGAGCTATTGTGAGGGGAAAGCCGAGTTAACTATCCTGGCTTGGTAGGGGGAGAGAGGAGCGACTGTTTCCCATCGATACTTGAAGCGCTATTGCCTAGCCCCACTGAATGATGGCAGAGCCCCACGTAAGCCCCGCCCCGAAACCGGCGGTAGCAATTACATCTCCAGCTTTGATCTTCTCTGCCCGCACGGCTTCGTCCAAGGCAATGGGGATAGAGGCGGCGGAGGTGTTGCCGTGACGGGCCATGTTGCTGACTACTCGCTCAGCGGGTACGTCTAGGCGATCGGCTACCGCATCGAGAATGCGCTGGTTGGCCTGGTGCAACACCAGCCAGTCGATGTCGGCAGTGGTCAAACTGGCACGAAAAAGAGCCTTTTCGATTACTTCAGGGACACGGTTGACAGCGAACTTATAGACTTCGCGCCCATTCATGGTGATAGGGGCAAAGGTGCCTTTCTGAACGGTGATGTCTCCAACCAGAACATCGGATTCAGGCTGGTAAGCCAGGTTCAGGCAGTGATTTAAGGAGCCATCACTGCATAGCTCAAAACCAAGCAGGCGATCGCGCTCAGCCGCCTGTAGCACCACGGCCCCAGCCCCGTCGCCAAACAGCACGCAAGTGGTGCGATCGTCCCAGTCCGTCCATCGAGAGAGCACGTCGGCCCCGATCACCACCACGTTCTTAAACACCCCAGTGCGAATGTATTGTGCTGCCGTCACCAGAGCAAACACAAACCCAGAGCAGGCGGCGGTGAGGTCAAAGGCCACGGCGCGAGTTGCCCCTAGAGCCCTCTGCACCTGACAGGCCGTCCCAAATAAATCGTCGGGGGTAGAGGTAGCCAGCACAATTAAATCGACCTCTTCGGCGCTCACCGCAGCCATGGCTAAAGCATTGCGGGCTGCCTCCGCAGCCAGAGACGCAAGCGAATCCTGAGGAGCTGCTACATGGCGCTGACGAATGCCGGTGCGAGTCGCAATCCAGTCATCGGAGGTGTCAACGCGCTGGCTGAGATCGTCGTTGGTGAGTTGTACGGTTAGGCAGGCTGAACCACTGCCCACCAGTGACACACCGGGCATAAACTGTTCCACGGGCTATTCTCCGTCTGCTGCGGGTATGGCCACCCGCTGGTACTGTGCCTGAATGCGGTCTTGAACGCGGTTGTCGACCGCCTCTTTGGCCAGCCGAATAGCGTTAAACACCGAGGGTGCCTGGGAGCTGCCATGGCTAATCACCGTCACCCCAGCCACACCGAGCAATAGGCCACCACCATGTTCGGCGTGGTCGACCCGCTGCTTAATGCGACGCAGGTTGGGCTTGAGAATAGACGCCCCAATCTTGCCGCGAATGCCTTGAGGCAGCTCTTCTCGCAAAATTTGCAGTACCGATTCACCCACCGCTTCGGCAAACTTGAGCAGCACGTTGCCCACGAAACCGTCACAGACCACCACATCAAACTGGCCAGAGAGAATATCGCGCCCCTCGGCGTTACCTGCAAAGGGAATGTTGGGGTTTTCTTCAAACAGTTGGTGAGCCTTTAAGGCCAGGTCGTTGCCTTTGCTGGGCTCTTCGCCAATGTTAATTAGCCCAACGCGAGGGGTATCGACCCCGAGCACATAGCGGGAATAGATGGTGCCCATAATGGCGAACTGTTCTAGATATTTAGGGCGGCAGTCTACATTGGCCCCTACGTCTAAAATCAGCACCGATTTGTTGGCGACTACAGTGGGAAACACGGCCCCGATCGCCGGTCGGTCAATGCCCTTCAGCCGTCCCAAACGCAGCAGGGCGGCAGCCATCGCTGCCCCCGAGTGCCCCGCAGACACCACTGCATCGGCCTCATTGCGTTTGACCAAGTCCATCGCCACGTTGATAGAGGCTTGGGGCTTTTTGCGCAGGGCGCTCAGCGGCTCTTCGTGCATTTCGATGCTGCCCTCGGCGGGCACCAGCTCAATGCCCACCAGCTGCTCCGGACTAGCCGTAGATGCCTTGATTTTGTCGACATCGCCGACTAGGGTGACATCGACATCTAGCTCAGCCTTGGCGCGAATGGCACCTGCAACGATCTCGCCTGGGGCGAAATCTCCCCCCATGGCATCAATGGCAATGCGTGCCCGGTTAAAACCCATCTGCTAAATCTGTTAAAAACCTGAGCAAATTCTAGCAGACTACCCTACCGACTATTCTTCGCCGGGCTCTACTATGCGCTGAAACAGGTAGCCGGTACCCCGAGCAGTGAGAATCAGCTCTGGGTTGCTAGGGTCGTCTTCGAGCTTAGCCCGCAGACGAGAGATGTGCACATCGACCACACGGGTATCGACGTGGCGCTCGGGGGTGTAGCCCCACACTTCCTGCAAAATTTCGGAGCGAGAGAAGGGCTCTCCGGAACGGCTGACCAGCAGCTCTAGCAGGCTAAACTCCATACCAGTGAGGCGAATGCGCTCGTCGCCTTTGTACACCTGGCGCTTGTTGGTGTCGATGCGAATGGTGTTGACAGAGATGACGCCGGAACTGGGAATGCCGGTCATGCCGGTTTTGTCGACCCGACGTAACACGGACCGAATGCGGGCCTCTAGCTCTTTAGGGGAGAAGGGTTTGACGACATAGTCGTCGGCCCCGAGTTCTAAACCGGTGATGCGATCGGCCACGTCACCCAGGGCAGTGAGCATAATAATGGGAATGTCAGACTCTTTGCGTAGCTCTTGGCAGACGCCATAGCCGTCGAGCTTCGGCATCATCACATCGAGCACGACCAGGTCAGGAGCGGCATTGCGAAAGGTTTCTAGGGCTTCTTCGCCATCGGCAGCGGTGACAACGTCATAGCCAATCATCGATAGGCGGGTCTCGAGAATTCGCCGAATGCTGGCCTCATCGTCGACCACTAGAATTTTTTCTTTATTGTTTTCCAAGGCTTTCAAGGCTCCCTACATAACGTCATATTCTATAAACAATCGCAACGTTTAATGATTAACTTTTGAAAGCTAATTAGTCGATTGAGCTAAACAACCGTGGACACCGCCGAAGCAGTCCCCCCAAAACGCTGCCGAAGCAGAACCTACGACGTTTGATTATTCTATGTGTATTGATTCATGCCGCATGCGTGGAACATCTGTGCTTCAGGCTTTTTTAAGGTTTATTGCGCAGCAGCGGCCGTGTTTTAGAGCCAAGTATCGCCCTGGATAATCGGCGGGGCAAGGGTAGTTATGGCTAAATCTCGTTCAATTTTTGTCTGCAACGAATGCGGAGCTGAGTCGCCTCAGTACTTTGGCCGTTGCCCCGTGTGCAACAGCTGGAATGCTCTGGTAGAGCAGGCACAGCCCGCTAAGGAGACAACCGCTCGGGCCTCTGCTTTGGGGCGCAGCCGGGGTGGGTCAACAACGGCCAAGGCCAGTCAGCCACGCTTGGCCATGACCCTAAATCAAATTCAAGACCACCCCCAGGCGCGCCTGCCTTCGGGCTACGGGGAGCTTGACCGAGTGTTGGGCGGTGGCATCGTGCCGGGATCTCTGGTGCTGCTGGGGGGTGACCCCGGTATTGGCAAGTCAACGCTGCTGTTGCAGGTGGCAAACCAGATGGCGGCGCGGCAGCGGGTGCTGTACGTGTGCGCGGAGGAGTCGGGCCAGCAGGTGAAGCTGCGGTGGCAGCGCTTGGGGCCGGTGGGGAAGCTGGAGAGTGATGGGGTAGGGAGTAGGGGGGAGAATCCTAAAGGGAAAACGGGAAGCGGGAAGCGGGAGGAGAGACAAGAAGAGGCGGAGCTGGAGGAGTTTGAGCCTGCTGGGGTGGAGGCAGTAGATTCGCAGTTGTTTTTGCTGCCGGAGATCGACTTAGAAACGATTTTGATGGAGCTGGAGTCGCTGAAGCCGACGGTAGCGATTATCGACAGTATTCAGGCGCTGTACTATGCAGCGCTGACCTCGGCACCGGGGTCGGTGTCGCAGGTGCGGGAATGCACGTCGGCGTTGATGCAGTTGGCGAAGCGGGCGAATATTTCGCTGTTTATCGTGGGTCACGTGACGAAGGAGGGGGCGATCGCAGGCCCCAAAGTGCTGGAGCATCTAGTCGATACGGTGCTGTACTTTGAGGGCGATCGCTTTGCCAGCCACCGATTGCTGCGATCGGTGAAAAACCGGTTTGGTGCCACCCACGAGCTGGGCGTGTTTGAAATGGTCGATCGCGGCTTGGCGGAGATTAGCAACCCCTCGGCGCTATTTTTGGGCAATCGCGATGAGCAGGTACCGGGCATTGCCACCATCGTCGCCTGCGAGGGCACTCGACCCCTGGTGGTAGAGCTGCAATCACTGGTCAGCCCCACCAGCTACAGCTCGCCCCGGCGCTCAACCACGGGAGTTGAATACAACCGACTGCTGCAAATTTTGGCGGTGCTGGAGAAGCGGGTTGGCATTCCCCTCTCTAAGCTAGATGCCTACGTGGCATCGTCCGGTGGGCTAGCCGTGGGGGAACCGGCGGCGGATCTGGGCATTGCGATCTCGGTGGTGGCTAGCTTTCGCGATCGCCTTGTCGATCCAGAACTTGTTCTCATTGGTGAAGTAGGCCTAGGTGGCCAGGTGCGGCCGATTTCTCAGCTAGAGCTGCGGCTGAAGGAGGCGGCAAAGCTGGGCTTTAAGCGGGCGATCGTGCCCAAGGGGCAGTCGGTAAAAGTAGATGGGCTTGAGATTGTGGAGGTGTCGCGGGTGGTGGATGCGATCGCCCACGCACTGAAGGGAAGTGGGTGAGGGCGATGCCTATCGAACTGTGGACGTGGTGAAGGTGCTAAGAAGACTAAAATAATGTAAAGAACCTTAAATATCGCCCCTGGAGGTGCGCGCTATGACCCCTACCGTTGAAATTTACACTTGGAGAAGCTGCCCCTTCTGCATTCGCGCTAAGAAATTGCTTGACCAAAAAGGCATTGAATACACCGAATACGCCATTGACGGCGATGAGGCAGCCCGCAAAAAAATGTCTCAGCGGGCTGACGGGCGGCGATCGCTCCCCCAGATCTTCATCAATGACCACCACGTGGGTGGCTGCGATGATCTCTTTGCCCTAGATTCCAAGGGCGGCGTAGAACCCCTCCTGAGCGGTTCCCCTGCTTAGCGAAACTGCTGGCAGACAATGAACCTGAGAATTACCTGCAGTTAGATAGCCACCTGAGACGGCTCACCCATAACGCTAAGGTTTATCCATTGCGAAAGCCCCAGATTCCAAAAAGGAATCTGGGGCTTTTGGTTGGTGTGTAATTAAACCCAAAGTTAGCTGTGAACAGTGGCTTCAGAAGCCTGCTGAGCTTTTTGCCCGTTTTGGTGGCCGTTTTGATTGGGCTTGCGGGGCTGAATTAACCCGTAGCCGCCGTGGTTGCGCTCATAAATCACGTTGATTTCTTCAGTCTCTGCGTTGAGAAACATATAGAAATCGTGGTCAATGACCGAGAGCTGCTCCAGGGCATCTGTCACAGACATGGGAGACATCGCGAAGTACTTGGTGCGAATCACCTCTTCAGGAAGCTGGGGCTCGCTGGTATTGAGCACGTGGGTGACATCGGTCAGCGGCGCTTCGTTGAGGTAGGCCTCGGTCGTTTTGCCTAAACTGCCCTGCATGCGGGTGTTGCGCTTTTCTTTGAACTTGCGCAGCTGGCGGCTAATTTTGTCGGCTACCAAGTCGATGCTGGCATAGAGGTTTTCGCTGCTTTCTTCGGCTCTAACAACGGCTCCGTCTACGAATAGGGTAACTTCAGCGGCCTGATTGGCCCCAATCCTGGGGTTTTTGGCTACGGACAGATGGACATCAACCTCATTGGTGAGGTGTTTGAAGTGGCTCACCGCCTTGAGGATTTTTTGCTCTACATGCTCCCGAATCGCGTCTGTGATCTCAATATTTCTGCCATGGATTACCAGCTTCATAAAGCGGACTCCTTGATACGTCGGCTTGGTCTCACCCTAACACCTTGTATTCTGCACGACAGCCTCCGTTAGAATCCTTTGCATGGGTTGATAATTCTTGATTGCAAAACCCAGAAAAATGGGCTATTTCCGCTGATTTTACGCTTGACAGGAATGAATCAAAACCACGGGGGATCAACGCTCCGCTGCGATATTTACGAGTTGGGGATCATGCCCTTTGCCGCAGCTTGGACGTTGCAAAAGACCCTAGTACAGCGCCACCGGGAGCATCCCCAGCCCGATCGCCTGCTCTTGGTCGAGCATCCCGGCGTCTATACCCTGGGTCAGGGTTCAACCCTAGATCACCTCAAGCTCCCGGCCGAACATTTGCCTTATCCTCTATTTCGCACTGAGCGGGGGGGCGAGGTCACCCACCACTGCCCCGGTCAGCTAGTGGGCTATCCCATTCTCAATCTGAAGCGGCACCAGCCCGATTTGCACTGGTATCTGCGTCAGCTGGAGGAAGTGCTGATTCAAACTCTGGCCCAGTTTGGGGTGAGCGCCGAGCGACAGGCTGGACTAACCGGCGTGTGGGTGGGCAACACCAAGCTGGCGGCGATCGGTATTAAAGTCAGTCGTTGGGTAACGATGCACGGCTTTGCGCTCAATGTATGCCCTGATATGAGCGGGTTCCAGGCGATCGTGCCCTGCGGCATTGCCGATAAATCGGTGGGCAGCTTGGCCCAGTTTTGCCCAGGCATTACAGTGGAGTCGGTGAGTCCAGTGGTTGTGAGCAGCTTTGCTCAAGTGTTTGGGGTTCAGCCCGTCATACAGAATGCCGCCCAACTGGGCCTTTAAGCCCTTTGACGGCGCAAATGCTGCACCGTCCCCAGCGCTTGAGTTCCCCCGTGGGGCAGTGGCAGCGGCACTGGGGGCAGAGGGGCTGCTGGGCTGCCAGCTGTTGGGTCATGCCCGCCCATCGCTCAAAGCTCTCTTCGGCTGTTTCGGGCCGCTGGGGCGATCGCGGGATCGCTCGAGGCTCATAGCTGGGGTGCTGCCGCAGCCACTCAGGTAGTTCTAAGGCAGCCGCCACCCCTTGGCTGGGCTGAGCCGACTTATTTTGCCGATACCAGTCGCCGCTCGAAAAGCGAATGTCGCTGAGGTTGAGGTTGAGGCGATCGTTGAGCTTGGCCAGAATCCGCCGCCGCTCCAGCATGAGGGTTTGGGCCCACATCGGGTTGACTACCGCCACGTGCAGCACGTCTTGATCGAGCCGCACTGGGGCGGCCTGACGGGCTACCCCGTCGCCTACAACGGCCGCCCAACTGTTGAGCACCTGGCGAAACTGGCCTCGACCGCGCCAGCGAGGCTGCTGTTCAAACTGGTGAATGACGTTGTGGATGGAGTCGAGGGGCATGGGCGATCGCAGGTTGCGCTGTTGTTTTAGGGGGAATGACCACCCAATCTCTCTGGAGGAGAGCGCTGCCGATCGCGTCGTCTGCTCGCTCTACCCGGAATGGATTTAGCTTAGCCTGCCCGCGCCGGATCAGGGCCGCTGGTGCATAGGAGGCTCGGCAATTTTGGGAAACACAGATTACCCTGAATGAGGGCCTTTCGCTTTGGGGCCAGCTCTCAATCGCCGCATAAATTCACTCCCCGCCCATGGCTTCCATTCTTGACCCGCCCATTTTGACCAAAGTCGCCAAAATGAAGGAGCGGGTTTGCTGGCAGCACCCGATGTTAATGCAGCGCCGCATCGACCAGACCCGACTGATTGTGGAGGATGGTCACAACGACGACAGAGAGTTTTCGTTTTTGGTGATTGGCGATAGTGGCTCTGGCCCTCACCCCGACCATCATCCCCAACGGCGCATTGCCAAACAAATGCTGCCCCATCTGCAAGACTGCCGCTTTTTGCTGCACACGGGCGATGTGGTGTATCAGGTGGGCTCTAGCGAGCAATATCCAGAAAATTTCATCAAGCCCTATCGGGAATGGCTGGTGGGGGGCGATCGCCCCGAACGCATCGCCTTTGACGATATGGTGTTTCAGTTTCCATTTTTGGCGGTGCCGGGCAACCACGACTATTACAACTTGCCCACGCTCTACAGCATTTTGGTGCAGCTGACCCGACCGGTGCGCAAGCTGCTGGGGCTTAACCTCAACCCAAACGTGGGCTGGCACGGTTCTGGGATTGGCGATGCCTATGCCCGCGCTTTTTTAGACTACTTAAAAACGCTGTCGGATGAAGATCTAGACGCTCACCTCGAGCGCCACTATGGTCCTTGGGGCGAGAAAACCCTAGGGCTGCGCTACCAGCCGGGGCAGTTTACCCGGCTGCCCAATCGCTACTACACCTTTCGCTACGGCGGCATCGACTTTTTTGCCCTCGACAGCAGCACCTTTAACGACCCGGCCCTGTCGCCCCAGCGGGCTTCAAATGCGGCCTATCGAGGTCGGTTGCTGGCTCAGCGAGAGGCGATTCAGCGCCAGCAGCAGGAAGTGCGTGACGAAGCCATGCACCTGCAACGCACTGATCCCCACGCCCAGGAGCGCTTAGACGACCTGCAAGCCAAGATAGAGCAGATGGAGGAAATGCTGCTCGATATTGAAAAGCAGGTGCACCCTCGACCCACCACTCTGGTCGATACCGAGCAGCTGCTGTGGCTGCGGGATGGGCTGATTGCCTCTTGGCAGGATAAGACGGTGCGGGGCCGCATTCTTTTCTTTCACCACCCCCCCTACGTGACTGAAACCACCAAGTGGGGCCAGGGGCAGACGATGGCCATTCGCCAAAACCTGCGCTGGGTGCTCGACCAGGTGGCGGCGGCGGTGCCTGAAATTGGCACAAATCGCCCCCCGGTCAACCTGGTGCTCAACGGCCACGCCCACTGTTTTGAATATCTCAAAACCGAGGCCACGGGCTACGCCGACAGCCACATGAACTATTTGGTCTGCGGCGGCAGCGGTCTAAGCCTGCGCCGGCAACGGCCAGAGGGCACCATGCTCTATGAGCCCCTGGGAGCAGACCCCGATGGGCGAATGGAGTTTAAGCTGGTGGCAAAATCGCAGTTGTATAAGGGCCTAACCGGCCACAAAGCCGAGCGACGGCGGCCTTACTCCTTTGTGCGCATTGATGTCACTAAGGATGAAGTGCCCCAATTTATTGTGACGCCCCACATTTCGGAGCGATCGCACCAGAACTGGGAGGACTACGCGCTGGATCCGCTAGTGCTGGAGTAGATGGAGCGTTGGCAAGAGATTCTGCGGTTTTGGTTTGGCGACCCAGAGGATTCTAACAGCGAGTATGGCCAACAGCGCCGGGTCTGGTTCAAGAAAGACCCGGCCTTTGATGACACAATTCGGCAGCGGTTTTTGACTGACTATGAGCAGGCCTCAGCCGGTGCTCTAGTGACGTGGCGGCAGGAACCGCGATCGTGCCTTGTCCTGGTGGTCCTGCTAGACCAGTTTCCGCGCAATCTGTTTCGGGGCGAGGCACGCAATTTTGCCAGCGATCGCGCTGCCCAAGACACCGCCAACTATGCTTTAGCTCAGGGCTATGACCAGCAGGTTTTGCCGGTAGAGCGCATCTTCTTTTACCTACCGCTGGAGCACAGCGAGAATCTGGCCGATCAGGAGCGCAGTGTGGCACTAGTGCGATCGCTCCGCGCTACCCACCCCGAGTTTGAGTCAAGCCTTGACTACGCCCTGCGCCATCAAGACGTGATTCAGCGGTTTGGTCGTTTTCCCCACCGCAACGAGATCCTGGACCGAGAGACAACACCGGCAGAGGCGAAATTCTTAAAGCAGCCAGGGTCGAGATTCTGAGGGGTGCAAGGTTGCAAGTATAAGATGATAACTCGGCCCTAAACCCTAAACCTTGCACCGTTCCCCTAGCCCCCCAATCGATACCCCTTGCCGTAGACCGTGTGAATAATTGGCGCAGTGCCTTTGGGCTCTATTTTGCGGCGCAGCAGGCGCATTTGGGCGGCGACCACGTTGCTGCTAGGGGCATCTTGGTCATCCCAGACGCTCTGGTAAATCTGTTCGTGGGTAAGCACCTGATTGGCGTGGCGCAGCAGGTAGGCCAGCAGGCGGGTTTCTTTCTCAGATAGTTCGACTGGCTGGCCCTGGCGATGGGCCAGCTGGTTAGATTCATCTAGGGTGAGATCGTTGAAAGTGAGTCGGGGCTGGGGGGGCTCTAGGTTGGGCGATCGCCGCAGCAGCGCCCGCACCCGCGCCAGTAGTTCCCGCAGCTCAAAGGGTTTGACCAGATAGTCATCGGCTCCGGCATCGAGGCCATCGACACGATCGTTGAGGGTGTCTTTGGCCGTGAGAAAGAGCACGGGGGTATTGTCCTGACGCGATCGCACCTGCCGACAGATCTCTAGCCCGCTCAGCCCCGGCAGCATCCAGTCGAGAATGAGCAGGTCGTAGCCGCCTTGACCAGCTAGGTCACAGCCCGTTTCGCCGCTAGTAGCCACATCCACCTCATAACCTTCCCGATTGAGTAAGCGACTCAGCGGGTCGGCGAGTTCTACTTCGTCGTCAACGAGCAGGATCTTCATGGAGACGGTAGAGGGTGAGGGGTGGAGGGTAGGGGGTGAAGCGTCGTTAATTCCAAAAATCCTCTGTCAGCAGGGTTGGTAGCTCTTGGTTAGAGGGATATTCACGGGGAAATTCGTTAGGAGGATTTGCGGCGATCGCATCCGCTGAAGCATCCTGACACACCTTTTCAACACGTCCTAAAAGTAGGCGTCTTGAACATAGCACCAAGGCCTGAAAGAATTACCCATCAGTTTACGCCACGCCAGCGATGAGCAAGCCGCTACAGACAGTCGCGAATGGCCTGATCCAAAATCGCCAGCCCTTCGTCTAGCTCGTCGTAGGTTATGGTCAGCGGCGGGGCGATGCGCCACACGCTACCCATGCCGGGTAGGGCGGTAATGTTCATGCTTAACCCCAGTTCCAGGCAACGGCGGGTAATAGTGGCACCTTTCTCTGGGTCGGGTTCACGGGTCGCTCGATCCTTAACCAGCTCTACCCCCAACATCAGCCCTCGACCGCGCACATCGCCGATCGCCTCGTAGCGATCCTTGAGCTTGAGCAATCCATCCTTCAAATAAGCCCCCATCGTTGCGGCCTGCTCGGCTAGGTTTTGGCGAGTTAACACCCGCAGCACCGCTAGCCCCACCGCCGCTGGCATCGGGTCAGACACGTGGGAGGTGTAGTAGATAAAGCCTTTTTCGTAGCAATCGGCTTCGATCGCCTCGCTGGTCACGGTCGCCGCCAGGGGCAGACCACCCCCAAGGGTCTTCGACAAGGTGAGAATATCGGGCACTATGCCCAGGTGTTCAAAGGCAAAAAAGCTGCCCAGGCGACCAAAGGCGGTCTGAGCCTCATCCAAAATTAGCAGCATGCCCCGCTCTTGGCAGTAGCCCTGCAACCGCTGAAAGTAGCCCTCGGGAGGCACGACCACCCCCCAGCGCTGAGTACGGGTTCCACAATCAGCGCGGCGTAGGCCCCTACCGACTGGCTATCTACCAAGTCAAAGCCCACGTCTAAACAGGTCATATCGCACTGGTCTTGACAGTGGCGAATAGGGCAGCGATAGCAGTTGGGCGTGGGCAGTGCCAGATTGCCTGGAATGGTGGGGCCATAGCCTTTGCGGGCCGAGACAAAGGTGCTGGCGCTGGCTCCGGCAGTCATGCCGTGCCAGGAGGCGCTTAACCCCACCACCTCAAAGCCACCAGTGTGTAGTTTGGCCATACGCAGGGCGGCTTCGTTGGCCTCGCTGCCGGTGTTGAGAAATAGGTCTTTTTGCAGGGTAGGCGGCAAGAGCTGGCAGAGGGCGTCGGCCAGTTCTATCACCGCTGGAGACAGCATGCCGCTAAACAGGTGCAGCACGTCTTCGCAGGCCTTGGGGATGGCCTGCACCACATCGGGATGGTTGTGGCCTAGGGTGGCGCACATCTGCCCAGAGGTAAAGTCGAGAATCTTGCGGCCCTGGCGATCGTAGAGATAGCTGCCCCGCGCCCGCTCGATCAGCATGGGAGCAAAGCTGCCCCCATAGCGCACCAGGTGATGCTCAACAATGTCCCACATCTCCTCATCTGAAGGGACGTTTGCCGCAGGGGCTAAATCTGAACCCGCAGGGGTGGGAGTGGTGCTGACGTCATGGGTATCTGGCATGGCAGATGGGGAGAGGGGCATGTCTCCCTAGGTTAGCGGGAATTTTATTTTGCTTAAAACCGCACCGCTAGCTAGCCCAGCCTTTGGCTCGCTCGACCGCTCTCATCCACAGGGCAAAGTTTTCCTGCGCGGCGGTCTGGCCTGCACCGGGTTCAAACACGCGATCGATCGTGCGGCTCTCCACCAGAGTGCGGTAGTCATCCCAGAAGCCGACCGCTAGGCCCGCTGCAAAGGCGGCTCCCTGGGCGGTGACATCGAGCATCTGGGGCCGCTCGACAGGAATGCCCAACACGTCGGCCTGGAACTGCATGAGAAAGTCGTTGTTGCAGGCACCGCCGTCGACCTTAAGCTGACGAATGGGGGTGCCTGCATCCTGGTTGACGGCGTCGACGACTTCTTTAACTTCGTAGGCGATCGCCTCTAGCACTGCCCGCACCATGTGCTCTCGCTGGGTACCGCGGGTCAGACCCAGGAAGGCACCCTTGGCGCTCATATCCCAGTGGGGGGCACCGAGGCCGCTGAGGGCAGGCACAAAGTAGACGCCGCCGTTGTCGTGGGCGTTGCGGGCGAGAATTTCGGTTTCCGCCGCGCTAGAGATAATTTGCAAACCGTCGCGCAGCCACTGAATGCAGGCCCCAGCGGTAAACATGCTGCCTTCGATCGCATAGCCGAGATGGGGCTGCAGCGGATCGAGCGTTGCTTCAGACCAGGCCACGGTGGAGAGCAGGTGGTGTTGCGATCGCGCCACTTCATCTCCCGTATGGGAGACCAGAAACGCCCCGGTACCGTAGGTGCATTTGAGTAGGCCGGGGCGATCGCAGCCGTGGCCGTAGAGCGCCGCCTGCTGGTCGCCAAAAATCGCCGCAATGGGAATTTCGGCCCCTAAAACAGACGCATCGGTATGGCCAAACACCCCCACGCTGGGCTGAATCGCGGGCATGATGTGGGACGGAATGCCAAATAGATCCAGCAGAGTGGCGTCCCACTGGCCGCTGGCAAGGTTGAGCAGCATGGTGCGGCTAGCGTTGCTGTGGTCGGTGGCGTGCACCTGCCGCCCGGTGAGGTGCCACAGCACCCAGCTATCGATCGTGCCTGCGAGCACCTGATCAAAGTCAACCGGCGGATCCTCCTCTTTCTTAGCCTGCTCTAGCAGCCAGGCTAGCTTGGTGGCCGAGAAGTAGGCGTCAAGGACTAGGCCGGTGCGATCGTAGATGTCCTCGGCCTTCCCCTCATCTCGCAACTGGTTGCACAGCGGTGCCGTGCGGCGATCTTGCCAGACGATCGCATTGGCGAGGGGGCGACCCGTGCGGCGATCCCACAGCAGACAGGTTTCACGCTGCACTGTGAGGCCGATGGCGGCAATATCGGTCGGCTTAAGGCCGGCTTTGGCGATGGCCGACCCCATGGCCCAGGCGATCGCATCCCAAATTTCGCGGGCGTCGTGCTCAACCCAGCCGGGCTGCGGATAATACTGGGTGAGCTCGCGGTAGGCTTGACCGGCGATCGCCCCCTCTTGGTCAAAGATGATCGCCCGGTTGCCGGTGGTGCCCAAATCTAGGGCCATGATGTAGTTGGCAGTCATCTAGAACTCTTGTTGCTGGCTTCCATCATGCTATTCAACTTAGGTCTTCGGCCTTAACCACTCGAAAGTACGGTATCCCCCTCCCCCGCTGAGTGGGCAGTTGTGGAACAATTTTGATCAATCGACGGGATACTACCCCCTTGCTGTTGTGCGTCGAATTCGCTTTATGAGGTCTGCTCCCTTGAAACAAGGACTCTGGATACCCCTAAGACGGCTGCTGGTCATGATCACTGCGGCGGTGATGATGCTGAGTGGCGCGATCGCATCTCCGGCCGAGGCCCAGTCGGCGGCGACAGCGGCGATCGGCAATGAAAGTTTTGTGGCAGCGGCTGTGCGCCAGGTTGGGCCGGCGGTAGTTCGTATTGACACCGAAAAAACTATCACTCGCCAGACACGGGATCCGTTTTACGACGATCCTCTCCTGCGCGATTTCTTCGGCGGTATGCCGCGTCAGCCCCAGGAAGAACTGTTGCGGGGCCAGGGTTCAGGGTTCATCATCGACGACACTGGCAATATCTTGACCAACGCCCACGTGATTAACGGCGCTGACCGGGTGGTGGTCACCCTCAAGGATGGCCGCAGCTTTGACGCCGTCGTGGAAGGGGTGGACGAAGTCACCGACCTAGCCGTGGTCAAAATTGACGATGGCGAAGACGACGTGCTGCCTATCGCCACCTTGGGCGACTCTGACCAGATTGAAGTAGGTGACTGGGCGATCGCCGTCGGCAACCCCCTCGGTCTCGACAACACCGTGACTCTGGGTATTGTCAGCACCCTCAAACGCACCAGCAGCTCCGTGGGCATTCCCGGCAAGCGGCTAGAGTTTATTCAGACCGATGCCGCCATCAACCCCGGCAACTCGGGTGGACCGTTGGTCAACCAGCGGGGCGAAGTAATTGGCATCAACACCGCCATTCGCGCCGACGCTATGGGCATTGGCTTTGCGATTCCCATCAACAAGGCCAAAGAAGTTAAAGACATGCTGGCCCGGGGCGAAACGGTGGCCCACCCTTACATCGGTGTACAAATTGCCAACCTCACCCCTGAGCAGGCTAAGCGCAGCAACGCAGACATCAACTCGGGTATGTATCTGCCCGAAGTTGATGGCGTCCTCATCATTCGGGTGTTAGAAGGTACCCCCGCCGCCGATGCTGGCCTGCGCCGTGGCGACGTTATTTTGCAGGTCAACGGCTCCCCCATTCGCAGCGCCGATGGGCTGCAAATCAAGGTTGAAAATACCAAGATCGGCGATCCTTTAGAACTCAAAATTCAGCGGGGCGATCGCCCCCTGACGGTGCAGGTCAAAACCGCCGAGCTTCACGAGCAGGCCAATTAACCCCCATTCACCCTTTCAACTATCTTTATAAATTAGGAGATTTCCATGCAATCCAGTGAAGATATCGGCACCCGCAAAATTCTTTCTGCCGTTAGCCACGGCTCAGTTTTCTTTAACACTCTAGTCGTGTCCGTTGGCATTCCTATCGCCATTCTGCTAATTTCTAACGACTCAGTCGTCAAAGAAAATGCTAAGGAAGCGATAAACTTCCACCTAAATATATGGTTTTGGAAGATAGTCGCAGGAATTTTGGCCTGGGTGCTGATCGGCATTCCGCTGTTGGTGGTTGTGTTTCTTGTGGACTTGATTATGCCTATCTTTGGCATCTTCCACAGCATCACTAACCCCAACACACCATTCCGCTATCCCCTCATTCTGCGCCTGTTCTAGTGAGATCCTTGGTTAGGGGCATTGGAGGCAATGCCCCGACATTGCGTTTATCCACCTACCTGCTCTACCCAGTTCAGCGCTCGGTTCCATGCCCACCAGGGGTCGCTGTCCCCGGCCTGGCGTTGACCGGCGCTGCTGTTGCAGTAGCCTACGTGGCCACCGAACTCGGTCAGTACCAAGTCGATCTTGGGGTTGGCCGCACAAACATTCTTTAGGTCGGGGATGATCTCGGGGCTGAAGAGGGGGTCGTCGGCGGCGTAGAGAATCAGGGTGGGAATCGTTAGCTCGGCCATAAAGGGCAGCGGGCTGCTGGCGTTGTAGTAGTCTTCGACTGAGGCAAACCCCAGGCGAGGAATCACCAACTCGTGGTCAAAGCCCCAGATGCTGTTGGCGCGATCGATGGCGGCGGGGTCAAAGTGGTCGGGGTGGGCCTGGTAGAGGCGCTGGGCCAGGCGCTTGAGTTCTTGAGCGATCGATCGCTCTAAAAACTTGCCTAGCGGATCAGCGCTCAGGTAGCGCAGCGATCGGTTGGAGTCGAGGCTGGGGCAGACCACCACTACTCCGGCAATGTCCCCGGGCGCTAGACCGCTGTCGGCTGGCAAATGCATGGCTGCTTTAGCCCCCCACAGCGCCAGCTGCCCACTGAGGGAATAGCCCATAAACCAGAAGGGCGGCACGCAGCCAAGCGCCTTGGCTTGGGCGGCCAGGGCCACGTAATCATCCCCTTCGTAGATGCCATCGGAGGTGAGGGTGGGCGAGAGGTCTGCGGTTTTTCCGTGAGCGCGCCAGTCAAACACCACCATGCCGTAGCCCCGGCGGTGGGCCTTGCGGCCCAAAATTTCGAGCTGCCACTGGTCATCGAGGCTGCCGGTAATGCCGTAGGTGGCGACAATGGTGCCCTTCGAGCGGTTGGGCACTGACCAGCGGCCAAAAATTGGTATATCTCCCTGGCCTGTGAAAATATGGTCTTGGTAGGAGACGGGCGGTAGGTCAACGGTTTGGGGCCAGGTTTGGCTCGACACCAGGGCGGTGTAGAGGGTCATAGCCAAACCATTTTGCAAAAACCAGGGGGGCACAAAGGGAGGCATAGGGTCGTGCTAATACTGCCTTCAGCATTCCAGAGAACCCGTTGCAGCACCATCCCCCCGCTGGAGAAAAACGTACTATGGCGATGGCGACATAGGTGAGGAACGGGTGATGGCAACCCCTAAGGTCAAGGGCGATGTAGTGCGGGTCGGTATGGTCGGCACGGGCTTTGTGGCGCGACTGCGGGCCGATGCGCTCCAGGCTAGCGATCGCGCCTCTCTAGTTGCCGTGGCTGGCCACAACACTGCCGATACCCAGGCCTTTGCCGCGCAGTACAACGCCGTCGCCGTGGATGACTGGAAAGCCCTCATTGAGGGCTCTGACCTAGATCTGATCGTGGTCTGCCACATCAACCGTGACCACAGCACTGTCGTCGCCGCTGCTCTAGAGGCCAATCACCATGTGGTGGTGGAATATCCCCTGGCGCTGAGTGCCGACGAAGCTCAGCCCCTGCTCACCCTGGCCAAGGTCAAGCAGCGCCTGCTGCATGTTGAGCACATTGAGCTGCTGGGCGGCACCCATCTGGCGGCTAAAGCTAATCTGGGGGCGATCGGTCAGCCTTTCTATGCCCGCTACTGCACCCTGTCTCCTCGTCGCCCAGCTCCTTCCACCTGGACCTATTGCCCTGAGCTGTTTGGCTTTCCGTTAGTGGGGGCACTGTCGCGCCTGCACCGACTGATCGACTGCTTTGGCCCGGTGGCGCGGGTCTATTGCCAAAACCACTACGACGGCCTCACCCCTGGCCCCGAGGGCCTGACCTGCTACACCACCTGCCTCTGCACCGCTCAGCTCACCTTCGACTCAGGGCTGATCGCTGAGGTGACCTACGGCAAGGGCGAGACCCTGTGGCAGGCGACGCGGCGGCTAGAGGTGCTCGGCAGCGACGGTTCGCTTTGTCTGGATGGCGACCAGGGTACTTTGAGCGACGCTCAAGGCACTCGCGCTCTAGAGGTGGGCTCCCGCCGGGGGCTGTTTGCGGCCGATACTGCTCAGGTGATCGAGCACCTGCTTACGGGGCAGGCGCTGTACTGCACGCCCGAGGCCAGCCTGTATACCTTGCAAGTGGCAACGGCTGCACAGCGATCGGCGGCGACGGGGCGCGTGGTCGATGTTGCGGTGCCCTAAGCCTGCACTGTATAGCCCGCCTTCTGAATCGCCTCGGTAAGTGCCTCGGCGGCAACGCTGGCGGAAATGTCTACCGCCTTGGACACGAGGTCGGTTTTGACCTCGGCGCTGGGGTCAACGGCCTGCACGGCCTGGGTAATGGTGCTAACGCAGGCTCCGCAGGCCATATTGGGCACGGTCACAGAAAGGGTGGTCATAGGGATTAATCTGGAAAATTGAAGGACTCAACCACTGTAGGCCATGGCGATCGGCACGGGGCGACTATCGGCTTTTGGTCTGCTAGAGCGATCGCCGTTTCCATGCGATCGCCATGGCCTGAGCTGCCTATCCCCCTGCCGCCCATAGCAATAGAGCCTCTGCTGGCTTTCAGCCTCGACTGAATTGGACCTAGCAGGAAAGGCTGTCGCGCAGCCATTCTCCCCACTTAATTGACAGCAGCGCTAAGGTTGATCAAATGATTTGGTAGCGTGATGACGGCGGGGCATTAACCCCTTCGGAATCATAGGTCAGCAAACGGGAGCGACAATTTATGACCGCATGTGAGTACAGGCCCGGTTTAGAGGGTGTACCGGCCACCCAGTCGAGCATTAGCTATGTGGATGGCCAAGCGGGAATCTTGGAGTATCGCGGCATTCCCATTGAAGAGTTGGCCCAGCGCGGTACCTTTCTCGAAACGGCCTACCTGCTGATTTGGGGCGGATTGCCCTCCAAGCCAGAGCTAGAGGCTTTTGAGTACGAAATTCGCTATCACCGCCGCCTCAAGTACCGCATCCGCGACATGATGAAGTGCTTCCCCGAGAGCGGCCACCCGATGGATGCTCTGCAAGCCTGTGCGGCTGCCCTGGGACTGTTTTACTCGCGCCGGGCGTTGGATAATCCGGTCTATATTCAGCAGGCGGTGGTGCGGCTACTGGCCAAAATTCCCACCATGGTGGCGGCGTTTCAGCTGATGCGCAAGGGTAACGACCCAGTGCAGCCTAGGGACGACCTCAACTACTCCGCCAACTTTCTCTATATGCTCAACGAGCGCGAGCCTGACCCCCTGGCGGCGCGGATCTTTGATATCTGCCTCACTCTCCATGCCGAGCACACCATCAACGCCTCGACCTTTTCGGCCATGGTGACGGCCTCAACGCTCACTGATCCCTACGCCGTGGTGGCCTCGGCGGTGGGCACCCTGGCGGGACCGCTCCACGGCGGAGCCAACGAAGAGGTGATTGACATGCTGGAGGAGATCGGCTCGGTCGAAAATGTGCGCCCCTATGTGGAGCGCTGCATTGCCGAAAAGTCAAAGATCATGGGCTTTGGCCACCGGGTCTATAAGGTCAAAGACCCCCGCGCCACCATTTTGCAGGGGCTGGCCGAGCAGCTGTTTGCTAAGTTTGGTCAAGACGAGTACTACGCGATCGCCCTAGAGATGGAGCTGGCCGTCTCCGAAAAGCTCGGCGCTAAGGGCATTTACCCCAACGTTGACTTCTACTCGGGGCTGGTCTATCGCAAGCTGGGCATTCCGACCGATTTGTTTACACCGATTTTTGCGATCGCTCGGGTGGCCGGCTGGCTGGCTCACTGGAAAGAGCAGCTCGGCGAAAACCGCATCTTCCGGCCTACCCAGATCTACACCGGCCCCCACAGCCAGGCCTATGTCGACCTAGCCAATCGTCCCCACATCTGGGATAAACAGGGTTTTTCGATGTCTGCACCCACCTGATGGGTCAGACCCCCCTGGGCACTCTTCTCCCCAGCGCAGATTATTGATCTAGTGACGATTTTCAGGAACTCCTGCCCCTCTGGCGCTTGCGCTGGGGGGCTTTTGTTTTGGGGTCTTGAAGAGGTTTAAGGTGCAAGGTCCAGGATTGCAGGAGACTATGAGAGAGAGTTTAGAGATTTTGAGTGCAGAGCTATAGGAAGCTCTCCTAGGTCTCATGCCATATACCTTGGACCCCTCGCACCGTAAATCTTGAACCTTTTACCTACTGCTCCAACCAGCTCCTCAATCCTTTCCCGCCAAAACTTCCTATGAATCCCACCTGTCTGGCTCGGTGGATGGGGGAAGATGGCGGTAGAATCTAAAGTGTTTTCTCTCTGCCAGAGTTAACTGTACCGTTGCTAAGGACTGGCCGATGAATCAAGGAATTGACCTACAGGGTAGTTTCGTCAGCGCCCTCGTCGACCTGGGACTGCCCACTGGAGCGGCAAAGGCTCTGTGGTTGCCCCTGCCCATGGTGGTGATTCTGATTGGGGCCACGGTCAGCATTTTTGTGACGGTATGGCTAGAGCGCAAAATTTCTGCGGCCGCTCAGCAGCGGATTGGTCCTGAGTTTGCTGGGCCTCTCGGCACCCTTCAGGCTGCTGCCGACGGTATTAAGCTGATTTTCAAAGAAGACATTACCCCCGCTAAGGCTGACCCGATTCTGTTTACGCTGGGGCCAGCGATCGTGGTGATCCCGGTGTTTTTGTCGTACCTGATTGTGCCCTTTGGCCAAAATCTGGTGATTACCGACCTTGGCGTTGGCATCTTTTTGTGGATAGCCCTCTCCAGCATTGCCCCCATTGGCTTGCTGATGTCGGGTTACTCCTCCAACAACAAGTATTCGCTGCTGGGAGGTTTGCGGGCGGCGGCACAGTCGATTAGCTACGAAATTCCCATGGCGCTGGCGGTGCTGGCGGTGGTGCTGATGTCGAATAGCCTAAGCACCATCGACATTGTCAATCAGCAGTCGGGCTACGGCATTTTGGGCTGGAATATCTGGCGGCAGCCCGCTGGCTTCCTAATCTTTTGGATCGCCGCCCTGGCGGAGTGCGAACGTCTGCCCTTTGACCTACCAGAGGCGGAGGAAGAGCTGGTGGCCGGCTACCAGACCGAATACACCGGCATGAAGTTTGGTCTGTTCTACGTAGGCTCCTACGTCAACCTGGTGCTGTCGGCGCTGATCGTCTCGATTTTGTATCTGGGCGGCTGGGAATCTCCCATCTCGGTGAGCTGGTTAGCCAGTCTGATTGGGGTCAGCGAAACTACCCCCTGGCTCCAGGTCATCACCGCTTCCCTCGGCATCGTGATGACCCTGTTCAAGGCCTACGCCCTGGTGTTTATTGCAGTGCTGCTGCGGTGGACCGTGCCTCGCGTTCGCATTGACCAACTGCTTGACTTTGGCTGGAAGTTTCTGCTGCCGGTGGCGTTGGTCAATCTGTTGCTGACTGCTGCCCTTAAGCTGGCGTTTCCGGTTGCCTTTGGTGGCTAGCTTAAAGCGCTTGCCCTACCCTGTAGATAGGTGACTGCTGGTAGCTAACCCCTGCTGAACGCTCAACTACCCCATTGACAACCTGTACCACTGCGGAGAGTTTCCCCATGCTGGGTTTTCTTAAACAAGTCGGCGATTATGCCAAAGAGAGCTTACAGGCGGCCAAATATATTGGCCAGGGGCTCTCTGTAACCTTTGACCACATGAGTCGCCGCCCGGTGACGGTGCAGTACCCCTACGAGAAACTAATCCCCTCAGAGCGGTTTCGGGGGCGCATTCACTTTGAGTTTGATAAGTGCATTGCCTGCGAGGTGTGTGTGCGGGTGTGCCCTATCAACCTGCCTGTAGTTGATTGGGAATTTGACAAAGCAACTAAGAAAAAAGATCTGAAGCACTACAGCATTGACTTTGGGGTCTGCATTTTCTGCGGCAACTGCGTGGAGTATTGCCCCACCAACTGCCTGTCAATGACCGAAGAGTATGAGCTGGCTGTCTATGAGCGCCACGAGCTGAACTACGACAGCGTGGCCCTAGGTCGTTTGCCCTACAAGGTCACCCAAGACCCAATGGTTACTCCCCTGCGAGAGCTAGCCTACCTGCCCAAGGGCGTCATGGGCCCTCATGATCTGCCGGTCAATGCTCGGCGGGCGGGCCAGATGCCCCAAGAAATTTTGGAGGCAGCCCAAAAAGAAGCTAAAGCGGCTGAAGGCGAAGCCAAGGCCAGCGAAGCCAAGGCTAAGGAGTAATGCACCCGTTAGGGTTCCGTGGTACATTCGCCTAAGCTAAGACCACGGCTGCGATCGCTCAATGTTTATCAGGAGTCAAGACTGTGACGCTAGCGGAAGGGGTACAACTCGTTGCCTTTGGCATACTGGTTGCGATGACGCTGGGGGGTGCCCTGGGAGTCGTGCTGTTAGACAACATTGTCTACTCGGCGTTTTTGCTGGGGGGCGTGTTCACTAGCATGTCGGGCCTTTACATCTTGCTCAATGCGGGGTTTGTAGCCGCCGCCCAGGTGCTGGTGTATGTGGGTGCTGTCAGCGTGCTGATCTTGTTTGGGATCATGCTGGTGAATAAGGAACAGGAGTTCACCCCCATGAAGCAGGCCTGGGTGGGCAAGCTCGCCACAGGCGGAGTTTGCGTTGGTCTGTTTGCGCTGCTGACAGCCTCAACCCTAAACACGCCTTGGGCTATTTCTACCGAAGTGCCCCAGGGTGAGAATGCCACTGTCGCCATTGGCATTCACTTTTTTACCGACTACCTGCTGCCCTTTGAGCTGGCTTCGGTGCTGCTGCTGATTGCGCTAATTGGGGCGATCGTGCTGGCTCGCCGCGAATTGATTCCTGACGTGGCTCCTGGTGATGCTCCCTCTGAAGCATTGCAGCTGCCAGAGCGACCGCGCGAGCTGGTGTCGTCGGTGGCCAGCCCAGACTCTGATTAGACCTCTGTTTGGCAGCCTTGGCAGGTTAAGGAACTGCTGCTTGAGGCTCAAAACTGTTGTTAGGTATTGGAACGGATTCTTCTTCAGCCATGCAACTTGAGTATTTTCTGCTTACCGCCGCTGCCCTGTTCTGTATTGGCATCTATGGCTTGGTTAACAGCCGCAACGTCATTCGCGTGCTGATGTCCATTGAGCTGATGCTAAATGCCGTCAATCTGAACCTGTTGGCGTTTTCGAACTACCTCGACCCAGTCGGCATCAACGGTCAGGTGTTTGCGGTGTTTGTGATTAGCATTGCGGCCGCAGAGGCGGCGGTGGGCTTGGCCATTGTGTTGTCGATCTACCGCAACCGTGACACCGTAGATATGGAGCAGTTCAACCTGCTCAAGTGGTAGGCCTGCCTGCCGAAGCGTAAGAATGTCTGGATTGTAGAGGGGGTGGCATTGCTCCCTCTACAATTGTATTTAAAGCACTGGGGTGTCGCTGTCTAAGGATGCTGGAGACGGTGTACCCTCTCGCTCTGTACTATCAACCCACGGCATTTTTTGTGCAACTTGAGCAAGTCATCATTGTCCACAAGGCTGGTAATCGGCTGAGCCAAAAGTGGGCCGAGAAGTGCGCCCACCAGCTAGAGGCCTTGGGCAGTAAGGTCTTGCGCGGCCCCAGCGGGCCTAAGGACAATCCCTATCCGGTGTTCTTGGCCTCGGTGAGTCAGCCGATTAATCTGGCCATTGTGTTTGGCGGTGACGGCACAGCACTAACGGCGGCTCGCAACCTGGCCGCTGAGAATATTCCTATTCTGGCGGTCAACATTGGCGGTCACTTAGGTTTTTTGACTGAAAGCTCTGAGGAGATGGATGACACCGAGGCGGTGTGGGAGCGACTGCTGAACGATCGCTTTGCTGTTCAGCGGCGCATGATGCTCCAAGCCCGCATCTATGAAGGCCACCGCACCAACCTCGACCCCCTCAGCGAGGTGTACTTGGCCCTCAACGAAATGGCCATCAAGCCCGCTTCCCCCGATCGCATGATCACCTCCATGCTCGAAATGGAAATCGACGGCGAAGTGGTCGACCAGTACCAGGGCGATGGTCTGCTGATCAGCACCCCTACTGGCTCGACCGGCTACACCGTAGCGGCGGGCGGTCCAATCATTCACCCCGGCATGGATGCGATCGTGGTGACACCCATTTGCCCCCTCAGCCTGTCGAGCCGCCCGATTGTGCTGCCGCCCGGCTCAGTGGTCAGCGTGTGGCCCCTAGCCGACCCCGACCTCACCACCAAGCTGTGGACCGACGGCGTGCTGGGCACCGCCATCTGGCCCGGGCATCGGGTGGATGTGCGCAGCGCTGAGGCCATGGCCCAGTTCATTATTCTGCGCCAGGACCATTCCTACTACGGCACCCTGCGCAACAAGCTCAACTGGGCCGGCACCCGCGTCAACTATGTGAACAACCATAGAAACTAGGCCACAATCTCCTGCCCTAGGCGCTTCATTACCTGCAAGACCCGACCCAGCACATTCCGCCCCGGCAGGAGCAGCATCACATCGGATACCTCATAACGAGGTTCTGGGGTTTGAGCTAGCTTGATAAAGGCAAAACTACTGCCGTTAGTCACCAACCCATAGGTGAAGCGATCGATCTGAGGGTTGGCTAGCATGTAACCCAGCGCTTGAGGAATGGCCGTATCAATACCCAGAGCTGAGTTCTTAGCCTCAATCACTAAAATCCAAAAAGAGTCTTTGATTACGAGGGCATCAATGCGGCCCCGCCACACCTGGTTGGCCTCAGTGACTTCAACCTGGACAGATTCCTCTAGCCTGACCTCAAAGGGGCGGCGGTAAAATCCTGCTAAGTGCAGCAGCGGCGATAAAACAATCAGCTTGATCAGCCCTTCAGAAATTTGGCCGCTGCGGGTTTGATCAAAATACTCCCGTTGCACCTGATCCAAGTAACGCGTTTCTTCGTCGTTCAGGTCGGGCAAATTTTGGTGCCATTCCGGAAAAAAGTCGGGGTTGTCGGTCAACTTTAGGTGCTTTGTTTCTTCTAACTCAGGCAGGGTTAGATTGCCGATCGCAATGCTTTGTACCATCCCCTAACTCCCTATCGCTGGTTTTTACCGTGAGATGACTTGAGAGCAGCTTAATCCGATACTGCCTGAAACTGTCTTTCTATCGTCGCTGCCTAGATTGAACGATTGCTCAGGAGATGTGGCGATCGCGTTGGACATCGTAAATCGCTTTTTCCCAGCACCACTGCTCACTCTGGCCGGGGTTGCGCAGCTGCACCTGCTCGACCAAGCGTTTGGCCACAGCCTGATTACCTCCTACCAGGCGCAGGAGCTGCCGCTGGGTGTGGCCCCGCACCGACCGGCTCGGGGCGGTGGCGGTTGGCGAGCGGTAGACGGCGGGCCGTCGTCGGCCCTGGCGACGATTGAGCCAGAAGATGAGAGCAATGATGAGCGCGATCGCCAACAAAAAAGATAAATCCATTCCAGCGGCATAACGTGGCTATGACCCTCGGATCCCTTGGCTAGACGTAAACCAAGGCCAGTGACCCACGTTTAGGGTCGGCTTGAGCTAACTCTAGTTCTACCCAAAAACGCCGTCTATCGGCAGGTGGTTGCAATGCCGCTGCCATTAAACCGCCAGGGTTTGCTAGTGTAATTTATATATTTGTCTAGCCTAGGCCCCCGAGCAGCTGCTGCGGCAACACCACCGCCGTCGGGCTTAGGTAAGCGTTAAGTCCCTCATTTGCGCGTCGCTACCCATGCCAAGAACCCAACGCAACGACAACTTCATCGATAAATCCTTCACCGTCATGGCCGACATGATTTTGAAGATGATGCCTACTAAAAAGAGCCAGAAGGAGGCCTTCGCCTACTACCGCGACGGCATGTCTGCCCAGGCCGACGGGGAATACGCTGAGGCCATGGAAAACTACCGCGAAGCCCTGACTCTAGAAGAAGAACCCTACGATAAGAGCTTCATCCTTTACAACATGGGCCTGATTCACGCCAGCAACGGCGAACATGAAATCGCCCTAGAGAAGTATCAGGAGGCGCTCGACCTGAACCCTCGCCTGTGCCAGGCCCTCAACAACATTGCGGTGATCTACCACTACAAGGGCGAGCAGGCCGAGGCTAGCGGCGACACCGACACCGCCGAAAATCTCTTTGACGAAGCGGCCCGCTACTGGTTAGAGGCCATCACCATCGCCCCCAACAACTACATCGAAGCCCAAAACTGGATGAAGAACACCGGCCGCATGAAGAACGACATTTTCTTCTAAGGCAAGCTCTGTAGCCCGTAGGGTGGGCACCGCCCACCATCGCTTGTCGCTTGTAGCGGTTGAATTTTGCCCTGGTTTTCCCCAGCTCGGTGGGTTGGGTTACCTTGCATTTCACCCAGCCTACAGCCGACGAGACTCAGTCCTCTTTTCTGGATAACGTTTCCATGATCGATCTTGAACAGGTTCGCAAAGTTGCCCTACTGGCCCGCCTAGAACTGACTGCCGGAGAAGAAGAGCAGTTCACCGGGCAGCTCAGCGGCATTCTCGACTACGTGGAGCAGCTCAAGGAGCTCAACACCGACGATGTAGAGCCTACTACCCGTGCTATTGAGCTCAGCAACATTACCCGCACCGATAGTCTCCAAACTTTCGCCGAACGAGATGCTATTCTCGACTGCGCTCCCGACTGCGAAGATGGCTTCTTCAAGGTGCCTAAGATTTTGAGCGAGTAGTACCGAGTTAAAACCCAACTAATTCAGCATTAATGGCTGCCTAGCTTGCTGTCTGTAAGTCGGGGCCTGTTTCCTTACGATTTCCTACTGATAGCGCTGGCAGATCTCAACCTATAGGACAATCGACCTCAGTTTGAATAGGCGGCAGTCGCTAAGTGATGGCTGCTGCTTTGTATTGTCCTGGGGTTTCCCTACGTTGAGGTGTCATGAAGCGTCGGCAGTTGGTTAAAACGACAACCTTGGGTGTGGCGGCGGCTACGACCGCGAGCGTGGCAGCTTGTACCGGGGCCTCTTCCCCAGTGGCGGAGGGCACCTCTGAGGCTTTGCCTCGGATCGATTGGCAAATGGCCACCAGTTGGCCTGCGGCCCTCGACACAATTTTGGGCGGTGCTCAGACCTTTGCCGATCGCGTCAGCACCATGAGCGGCGGACGGTTTACCATTTCACCCCGCTCCGCTGGCGAAATTGCCCCACCGCTAGAAGTGCTCAATGTGGTCTCCCAGGGGGCGGTGCCCTGTGGCCACACGGCCTCGTACTACTACGTGGGTCGCAGCCCGGTGATGGGCTTTGGGTCCAGTCTGCCCTTTGGCCTGACCCCCCAGCAGCAAAACGCCTGGCTCTACGAGGGGGGTGGGCTGGACAAGCTCCAGGAGTTTTATGCCCGTCAGTTCAACGTCATTCAGTTCCCCGCTGGGAATACCGGGGCACAGATGGGGGGGTGGTTCCGCCGCGAGATCGCCAGCGTCAGCGACCTGGTGGGGCTCAAGATGCGCATACCCGGTCTAGGGGGCCAGGTGATGAGCAAGCTGGGGGTGACGGTACAGACGCTGCCCGGGGGCGAAATTTTTCAGGCGCTGCAAACTGGGGCGATCGATGCCGCCGAGTGGGTCGGCCCCTACGACGATGAAAAGCTGGGGCTAAACAAGGTGGCTCAGTACTACTATTACCCTGGCTGGTGGGAGCCGGGCAGCACCCTGGAAGTGCAGATCAACCTCGACCAGTGGAATCAACTGCCCGAGATCTATCAGCGAATCGTGCGCACGGCGGCCTTTGAGGCCAACTTAGAAATGCTGTCGCGCTACGAAACCCGCAACAACGAAGCCCTTCAGCGATTAGTTGACGGCGGCGTGCAGCTGCGCGAATACAGTGCCGAGATTATGACCGCTGCCCAGGAGGCCACCTTTGACCTCTACGACGAGTTTGCCGCCAACAACGCTGACTTTAAGGCCATCTATGACGACTGGCGTGGGTTTCGCGATCGCATCTATGCCTGGAGCCAGCTCAACCAGGGGGCCTTTGAACGCTTTGTCTACAGCAATCTGAAGGCTGGGGGCGAGCCGCCTGCTTAGGAGGATATGGTGGCTATTGGAGCGATCGCTCTACCAGCCAGCTCACCGTCTGGGGAAACACCATCACGACCACCAGCACCACTAGCTGAATAGCCATAAACGGCAGCGCGCTGCGGTGAATTTCGCGGGTGCTAATGGTTTTTGGGGCCACGCTCTGCAAATAAAACAGCGAGAACCCCACCGGCGGCGAAATAAATGCCGTCTGCAAATTTAGCGCCATCACCACCCCAAACCACACCATGTCGATGCCCAGAGCTTGAGCAGCGGGCACCAGCAGCGGCATGGCGATAAAGCAGATTTCAATAAATTCTAAAAATACCCCCATGGCAAAAATGACCAGGTTGGCCACCAGCAAAAAGGTCACGTAGCCCCCGGGCATATTCACCAGCAGATTGGTAATCAGGGTCTTGCCCCCCAGCGCGTCAAACACCAGGCCAAAGAACGACGAGCAAAACAGAATAATCAGCACGACTCCAGTCACGATCGCTGTGGCGTGGGCGGCCTCTTGCAGCAGCTTGAGCGTCAGGCGCCGGTTCAGGGCGGCCAGCCCACAGGCTCCCACGGCCCCGACCGCGCCCGCTTCGGTGGGGGTGGCAATGCCAAAGAAAATGCTGCCCAGCACCACAAAAATCAGCAGTACCGGCGGCACGATCGCCTTCATCACCCGCTTTAGTAGCTCCCAGCGGCTAATCTGGCGCATGGCCAGGGGCAGCGACGGGGCTGTACCAGGTTTGAAGTAGGCCACCACTAGCACATAGACAGCGTAGGCTCCGGCCAACATTAGCCCTGGGATCAGCGCCCCTAAAAATAGATCGCCCACCGACACCCCGAGCTGGTCGCTCAGCACCACCAGCACCAAGCTGGGCGGAATTAGCTGCGCCAGGGTGCCTGAGGCAATGATGGTGCCAGCAGCCAGCTCTTTGTCGTAGCCGTGGCGCAGCATAATGGGCAGCGAAATCATGCCCATGAGAATGACCGTGGCGGCCACCACCCCAGTCGTCGCCGCCAGCAGGGTACCGACCAGCACCACCGCCAGGGCCATGCCGCCGCGCAGGGGGCCGAGCACTAGGCCGATGGTCTCTAGCACCTCCTCCGCTATGCCCGACTTTTCGAGCACCGCGCCCAAAAACACAAAAAACGGAATCGCCAGCAACGTGAAGTTGGCCATGGTGCCAAACCAGATGTTGGGCAGCAGCAAGAGGCGGGCGGGTTCAAAGGCCCCCAACAGCCAGCCCACCAGGCCAAACACCAGCCCCGTACCGGCAAAGGAAAACGCCACAGGGTAGCCGCTCATCAAAATTAAAAAGAAGCCAACGAACATCGCGATCGCCAACCACTCGTAGCCCATGGCGCTCCTTACAAGGGGGACTCAAGATGCATGCTGAAACCTATGAAATTGCCCACGACCGCTCACTCCAAGGGAGGGAGATCAGCCTCGGCCTCCGGCAGCAGCCTACCCTCGATATAGCCGCACCAAACCGCCCAATACTTGATCGCCTGAGCTACGGCCTGGAGCAGCAGCAGCCCAAAGCCCACCAGCACCATCGATTTGATAGGTGCTCTGGGCAGCCCGCTGGCATCGGGAGAAATCTCCCAGCGGCCCCAGGTGCCATCGGGCAGCAGCCCCCACGACCGCATCACCGGGTTCACGGTCACCCACAGCCCCAGTACGCAAAAGGGAATCAGGAACAGCACTGTGCCCCAAAAGCTGATCATGGCCTTGCGGCGATCGCTCCAGCCCGCCTCCAAAAAATCGACTCGCACATTCCCCCCCTGCTGAAGAATGTAGGGAAAGCTGAGCAAAAAGGTGAGCGAAAACAGATACCACTGCAACTCAAGCAGCCCGTTAGAGGCCAGCTGCAAGCCCAAAAAACGGCCAATGTAGCGAGCTATGACGTTGTAAAAACCCACGGCAACGGTGAGCAGCACCAGCCAGCTCAGACTTTTGCCAATCCACTCGCTCAGGGCGTCAATGGCCTGAGCCACGCGCAACAGCCGTCCGATGATCCTAGGACTCAGCACTCTTAGCTCCCCCGCCGACTAGCGTTGGAGTTGATAATACCGCCTAATGGAATGGCCTAGATGGGAGTCAACTCGCTAGCCCGATCGTAAATGACCACCCCAGCGCGATCGATGTGGTCAGCCAATGGCTGGTTCTCTAAACTGTTGTAGTGAACAACGTCGAAGAAATAGGGCAGCGGCAGCTCTTCGTTGAGAAGGTCGGCGAACTGGGCAATGGTGCGGTGGGTGATGCGATCGCCCTTCACCGCCAGATCTACGTCTGACCCTGGCTTGTAGTTGCCCTTGGCCCGAGAGCCAAACAGCACCACCACCGCAATCTCTTCAAACTGGTGGCAGGCCGCAATGATTTGAGCCATATCGCTCTCTGTGAGACCGTAGGTGTTAGCCATCAGCCTTCACCTTTAGGACTTGGTAAAGTTCGGTCAGCAAGGGAAAGTAGTCGCTGCGAATGCTGGTTTCGACAGCGATCGCTGTGGCTTCATTGTAGGTATGCGTGGTCAGGTTGCGGTCTTGCAGAGCGCTCATCCAGGCATGCCCCTGACTGATTAAGCCGATTTGGAATCCCTGCTTGATCGCTTCCCTGGGCGTTTTGACCACGATGCCCTCGGCTTCCTCATAGTCTTTCATCACCTTCCACGCTAGCTCAAAGGCCAGCTCAAAGAACTGAATGATCCCCGCGCGCTCCACTAGAGAGGGCGACTCAATCGCCAGGGCATCGCTCAGCAGCAAAAACGTGCGCTCGAAGTTAGCGAATCGCTGAACCCAGCGGGTATCGAGGGGATGCATGGGCGCGCTGAGCAAGGTGAACTCTTCTAGGTTAGGCGGGCTTGTGGTGCTCGTGCCAGTGGCGAGCGATGTCGACCCGGCGGCAGATCCAGACGCGATCGCGCCCCTGCACATAGTCCAAAAACCTCGCCAGCGCCGCCGTGCGCCCCGGCTTGCCCGCCAGGCGGCAGTGCAGACCGATGCTCATCATTTTGGGGCACTCCTCGCCCTCGGCGTAGAGGGTGTCGAAGGCATCGCGCAGATAGGCAAAAAACTGCTCCCCCGAGTTAAACCCGGCGTAGGTGGCAAAGCGCATGTCGTTGTTGTCAAGGGTATAGGGAATCACCAGGTGCGGCCTACCGTACTCAACATTCCAGTAAGGTAGGTCGTCAGCATAGCTGTCGGCGTCGTAGAGAAAGCCACCCTCTTCGACCACCAGGGCGCGGGTATTGGGGCTGTTGCGGCCTTGGTAAAAGCCGAGAGGGCGGCTGCCCGCCACCTGCGTGTGAATCTCTACCGCCTTCCGAATGTGCTCGCGCTCGGCCTCAATGCCGGAGTACTGGTAGTCAATCCAGCGGTAGCCGTGGCTGGCGATTTCCCAATCGGCCTCGGTCATGGCCGCGACAGCTTCGGGGTGGCGAGCCATGGCCATGGCCACGGCATACACCGTCAGCGGCAGGCCGCGACCCGTAAACAGCCGGTGCAGCCGCCAAAACCCCGCTCGACTACCGTACTCATACATCGACTCCATGTTCATATTGCGCACTCCGCGCAGCGGTGCGGCACCCACGCTTTCTGAGAGAAATGCCTCCGAGGCCGCGTCGCCGTGGAGAATGCAGTTTTCACTCCCTTCTTCGTAATTGATCACAAACTGCACTGCAATTTTGGCGTTGTCGGGCCACTGAGCGTGGGGCGGAGTGCGGCCGTAGCCAACCAGGTCGCGGGGATAGGAAGGAGAAATTGCCATGGGAAATGTGAGATGGGGTTTGCAGCGAGATTTAGGCTGGATTTTAGGGGTTACATCACGTTTTGGTCTAGCTAAATCACTGCGCAAACTCACAACTCATTCATCACAAAAGGGATCCCTCGAGTTCGGTTTCCCGTAAAAAAGCGGTTTAAGGTCACGAATTGTCCCTTCTACGCTCGTTTATGATCTACAGATCGGCTAATGTCGAAATACGGCTAAGGGCAGAGAAGAATACAGTGGACTGAGCTACGGTGTAGCATGAACTTTGTGTTCTTAAACATCAATTAACTCTGCTGGCGGCCTGACTGACAGCACAACCACCACAGAATTGTGGCACTGGAGCTACGACTTTGTTGAACGGAAGGAGTAAACCCATGTCAGATGTCGCACTCTTGCCCAGCAAGAGGCAGGCTGCCCCCCTTGACCTCGACGCGATCAATCGAGAGTGGGGAGAGGCTGACGCCACCAGTTTGGTGCAGTGGGGCCACAATACCTTTGGTGATGGTCTAGTTCTCAGTACTAGCTTTGGCATTCAGTCGGCGGTGATGCTGCATCTGGTGACCCAGGTAGTGCCTCAGATTCCAATTGTTTGGGTTGACACCGGCTACCTACCGGTCGAAACCTACCGTTTTGCTGAAGACCTCGCGACCCGTCTCAACCTCAATCTCAAGGTCTACCAGTCGCCGCTCAGCCCGGCCCGCATGGAAGCACTGCACGGCCGCCTTTGGGAGCAGCACGATATAGAGGCGCTAAACCGCTACGACAAAATCCGTAAGGTAGAGCCCATGCAGCGGGCCTTGGTCGACCTCAACGCCACAGCTTGGCTCACTGGGCTGCGATCGGACCAGACTGACCACCGCAAGTCGCTAGGGCGGGTGGGTCAGCAGGGGGGGCGCTATAAGCTGCTGCCCATTCTTAAGTGGACCTCTAAGGATGTGTACGACTACCTAGTGGCCCACGACTTGCCCTACCACCCGCTGTTTGACCAGGGTTATGTGACCGTGGGCGATTGGCACTCTAGTCGGCCCATTACGGCGGCTGACGACAACGAGCGCGACACCCGGTTTAAGGGGCTCAAGCAAGAATGTGGTCTGCACCTGCCTCAGTCGCCTGAGGAGGCGGCTAGCTTAGACTCTAGTTCGCTATAGGTAGGCGAGCGAGGGGGCGATCGCCCCTTCGCTCACTAACCACTCTGGCTGCCACCCGAGTCAATATTCTGACAGCGCCTCTCTGTTGAGGCGTGGTTACTGTTGTTGGGGCAAAAAGCGCTTCCACTGAGAGGTTCTAAACGCTGAATTAGCACTGAATTCCGCGGTATTGACTGTCGCTGATTAAGCGATTGGCCCTTAGTGTAAGCTTTGAAAAGTTGCAGCGATCGGCTAAATCAACCCGTTTCTATGGAGAAGTGAGGCAGAATTTTTGCGTCTGCTGCTTGAGTGAGCCAGCAAAAGAAGTTGCAGGCATGGCTAAGTTCAAAAGCATAGCTTTAAGCCTGTTTAAAGTTTGGGATCAATCGTTAAAGCTATGGCAGCATTGGGCGTGGGCACCGCAATGGCTAGTCCAACAACAGCTAAAAGTAGGTTTAACCAAATGTGTACCGCGTTGAGATTGTTGAGATTAACGTCTGCCCCAAGGGAGATGTCGTCCTGTTCAACTTCTTCTAGGCTTGGGGGACTGTACCAGAGACGTAACTTCTAACCAAACTTTTAAAAACGCCCATCAAAGGCATAGCTCATTCTTCTTGGTACATGCCCTTAATCCCCAATGTCCTCAGCTCTTTTACCCAATGACGAAGCGGGACGGTTAGAAGCCCTGCGGCGTTACGAAATTTTAGATACCCCTCCCGAAGCTGGATTCGATCGCATCACTGCTTTGGCGGCACGGCTGTTTAATGTGCCCATGGCCCTGGTTTCTTGGGTAGATGAATCTCGGGCTTGGTTTAAGTCTTGCTATGGGTTTGAGGGGCAAGAAATTCAGCGGCACAGTACGTTTTGTAGCCATGCGCTGCTGTCTGAAGACGTATTGGTCGTCCCTGAGGCGCGCCGCGATCGCCGCTTTATTGATAACCCCCTAGTGCAGGCTGAGCCAGGGCTGCGCTTTTATGCTGGGGCTCCTCTGCGCAATCAAGACGGCTTTATCTTAGGCACTCTGTGCGTGCTAGACACTCAGCCGCGAGACGATTTTGGCAGTGACCAGCAGGCGATGCTGTCGGACCTAGCCGCCATGGTGATCGATGAACTCGATCTGCGTTTGGCTGCTCACCGAGTGGCTGCCATCGACCAGGCCCTGCTGGCGGTCATTCAGAGGGTGGCTACTCAAACTGGGGATGCCTTTTTCTCGGCTCTGGTGCTGCACCTCACCCAGACCCTAGGGGTTGACTATGCCTATGTTGGTCTGGTCAGGGGCGACGGGCAAGACGCCATTCAAACCATTGCTGTCTGCGCCCAGAGGCAAATAGCTGAAAACTTTGAGTATCTCCTACACCATACCCCCTGCCATCAGGTGCTGCTTAAACGCGAACTGTGCTGCTACGCCGGGGGCGTTAGGGCTCAGTTTCCCCAGGCGGCGCTGCTGCACACCTTGGGCATTGACAGTTACGCGGCGATTCCCTTTTTTGACCCTCAGGGCAATCCTTTAGGTTTGCTGGGCGTGATGGATAGCAAGCCCTGGGGCAACGTTCAGCTGATCAAAGCGCTGCTGCCCATTTTTGCTCTGCGCATTGCCACCGAACTTGACCGCCAGCGCACCGATGCCGCTCGGCTCCAGGTGCAGCAAGACCTAGAGCACCTGGTAGCTCAACGCACTGCCGAGCTCTCGCAAACCAATCACCGACTACAGCTAGAGATTGAGGAACGGCGACAGGCTGAGATCGCTTTGGACAAAGAGCAGGAGCTGCTGCGAGTGCTGCTCGAAAACGTGCAGGCGGGCATTGTGGCCTGCGATGAAGCGGGCATGTTGAGCCTGTTTAACCAGACAGCGCGAGATTTCCACGGCCTGCCGGAAGCACCGTTGCCCCCCGACCAGTGGGCCGACCACTACGACCTCTACCATTCCGATGGCAAAACGCCCTTGACTAAGGAGGCGATTCCGCTGTTTCGGGCGCTGCAGGGCGAACGGGTGGTCGGTGCCGAGATGGTGATTGCGCCCAAGGGGGACAAGGCTCGCACGGTGCTGACGAGCGGGCAGGCGATCGCCACCCTAGACGGCAATAACAGAGGTGCCGTGGTCGTTATGCACGACATCACTGAACGCAAACAGGCCGAAAATGCCCTGCGCGATAGTGAAGCTCGGCTATCTAGCATTTTAGAGACGGTGCCCAACGGCATTATTATTTTTGACGATCAGGGCCAGCTAGTTACCGCAAATTCAACCGCAGAAGAGATCTTTAAGCTGACTCGCAGCGAATTGGCCGATCGCGCCTATAACGACCTGTCGTGGGCTATTACAACTGTGGACGGGCAACCCTTTGCCCCCGAAGACCTGCCGTTTGCCCAGGTCATGCGCGTTCAAAAACCGATTCACGGCATTGAATATGCGATTACCCATGCCGATGGCAGCCGCGCAATTCTCTGTATTAACGCTTCACCGTTGTTCGACGCCAATGGCCACATTACCAATGTGATTACGTCGATTACCGACATTACCGAGCGGCACCAATCTGCGGCTACTCTCCAGGCCTCTGAAGAACGCTATCGCTCGGTGATTGAAACCGTTGCCGAGGGCATTGTGCTACAGCATGCCGATGGCAGCATTTTTACCTGCAATGCTAGCGCCGAAGAGATTTTGGGCCTGACCGCTGAGCAAATGATGGGGCGCAGCTCCCTCGATCCCCGCTGGTCATCCATCTATGAGGATGGCTCTCCCTTTGCTGGCGATCAGCACCCCGCCATGGTCACGCTGCGCACTGGTGAGCCGCAGTCCAATGTGATCATGGGGGTGCATAAACCCGATGGCACCCTCACCTGGATTTCGATCAACACCCGGCCGCTGTTTCACCCCAATGACCCCACGCCCTTTGCTGTAGTAGCTTCATTTTCGAACATTACCGCCCGCAAGTTGGTCGAGGCTGAGCGGGCCCAGCTGATTCGAGAGCAGGCAGCCCGTCTCGATGCCGAAACTGGCCAGTTTCGCTCAGCGCTGCTAGTGGATATTAGTACGACGCTGGCCTCGCTGCTCAACCATACAGATACCCTGGAACGGGTTGCCGATCGGGTAGTACCGTTTTTTGCCGACTGGTGTGCGATCGATCTGCTACACCCGACCCAGGGCCGAGGTCAGCGCATTGAACGGGTAGCAATGGCGCACTGTGATCGCACCAAGGTCGAGCTGGGCTGGCAGCTGCATCGACAATACCCGCCGTCGCTGGATGCTCTAGAAGGCGTGCCCAAAATTTTGCGCACGGGCCAAACCCAGCTGGTAGCCGAGATTCCGCCAGCCATGCTAGAGGCGGTGGCCCACGATGCTGAGCACCTACGTTTGCTGCAAGGGCTAGGTCTGAAGTCTTGTATTATTGCCCCGCTAATTGCTCGGGGGCAAACCCTGGGAGCGATTTCCTTTGTGATGGCTGAAACTGGCCGCCGCTATGCCACTAACGACCTAGCTCTAGCCGAGAATATTGCCCATCAAGTGGCGATCGCAGTGGATAACGCCCGCCTCTACCAGGCGGAGCAAACCGCCCGCAGTGAGGCCGAGGCGGCTAACCGCACCAAAGACGAGTTTTTGGCGGTGCTCTCCCACGAGCTGAGGTCGCCCCTCAACCCTATTTTGGGCTGGTCGCAGCTGCTGCAAAAGCGATCGCCTGATTCCACCACGCTGATGCGAGGGCTACAGACCATCGAGCGCAACGCTAAGCTGCAAACCCAGCTAATTGCCGATTTGCTCGATATGTCCCGTATTTTGCAGGGCAAGCTCAGCCTGGAGGTAGCACCAGTGCAGCTTCAGGCCACCGTCGAAGCGGCTATGGAAACTGTGCGGCTGGCGGCTGAGGCCAAGGCCATTGAGATGCGCGCCCAGTTTGACCCTGCTGTTGCTCCTGTGATGGGCGATGCCGGGCGGCTCCAGCAGGTGGTTTGGAACCTGCTGGCCAACGCGGTAAAATTTACCCCTGAGGGTGGCCGCATCCAGATTCAGCTGAGAGCCATTACCCCACCTAACCAGCAGGCTGGGTTGCCTGCTGCCAGTCACCTAGCTCAGGCCGAGCTAACGGTGATCGATACTGGCAAGGGCATTGCCCCAGAGGTGTTGCCCTACATTTTTGAGCGCTTTCGCCAGGCCGACGGCAAGACCACGCGCCAGTTTGGCGGGCTAGGGCTGGGGTTGGCGATCGCTCGGCAGGTGGTTGAGCTGCACGGGGGCACTATTACCGTGGCTAGCTCCGGTGATAACCAGGGCGCTACATTTACCGTACGTTTGCCCCTTCAGCGCCGCCCCAGCAATGGGTCGGACGGCACAGGCCCTGCATCCTACCCGCAAAGTTTTTTGGGTCAGACAAATACACTGGCCGGGATCCGCATTTTGGTGATTGAAGACGAAGCCGATGCCCGAGAGCTGTTGGGGGTTGTGCTGAAGCAGGCTGGGGCTGCCGTTACTGCTGTGGCTTCCGCTGAAGAGGCGCTGAAACGGCTGCCTGATTTGGAGATAGATATCTTGGTCAGCGACATCGCCATGCCGCAGATGGATGACTACATGCTGATGCAACAGATTCAGGCTGAGCTAAACCGTCGAGGGCAGCGCTGCAAAGCGATCGCTCTAACCGCCTACGCCAGCGACGTAGACCAGCGGCAGGCTCTCGCGGCGGGGTTCCAGCGCTATCTCAGCAAACCCTTTGAGCCAGCGGAGTTGATTGAGGCGATCGCTACCCTAGCTGCTGAATAGATGCAGCCCCCATCAAAGATAGGGCTGACTCATAGTTACCGAATGAGCTTCTGTATCGCAGTTTGGCCCTGCACTCTAACCATAACTCTATGGTTAACTCGAAGCGTTAATATCCAATTTTGGTGTTGCTGAATTGAAGCATGAATGTGGGTAGAGGCAAACAGCGGTTTGCCCTGCGAGAGACGTTGAAGTTTTGATTTATACCTATATCCAGAAAAGCTTCAATTTTGTGTTAGGCAAAAGGCCAAGGTGCAAGGCTTAAAGTACGCTGTGTTTTTAGAACTCTAAATCTTGCACTTTGGGCTTCTCTAGTCAATCAGAACGGAAATGTGGCCTGCCGATGTTAAACTCCCGTTCACTTTCGGGCTTAACGCTTTGGTACTGTCCTGAGTCTAAAGACTCACCAAATTCCGCTATTACCTAGATAGGCCTTTAATTGTGATGATGATTGGCCTCAAGCAAGGCCGCGACCTTAGTGAGCAACTGGTCAAACTCAATCGGCTTGCGGATAAAATTATTGGGCTCCAAGGCCAGTCCCTGAGTGGTCTGGAGGGTGTCGTAGGCTGTAACAATTAAAATCGGCATCAGCGGCAGGGCGGGATTTTGCCGAATCTTTTTAGTGACTTCATAGCCATTCATGTCTGGCATCATCACATCCATCAAAATCAGATCTGGAGGAGCGTTTTCAACCTTGGCTAGGGCCGAACCACCATTGCCGGCGGTCTCAACTTCATAGCCTTCTGTTTCTAAAACAGTTTTCAGCAAAAACAAATTGTCTTCTATGTCGTCGACGACAAGAATACGAAAATCAGAGGGGGTGCACACAGCAAAGGTTTAAATAGGGTATGTGAATATAGCTAGTCTAATGGATAAGTCATTCTACCTACCTCGCACTCGAGACACAGATCAAAGTCATAAAAAAGGTAGGCTTATGCCTACCTTTTTATACTGTCTGCTGTGTTGACAAAAAAGCCGTTGGTGTTAACGAGGAGGAGCGCCAACCGCGCGGGGGCTGCGAGCACCGGTAGCGGCACCAGCGAGAGAAGCCACTAGGCCCAGCAGAGACCCTAGAGCAAATGACCAACCAACCTTGGCAGCATTGCCAGCAATGTTTTGGGCTTGCTCTTGACTCACGTTGGGGTCAGCGGCATTGGGCAGAGCATCGGCGGGTACCTGGTTAACGACGGCGTCGGCTCCTTGGGCTACTAGACCAAAGGCACCGGCCACGCCACTCGAAAGCAACCAGGCGCTAACAGCCAAGGTGGTTGCCCACAAAATAGCGCCGTTGAGCAAAGCGGTTTTGCGGTTCATGGGGCCGCAGGCGCGGGAGGTAACGTAGCCGCCTAAGAACAAGGCAATCAGCAAGCTGATAATCGACCAGATGCCTACGGCAGTACCAACGCCGCCAGCGTTACTTTGGGCAGCATCTGAGCCAGCTATATTGGTGAGGCCCACGGCCGCACCCAAGGCAGTAAGCACGAGTTGGGTGGCGATCGCCACAACTAGACCGGCAATAATTGGACCCCAGCGTACCAGGTCGTGGTAGCCAGTAACGGCAACGGGCGCTACGTCTGCTATGCGCTGGCCTGGAGTGGTGCTGTAAGCAACAGGCTCTTCTCTATAAGCGCCGGGTTCATTGGTGTAGGACATGGAAACTCTTTACCTCTCTGTGGGACAACTCTAGGGGTTGATAAATCTTGTCCCCAATTTATGACGTTGTTTGGATGTGGCCATCTACACAGAGACGCAAACTAAAACACCTAAAGAGGTAGATGCGGTGCGGCCGTATTGAGATAGCTAAAAAAACAACCTCAGCAACCCTACTGGTAGTGTTAAGAAAACGTTTATAGACATATATAGAAGTAATAAAAGAACTATTAAGCTTTTTCATTTACAAAAAGCAAGCGCTTCCCTCAGCAATTCTGCCCTTAGGTGTATGCCTCAAATGGGGTAATACTCCACCCTAGGAAAAGCTGCCAAGCGGCGATCGCCCTTTGGTGGGTGAGTTGGGCGGTTAGTTGTCGTGGCGATCGAGCGTGATTTAAGGAGATGTTGTGAATAAAGTATTAGGTATTGTGCTGGGTGGCGGTGCTGGAACCCGTCTCTATCCCCTGACCAAGACCCGGGCCAAGCCGGCGGTGCCCTTAGGTGGCAAACATAGGTTAATTGATATTCCCATTAGCAACTGCATCAACTCAGGTATCTCAAAAATCTACGTTCTTACGCAGTTTAACTCAGCTTCACTAAATGCCCATATTTCCCGAGCCTACAGTTTTTCAGGCTTTCAGCAAGGCTTTGTGGAAGTATTAGCAGCCCAGCAAACCCCCGAAAATTTAGACTGGTTTCAGGGTACCGCCGACGCCGTGCGACAGTACCTGCCACGCTTTGAAGACATGGATGTAGATGAATACTTGATCCTGTCGGGTGACCATCTGTATCGCATGGACTACAGCGATTTCGTAGAACATCATCGGCGCACCAATGCTGACATTACCCTGTCGGTGCTGCCGGTCGATGACGCTCACGCCTCCAGCTTCGGTCTGATGAAAATTGACGATTCGGGTCGCATCATCAACTTTAGCGAAAAGCCCAAGGGCGATGCTCTCAAGCAGATGCAGGTCGATACTACTACCCTAGGCCTTTCCCCAGAAGAGGCTAAAGAAAAGCCCTACATCGCCTCCATGGGCATCTATCTGTTTAAGCGAGATGTATTGATCGATCTACTTAAACAGCAGCCTCAATCACCTGATTTTGGCAAGGAGATTATTCCAAACTCTGCTAAGGATCACAATGTGCAGGCCTATCTCTTCAACGATTATTGGGAAGACATTGGTACAATTGAGTCGTTCTTTAACGCTAATTTAGCTCTGGTTAAGCAGCCTAACCCGCTGTTTAGCTTTTACGATGAGGCGGCCCCTATCTATACTCGCGCTCGCTATCTGCCACCTACTAAACACCTTAAGTGTGATATTACCGAGTCGATGATTAGCGAGGGTTGCATTCTCAAGGAGTGCAGCATTACTAATTCGATTATTGGCATTCGCTCTCGCATTGAGTCGGGCTGCACCATTCAAGACAGCCTGATTATGGGAGCCGATTATTACCAAGATAACTTTGAGCGGCGTGGTAGTTGTGACACGGCCAGAGTTCCCCTCGGCATTGGCGCCAACACTACCATCAATCATGCCATTGTTGATAAGAATGTCCGCATCGGTTGCAACGTGAAAATTCTCAATAAGGATCGCGTTGAGGAGGCCGAGCGCGAAGACGAGGGATTTTACATTCGCAGCGGCATTGTTGTTGTTCTGAGAGGGGCGGTTATCCCCGACGACACCGTTATTTAAGCTGAGCTAACTAGACAGTAAAGAAGAGGCCCTGGTCGCGACCAGGGCCTCTTCTTTTGCATATTGCTAGGAATGCATTGGATATGTACCGTTTTAAGACTAGAGTCACCACCCCTGGCAAAACCTGGGACGATTCACTTGTGTACCGTCATCGCTTCAAGAGGTTACGCAGAATGTCCCAACCAATCTGGCGATAGCTGTAATCGGGTATGGCAGACAAGGCTATGGGTTTGAAGTTTGGCGTTTTGGATTGCCTTAGCAGTACTGGTGCTGCGATCGCTCCGGTGAACCTCAATCTATCTCAAGTCTGTCTACAGCCTTGCCTTGCTGCGTGAGGTTAAGTCTAATACCTAGAGATCAAGGGTTTTAAGACAATTCATTCACCTAGCTAGCTTTTTGAGAAGGAGTTAAAAGTCTCGCTTTTCAAGAGGATGTTCGCTTTTGCTGTGAGAAACAGAACCTTTCAAACGTCCGCTTCGACTTCTGCAATTCGTCGTTAGCTAGTTTGGGTTGAGGTAGGCAATAAAAAGGGCGATCGCGCTACTAACGCGATCGCCCCTATCTGTCGGTGCTCTGAATCTAGGTCCCGGCTGCCCAACCGCCGCCGATAGCAGCAAAGATGGCTGAAATCGTAGCGGTAGCAAAGATCCACCAGGAGGCAGCAGCGGCGGTTTTACGGGTGTCTTCCACCTGCTGGTAGGCCTGGTGCTTGATTTCGCTCAAGCGGCTCTCAACCGCATGTTCGAGCTGTTCGGCTTTGCTTAGAGCGCTGGTACGAACGTCTTCGATCTGGTCAATGATGCGGTTAGCATCGGTCTCTGAGATCGCATCGTGGGAACTCATGAGCGCCACTAGGGTGCCGCGATCGACCTGCCCGAGGCGCACCTTAAGAGACTCAAAGCCTGCTTGAGGATCATCCAAAAGCTGCTGCAAGTCGCGGCGGATGCCGTAGTAGTCGAGCTCGGGGCGACCTAGGGAGTCGAGGTAGTTGCGAACTCGGTTCATAATGCCGCTCACAACCGACGTAACCCGCGCCTGCACATTGCGAATTTGGGCCACAACCTGGTTCCGCACCGATAGCACTTGATCGACAGCAGCCTCAGCTTCGGCCTGGGTCATATCGGGGCGCTGGGCCAGCAGAGCCACAACGGTGTCGCGGTCGATTCTCGACAGGCGAGTTTGCAGACGCTCGGCCCCTAGGCGAGGATCGTTAAGCAGCAGCTTAAGGTCACGCTTAATGTCGTCGGGATTCAGCGCAGCTTTGTTGGTGTTGCGCAGGTAGTCTTCCAGAGCGGTCTCAAAGGAGACGACCTGGGCCTGAGCCCGACGAGCCAGCCGCTGAGGCATGTGCAAAATATCGCGAATGTTACCCAGCACATCGTCAATGATGCGATTGGCTTCTTCCTCGTTGAGGTCCTTGCGCTGGCTGAGCAGCTGCACTAGGGTGTCGCGGTCCATGGCCGATAGGCGATCGCGCATGGCTCCGATGCCCGCCTGAGGGTTGTTCACCAACAGCCCTAGGTCGCGCTTGATGCCCTCGGGGTTGAGCTCGGGCTTGCCGGTTTCGAGCAGATAGCGCTCGATCGCACTGGTAGCTTCGTCGTACTTAGCCTTGGCCTGAGCCGTCAGCGCGCCGGGCGCATTAACCGTCTTGTACCAGGTCGACTCAACCTGGTCGAGGGTGCGGTTAATCTCAGCTTCGGAGAGATCTTGACGCTGGTTGAGCAATTGCACCAGGGTGTCGCGATCGAACTGGGCCAGGCGCTGGCGCAGGCGGTGCACACCCGCATCGGGCTCGTGGAGCAGAGTAGCAAGGTCGGCCTTGATGCCCTCAGGGTTAAGCTCAGCTTTATTGGTGTTTTGCAGATAGTGCTGTAACCCCATCCACTGGTTCTCAACCCGAGCTTTGGCCGAAGATTGCAGCCCGGCGGCATCGGCCCGCACGTTGTTCATCACCCCTTCTAAACGGCTGGCAACAGCCTGTATTTCGGCTTCGCTCAGATCGCCACGGGTGCTTAGGGTCTGGGTAAGAGCCTCATAAGTAAAGGGGGTGAACCGCTCTTGCAGATCGTCAGCATCGGCGTAGGGATCGTCTAGCAGGCTGCTGAAGGCGCTGGTACCCGTTTCAGACAGCAGCTGATCGCGCGGGGTTTGACGCAGGAAAGTGTAGACCTTGGTCTGCGCATCCTTAGCCGCTTCGATCCGGTAGCGCTCAGAAACTTCGCCCAGGGCTTGAAGCCGTACGGCTTCGAGCTGGCGAGAAACTTCGGCGATTTCGCTCTTGGTCAGCAGCCCCCGCGAAGCCAAAAGCTCGGCGAAGAATGACTGGTCTAGGTTCATTAGCTCTTGGCGCATCAGACCAGCATCGGCAAAGGGGTCATAGATGACATCCCAAAACTCTTTCTGCATGCGCTGGGTGTTGAGCTGCCACGGGTAGGCGTTGAGCAGGTAGGTCTCAACGTCAGCTCTGACCACACTGTAGCGATCGCTGCCGCTCGCCTGGCTGGTGAGCGTGTCAACCTGGCCGGTGAAATCGTGTCTGAGCTGCTTGAAGCGCTCGGTGATCTTTTCCACATCCATGTCAGAGAGGTCGGCTCGGCCCATCACCACACCCATCAAGGTGGTCAGCCCCTGGTTGAGTGGGTTAGTCTTAGCCTCTTTGCCCTTGCGCTGCTGGCGCATTTCGCCAAGAAACTCGTCTAAGCGGCTGCCCAGTGACTCGGCCAACAGTTCCTCTGGGTGGGCTGACTTGAGATAGTTAACCAGTTCACCCAGGCTGTCGCCGCCAGAGGCCTTGCCCAGCGCCTTGTTCCAAGTGCCATAGAGGCGATCGGCGATGCGGCTAGCCTCTTTGCGCGATAGGTCGGTGCGGCTGCTGACCAGCTTCTCGAAGCTGTCGCGATTGAGCTGGGAGAGAGTATCGCGATCGGCCAGCGATGTCAGGTCCGACTCGTGAATCAGGCGCTCAAACTCAGCCTCTAGCCCAGCGATATCTAAGGCTGGGGACGTGAGGGAAGTAACGTAGTCGCGCAGCGTATCTTTGATATCGTTGCCGCTCCAGCCAGCAGTGAGCTCACGGCGCACGGCGGCGGCGGTGGCCTCGGCGGTCTCAATCACCTGGTTGCTGGCCATCTTGGCCCCCACAGCCCCGCTAGCCGCCCCTAAGAGGGACTGAAAGCTAGAGGTTGCGGTTTTCACCACTGACCCAATCAGCGACCCAACGGTGGTTGAGCTGAACCAAAACAGCAGGCAAAAGTAGGTGCCCCACACCACCAAACCGGTAATAGCCCCTAACAGCGCACTGCTGTAGAGGCTGAGTTTAACGGCTAAAAAGCAGGCACAAAAAAGGGCCAAACTGACAGTGATCAAGGTCCAAAGGCCAAATTTGGTGGCAATTTTTTTGTCACCGCTACCAGAGCTGCTGCTGCTACTGCTACTACTCGATGAAGACTGACCGATGTAGGTGAGGCCAGCGGCGACCGACAGGTTGGTTAGCAAAAGATGGAAGCCAAAGGCCAAAATTACGCCCGAAAGTAGGGCGATAAAAAACTGGGGGCCAGAAAAAATTAGGGAAGCCTCTTCAGGAGTGGTAACTCCTGGAGCGCCGACCTGGGCCAGAGGGCCGCTTAATAGGTTTAGTCCAATGTGCTCAATCACGGTACTGTTCCTTTGAGAATTGCAACTGTCTCGATGCCGCTTGGTCTACCCGTTTCTAGTAACTGTTAGTGGAGATACTGAGAATGCAGTTTGGTCTGCCAAAGACTAGAAGGCTATGTGTGAGAGTCAGCTCGGGCGATCGCTCTTCGCTCTTCGGGATATAAAACCGATGGAGCAGTGCCAGGCTCAAACACACAAAAAATAGACTTAAAAAATGAAAAAATCTGAGTGGTCTGAGTCGCAACTCTAGATACCTCAGGACGACCAATACAGCCTCTAGGCTTACATCAAACTCTATTAGTCCCAATAAAGCATCTATCCCACTGCCTAATTCTTTGGGGGGATAATATGCCAGCCTAACCCTCTCTGGGTCTAGGGTATGGCCGATGGCGGATCAGCCCTCGGAGGGAGCGATCGCCCCCAACCCAGTACAGCATTCCTAAAAAATTAAAGTTCTCGCACCCGATCAGCAAAGGCTTTAGCCTCTGCCCAGCTATCTCGATCTGTTGGACTAGATTTCAGAATCTCTTCAATAGCACCGTAATCAAGTGCCGTCGGAGTAAAGTGTTCCTCTTGACGGATGGTGCCTACAAACCCTGTTCTTAGACTGGACAAAATGAAAATTGAAAAGTAGAGGAATAACCAATGAGTATTCAAGATAGAGCCGAAGCTACCGGCAAGAACATTCAAGGCAAAGCGCAAGAAGCGGCTGGCAAAGTGACCGGAAACACCTCTGATGAAGCCAAAGGCAAGGCTAAGCAAGGCGAATCCAGCGTTCAGCACGCTAAAGAAGATGTCAAAGATCAAGTTAAGAAAGCTATTGATTAGCATTGACTGACAACTTGCTGTAAACCATGAGAGGGAGAGCACTAAAACTGCTCTCCCTTTTTTGATCGAGTTTTTTGAGATTGAGCGTTTTGAGTCGAGCAGTTTGTTGGCTCATTTAACATGGAGTGCACAAGCAAACTGCGAAGCTACAATATTGGGCTTTTATATCTAGAGGCTGCTTAGAAATGCATCGGTCGCAACTTTAATCACCTGCCGATTCTTCTGCCCTCAGTACTTAGACTCAAACACTTTCCTTAAAAAGGGAAAATTAAGAGACCATAATCCTTTAAAGCAGGGTTAAGGCTTTATGACATCTGCTCATTTGGTGCTGCTTTCTAATCTGAACTCTATTGATAGATAGATTTGCTCTAAGAGTTAAAAATTGTAAAGTTTATGAAAATTTACTTATCCGCTAAGGAGATATTCAATGGAGCTTGGGATCAAAGACAAGGTGGCTGTTATTACCGGTGGCGATTCTGGTATTGGCCGTGCTACCGCTAAGTTGCTGGCCGATGAAGGGGTAAAGGTTGCCCTGGTTGATAAGACAACAACAGAGCTCCAAAACACGGTAGATGAGGTGAGCGCCATTGGCGAAGCCCTAGCGGTGCAGGCCGATCTACGCAGCCTGGCTGATGTCGAAGCGGCTCAGAAAGAAATTTTGAGCCGGTTTGGTCAGGTCGATATCTTGGTTAATTGCGCAGGCATCACCGGGGCGACGGGCAACTTTCTAGACATTGGCGATGACGATTGGCAGCAGGCGCTCGACATCAACCTGATGGGAGCTGTGCGCGTGTGCCGCACGTTTATTCCAGCGATGCGAGAGGCAGGTTGGGGGCGAGTGGTGTTGGTGGCCTCTGAAGATGCGGTGCAGCCCTACGTGGACGAAATGCCCTACTGCGCCTCTAAAGCGGGGGTATTAAACTTTGCCAAAAACCTGTCTAAGGCCTACGCCCAAGACGGCGTGCTGGTGAACTCGGTGGCTCCGGCCTTTATTGCCACCCCAATGACCGACGCCATGATGGAGCAGCGGGCCGACAAAATGGGCACTACTGTTGACCAAGCGATCGCCACCTTTCTCGATGAAGAGCGGCCTCACCTAGAGCTTAAGCGCCGGGGCAAAGCTGAAGAGGTGGCGGCTGTAATCGCGTTCCTCTGCTCTCAACAGTCGAGCTTTGTAGTGGGAGCCAACTACCGAGTCGACGGTGGCTCGGTGGCTGGCGTAGGGCTGTAGCTGAGACTTGACCAAGATAATTGTGATCAGCTTTAACGACCTGGGTTCAAGGGTTGAGGGTGTACGGTTTAAGGTCTGCCGTGCACTTTAAACCTCAACTCCAATTAGTCCGTCACCTTTGGGTGGGCAGACTATTAGTTGAAATGCGTCCTGTGAAAGATGTGGTCGATGCTGTGCTCCCAGCAGGATAGACGAGGTTTACCCCTTACTCCCGCGCGATCGCTATGGATCTTGAGCCCCCCAGTCTACGTCTGCTGATCACGATGAATTTAGGATTTTGGGGGGTGCAGATTGGCAACGGTTTGCAAACTGCTCACGCCAGCGCTGTTTTTGAGAGCCTGGGGGCCGAGGCTAGTCAGCTCCCCTTGCTGTGGCTGGGGGCACCGCTGATGGGGCTATTGGCCCAACCAATTGTCGGAGAACTCAGCGATCGCACCGTTAGTCGCTGGGGCAGGCGGCAACCCTACTTCCTGGGCGGTGCTGTGATTGGGGCGGCAATGCTGCTGGCGATGCCTCTGGCCACCAGTTTGGTGCAGGCGGTGGCGCTCTACTGGGTGCTGCAGCTAGCCCTCAACGTCAGTGTTGCCCCCAGTCGCCCCTTTGTGGGCGACTTGCTGTCTCCGGCCCATCGCACCCTGGGCTACTCGCTTCAGGGGTTTTGCATTGGTCTTGGCACCATCTGCGCGGCGGGGCTGCCCTGGATCTTGGAGCATGTGTTTCGGCTCGAACCAGTCTCCCACATGGGCATTCCTGACGTAATTCGGGGGGCCTATTGGGTGGGGGCGGCCGTCTGTTTGGTGGGTAGTCTAGCCACCTTTTGGGCCGTGGATGAACCAGCCCCTCAGGTAATCGAATTGGTTGAGGAAGAGCGCCTGCCGATGCTAAAGGCGATCGCCCAGGCGATGGCAGAGCTGCCCCTCATGATGCGGCAGTTAGCGGTGGTGCAAGCCCTGAGCTGGTCCGGTATCTACTGCATTTTTTTGTACTTGCCCAATGCGATCGCCCTCAACGTTTTGGCCACCCCTGATCGCTCCCTGACCAGCTACTCCCACAACGTAGAATGGGCTGGCCTTTGCACGGCCTTCTACAACCTGGTCTGCTTGGGGGTGTCGTGGGTGATCCCCTCCCTGAGCCAGCGCTGGGGCCGGGTGACGGTGCATGCCTGCTGCCTGATGGCTGGCTCCATAGGGCTGCTGTCGCTCCTGCTGGTGCACAGCCGCTACCCGGTGTTGCTTTCGATGGTCGGGCTCGGCATCGCCTGGGCCAGCATCTTGGCCATTCCCTACTCGCTGCTAATGGATGACCTGGCAGCGGGCCAGAGCGGGGTCTATATGGGGATTTTCAACGGCTTCATTACGCTGCCTCAGATCGCCATGTCCCTGGGGTTTGGCTGGGTGATGAAGACTCTGCTGCAAGACAATCGCCTTTGGGCGTTGGCTCTGGGAGGAATCTTGCTAGGTCTGGCGGCTCTGCTGATGCTGCGAGTGCCAGAACCCGCTAGAACGAGTGAAAACGAAGCGGTCAGCGCCCTGGCCCCTGCAACAAAATAGCTACAACGGGAGACTTGGACCTGCCTCCTTTGAGCGATGTGGCAAGTACCCCAAAAGTCTTAGTTTAGACTCATGCAAACGCTACTCAAAGAGGTAGAGTCCATGGAAAATCAAAATTCTGAAGAGCGTAAGCCAATCAGCCAGCCCCTCACTCCCGAGGAAGTTTCCCCAGAGCAGCGGGCGGAGATGAAGCGGGCCATGAGAGAAGACGACCTGGTGCTTAACCCCGGCGACTACGTTGATGGCGAAAAAACCCTCGAAGAAAAATCTAAGCAAGTAGCGGTTGACACGGCCGATATTACCGGCGATCGCATTGTGGTACCCACTTACTTCGTCGTCGATGACCCCGAGGAAGGCCAAAAAGCGCTGCACCACATTAAAGATGCAGAGGAAATTTCTGACGTTATTCGCCAAGCCCGCATTGACGAAGACGGCAACCGCACCTGGAACTAGTCATTGACCAAGCTAGTTATGACCAGCTCCAGCGACCCAGGCTCCAGGGTTTAAGGTATACGGTTTAGGGCCTGCAGTGAACCTTACACCTTGGACCCTTCTGCCCTATGACCTTCGCCCTGGCAGATTACTAACGCCCACATTGGCTCTGCAACCATGGAATACAATGCCCGTCCGCCCGACTCCTCCAATTTGTCGGAGAGGGCTCAAGAGAGCAGCATGCCTGCTTTTCTGACTCGGGTTTCACTGGCGCTTCTGGCGTTGCCACTAGGGGGCTACCTTCTGGGCAACCTTGCCGACCGGCAGCTGCAAGGAGAGATCTCCTGGGCGATCGCTATAGCCCTCCTAGGTCTAACCGCAGGGCTCATTCACCTGTGGATGTGGATGAAACGCCCTGCGCTTTAGGCCTGAGTTTTGCCCTAGCCAGAAAGGGGTAGGGCAAATGTTACTCTATAGGCTGGTTTGGCATATTGCTGAATCAGCCAGCTGTTGTGCTTGCCATTGGCAGGCTCTAGGCAGAACGGCCCGTCTAAGCGATCAGCGATCGAGGCGTGGTCTATGCCTACTTTCAGAACGGTGGCTAAATTGATGGACTGTATTGCTACTGCGCCCCTATGTTAGAATCCTCGCTGCTGCGCGCCCTAGTCTGGACGGACTATCGACTGGCGGTTTTATTCACCGTATTTTTGCCCCTGGTGCTGCTGATTTGGGCCTTTGTGCAAAAAAACGAATCCATTCAGCACCTGCTCACCATCTACTGGAAGGTGGCAAGCCTGCTAATGATCACAGTCTATCTAATGATTGGCGGCTTCAACATCAGCTTTTTAGCGGCGTTGATGGCGCGCATCCTGATTCCGGTGGGGCTGTGGTTTTGGGTAGACCTCAACGAAGAAATCCGCGAGCAGCCCGACTCGCTGCTCAAGCTTCTCTTTAGCGCCTGGCGCTGGGCCATCACCCTCTACAACATCATTGGCGGGGCGATTGTGCTTGGCTTTTTGCCCTGTGCCTTCTCCAACGCCCGCTTTGGCGCGGCCGACTGCCAAACCTGGCTAGAGCCACCCCTGCTCTACAAAGAATATTTCCACGCGGGCTATACCAACGGCTTCCTAGGGTTCTTTGGCATTTTGGGGCTAGTCATCTACATGGCGTCTTTGGCCTGGTTTGTGTTTGTGCGCCTGGGCAAGCAGGGTCGTCAAGCGATCAACTAACCCGCCATGATCCCTGGTTTTCGGTTAGAGCAATATACCCTCAGGCGCCCCCAACTGGTGCTGCTGGTGCAGGCCGTTGTTGACGGCGAAGCTGACGAAGTGCTAATTTTTCGCGGCTTCTCTAGCTCGCTGATGCACCCTACGGCGGCCGATCCCGATGTGCCCGTACTGCCCGAAAATGCCGATATCAAGGCCATTGACATTATGGCTGGCCCCTACAATCCTGCTGCCCCTCAATACCTGCATCAAGGATTAACTTGGGCAGATATGCTGCCGTTGTTAGAAGCGGCCGGGGTTTAGGGTTACTTGAGGGAAAGACAAGGATACAGGGTATAAGGCGCAGAGTCTGGCTTATACCTTATACCCTGCACCTTGCACCCTCTACTCCTCTGTCTTCCCTTCCCGCAGATGCTTGGGCTGCCACCCTTCGTGATTTTTTTGGGGAGCGCGGGAGACAACCAGGCAATTGTCGGGGGCATCCTTGCGCACCACTGAACCGGCGGCGATGGTGACGTCGCTGCCAATGGTGACGGGGGCAACGAGCACGCTGTTGCTGCCGGTTTTGGTGCGATCGCCGATCACGGTCGGATGCTTTTTATAGCCGTCGTAGTTTGCCGTAATCGTCCCCGCCCCCACATTCACTTTGTTGCCCAAGGTAGCGTCACCCAGGTACGACAGGTGAGCTACGTTAGTACCCGCTCCTATGGTCGATTTCTTAATTTCCACAAAGTTGCCGATGCGGCAGCCGTCGCCCACTACCACCTCGCCTCGCAGGTGGGCATAGGGGCCAACTCGCACACCGCTGCCCACCCTGCTGTCGCTGACAACCGAAAAGGCCACCGTGGCGTTGGCTCCAATTTGGCTGTTTTCAATCAGGCTACCGGGGCCGATGCGGCTGCCGGTGCCCACTGTGGTTTTGCCCCGCAGATGGGTTTGGGGCTCGATGATCACGTCGGGTTCGAGCTGAACTGTGGTGTCAATAGTGGTGCTGTCGGGGTCGATCAGGGTGACTCCCGCCGCCATCCAGTGGTCTTTAATGCGGTCTTGCAGAATGGCGTAGGCCTCGGCTAACTGCTTGCGGCTGTTGATGCCAAAAATCTCCTGGCAGTCTTCCACATCCACCGCCATGGCCGGGGTCAGGTCTTTGACAACGTCGGTGAGGTAATACTCCTGCTGGTCATTGTCGGCACTGAGGTGGGGCAGCACGGTCATCAGCTGAGCCCAGTTAAAGCAGTACACCCCGGCGTTAATGCGCGGATTTTGGCGCTGGGCGGGGCTACAGTCGCGGTGCTCAACAATTTCGGTGATCAGGTTTTGCTCGCTGCAAAACACCCGGCCGTAACCCGTCGGGTCGGTGAACTGGGCTGTGAGCAGGGTGGCGGCGTTGCCCTTGTCTCGGTGGGTTTTGACCAGGGTTTGAATGGTCTCGGGCCGTAGCAGCGGCACATCGCCATTGAGCACTAGCAGATCGCCGTCAAACCCTTCTAGGTGGGGGATCACCTGCTGCACGGCGTGGCCGGTGCCAAGCTGTTCGGTCTGTTCCACAAAGGTGAGGCCGGGAATGTGGGCCAGGGCCTCTTTCACCTGGTCCTGGCCAAAGCCGACGACGATGATGGTGTGGCTAGGGTTGAGGTCGGCTAGCCCATCCAGCACGCGCTCGACCATTGATTTGCCGCCCACCGAGTGCAGCACCTTGGGCAGGCTCGATTTCATGCGGGTGCCGCGCCCGGCGGCAAGAATGGCGACAGCGACCATGGGTGGTGTCCTTAGTGGGGATGGCTCGAAGGAGTATATCGCGGTTTGGGGAAGGGGTGAAGGGTAGATGGGTGGGCGAGTGGATGGGTGGGTGAGTGGGGGTGAGGGGATGGGAGAGGTGGGGGAGGTGAGGGGGAGCCTGGTGTTTTGGATTAGGGGGTGGGGGCTGGGGTGGTTGTGGGTAGAGAGGGGTTGAGTCTGCGGAAGTAGCGGCTGCCGACGAGGGCTAAAAAGCCCAGGTAGGCGATGATCTGAAGAAAATACAGGTGATCGCGGTAGCCGAGCAGGGTTTTGAAGACGATGCCGGGGAACTGGCGATCGCTCAGAATGCTGCTGCCATCCCACACTAGCGGGCCAAGGATGCAGGAGCTTTGGGCGAAGCAGAGGTCGGCGGCGGGATTGATTTGGCTGATGGCGGCTAGGGCCGCATCTAGATTCTTAAAGACTGAAACCACCAGGCCGCCGACGATCAGGAGTAGCAATACCCCCATCACCTGGAAGAAGCGCTTGAGGTTGATGCGCAGACCCCAGCGAAAGAGCGCCAGGCCGATGAGCACGGCACCAAGCAGTCCACCCACAGCCCCAGCGACAGCAGATACACTGGTTTCGACGTTGGTGAAGATAAACAGCACTGTTTCAAACCCCTCGCGCAGCACGGCGATGCAGACCAGGCTAAAGACACTCCAGCCGGCGGTTTGGGCTTCGTCGAGGGCCGATCGCACCGTACCCTCAATTTCGCCCTTGAGACTGCGGGCCTGGCGGGTCATCCACAGCAGCATCCAGCTCAGCATGATGATGGCGATCGCACCGAACAGCACATTCAGCAGCGGCTTGATCACCGTTTGCAGACTGGGCAGCACCTGCTGAATCTGCTGAAGCCCCAGCCCCAGCGCAATGCCGAGCATGACGCTACCGGCCAGCCCAGCGGCGATGCCCGCATAGGCCCAGGGGTTGAGGCTTTGGCGGTTGGCCTTGGCCAGACAGGCCAGCACAATGCCGACGACCAGGGCCGCTTCTACCCCCTCGCGCAGAGTGATAAAAAAGGTGGGCAGGGCAGCGGTGAAATCCATGCTTAGGGCCATGCGGGGGTTTGTTATGGGGTTATTGGTATTGTGTCAAACAACCTCACTCTTTGCTGGAATGGGGCTACAACGATCAGATGGCGCATCTGGATTAAGGCGGGTGAATTCCTAACCATCGACCACGACCCAGGCTCCCCCCCGACGACCGTCGCCTATCCCTGAAAGAGTGCCGTCGGGGTCAACCGCTACTGCGTGGACGCCGCCAAAAAACATGCTGGGAGCCTGCCACCAGGTGCAAACGTCATCACCGGTAATGCCCTGGGCAGCGATCGCCGCTTGCTCATAACCGGGTTCCAGATGCAGCGCCCCCCGTTCCCAGTGAAGGCGGGGCGCACTGACGGCGGCTTCGATATCCATGCCAAAGTCGAGTACGTTCGACACCACCTGCAAAATCGCGGTGCGAATGCGGTTAGACCCACCCGACCCCAACACCAGGCAGGGCTTGCCGTCTTTCAGTACTACCGTGGGGGCCATCATCGACGACATCCGCTGGTTCGTCGGCCATTGGTGAAAGCCCTGGGGGTTGAGGTCTTCTTCGCCCAGCATGTTGTTCATCATGATGCCGGTGCCGGGGATCACGTAGGCAGCCCCCTCACCGTTTGAGGTAGTGAGGCTGGCAGCGTTGCCCTCGCCATCGACCGCGCTGATGTGGGTGGTGCTGCCCCACTTACTGCCCCCCCGGCTGAGAACTGCCTGAAACTGCTCCAGGTAGGGGGTTAGGTGGGGCACACCTAGGAATTCCTGGGCGATCTCGCTACGGTAGAGGTGATCGTCGTAGCCCTTCTGGCGAGCCAGGTTGGTGAGGCCCATCACCTCCCGCAGAATGGCTACGTGGCGCGGGCTGCCGTGGGCGGTGAGGGCAGGGGAAGCCTTGGCTAATAGGTGTAGGGCAAACCCAATCAGCGTGCCGCCAGAACTGGGGGGCGGGTTGGTGAGCAAGGTAGCGCTGTCGTAGGGCACTGCCAGCGGTTCGCGCTCGATGACCTGATAGGTTTGCAGATCCTCTAGGCTGAGGTAGCCGCCGTGGGCCTGGCAGTCTTGGACGATCGCCCGAGCCAGATCTCCCTCGTAAAACAAACCGGCTCCCTGCTGCACCAGTTCGTCTAAAAATGAGGCAAAGTCGGGCAGGTAAAAGCGATCGCCCGTCGTCAGCAACGTGCCACCCGGCGCATAGATCGCCCTGGCCTCGGCGGTTGCCGTAAGAATAGGAGCCAAAATTTGAAAGCAGCCCGCGCGAAACGGCTCTACCTGAGTACCCTGGGTAGCCCAATGTTGGGCAGGGGCTACGATCTGCTTAAGCGGCAGTCGTCCCAGCTTTTGGTGGACGTGGAGCAGCCCGGCGATCGACCCCGGCACCGCCATTGACCCTAGTCCAATGTGAAACTCCTGGATGGTGTCGCCAAAGTTGGCGTGGATGGGATAGAAATCGGGCGATCGCTCAATATCCTTCGACCGGGGTGTCTGGCAAAAAAAGTCGAACAGCCGGTTTTTGCCCGCTGCCGTATGAGCCAGCAAAAAGCCCCCTCCCGCCAGGGTGGTCAACGCTGATTCCACTACACAAGAGGTGAAGGCAGCGGCGATCGCTGCGTCAAAGGCATTGCCGCCCTGGCGTAGCATCTCGGCTCCAGCTTCGGCGGTAAGGGCGTGGCCCGCTGCCACTGCGCCCCGATTGGCTTTAGGAATACTCATAGCTGAGTAGTATATCCCTCGCACCCCTAAGCCAGATTGCCCGCCGCCAAAATCTGCTCCACGGTAAGCGACAGTTCAGGGAATGTCAGCGACACCAGGGGCTGATCGCCTAGAAATACGGTTTCGTCGTAGAGACCTTCGTTGAAGGTCAGCACCGTCACCTTAGACTCTAACGGATCGACAATCCAGTATTCGGGAATTTCTAGGGCAGCGTATTCTGTTCGCTTATAGCGATAGTCACGGGTAATGGAATCGGGGCTGACAACTTCTACCGCTAGCAATGGAGATGTCGCAAAAACGACCGATCTGCCTTTAAGCTCTTGTGCCTGATCGAGTGTGACCACCGACACGTCCGTGATCCTCGACTTTCGCAAGCCAGTTCTAACGCCTGACTCACGAAAACATAGCCAGGGACGCTGAAGCCGTTTAATTTCAATATCTAGTGCTTGTTCTAAAAACTTAGCAATTAAAAAATGCTCCATTATTGGCGGCGACATTTCGACCAGTCCTCCATCCACTAGTTCGTAGCGATTTTCGGTGCCGTCATCGTAGGCAACATAGTCTTCAAAACTGAGTAGGGCTGTTACGGTGGAGGGGGTCATAGGTTTGCTCCGCTTTCCCTAATTGTGCCACGGCTCTGAGAAGGGCAAAGATGCCTCATAACTGACTGCTAGCTCCAGTCTTCGCGGCCGCGGCCTAGCCCTTTGTAAACCTCGCCCTGCTGATGGATGGCGCGGGTTTTCTCAAATAGATCGGCCTCGGTGAGCTGCCAACGGGTAAGAGCTTTCTTAAGGTCGGTCTGAATGTCGCGGGCCCCAGGGAACCCCTCGTAGCGAGTCATCAGCCGGGCCAGTTCGACTAGGTTGTAGTCGTTGGCTTCTCCGGCCAAAAGCTGGTTCACTACCTGGCGATCGGTTTTGTACTGGGGATGTTGCTGGTCTTTGGTGATATCAGTCATGGGGCAGTACCTGATTTGAGCGGCTTTGTAACAACGCTATGCACCTGAAACAGCTATCCAGGACGACTAACTCGCAGCAGCTTACCTTGAAGAGTCACCTCGTGGCAGACAGCCTCATTAATCTGCTGGGCTAGTTCGAGGAAGTCTCGATTTTCAGAGCAAACAATGATTCCATCATGGTTAGGATTCACCTGGTGTAGCTTGATGAAATCACGGCGATTTTGCGTTAAGACAGTGAGCTGATTGGCGATCGCAAAGGTCAGAACATCAGGATCAGCCGCTCCTGCTTGCCCGGCTTCTTGAACGGTCGTGACATTATGGCCAAATCTGCGCTGCGCTTCTACAACAGGACGAGGAAACTGCTCATCAGCGTATAGCTTCGCCATGACTAACGTTCAGAGGCACCGTCCGCAGCGTTTTCCTGTTCTTGCAGGGCGATCGCGATTTCCTGAGGGTGGGCATCGGCGTAGGCCCAAACATTGACTAAATCTGCGGCTGTTAGGTGAGAGTAAGACTCCAGCAGTTCTGCGTCCGTAGCGCCCTGCTGTCGCAGGCTAATGAATAGCCAAACGGGTAAGCGAGTCTTGGCAACGCAAGCATCACCACCCATTACCTCAGGAATTTTGGTAATGCCCAAAGAAGGCCGACTCAGGGTTTCAGTCAGAATCTGCAAGGCGTCACCCTTTTCTGCGGCGGTGAGGGTTTGAAGCTGAGTCTTCAACGATTGAGAAGTCATAAGCGCGCTTAATGGCTAAGGGCTCCAGCTTCGGCCACGGGAGCAGATAGCTCAGGGACAGCGGCCTCAATTAAGCCGCCGCCGAGGACCCGATCGCCGTCATACCACACCGCCGCCTGGCCGGGGGTAACGCCAAACTGAGGCTCGTCAAACACAATGCGCACCCGATCGCCCGTGCCATCCCCAGCCGGTAGGGGAACTAGTGTCGCCCCCACCGCCTCACTGCGGTAGCGAATCTGTACCGACACCTTCATCGGTTCTTGGGGGGCGGCGATCGACACCCAGTTCACCCGCTGCACGGTGCAGTCGGGCAGGTGGGCATCGCTGCGATCGGCCACAATGACGTGGTTTTTGCCCATGTCAAAACCCACCACATAGAGTGGGTTGGCAGCTGCAATGCCCAGGCCCTTGCGCTGGCCAATGGTGTAGTGGTGAATGCCCGTGTGCTGGCCGAGAATGCGGCCTTCGGTATCAACAATATCGCCGGGCTTGGGGGCCAGGTATTTGTCCAAAAAGGTCTGCATCGAGCCGTGGTGCTCGATCAAGCAGAGGTCTTGACTGTCGGGCTTAGCGGCGGTGTGCAGGCCCAGCTCAGTGGCCATGCGGCGGGTTTCGGTCTTGGTCTGGTGGCCAAGGGGAAAATCGCAGGCGGCCAGCAAATCTTGGGTGAGGTCGTAGAGAAAATAGGACTGATCCTTGGCCGGGTCAACGGCGCGGCGCAACTCGTAGCGGCCCGTCTCAGCATTTTGAGTAATGCGAGCGTAGTGGCCAGTGGCGATGCGATCGCACCCCAGCTCATCTTTGGCATACTGCAACATCGGCCCAAACTTGACCGCCCGGTTGCACTGCGAGCAGGGCAGGGGCGTAATGCCGCTGCCGTAGCCTTCGACTAAGTAGTTAATAATTTCGCGCTCAAACACCTCGCGGCTGTCCACCACGTGGTACTCAATGCCGAGGTCTTCACAGAGTTTGGCCGCATCGACCATGCCCTCAGAGCAGCACTGGCCTTTGCCCTTCATCAGCCACAGGGTGAGGCCCACCACGTCGTACCCCTGCTGGTGCAAGGTTGCCGCCGCTACAGAGCTATCTACGCCGCCGGAGAGCCCGACTACAATCCTTTCCATGGCTAAAATGCTGCGCCTAAACCGCTGATGAGAGTTTACGTGTGGAAATTTCACCTTATAGGGTGAAAAATCAAACTAGCTTCCCATTCTAGCTTACGGCCTTTAGCCCTACGGAGAGGTTGGCGTAGCTGGGGTTAAACCGTTAGCGGCACGGTTTCAATCAGCGGGCAAATATCTCCTGGTTGCGGGTGGGGCTGTGACTCGGCCCAGCGATCGCGATAGTCCTCTAAATCTGCCTTAAACGCCGTCATCTGCTGAATTTGGTCTTCTAGCTGCTGAATCTTGTCTTGCAGCAGCGATCGCACAAACCCACAGGGCACATCCCCCCGCTGGTGCACGTTGAGCACATCTCCCACATCTTCTAAAGAAAAGCCCAACGCTTGAGCCTTTTTAATGAACTGCACTTGATGTACCGCTGTGGGCGAATAGTAGCGATAGCCGTTGTCGCCGCGCTCCGAGTGCAGCAGGCCTAGACTCTCGTAATAGCGTAGTGCCCCCACCGCAATACCAGTTTGTTTAGCAACATCGCCAATTTTTAGCCGGGTTGCCACAGTCATAGTGAGCCTTCGATATCGACATCCCTATCCTAAACTCTATAGCTCCCTAGAGGGTCAAGTCTTCCCCTCATTCCCTTGCCAATCCACTTTCCTCCGGCGAGAACGGCTATCGATGGCACGGGCAGCCTAGCCATCGTCTCTAGCCCACCCACAGCTTGCCGCCGCTACACTGGTCAACAAGACCTATGTTGATAGTTTTGCAAAGGAATATGACTCGGACTGCACGATCTAAGCGCCGCCGTACCTCTTCTAAAACGCTGTCGTTGATTCTCGGACCTTTGGGGATAGCAGCGCTCATGGTCGCCCTGCTGGGCGGACTGTGGTACCGCAACCGCCCACAGACAGTAGCTTTTGAACCCAACACCAGCGTTGGTGAAGCGGCGATGGCGGCGATTGAAACCTTCCCCGATCAAGGGCAGGCCCACGTTAGCCCTGGTCAGGCAGTCAACTACGATAGCGACTTTCCTACCTCTGGCCCCCACGACCCCAATCCCGTGCTGCCCGGAGTGTATACCCAGGAACAACGGCTAGAGCAGCTGGTGCATTCCATCGAGCACGGCAACATCGTGATCTATGTTGACCAGCCTGGCCAGGCCGCGATGGACACGCTCACGGCCTGGGCCAGCGAATTTCCAGGGCTTTGGGATGGGCTGGTGGTAGTGCCCAAGGCAGGCCTAGGTGAGGAAATCGTGCTCACCGCCTGGACAAAGAAGCTGATTTTGCCCAAATTTGAGCCAGAAGCCGCCGCCACCTTTATCGATACCTATCGCGGACGCGGCCCTGAGAACCCAGTGCGATAGATAGGGGAATGGGTAAAGGGGGGAACTTCGAGCCGAGAAAACCTCACTTTGCGCGGTCATCACAGCAGGGGCAAATGATTGTCTGCACCTGACAGGTGTGTTCGTCCCAAGCTATGGCCTTAAGTTTCGTGCTGCGGCCAGCGTTAGCGGATCGCGCTGGGCACCCTAGGCTCAGCACTCTGTAAGGTTGGCTAATGCTGACATCATCGCCCCATCAATTGTTTATGGTTAGCGGCAAGGGCGGCGTGGGCAAAACCACTCTTTCTTGCGGGTTTGCGCGGCAGCTGGCTCAACAGCACCCTGACGAAACGGTGCTGCTGCTCTCCACCGATCCGGCTCATTCCCTTGGGGATGTGTTGCAGCTAGCCGTCGACAACACACCCACCCCCCTGCCCGATTTGGCGAATGTGCAGGTGCGCGCCCTGGATGCGCTGCTGCTGCTGGAGCAGTTTCGGGCTGACTACGGCACCGTGCTGGAGCTACTGGTTGAGCGCGGCAGTTTTGTGGAGGGCGACGACCTCAGCCCCGTGTGGGATATGGGCTGGCCCGGCCTCGACGAGCTGATGGCCCTGCTAGAAATTCAACGAATTTTGCGCGATCGCGAAGCCGATCGCGTTGTCGTCGACATGGCCCCCAGCGGCCACACCCTCAGCCTGTTTGCCCTGATGGATTTTCTCGACACCTTGCTAGAGGCGCTGGGGCAGTTTCAGCAAAAGCACCGCACCCTGACCGAAACCCTGGCGGGTCGCTACACCCCCGATCGCGCCGACCAGTTCATTGCTGACATGCGCCACGATTTAGAGCAGGGCCGGGCGCTGATTCAAGACCGCGATCGCGCCGCCTGCTGGGTGATCGGCATTCCTGAGCCGATGAGCTGGGCCGAGAGCGATCGCTTCATCACTGCTCTAGGACGGTTAGGAGTCCCCATTGGCGGTTTGGTGATTAACCGCGTGCTTCAAGAACCGGGCCATATTCTGGATGCCCACCGCCAAATGCTGGCTGACTTTGAGGCGATCGCCCAGGGGCAGCCAGTGCTGTGGTTGCCAGCCCAAACCCAGGAGCCCCTGGGCGGCGTCGCCCTCGATGCCCTTATGCCCCAACTCAAACCCCTGACCTCAGCGCAGACGCTAGCCGGTCCTGCCGCAGAACTCTCCCCCATACTCCAATGGCCGCAGCCAATTTCCCCGGGCGTGGAAGACTTAATCACCGCAGGGCGACGGCTGATTGTGGTGGGTGGCAAGGGTGGCGTAGGCAAAACCACCGTGTCGGCGGCGCTGAGCTGGGGGCTGGCCGAGCGCCATCCCGAGGCCAACCTGCGGGTCATGTCCATTGACCCGGCCCACTCCTTGGGCGATGCCTTTGGCCAGCCCCTCAGCCACGAGCCCACCCTGCTGCGGCCCAACCTCCAGGCCCAGGAGGTCAGCGCCGATATGGTGCTCGACCAGTTTCGCACCGACTATCTGTGGGAACTGGCCGACATGATGGCGGGCGATGGCGATATTGCCAGCGGCATTCAAATGGCCTACGGCCCCGCCGCCTGGCGGCAGATCGTCGCCCAAGCCCTGCCCGGCATTGACGAAATGCTCTCGCTGATTACCGTCATGGATTTGCTGGAGCGCAATGAGCAGCAGCTGATTGTGCTCGACACCGCCCCCACCGGTCACCTGCTCCGGTTTCTAGAGATGCCCACCGCCCTGGGCGACTGGCTAGGGTGGATCTTTAAGCTCTGGATTAAGTACAAGGATGTGGTGGGCCGGGTGGAGTTTATGGGCCGTCTGCGCACCCTGCGACAGCGGGTGCTGGCCGCCCAAGACAAGCTCAAAGACCCTCAGCACACCGAGTTTATTGGTGTCGTGCAAAACCAGTCGGCGATTTTGGCTGAGGCCAGCCGGCTAACTCACACCCTGGACGATCGCGGCATTGCCCAGCGCTATATCGTCCACAACCGCTACCAGGCTGGCAGCGATTTACCGGCTGAGCTGTTTCCCCATCAGTGTGTGGTGCGGCTTCCGGCGCTAGTGCCCAGCCCTAGCGCCTTTGACCAGGTGAAGCAGGCAGCCCATCTGCTGCTCGCTTCAGAGTCTTCCTAGGCTGAGGGTGGCTAAATTCAGTCCAGTATTTCTAGGCTGCCGCTGTCAGTTTTGAGGCTCAGCGGGGCATACTAAAGCCAGTTCTGGGCTAGATTGGGCGGGGCAGTGGCAGGGTATTTGAAACCCACATTTAGCTATAGCCATATTCTTCGGCCCCAGCACAGACTTTCCGGAAACCTGAACTATACTTAATGGCACCGCCTACCATGGCCTTCGACACCGCGAGAGGAATCAACTGTGGCAAATCATAGGATTTTGGTCATCGATGATAGCCGGGTGATTCGCATGCGGGTGCGCGACATGCTTCCCCAGGGCAATTTTGAAGTCATTGAAGCCCAAGATGGTGTAGAAGGCATGGATGCCATTCGTAGTCAACGCCCCAACCTGATCATGCTCGACTTCTTGCTGCCCCGCATGAGCGGCTGGGAAGTCTTCCAAGAAATTCAAGCGAACCCAGACCTCCAGAACATTCCCCTGGTGCTGATGTCGGGCCGCAAAGAAGAAGTTACCGAAAAGATTACCGAGCCCTTCGAGTACTTCGAGTTTATTCAAAAGCCCTTTGAGCAAAAAGAACTGATCGAAGCAATCAAAGCGTCGATGGTTAAGGCCCGCAAGCCTCGTCGTACCCCCATGACGGCCCCCGCCTCGGCAGGCAATGCGGCGTCCGGTGGTGGCGATGTGAGTGCCGCCGAATTCCAGGCTCTCCAGGCCCAGGTGACCCAGCTGCAAGGCGAGGTGGCCCAGCTCAAAGGCCAGCTAGGCAAAATGCTGGCCTATATCAAGCAAAAGCTCAAGTAGAGCAATTAGGGCAGCGGTGATTGCAACAATCATTGCGTTGCCGCTGCTTACCGAAACGGGTATTGCACCCTAAGCTCAGCAAACTTTTAAGCTCATACAACCATTAGTGGGGTTCAATAGCCCCGCTTTTTGCGGAGCTATGGGCGGCATCGCCGTTGTGGTTGTTGTGTTCGGTGCCGTTGCCGTTAGGCAGCTCCGTAAAGGCCTGTTGCGGTATCCCGATGGCAATGCCCGCCTTGTCGAAGGCGATGCGCAGGCGGCGGCGAAACTCACGCGCCACCAAAAACTGCTTGAGGGGTCGGGTGCGAATCCAAATCAAAAGAGTAAGGCCTGCGTGGGTTATGCTCTCAACCCCCAGCATTTCGACCGGGTTGAGAATGGCATAGCGCCACTCGGGGTCGCTAGCCATAATCTGGGCGGTTTCGTGTAAGACCCATAGGGCTTCGTCGACGTTGGTGCCATAGGCCACATCAATGAGGATATTGGCCCGCGACCAGCCGCGACTGAGGTTCTCGACCTGGGCAATGAGGCTGTTGGGCAGGGTGACCAAGCGGCCATCTTCGCCGCGAATTTGAGTAATGCGCAGATTGAGATTTTCTACAATGCCGGTGGTGGTGCCGGTAGTGACCAGATCGCCAATGGCGTACTGGTCTTCCAGCAAGATTAAAAAGCCGTTGACCAGGTCTTTAACCAAATTCTGGGCGGCAAAGGAAATGGCCAGGGCGGAAATTGCCCCGAAGGCCAGCAGCGACGCTGGGGCAATTCTTAGGGTTTGTAGCACTAGCAGGGTGGCTAGGGCGTAGATGACGGCTGTCTTTAGTCCTTTGAGGGCACCGGTAATGGTCGAAATGCGCATCGATTTGCGCTGAATGTCGTCCAAATCGCCCAGCTCGTTTTTGCTCCAGGCCTGGGCTACCCGCTCAATGGCCAGATTGGTCAGGCGGTTGAGCAACCCGGTGAAGAACCAGGTCAGCAGCAGCAGCACCGGAATTGAGAACAGCCCAAAGGCATAGCTGCGGGTTTGCGGAAAAATGTAGAGCCCGCTGGCGATGCCCGTAATCCACACGAAGGCGATGCCCCAAAACATTAGCCAGCGCAAGAAGGCTACGACCTGAAGCCGCTGGGCCAGGGTGAGCTGGTAGCTAAACACCTGTAAGAGCTGCTGCTCAGGGACATCAGCTCCGGGGGGAATGGGGAGATTGTTTTGGGCAGTTTGCTTTTGCTCGAGCTCACTTTTGCGTCTGCCCAGCACTCGCCAAATGCCGGTTAGCACCAGGGTTAGCAGCAGGCTGGCCAACACAATCCAGAGGGTGCGACGAATTTGCCGCTGGCGAGCTTCGGGCAGGCGACTGTCGACTGCCTGCCGCAGCGCGTCGCGCAGCACGACCTGCCAGCGGTCGGCTAAATCGAGCTGCGACGCCCCGTTGTACTGAGCATCGGTGTCGGTAATGGTGAGCAGGACTCTCGGTTCGGCCAGGCCTGCTCCGGTCGCAAACAGCACGGGCTGGCCGCTAATGGTTTCAATGCTGATATCAAGGGATGAGCTATCGACGTTGTTGTCGTCATACGTCAGCGTCAGGGCGCGGTCGACCACCTGGTTAAGGTTGGTCTCAATCTGCCGCGCGCGCACTTCAACGGGCACCTCCGCGCCCGATTCGTTGCGGTTAAATACCGCCGGGGAGGCAATCTCGAAAAGGGGAGTGCCATCGAGGGCAACTACGGTGGTCTCAAGCAGGCCAATGCGCTCTACCCCGGCTGGGGGGAGGGTGCTGTCACCACCGAAGGGGTTGGAGATTTGGGCCACGGCTGGAGACAGGCCCCAGCCTAGGGTGAGTAACAGTCCCAGCAGTGCTAGCAGCAGCTGCATCCACCGTTGGGGACGGCTAGACCTAGTCGTCGGTTTGGGTGTGGGTCTGGGCATAGAAGAACGCGATCGCAACGACAGGGCGGGGCAGGTTTACCCCTGGGTTGTTTTAGCATTCTGACAACCTCAGTTGCCCAGCCTAATCCACACCGCGCCAAACGTGAACCCCGTTTCATCGCAGCATTGGGATCCAGAACGCAGAGATCCACGCCCTGAAAATGCCCCAAATCAGCGGTATTCCCCGATTACAATGTGCTCAAATTAACGATCTGCTGAGGAGCCGCGACGGCAAATTTTTCCCTAGGCAACCCTAGAAAAACCAGCCGTAGCTGTGCAGCCCTTTGCCGAGAATATTTACCCCCAGGTAGCACACCCACACCACCACAAACCCTGTGGCAGCGAGGATAGCTGGACGGCGACCCTGCCAACCCTTGGTGATGCGGGCGTGCAAATAAGCGGCAAACACCAGCCAGGTAATTAGCGCCCAGGTTTCCTTGGGGTCCCAGCTCCAGTAGGAACCCCAAGCTTCGTTGGCCCATACTGCTCCGGCGATGATGCCGATGGTGAGCAGCGGAAAGCCCAGGCCAATCATGCGGTAACTAATGTTGTCGAGGGTGTCGGCTAGAGTCAACCGATGGGGTGAGAGGGTGACGGTAGCGGGCTTTTCAAGCACCGCTGCGCCCCCTGTGGACATGGTCATTACCGTAGATGCTTCGGCGGCATCCTCAGCTCGGCGCAGCTTAACGTTGCGAAAGCCGCCAGTGCCCACGGAGCTGCCTTTGAGCTCTACCGCCTGGCCTCGGGTGACGAGGAGGAATGCGATCGCCAGCAACGCCCCTACTAGCAGTGCCGCATAGCTCAGCAGCATGACGCTGACGTGCATCATTAACCAGTTCGACTTGAGGGCCGGCACCAGCGGTTCTGAACCCTGCATGGTGTCGGGCAGGGTCAGGGTGGCAAAGGCGGCGATCGCCATAGCAATTGGAGCAGTGACGGCCCCCACCAAGGAGCTGCGACTCATGCGCTCGGCCACCAGGTGCATAGCGGTAATGCCCCAGGTCAGGGCAAATAGCGATTCGTAGAGGTTGCTCATCGGGAAGTAACCCCCCTCGATCCACCGGGCCCCGAGCAGGGCGGCGATGGTGAGGTTGCCTACGGCCATGGCGGCGGTGCCCAACGATGGCAGAACGGTGGCCTTGGGAAACGCCACGCCGCACCAGTAGAGCAGCATTGCCGCAAACAGCACCGCAAAGGATGCATTGTCAAGCCAACCCTGGAGCGCAATCAGATCCATGTTCGGTAGCCATGAGGAGTCTTTCCTATCGTACCGATTTTTTGGGCCGACTTTTGCGGGTTGAATGGTCGAGGCGGCGGTGAGAGCTACTGGGGAGTAGAAGGAGCGGTATCGGGAGCTGCCTCGGGGGTGGCTTCTGGGGTAGGAGTGGCTTGGGGTTCGGCTCCGCCAGGGAGGGGGCCGGGGCGATCGCCCCGCTTGAGCGCTGCGGTAATGTCGTAGCGCACCTGGCGATCGCTGAGCACCGTCGCCGTTACCCCGATGGCCTCGATCGCTTCAGAACTCAGCAGCCCATCCTGGGGCAGAGGCGGCAGCAGCAGGTTATTTTCCACCCCAGTGAGGGTCTCTAGGTTAATAAAAAAGTGGCCGTTGTTGGGGCGCGGCGCGTTGCCGGTAGTGATCTGGAAGAGGTCATTTTCGCCCAAGCTGCGGTTGGGAGTTGGGGCTACCTGCTCGGCAATGCCCTGACCCACGGTAAAGAAGGCAATGTCGCCGTCAAGCCAGCCATGGGCCATCACCAATGAGTCGAAGGGCGAGGTCCAACGGGTGACGGGCACGTCGCCTAGATCGGTGGTCTCGATCGCAAAGCGGTAGCGGCTCTCCATCACGGCGTCGAGCTGTTCAAAGGTGGCGGTGGCGGCCTCGCGATCGTTGGTTTTGACCATTAGCACCAGCGCCGGGTTCGGTAGCGGTGGGGCACTGCCACCGCCAGCTGGTGGGGGCGGGTTGAGCACCCCCAGAGCAAATTCTCCAGCCATCCAGGGCAGCAGGTTTTCTTTCAGGTTCAGCCCAGTGGCGGTTTGCAGCCCCAGGGATAAATCGCTGGCCTGCACCGGCAGCAGGGCCGAGAGCTGCTCACCCGCCTCAAAGTCTTCCCAAAATTGCTGAAAATCGCCCCCTGACACTGCTACTAGAGTGCCCGTGGGCAGTCGCTGGGGCATTTGGTCGGCCTTGTTGCCGGTGGCTAAGGCTTGGGGGCCGGGCTCTAGCCAGCTAATGCCCTGAAGACCGACGCCGCGGTTTTGCAGTGCGATCGCCCCCACTAGCCCCCGCGGGGTCTGAAACGCCCGCAGCCGCTCGGGAGCAATCGGTGGGTCGGCAGCCGCAGCTATAGTTTGAGACAGGGCCGGCACATCCACATAAAAGCGGGCCAGAGGCCGAGTTTCGGTAAGTTGCTCAAAGGCTTTGCCCACTCCGGGGCGGCTAACCAGTGACTCGCCTCCCCGATAGGTGTCGATCGCCCGCTTCAGCAGGGGCAACTGGGGGCTGAGCACCGCCGTCTCGGCATCGAGCACGGCGGCGTAGAGGGGGGTATCGGCCTCGCCGTCGAGCTGCTGTAGCGTAACGCCGCGGTAGGGAGCGTCTTCTACTGCCTCAGCTTTTCCCAGCCGCTCGCCCAGGTCGTTTTGGGCGCGGTTGGCGTCGGCAATGGGGATGACCACTAGCAGGTTTGAGGCTAGGGCCAGTTCAGGGGCGGGCAGCGATGGGGGCAAGTCGCTGGGGCCAGTCTCGACGGGCAGCACCGCCAGGGTAATCTCGGGGCCAACCCAGGGCTGAATGTCGCGGGCAAAGTTGAGGTCTTGCTCGGCCAGCAGGCGATCGCGCCACTGCACTAGCTGCTGGTCAAACTGGGCCTGGGTGGCCTCGGTACCAAACTGCCGCAGTCGTCGCCACTGATCCTCATCGCTGCTCAGGGCCACCACCGCCAGGGCATCGGCCGGAATGGCACTGGCCCCAGCGGGCAACGTTTTGGCTAATTGCCCGTGCCGGGAGGTGGCCCAAAAGGTTAGCGCACCGCCGCCAATAAAGAGTAGAGCTGCGCCCACGGGTAACAGCAGCGGAGGCTTTTTCTGCAGCAGCTTAGAATGCAACACTATAGGAGAGCCTGGCCAATTTGCCCTGCCACTCTAGCAAAGAACTTCGCCAACGGACCACGGATCGCGGCGCGCCTTAGCGAAAGCGAAAGTCGTATCCGGCGTAGCGATCGCCTTCGTAGAGCACCACTAGCCAGGTTTGCGGGTCAAACTCTAGGGGGTAGGCCTCGCGCTCAGCGGGCAGCCCCGCCTCGGTTTTGCCCGGTGACAGAACGCAGTAGGGCACCTGAAGAAACTCCTGCACCGTGGCCTTGGGGGCTTGCAGCTCGGTTTCTAAGAGCTTTTTAATTTGGTCGCGCGAGACTAGCGCCTTGGGCTGCTCTTGGCGAATGCAGGTAAAAGCCTTGGCATCCTGCATCTTGGCCTGATCGGGGTTGGGCGAAATCAGCAGGGCTGCCAAAGCGAGCATTGAACCTCCCGCCATGCCTCCGGCCATCAGCACCTGGCGGGGCTGGGGCCGGTCTGAGAAAGCTCCAGGGGCAGTTCGCCGAGGTTGGGAAGCGTAGGTATAGGGGCCAGGCTGAGGCCGCACCGATCGCGGCGGCATCGCCTGATGGTTCACCGGGCGAGGATGCACCGGCTGGGGCTGGGGGGTTTGATAGTGGGCCGACACAGGGTAAGAAGAATGTTGAACCATGGCGTTGACCTTTGCTGTCTACCGTTTGGGATAAGGGGGTGCCCTACTCTGCCGGGCAGCCAGAGTAGAGCCGCTGGCCTTGCGACTTTGCTTGAGGCAAAGAATCAGCCCGAGGATCCTTAAGCGCAGATGTTCTACGCTAAGGGCGAGTGCCGCTGGCTAGAGGGAATTGGCTGCCGAGGGGTATAGGCCCAAAATGGGGGCCTAGGTGGCAGCGAAGAGAGTGGGAAATTGATAGACTCAAGTATAGTACAAGAATACTATTTGGCAATCAGGTAGGTCAGTTGTTTTTTGGTTACGGTTTGAGAAGTGCCGTCTTGTTCCTCTCTGTTTCCTTGGGGGCCGCCGTGGCTGAGTCTGAAACGCCATGAACAAAACCATTGTCTGGTTTCGCCGCGACCTGCGCATTTCTGACCATGAGCCGCTGCTGCGGGCGGCTGGGCGGGGGCTGGTAGTGCCGGTGTTTGTGTTCGATCGCGCCCTGCTGCACCATCCTGAAACTGGCTCGGCTCGGGTGGCGTTTTTGCTGGCCGCCCTGCACGCTCTAGATGCAGACTTGAAAGCTTTGGGCGGACGGCTGATTGTGCGATCGGGCGATCCGGTTCAGGTCTTGCCCGATTTGGTCAAAGAAACCGACGCCGACGGCATCTATGCCCACACCGATGTCGAGCGCATCTATGGTCGGGTGCGTGATGCTCGCCTCAACCAGGCTCTCGCTCAGCGGGGGATGAAAATTCGCTGGTTCGAGCCCGCCGCCAGCGCCGCCGACCTTGTCCCCTACCCTCAATATCGTGAGCTATGGCATCGGGAGATGGGCCAACCCTTGGTGCCCACGCCCCAACAGATTTCCGTACCGCCAGAGATCCCCAGTGATCCGTTACCTGCCCTGGATGCCTTGGGCCACCGGGCCGACGAAAAGCCTATTCCCCCCGCCAGCACCGCCGCTGCCCGCGCCCTGCTGCAAAGCTTTTTGACCGACAAGGCCGATCGCTATTACTGGCAGCTGTCTTACCCCAGCGCCGAGGCTACCACGGGCCTCAGCCCCCACATCAAATTTGGGGTGATCTCGGTGCGAGAATGTGTGCAAACCATCCGCAGCGCGCCCGATTTTGGCGACAACCGGATTCGCCGCAGCCATCAACAATTAATTTCGCGCCTGCGGTGGGGCAACGGATTTACCCAGCGGTTTCGATATCTGCCTCAGCTAGAGCTGCGATCGCTCTACCGCACCTTTGATGACGATGGCTGGGCCTTTGACCCCGATCTCTACCAGGCCTGGCAGACCGGCCACACCGGCTTCCCGATTGTGGATGCCGCCGCCCGCTGTTTGCAGGCTACCGGAGGCTATCTGGCGCTAAACTTTCGCACCCGCGCTATCTATGCCAGCTTTCTCAGCAACCTGGGCGGCATCGACTGGCGCTATGGGGCGCTGCACTTTATGCGTCATTTAATAGACGGTGATTGCCCCATCGACCATTACCAGTGGGCCATGCAGTCGGGGGTGACCCACTGCATCGATAAAACCTGGACGCGCATCTACAACCCTGGCCAGGTAGCGGTCGATCGCTGCGATCCCGATGGTGAGTTCATCAAGCGCTGGGTGCCAGAGCTGGCGGATGTGCCTCCGGGGCAGCTCGGTAGTCCGCCCACTCTCTCAGGCTACCCCGCCCCAATTTTGAACTACAAAGCGGCCCGCCAGCGCCGGGTCAAACTGCTCGAAGCCCAGCGGGGCAAGTTTCTCAACGCTAGCAACCTGCTGCCTCACCTAGCGCAGATGCCAACTGATTTGACGCCCTTTGGGGTTGAAGTCCATGGGGGTGAGGTGGCTTGGGCTGAGGATGCGATCGCCGATCTCTTCCCCGCCGCGCTGCCGTTGGCTGACTTAGATGCAGTGCAGGCGGCGGCTCTGCGCACCTGGTTTGTGGCCCGTGTGAATGTGCTGCCGCCGAAGTCGCGGCGACGCAAGCCCCAAGCCCCGACCACAGATCCCAATATTCGCCAGCTCATGTTGCTGGGGGATATCGAATAGCAAAATTCTGGTGGCGTTGAGGGTGAGTTAGACAGGGCTTAAGGCTTGACCCCGCTGCAAGCCCCAGGCTTTTTTGAGCCCCTGGAGCCGGTAGTAGGCAGCCTTAGGCTGATTTTCGCGGTTTAGCAGCCCGCCAAAGGGCCAGAAAACGGCCTGATCTGACAGATCCCACCAGGAGACCACTTCGATTTCGGGTTTGCTGTAGCCCAGGGTGTAGATCTGCTCGACCCAGTCGGCCTGAACTTGCTCGCTCCAAGGGGCGTGCCACATTCCCAGCGCCTCGCCCATGATGGAAGTTTCGTCGGTGCCGGTGTTGGAAGAACAACCTATTTCGGTGATGTGGATGGGCTTGCCCAGGCCAACGAATCGATCGAGCAGGCGATCGATTTCGAACATATCCTGGTCGGGGTAGTAGAGCTGTAGACCAATCACCTCAAAGTCAATGGCGGTGGCCAAGCAGGCTTTGAGGTACTGATAGGGGCTGCGCTGGGGCGAGCCGTAAAGGGCGACATTGCGCGCCCACAGGCAGCAGCTATTGATTACCCGCTTCACGGCGGGGTAGCCTTCCTTTGCCGCATTGCAGGCCATGCGGGTGAGGTCGAGAAATTGGTCTTGGTCGTAGCCTAACTCGTTGCCCCAAGGGACAATATGGCCCTCATTAATCACGTCGTAGGTGGGAATTTGGCTGCCGTACCGCTGCGTGATCTCCACGATGCGCTGATGCAAGGCGGCTTTAACTTGCTCGTAGGGCAGTGGGCGCACCCAGTCGGGCACGCTGACCTCGTGAAACCAGGTAAGCGGGTGACCCTTGGGGGCAATGCCCGCCTGCCGTAGCCAGGCTACCTGGGTATCGACTTCGGTGTAAGTGGGTTGGCCCTGCTCGGGTTCAAAGGGTTTCCAGTAGAAGGGCACCGTGGCGGTGGTGAAAAGAGCCTCAAAGTGGCGATCGTACTCCGCTCCCAAGCCAGGGTGGGCGAAAGCATTGCAGCCGAGTTTAAAGTCCTGGCGCGGTGGGGTGCGGACAATGCGCTGGCGGGCGCGGCTGAGGGCGGCTTCTTCTCCAGCCCATAGCCCTTCCGCCAGGGCGTTGTTCCACAATGGAATCTGAATTTGCAGGTCGGGGGCTTGGCTGGCTTGGGTGAAGTAGGCCTGGGCGCGGTGAAGGCGATCGCGCACACTCTGAAGAATGCCGTAGCCCTGACGCTGCCAGCGATCGCACGCTTGGCTAACTCGGTAAAGGCGATCGCGCGCAAACACCCCATTCAGCACCATCGTAAAATCTTGCGGTGTAAAACCGCGCCCCTGGTTGTCAGCGTAGAGGGTGACATCGCCAAAGCCCTCAACGGGGAGCTGAAGGGCGATGGCAAAGCGGCCTGATGGCGGTTGAGAGGTGAGAATGCCGTCTTCTACGGTGCGATCGGGATGGGGGATCGGCTCGTCGTTGAGGTCGAGAAAGTAGAGACGGTTAAGCTCAAACTCAGGCAACGGATCGCCGTTCGGTAGGTAGGCGTGCAGAGTGAGCGGCGGCGGGCTGGCGAGAAGTTCGCCTGAGACATAGGCTAGACCTGAAACTGTGAGGGCAGTGGTCGTGGTGTAGCGCAGAAAGGGGCGACGTTTCATGGGGTTACTTCCCAAGTAGTAGACGATATTTTCTCCCTAGTTTCGTCCAGTCCCAAGATAGTCACTTATATCAAGTCCGCCTAGACAGGCATAATCAGCTCACAGCCTTTACCCACCAGTGAAAGCCTGTTAGACCTTGAATGAACGCTGGTCGATTGAGCAAGACTCGACACCGTTGGGCTACGACCGCTTCT
>JAESFY010000039.1_pt1 | contig 167560 bp, 150 predicted proteins | sample 9266201 | NCBI WGS metagenome assembly JAESFY01 (sample SAMN14515071, study PRJNA621656) | algae metagenome | isolation source: Nodosilinea sp. WJT8-NPBG4 and co-occurring heterotrophs from soil, lower... | place: USA: Pinto Basin, Colorado Desert, California | collected 2006-05-27 | reverse complement strand
GACGACCGCAGGCTACACAGATGTGGTTTTGTTTACCTTTCCTCTTACCATTCTTACGGATGTGAGTAGCTCCGCATTCTGGACACTGCATCGCAGATTACCCTAACTCATCTAATTATGCAACGCCCTAAAACATACACATTCGGCGTTGTGATAAGGAGATGTTGCTTCTTATCACAACGCTGAATTTCCATTTCGAAAACTTTTATAGCAAGTGTCGGCTTTATTGGGACACTCGCACGCTTGGGAGCGTCTCAGTATTGAGCTTTTCAACTATTAGCTTTTCTAAGCCACCGAGCCAACACAATAATTAAGAACTTACTTAAGCTACTAAGGCACAACTCTAACAGGTGTACCAAGCTCGATACGAGTAAATAAGGCTTCTACATCGGCATTGTGCATTCGAATACAGCCATGAGAAGCCGCTGTCCCAACGGAGGCTGGGTCAGATGTGCCATGAAAGCCTACCCAGACATGACCGTCCGTCCAAAAGCCAACCCACCGGGTACCCAACGGATTGCGGGCATCGCCGCCAGGAATTCGCTCATCAGTGAAGGGGTGTATCCAGGTGGGGTTTTCGCGCATCTGCCGCACTTGAAAGGTACCTACGGGCGTTTCCCATCCGGCTCTGCCAATGCCAATCGGATACTCCTCAACGCGATTGACCCCTTGGTATAGGGTTACCTTGCGTTGGCTGAGGCTAATTTCTACCCAAACAGTTTCTTCGTTTGCTCTAGTTGAGCCGATGTCGGCAATAGGAGAAGCTGCCAGCACAGAAGACACTGCCATGGAGGGTGAGCTTTGCAGAAAGACTGCGCCAATAGCATAGGGCGCTAGTCCGAGCGTAGCCACTAGCCCAACTAGGTTGATCAACTGATTCCACGTTCTCATTCATGAGCTCCTACTGTTGGATAGTGTCTAGGCGGCCCAGACACTACGGGGACAGCACCACCCACGGCATTTCCAAAAAATCGCCGTGATTGATTCGCTTGATAAAATCTGCCAATTTCAAGCTAAAAAGAACGTGAATGATTGCCAACGCGCCATAGGGATGAAGTTTCCAACCAGGACGGCGTTATAAAGGGGATGTTCGTTACTACTTAAGTACCGTTGAAAAAATCACCGTGACGGTAGCGCTGGCGATCGCCACCACCTTAACCGTTGGCGCCATGCCCAACTGTCTTACCTCCCGGCTCCCCCATCCACTGCACTAGGCCCTACTCCAACGACTCTCGATACCGCGCCAACAGCGGCTGCAAAAAGTCGTAACCATCGACGCCAATCACGGCGAGGAACTGGCGACGGTGGTCGGCGAGAATGCCCTCAAAGGTCTCTGGCCCCAGCTGCCCATGGAGAATGCTGAGCAGGGCAGCGGGCTGCCGCCACTCGGGGGAGTCGATCTGGTGGTGCAGGTACATGCCAAGGCAGCCGGTGAGCACCGCTTGCTCCAGGTTGCCGTCGCCCTGGTAGGCGGCGGCAAGGTTGGCAAAATTGGAGGCCATCAGAAAGCGATCGCCGATCGCCTGCGCCACCTGGAGCCCCTGCTGGAGAGACGCGATCGCATCCCGATATTGTCCGAGCTTGAGCTGGGCGATGCCAAGGCTGTTGGCGCAGAGGGCCTGACTGGGGCGATCGCCTACCTGCTCCGACAACGCCAGCCCTTGCTCCAGATAGCTGAGCACGGTCTCGTACTGTTCTGCCTCCAGCAGTTGAGACTGGCCCTGGGCGACCTGGCTGTAGCCCACGTTGGCCAAAGCGTTGGCCTGGCCGATGCGATCGCCGCTCTGGCGGGCTAAAATCAGCGCCCGCTGGCTGTGGCCCTGGGCAGCCTCAAAGTCTTGCTGGGCCACCGAGGTGCGGCTGAGATGGTTGAGGCTGGCGATTTCACAGGGCACATCTCGGGCCTCGCGGGCCACCTCTAGGGCCTGTTGGTGAAAGCGCTGAGCCTGGCTGTAGTTACCCAGCGCCCGCTGCGAATAGCCCAGCAGGGTGAGAATACGGGCTTTTACCGCCGTGTTGGGCACCGCTTGCAGAGGTTGATCCAGGTACTCTAGCAGGGCGCGCAGGGGTTCCCCAGAGAGAGCGGTAAACAGGCCGCCATAGAGCGGAAAATAGCTCTGGTTCGCAAACTGCCGCAGCCCCTGAAGCGCTAGCTGAAACGACCCCATCGACAGGATGCGTTGGCCCTGCTGGCCCAGGCGGTCAGAGATCTGTCCCCAGACCACAGCAAAGGTGAGAAAGGTGGCGATCGACAGCCGCTTGCCCGATTGAGGGTCGTAGGGTTGGCGATCGAACCAGTTCACCAGGGCTAGCTGAAGGCGCTGCAAAACCACCCCCCAAGCAATCCAGTCGGCCACGGCCAAGGGAGCTGTTACGCCAGCGGCAGTGACCGTTTGATGCTGGGCTAGGTCAACAAACAAGCGTTTCAGCGCCGGGTTGCCCACAATTTTGCCCCAGTGCTGCCACGGGCCAGATTGTTCACCAGGCTCACTAAAGCCCAGCTGCTGACCCTGGGCGTAGATCCACCCCACCACGTCGCCTTCGAGCTGCTGCCAGGCGGCCAGTCCCTGGTCTAGTCCATCGGCTAGGGTAGCCAGGGCCGGGGCAGTCTCGCTAGCCTGCGCCGATTCGGGCGGCACCGGAGCCTGCTTTAGCGCCCGCACCAGCTGCCCCAGCTGTTCCCTAGAGAGGGGTTGATCGCGGTTGGGGTCAAGGGCGGTGAGGAGCTGAAACAGGCGATCCTCGGGTGGAGCCTGGAGAATTTCGGCTTCTATGCCAGTAAACACTGCTGTGGCCTGGTTATCGGCCTGCCAGTGCTCCCATTCGCCCTGGATAGTGCGGAGAGCACGCTGTTTGCGCAGGGCTTTGGCCTGCTTAAATTCGTCACTGTCGGGGGCCAAGTCGGGCTCTAGGGCAGCCAGGGTATTGGCCAAGGCCCGCTCAAACAGTTCGCCACCGCCTAGCTCGATGCCCGCTTGCAGCATGCGGTAGACCTGCTGTTTCGACTGAATTTTGCCCTTGAGAGTGGCGGCTACTATGTCATCAATGAGTGCCTGGTACGGTTGAGCCATAGATCGCCATGCTGTTCAAAACTGCGGAGGAGCCTTTGCCCCAAGTGTGCCACAGATTTTTCTGAGATTCAGCTTAGTAGTCTGCCAAGCCAAAGGTGACAGGTTAGTGAGGGTTTAAGGTGACAGGTTCATGGCCTGCCTTAGACCTTGAACCCTGAACCCCAAACTGTTGGAGCCTGTCACAATCAGCCTGGTCAAGTACTAGCAGCGGCAGAGTGTTGGGGGTCAAAGCCCGGCGAAACCTTGGGGTGAGGTAGCCTGGGAAAAGCTCATTCAATCCCTTAAATCTATGGGCGGGGTTTCCTGGAGTACTACCCACGCCGGGGTGCATCGGCTGCTCAAAGTTCGTCCGCTGTTGCCCCAGGGGGCGACAGGGCTATTGGCGGTGTCGGGCGGGCAAGACTCGGTGTGCCTGCTCAAGCTGCTGGTCGATCTGCGGCCTAAGTGGGGCTGGCAGCTGCGAGCGGTGCACTGCGATCACCGCTGGCGACCCGATTCGGCGGCCAACGCCGATTTTGTGCGGCAGCTGTGCGAAGGTTGGGGCGTTCCCTGTAAGGTGGTCACCGCCGACGCCGACTACGCCACCGAGGCCAAGGCGCGGCATTGGCGGTATCGGGTATTTGAAGAGTTAGCTAGTCAAGAACGCTGTACCCATTTGGCCACTGGGCATACGGCGAGCGATCGCACCGAAACCCTGCTCTACAACCTGCTGCGGGGCAGCGGCACTAATGGCCTCCAGGCCCTAGCCTGGCAGCGGCCTCTTTCCAAAGACAGCTCCGTCACCGTGGTGCGACCCCTGCTTGGGCTGACCCGCCAGCAGAGCGGAGAGTTTTGTCGCGAGTTTGACTTGCCCATCTGGCCCGATGCCACCAACCAAGACACCGGCTATGCCCGCAACCGCATTCGCCTAGAGCTGTTGCCCTACCTGCAACAGCACTTTAACCCTGGGGTAGACGTAACCCTGGCGAATACGGCTGAGCTACTCACCGCTGAGGTGGAGCTGCTAGAGGCGATGGCAGGCGAGTTGTATGAAGCATCGGTCTTGCCCCCCGCTCGAAATGGCGAAGCGTGGAAAATTCAGCGATCGCCCCTCAAGACCGCCCCCCTAGCCCTCCAGCGGCGGGTGCTGCGGCGGGTGCTCCAGCAGGTGACCTCAGCTCAGGTCAGCTTTGAGCATGTCGAGAAACTGACCGCCCTCCTCGTCGCCCCCCAGGGCAGCCAGAGCGATCCCTTCCCCGGTGGGTGGGTTGCCGTAGTAAATAGCGACTGGCTGGTGCTGAAACCATTGACGGCTAGGTGAGGCCACAGCATGGGATGGTGTACGTTCTAGAATGGCAATAGATTTATTAACCCTGTTTGCGTGGGCTAACCCATGACTTTACCCCCCGCTCTACGCTATCGCTTGATACGCCTGCAATCCCTGGGGCGATCGCTCAATCGCGCGACGGTGTGGGGTGGTCTTGGCCTGCTGGGGTTGCTAGCCGTGGCCGTGCCTCAGTACTCGCGCCACCCCGAGTGGCGCAGTCAGTACAACCCAGCGGTTGACAGTGCCGCCGTCAACACCAACACCAACCTGGGCAACTTATCTAACGACGATTTGGCCGACCTGGCCGAAATCGACAATCTAGCCGTGCTGCTTGACCAGATGCAGCCCACCACGGCTACTGCTTTAGAAGAGGTGGCGCGATCGCCCGATACCGACCCGCTAGCGCTGCCCACCGCTACAGAAGAGCAGCAGGCCCCCACTAGCCCCTTTGCCAACTATTTGGAGCGCAGCCGCTTTCGGTTCAGCCCCTCGGCCAGCAGCAGCGAAGCCGATTCTCTAGATACCACCCGATCGCTTGGCCAATCGTCAGCCGAACAGGCACCATCTGGGGAGGGCGCACCACAACCCAGTGCGCTGCAACAAGCGCTCAACCAACGCCGTGCCAATGCTGCCCCTCCCTCCGAGACAGCATCCGAAGAGCGCGATCCGGTAGCTGAAGCTGCCCCTACCGACAATCTGACGCCCTCCCCCTGGATGGTCGAGGGCAGCCTACCTGGGGTAGACCAGCGGTTTATTCGCACCACCCCACAGATGTCGCCACCGCCAGGCACGACGGGTTACACATTGCCGCCGACACTAGCGCCTAGTCCAGCAGCAGTAGCACCAGCGGCCCAAGCAGACCCAGCGGCGCTCAACTTAGACTTTGGGTCTCCCGCCGCTGCACCCTCTGCGGGGGTAACGGTGCAGCCTCCGTCTGGTGTGCCAAGCAATGTCCCTAGCTCCACTCCTCAGCCAGAACCTGCCCCGTTTTCCGCCCCAAGGCCACCCGGCGTTTACACCGGCAACGGCTATGTCAACACGTTCTCGAACCCAAGCGGGCCAGCAGATTAGGCAAATATCGAGCGAACCGGTTGACGTTTCAACGGTCAAACGTGCGCCGCAGTTTACCGGCGTGGCCTTTTGTTGGTCGAAACAAAAAGAGGATGACTAGGCTTTCTACCTGGTCATCCTCTAAGGATTGCGATGCAAAATGATGGGTTTAGTCAGCGTTTGACTCTGGGTAGGGGTCGCTCAGTTGCTCGGTCTCGGGGCAATCATCAGAGACAGTGATCTCAACATCGCCTCGGGGGACAGCGGCGAGGCGCTTGGTGACTGCGCCAATGCTCTCTATGCGCACCATTTCTTCCCAGGAGCAAATCTCGTCTTCTTCCTCAGTTTCATAGCGAAAGGTGACCAGATCGCCTTCGACATCTAAAATCCTTGCCCGCTCAATCCAACGCTGTTGATCCCGTAGAAAAATCCACACATCTTGACCATCACAACAGAGTTGATAGATCTTGCGGTGTAGCATAATTGCGGCTCCTTCACAGGTAACATCAACGCTCATATCGCTTCGCTAACGGAGGGGAGCGTTCACCCAGCTGAGATGGGGTTGCCTATATCACAGGCTTTGTCTAACCCCGTGGATGTGCTTTCGCTCTGGCTAAACTACGCGTCAGCAGTCTAGGTAGATGACCAGAGCTAGCGATCGCAGCGAATCTGGTTCTGTACCTTAACATTCCCCGAGGCATTCATTCTTCTCATATCAGTGAAGCGGAAACTGTAGTGTAGCAAGCCCTACCTTCGCTTGCCCACAACAGTCCTAGGGCGAGCGCTATAGTGAGAAATTAGCCCTGTTCTCGTGTCTTGCCCCTATGCTGCTGCACCTCTGCACCTGGCCCGAAGTTGAGGCTTACCTCACTCAGTCGTCAGGGATTATTTTGCCGATTGGCTCTACAGAACAGCACGGCCCCACCGGCCTGATTGGCACCGACGCCATCTGCGCTGAGGTGGTAGCTAAAGGCGTAGGAGAAGCCGCCAATGCTCTGGTTGGCCCCACCATCAATGTGGGGATGGCGCTGCACCACACGGCCTTTCCTGGCTCTATGACCCTGCGCCCCAGCACGCTGATTGCCGTCATTCAGGATTACCTCTCGCCTCTGGTGCGTCACGGCTTTACCCGGTTCTTTTTTGTCAATGGCCACGGCGGCAATATCGCCACCCTTAAGGCGGCCTTTGCCGAAGCCTACACCGCCCTAGCCCATGACCACATTCCCAATGCTGAGCGGGTGCGCTGCAAGACGGCCAACTGGTTTATGGCGCGATCGGTCTACACCTTGGCCAAGGAACTTTACGGCGACCAAGAAGGCTCCCACGCGACCCCTAGCGAAGTGGCTCTGACTCAGTACGCCTATCCCGATTTCATCAAGCAGGCGACTTTAGAGCCGCAGGTGGCTCCGTCGGGCCATGCGATCTATAGCCCTACGGATTTTCGGCAGCGCTATCCCGATGGCCGCATGGGCTCTAACCCGGCTCTGGCAACTCCCGAGCATGGGCAGCAGCTCTATGAGGCAGCGGTGAAAGAACTCACTAGCGATTATTTGGCTTTCTTGGCCGCAGAGTAAGGCTGAGTTGGTAGGCTGCATCCTATTGTTAGCGGTCGCATTGGCATAGCAGCAGCTTGACTTGCCATAACCACCCAGTGACATGGCGTTGCAGCGGGGTGACATAGCTTATCCACTCGGTGATATAGCATTGCAGGGCGATGTTATAGCGATGCAGGGCGATGATATGCCAATACCACCCAATGACATAGCATTGCAGGCAGTGGATATAGCGAAACCAGCCGTTGCTATGGCATTACCATAGGGGCTAGCCCTGTTTCGGCCCCGGCAATGCCCAGCGACTTCGAGATTTTGCGCAGCATTTACAACGCCTTCGACCCCTTTGAGCCGCTGCTCCCCGGCGACCCGGTGTATGTCAATTGCAGCGCCGTGCGGGGCGAAGAAAACATTTTGGTGGATGTGGGGCGGCAGATTACCTACAGCGATCGCATCACTCATCAGCTCTACACCGGCCATCGCGGCGCAGGCAAATCAACCGAGCTGCTGCGGCTCAAAGAAGCCCTAGAACAAGACGGCTACCGGGTCGTCTACTTTGCCGCCGAAGAGGCCGATATTGACCCTGAAGACGCGCAGTATACCGACATTCTGCTGGCCTGCACCCGCAACCTGCTGGCAGATTTGCAGGGCGATCAGAAACCGATTCAGCAGTGGTTAAAGTCGCGCAAGACTGAGCTAGTGGATGCAATGCAGAGTGAGGTCGGCTTTGACAGCCTTAACGCCGAGGTGCCCTTTAGCAAGCTCACCACCACGCTCAAGGTTAGCCCCACGGCTCGCGCCCAAATTCGCAAAATTGTGGAGCCGCATACGCCTTCACTGATTGAGGCGCTGAATGTGTTTATTGCCGAGGCCATGGCCCAAACGCCCCAGCGCACCACCCACAAGCTAGTGCTCATTGTCGATAGCCTCGATCGCATTCCATCCATTTTGCGAGAAAACGAACCCAGCAACCACGAGCAGATTTTTGTCGATCGCAGCGAACAGCTCAAAATGCTGGATTGCCACATCATCTACACCGTGCCGATTTCGCTAGTGTATTCGGGCCGTGCTCCCGACCTGCGCGACATTTACGATGCCGAAATTCAGGTGTTGCCGATGGTGATGGTGCGCGACCAAGCGGGGCAAGTATGCGAACCGGGGCTAGCCATTATGCGCGAGCTGGTGCGCCAGCGGGTGTTTCACGCCGAGGCGGTGAGCCCTGAGGCTCAACTGGTGGGTGGCATCTTTGACGATGGCGAAACTCTCGACCAGCTTTGCCTGATGAGCGGCGGCCACATGCGCAACCTGATGCTGATGGCTCAGGAGGCGATTAAGCAGACTACGGCGCTGCCCATTGGCAAGAAGGCGGTGCGCTTGGCGATTACCAAGGCCCGCAACACCTACCGCAATGCGGTGTATGACAACCAGTGGGGGCTGTTGGCCAGGGTGTGGCAAACCAAAGAGATTCTCAACGACGAGGCCCACCGCGACCTGCTGCTTAATCGCTGCATTTTGGAATATCGCTACCTTGACGGCGAGGGCGAAATTGTCTGCTGGCGCGATGTGCATCCGCTGCTGCTGGGCGTGAAGGAGTTTCAGTCGGCATTAGATAAACTAGAGACAGCCCCGTAGGGTGGGCATTGCCCACCAACGTCTTGTTATTGCCCTGCATCTTGGTGCCATTCATCCTTCGGTGCATCATCGCAATCTGATGCACCGAAGAAACCCTAGCAAGGCTGCAATGTTAATGGTGGGCAGTGCCCACCCTACGCTCTCAACGAAGCAGCGCTCTATGGCGAAACCTGAGCTAACCGAATGGGATGAAGACCTCACCGCTTCGGTGGAGGAGGACTATGAGGCGCTAGTGCGATCGCTGCAATGGGCGAAGGGGTTTGGTCTGCTGTTTGTGCAGTGTACCCCCGCCGAGGGCGAGCGGCTGATGGCGCGGGTGCAGGCCGACATTGCCGACAAAGCGATAGATGTGCTGCGCCTAGAGGGCGCGGTGGATGACCTGTACGAAACGGTCGCTGCCCTACCGAACATCGACAAGACCAACGTGCTGTTTGTCACCGGGTTAGAAAAGTCGCTGGTGCCCTACATTAAGCCTGGCTATGGCAGCGAAGGCGACTACTATGCCAAAGACATGGTGCCTAAGCTGCTCGGCAAGCTGAACCTGCAGCGCGAGAAATTTCGTGAAACCTTTAGGCTGTGCTTTGTGTTTTTGGTGCCGCCCTACGCGATGAAATACCTGATTCGCCGCGCGGCGGATTTCTTTGACTGGCGATCGGGCGTGTGGGAGTTTGTTGCACCTCAAGAGGAGTTACAGCAGGAGTCTCAGCGACTATTACAAGACAGTGAAATTGAAAAATACTGGGGTTTGACGCCTCAGCAACGGCGCGAGCGCTTTTGGGGAATTGAAGACCTACTTACAGAACGTGGTTGTGCTGACGAAGAACAAAGTAGATTACGGCGAGAGCAGGGAAGGCTCTTAAGTGCTGACCAAGACTTTATTTCTGCCATTGCTTATTATGACGCTGCGCTAGCGCTCATACTTGATGATCATAAAGCGCTCTACAACAAAGGAAACGCATTATTTAACTTGGATCGCTACGAAGATGCGGTTGCTAGCTACGACGCTGCCTTAGCCATTAAGCCCGAAAAGTATAACGCGCTTACAGCTAAGGGGGTAGCGCTAGTTAACCTAGGACGCCATCAAGATGCGATCGTCAACTATGATGCAGCCCTAGAAATTAAACCTGACTACTATCATGCACTATTTAACAAAGGGGTTGCGCTGGGTATTTTAGGCCGCTATGAGGAGGCAATTGCTAACTATGATTCTGCTCTAGCGATTAAACCCGAAGATTACAGAGCACTGAACCTCAAAGGAATTTCGTTGTTCAAGTTAGGCCGCTATGAGGAGGCAATTATTTGCCATAACACTGCCTTATTGATCAAATCTGATGATCATGATGCATTCAGCTTTAAAGGAATAGTATTGGATGAGATAGGTCGCTACGAGGAGGCGATGACTTGCTACGATGCAGCTTTAGCAATCAAACCCGACAAGCAAGAAGTGCTTAATCTAAAAGGGACAGTATTGGATGAATTAGGTTGCCACGAGGAGGCTATTACTAGCTATGATGCCGCTCTGGCGATCAACCCTGACAACCATGGTGTACTCCATAACAAAGGGGTTGCGCTAGAGAGTATGGGCCGCTATAAGGAGGCAATAGCTTGCTATGATGCCGCCCTCGCAATCAAACCCAATTACCACCAATCGCTTAACAATAAAGGGAATGCGCTGCGTAACTTAGGCTGCTACGAGGAAGCACTCGCTTGCTATGACGCCACTTTAGCGATCAAGCCCAACGATCACCAAGCGCTCAACAACAAAGGAATAGCACTGCATCACTTGGGTCGCAATCTACAAAAAGAGGGCCATGAAGAGGAGGCGTTAGCAAAGCTATCCGAAGAAATCGCCTGTTATGATGCCGCCTTAGCAATTAGGCCTGACTACCAGCTTGCAATAGACAATAAGCAAGAAGCCCTGCAAAAGCTGGCAGATGCTACTCACTAAGAGGATGAAGTATGGCAACATCTATAGCCGAAGAGGTGTAATGCAAATGGAATCTACAAACATTTTAGACTCGCAGACTTTAAAGGCATTAATCAAAGAAAGCCTGCGAGAAGTCTTGAGAGAAGAGCGCTTGAATCTGTGTCAGCTGCTAATGCCCTTTGTTAGTGATGACGAGAAAGCCGACATTGAAACCTCCCTTGGCTCCCCCAACGACTATGACGAGGATGAGTTCATTGACCTAACCAACTGGGTGCGGCATGGAGGTTCAATCTAGCAATCATAGGATGCATCATTGCCCCACGCGAGGTGCCGAGCAAATGCAGATTAAAATACAAGAGTAAGCCATGACAATTGATACCGAGATTACTCAAACCTTAGAACAAATGCCAACCAGCCTTAAGCAAGAGCTTTTGCACTATGCCAAGTACCTGATGGCTAACTACTCAGCAGACGCACCTCCACAAACGCAAAAACTTAAGAAGCGCCGCTCTGGCATTTTGCAAGGTACCTTTGTTCTGCCACTGCCAGACGATTTTGACGAGCCTCTAGAAGACTTCCAGGAATATATGTCGTGACAGCCTACCTGCTAGACACTCATACACTCATCTGGCTTACCGAAAACGATCCGACCCTGCCAGAGCCCCTGAAAGACCTGATCGATACAGCCGAAACAGTTTATCTCAGCATCGCCAGTCTTTGGGAAATCGCTATCAAGCTACAGCTAGGCAAACTGAGCCTTCAAAGGCCTTACGAAACCATTGGTTCTGTGATTGAGGTGTCAGACATCCTGCTTTTGCCGATTTCCTTTGCCGATACCGTTCAAATTCGTAATCTTGCTCTATATCATCGCGATCCCTTTGACCGAATGCTGATTGCTCAAGCCATTAATCAATCGTTGATCATCATCAGCAATGACAAAGCATTCAATGCCTACCCTGTGGAAAGATGCTGGGTATGAGTTAATTAGACTAATCAACTAATCCAGCAGCTTGCAACGTATAACAGAACGTCTCTCACAAGCAATTTCAAGCTTGATTAGCACAGACGAGCGCTCCCTATCCAAAAACTTTGCTGCGATCGTGCGATCGCCTCATTAAGCGGGCATCTTATCTTTACGACAGGTTAAAACCTGCCGTGTATTCGCCCAGCTTTCCACTATTCCTAACTCTGAAACAGGAGTGCATTATGCCCATTACTGATACCAGCCGTCGCCTGCGGCCCGCCATTCTCGACAAAGATATCGACTCCCTCCACGGTCTTGGCACCATTCCCACCTACAGCACCGTCCGCGCCGCAGCCACCCCCGACGCATTGCAGCTGGCCCACGCCAAAATGCGCGCCATGCAGCAGACCGAAACCGAAAAGCTCGCGATCGCCAAAGCCGCCACCGACGCCGCTCGTGTCGCCGAGTGGGAGTTTCACAACGCTGTGCTGGCTATGAAAGAGTGCGTGCGCGGCCAGTTTGGCTCCGACAGCAACGAAGCCCAGGCGATCGGCCTGAAGAAAAAGTCTGAGCGCAAACGCCCCAAGCGCCAGGCTGCCTAACTATAAATTTTCTCCTGATGTTGGAACGCTCCAGATACCGCTGGGGCGTTTTTTTGTAGCGTCCTCGGGCTACGGTTCTGGCATTCGCCAGTTGGGATTGACCAAGCTGGTCATCACGTGGTCTTGCCACTGGCCGTCGATGAACAGGTAATCGCGGGCAATGCCTTCAATTTGAAACCCTAGCCGCTTGAGCACGTTGGCACTGCGATGGTTGTGGGGCATGTAGTTGGCCATCACCCGGTGCAGATTGAGGCCGTCAAAGGCGTAGGCAATGATCGCTTTGCCAGCCTCGGTCATATAGCCCTGGCCTTGATGCTCGGCGGAGAGGCCATAGCCCAGAGTGGCCCCCTGAAACGCGCCCCGAATGATGGTGTTGAGGTTGATGGTGCCCATCACCTGGCTCGGCTCATCGCGAGAAAAGATAAACAGCTTCACCGCCTGACCGGCGTAGAAATCGTTGCGGCGGGCATTCAACACATTCCGCCAAAAGTCTGGGGTGTAAAAGTCGGCTGGCCGCTGGGGTTCAAAGGGTTGTAGGTAGTCGCTGTTGTCGTGGTAGTAGCGCAAAATCTCGGCAATGTCGCCGGGTTTGCCAAGCCGCAGCCGCAGCCGTGGGGTGTTGAGCGTGGGCTCTTGAGTGATCATCGTCGCCCATAGTAGTGGCCCACCGAGGTTTGAGCTGAGCAATGGAGCGCCATCCTGCGGTGAGAGGAGCATTGCTATGGTGCCATAGGAGAGGGTGAGGGGGGTGGGGAAGTGGGGCAGATGAGGGAGGTGAGGAAGATGGGGAGTGAGAGAGGGGCGGGGGCTTTTTCGGTATAGTAGGGGTCTGCAAAATCGAGGATAGAGAGCTATGGCGCGCCTGGCACTGTTGAGCGTATCGGATAAAACCGGGCTGGTAGAGTTGGCCAAAACTTTAGTAGAAGAGTTTGGCTTTGACCTAATCAGCAGCGGCGGTACGGCGAAGGCGATCGCAGCAGCAGGCCTCCCCGTCACCAAAGTCTCTGACTACACCGGCTCGCCAGAAATTCTCGGCGGGCGCGTCAAGACGCTGCACCCCAAAATCCACGGCGGCATTTTGGCGCGGCAAGACTTGGCCGAAGACCAAAAAGATTTGGCCGACAACGGCATTCGTCCACTAGATCTGGTGGTGGTAAACCTCTACCCCTTTGAGCAGACGATCGCCAAAGACGGCGTGACCATGGCCGATGCGATCGAGAATATCGACATCGGTGGGCCAGCCATGCTGCGGGCGGCCGCCAAAAACCACGCCCATCTCACCGTGCTGTGCAGCGCCGAGCAGTATGGGCCGTATCTAGATGCGCTGCGAGTTAGCGAAGGCCAGGTGCCCCTAGAGTTTCGGCAAGCCTGCGCGCGGGCAGCATTTTGGCATACGGCCAGCTACGACCAGGCGATCGCCACCTATCTCACCGCTGCCACCAGTGAGGAGGGTGAGCTGCCTCAGCAGTGGGCCATGACGGGTCGCCAGCAGGCCACTCTGCGCTACGGCGAGAATCCTCACCAGACGGCGGCCTGGTACCGCACCGGCTCTGTGCCCACCGGCTGGGCTGGGGCTGAGCAGCTTCAGGGCAAAGAGCTGAGCTACAACAATCTGGTGGATCTGGAGGCGGCACGGCGGATTATTGCAGAGTTCCCCAGCGATCGCCCTGCCGCCGCCGTGCTCAAGCACACCAACCCCTGCGGCGTCGGGATGGGCGATACGCTAGCTAGCGCCTACCGCCGCGCCTACGATGCCGACGATGTCTCCGCCTTTGGCGGCATTGTGGTGCTCAATCGCCCCATTGATGCCGACACCGCCGAGCAGCTCACGGGCACGTTTTTGGAGTGCATTGTGGCCCCAGGGTGCGATCGCGCCGCCCAAGACATCCTCGCCAAAAAGCAAAACCTGCGGGTGCTAGTGCTAGAGGATTTGCTGACCGGGCCAACGCAGGTGGTGAATGCGATCGCGGGTGGCTTCTTGCTCCAGGCTCCCGACACTTATCGCGACGACCCCGCTACCTGGCAGATTGTTACGGAAGCCCAGCCCACCGAGGCCGAGCTCGCCGAAATGTTGTTTGCCTGGCGGGTGGTGAAGCATGTGAAATCAAATGCGATCGTGGTGACTCACCAGCAGCAAACCCTCGGCATTGGGGCTGGGCAGATGAACCGCGTCGGCTCCGTCAGTATTGCCTTGGCGCAGGCGGGGACAAAAGCCCAGGGGGCCGTTTTAGCCAGCGATGGCTTCTTTCCCTTCGACGATTCGGTACGCACTGCCGCCGCTGCGGGCATTCGAGCTGTGGTGCAGCCCGGCGGCAGCCGCCGTGATGAAGACTCGATCAAAGCAGCCAACGAGCTAGGTCTGATTATGGCGATGACCGGCGTGCGGCATTTTCTGCACTAGAGGCGCGGAGGATGTCGTTTCTACCGAAGTCATTTGAGGTGCCAGCGGTGGTCGAGACAGCCCGGTTTAGGCTGCGATCGATCACCATTCATGATGCATTCAAAGACTTTGATGCCGTCATGTCGAGTCGCGACCATCTCTGGAACCGCTTTGGTGAGATTTGGGGCTGGCCCCCAGAAGACCTCACCATTGAACAGGACATTGTCGATTTGGGCTGGCATCAAAAAGAGTTTCAGCTCAAATCTTCCTTTGACTATGCGGTCATGAGCCTCGATGAAACTCGCCTACTCGGCTGCATCTACATCGACCCGCCACCGCAAGCCAACGTAGATGCCGAAGTTTGGTATTGGGCTAGGCAAAGCGAACTGGCCGCAGGCTTAGAAGCTGAGCTGGAAGTCTTTTTGCTGCCTTGGCTACAAGACAACTGGCCGTTTAGCACTATCTATCTCAATGGCACCGTCGCCAGACTTGGTGAGAGCTAGATGCCCAAAGCAGCTCCACTAATCAAAGTAGTTATTCTGAAGTTTCAGATTCAACCAAGGCCCCCTCAGGCACCGGGTCGTAGCCGCCGGGGTGAAAGGGGTGACAGCGAGTAATCCGTCGCGCCGCGAGCCAGCCCCCTTTCACTGGACCAAACCGCTCGATCGCCGTCAGCGCGTACTGGGAGCAGGTCGGGTTGAATCGGCAGGTGGGCGGAAACAGCGGCGACAGCAGCCGTCGATAACCGTGAATGAGGAGCAGTAGGACTTGCTTCATAGCTCCATTTTAGCGAGCTGGGGTGCAGGGTTTACGGTGCAGGGTATAAGGCAAAAGCAGGAACCCTGCACCAAAAACCTTGAACCTTACACCCTCTAATAATCCAACATCAGCGTGTTGTAGTCTTGCGGAGCCTGGCGGCTGTTGCGCTCGGGCAGATACACGTTGGCGCTGGGGGCAAAGTTCAAACCTTGCGGCTTGGGGATAGCGGCGGACCGGCTGGGCTGGCGCAGCGTGGCGGCTTTGGTGTCGAGCCCTGCGGTTGCTTGCTCAATTTCAGCAAGGCGATCGCATAGTTGCTGGCGGCGACCATCGATGTACTCTAGCTCCTGCTCAAGGCGTGTCTTCTCGACGGTGAGCTTGTACATATCGAGATACTGCGCGGCCTCAGTAGCCGGGCGTGGCATCGTGCTGATCTTAGGAAAACTTCGGCGGGGGGCGCGTTTGATGCTCATAAGCTATCCGAGGGCTGACCTAGAGTTCACAGCGTTAGCTTGCCCACCCAGCTCGCACAATTCCCAGCGGCGCACAATTTGTAGCAGTGATCAGGCCTCGGCTAGCACGCGGGCCAGGGCATAGGCCACAGCTAACCCCACATTGTCGCCCTCTCGATTAGTGGCGGCAGCGATGGTGGTAGGGCGACCCGCCAAGGCTGAGAAGTGAAAGGCCGCGATCGAATAGCCTGGTCCGCCACCGTTGTGCCCTGCGACTCGACCATAGGGCGATGCCGTATCCACAAACAGGCCCAGCCCGCAGCCTACGTTTTGCAGGGGTGGGTGTGGCCCCAGGCTATGAACCGGCTGAGCCATCTGCTCTACCAGTGTGAGGTCGAGGATATGGCCTCTGATTAGGGCGTGCATGATCGTGGCTAGCTCTGCCGCTGTAGACACCACCACCCCATGGGACACCCAGCCGGGATGGTAGCGCTGCGACATATCCTCAAGCTCATCGTTAAATGTTGACGTATAGCCCGGCATCAGGTCCGTGACGTCGTCTAATGAAGCGGCGACAAAGGTATGCTTCAAGCCCAGGGGCGTAAAAAATAACTCGTCTAAATAGTCCTGCATCGATTGCCCCGTAACCTTTTCCAGCAGCAGCTTGAGCGCTAGATAGCCGATGTTGGAGTACGACCAGCCTTGGCCAGGGTCAAACAACAATCCTCGTCTAGAAGCCCCCTCAAGAAAGGCCTCGGGCGACCAGGGCGAACCGGAGGTTGTTTTGACGGCCGCCTGGTAGGCCGACAGACCGCCGTAGTCGGGCAATCCACCGCTGTGGCTGAGAATCTGGCGCAGGGTAATGGGGGTCTGCACCGGAAAATTTGGCCAGTAGTTTTGAATAGGTGCATCCAGACTCAATCGTCCTGATTTAACCTGATTCATCACCGCCGCCGCAATCAGAGATTTAGTCACGCTATAGATATAGAAGCTGGCATCGATGGGGAGCGGTATCGTCTGGTGCAGGTCTTGATGCCCCACGCTCACAGCGAGCAAGGGCTGACCTTCTATACAAATGGCAATCGCCGCCCCTGGTATTCGCGCCTGGGCCAGCGTTCGGTCAACCGCTTCTTTAAGCGCCGCTTGCATGCCTTGATCCATATGATTAAAGGATTAAAGCTCGATATCTTGACAGACCGCTCGAATGATTTGCCGCAGCCAAAGATTGGCAGAGTTGCGATCGCTGAGTTTGCTCCAGGCCATCGAGATAACCCAGTGGGGCATCTCAAGGGGCAGTTTAAAGACCTGTAGGGGATAGTACTGGAGAAAGTGCTGTTCTAGACAAGAGGGAATGGCTGCAAGTAGATCAGAGGTAGCGATCGCCGTTGGCAATGCCAACCAGTAGGGCACCGTCAGCGCAACGCGTCGCTGTAGCCCTTGCTCGGCCAAAATTTGGTCAACAATGCCGACTGCATCCCGCCGCAGCGTAAAGAGCGCGTGGGGAAACGCAACAAATTGCTCTAGCTCAACTTTGCCATTCTCAAGGGCAGGATGATTTAATCGACAGACTCCCAAGAACCGCTCTGCCAGCAGGTTTTCTTCAAGAATATGGCTGGGCAAATTTGCAAACGTTCCCAGTGCCAAATCGACAATCTCCCCTTCAATCAACTCTACAAATGACTCTTTTTCGATGGTAATTAAGCGCAGATCGATGTGTGGTGCTTGTTGCTTAAAAGCGACCAGCATTTTCGGCAAAATCAAGCTGGCAAAATAGTCAGATGTGGCTAGGGTAAACACCCGTTGCGAACTGATCGGGATGAATGATTGCGGTTCTGCCAGAGTTGCTCGAATGGTATCTAGTGCAGCAGTGATCTGGGGAGCGATCGCTTTAGCTTTTGCTGTAGGCCGCATCTCTCGCCCTACTCGCACAAACAAGTCGTCATCAAAAAGCGATCGCAGTCTGCCCAGGGCTGCACTCATAGCGGGCTGACCCACATGAAGGCGTTGAGCCGCCGCCGTTACGCTTTGCTCGGCATACAGCGCCTCAAAGGCGACCAGCAGGTTGAGGTCAATGGCGCTTAGATCTATCATCCACAGTAATAGTTTATATGCTTACTATCAATTTGATTTATCTTAACGCTGCCGTTATTGTAAGGCTTAAGTAAGTTAGAGAACGCAAATCATGACTGATATAGAAACCCAAAATTTAGCGGTCGCCCGTCGATACGTCGAGCAATTTTTAGGCAAAGGCGATATGAGCTTAGCCACAGAACTGCTGGCCGACAACGTGCAAATCATCACTGGCCTCAAACCCACTAGCCCAATTGATGGTATTGAGGAATACAAACAGATTTTTTCTGGTTTCTACGATGCCTTCCCCGATGTAAAACCCTTGACGATTGAGGATAGTTTTGCGACAGGCGATCGCGTTGTGGTGCGCTTTAAGTCATTTCAGCAGCATGTGAAAGACTATTTTGGCATTCCTAAAAGCGATCGCGTTATTACCTTTCACGAAACCCACGTTATGCGCATTATCAACGGCAAGATTGTGGAAAATATTGTCAGCGCTACAAATTTAGAATTTGAAATGCTGTTGGCTCCAGTGTTAGCGCCTTTGATTCTGACCTAACTATTTAAGGAATTCCAAACATTTTCCACAAAGACAGCGATCGCCTAAATCAAGAACTGCTCGGTTTTGTCGGGTAGGATACATGACTATTTGTTGATTGTGCGCCAACATCAACTCAGCGATATGTGAGACGCCCAAACTGTGTTCTATTCTGCGCTGTAGCTATGACCCTTCCAGATCTCTATGCCGATACACCCGTTGAGCTAGTGTCAGCTCAATCTTTAGCGACCTTTCCTATCAATACATTTTTAGAAAATCTCGCGATCTCCCCCAATGGCGACATCTTTGTCACCAGCCACGAAGCCGGCGAAATCTTTAAGCTCGACACCAATCACAACCTCACTCAATATGCCAAGTTGGACGGCAAAGTCACGGGCATTGTCATTATTGGGGTAGACAGCCTTTTGGTCAACGGATGGAATGCGGAGGGCGTACCGTTTATTGCAACGCTAACGCAGGGAACAGTGCAGTCGTTGCAAACTGTTCCAGAGGGTGCTTTTCTCAATGGCATTACAGCAATTGCACCCGACTTATACCTTATGGCCGACTCCTACCGAGGCGCGATCTGGAGCTTTGAACTGGCAACCAAGGCCGTTAAAATTTGGCTAGAGCACCCTTTGCTGGCCCGCAGCGACAACAATGATCCCTTCCCAGCCGCCAACGGGCTAAAGCGATTTGGGAACGTTCTATACGTGTCAAATACTCAGCAACAGCTTTTGCTGCGCATTCCCCTAGACCACAACTTGGCACCCCAAGCGCCCGAGATATTTGTGTCGGGCACTAACATTGATGATTTTGCCTTTGATGCCCACGGCAACCTCTACGGGGCAACCCATGTTTACAACAGCGTGCTGCGCATCGAGTCCGATGGCAGCACGACGATTATTGCCCAGTCTGAGCAAGGGGTCACTGGCTGCACTGCTGTAGCGTTTTATGGCACAGACTTGTACGTCGTCAACAATGGAGGCATGTTTTTGCCGTCGCCAGGGGGCATTGAGCCGGCCCACATCGTGCGGCTCGAGGTGGGTGTTACCGGTGCACCCCCATCGGAAGTTACACCATGATTAGTGACCCTCCCGTGACGGTGGATGTGGTGCAGAGCGTCAGACCCGGCAAAGACCGCGAGTTTGAGGCTTTGCTGGAGAAAATCATTGGCACCGCCAGCCCTTTTGAAGGCTATTTAGGCTCCTCGGTCTTTCGACCTAATGAACAAAACCCGTCAGAATATCGCATTATCTTCAAGTTCGACCACCTAGAAAATCTGAAGCGCTGGGAAAACTCTTCCGCTCGCCAAAGGTTTTTGAGCGAAGCCAAAGAAATCACCACCAATGATGGAACTTTCTCAATTATTACTGGGCTAGAAACCTGGTTTACGCTACCTGCAAAACCGGGCATAAAGCCTCCAGCTCGTTACAAGATGGTCGTGGTTTCTGGAGTGGCCATTTTTGCCATCAACCGAGGGCTGGCGTTGCTGCCCACATCCTGGTTAGCACCGTTTCCACCACTGGTGCAGCTGCTAATTTTAGTGTTCATCACAACGGCTCTAATGACCTACGTGGTCATGCCCAGATTGACCAAGCTACTGGCTAGTTGGCTCTATCCCCAGCTTTAGTTACTTACCCAAACTAGGAGAAAAGTTATGCCAAAGTTATGCGTCATTGTTGGTATGGGTGAAGGCAACGGCATGGCGATCGCCCGCAAATTTGCCAGTGAAGGCTTTGCGATCGCCATGATTGCCCGCAATGAAAACAAGCTGAAAGGTTATCAAACTACCCTACAAACCGAGGGCATTACTTCCCACTACTTCCTAGCCGATGCAGGGGATGAGGCCGCGCTGACAGCCGCGTTTGCAGCTATCCAAGCGCAGTTAGGTACGCCAGAGGTGCTAATTTACAATGCCGCCGTACCCCGCATGGAAAGCGTCTTGCAGACCAGCTACGACACCTTGGTCAACGACTTCAAGGCCAATGTAGCAGGGGCGATCGCCTGCGTTCAGGCCATTCTTCCCGCCATGCAGACTGAGCAGAAAGGCACGCTACTATTCACTGGCGGTGGGTTCGCCCTCTACCCCGACCCCAACTTTGTCTCTCTCTCCCTAGGCAAAGCAGGCATTCGCGTGCTGGCCAGTACGCTCCACGCTGCCCTAAAGGATTCGCCGATTAAAGTCGGTACTGTCACCATCTGCGGCACAGTCAACGGCGATGACCCCAAGTACAGCAGCGATCGCATCGCTGAAGAATACTGGAAGCTCCACATTGCCGAAAATGGGGATTACGAAACGATCTACTGAGCTGCCGTTGATATGGGCTAAGCCCCCCAACTGGGGTGATATAGGCCGGATTTGAATCGTGGCAGCGAGCGGAATCGTCCTAAACCAGCCTAAAGCTGGCCAAAGCCCTTCTTTTTCTTCTGGCTTTTCTGTTTCTTGTTGCTAGGGGGGCGAAAACCGGGCTGAGGCCCGCCGCCCATGCCCGGTAGCCCTGGCATACCGCCGCCCATACCGGGCATGCCACCACCCATGCCGGGCATACCACCCATACCAGGGAATCCGCCGCCCCGACCCATCTGCTGCATCATAGTGCGCATTTTGGTGAAGTCGCTGACCAGCTTGCCCACGTCTTTTTCTTGATGGCCTGAGCCTTTGGCGATGCGACGGCGGCGGCTGGGGGAGCTGGAGAGCAGGTTGGGCTGCTTGCGCTCCTGGGTAGTCATGGAGTTGATCATGGCTTCACAGCGCTTGAGCTGGGCCTCGCCCTGTTCCAGCATGTCGCCCGTGATCTGCTTACCCATGCCGGGAATTAGCTTCATGATGCCGCCCAGCGAGCCCATGCTCTTCATAAAGCGCATCTGCTTGAGAAAGTCGTCGAAGTCAAATTCGGCTTCGAGAATTTTCTGCGTCAGCTTTTCGGCGTCGGCAATATCGACCGATTCCTGGGCTCTTTCAACCAGGGTGAGCACATCGCCCATGCCCAAAATGCGAGAGGCCATGCGATCGGGGTAGAAAGGTTGCAGCGCCTCTACCTTTTCGCCCACACCGATGAACTTGATGGGCTGGCCCGAAATTTGCCGCACCGATAGGGCCGCCCCACCGCGAGCATCACCGTCCATTTTGGTGAGAATAGCCCCGGTAATGCCGATCTGATCGTGGAAGGTGCGGGTGAGGTTGGCGGCTTCCTGGCCGGTCATGGCATCGACCACCAGCAGCACTTCGTCGGGGTCGATGGCCGTTTTGATGTCGGCCAGTTCGGCCATCATTTTGGGGTCGATCTGCAAACGGCCTGCCGTGTCGACAATGACGGTGTCAATTCCATCGGCCTTGGCTTTCTCAATGCCCTGGCGAGCGATCTCCACCGGGTTGGCGTCGGTGCCTAGCTCAAACACGGGCACGTCGATCTGCTTACCCAGGGTGACCAGCTGATCGATTGCTGCGGGGCGGTAAACGTCAGTGGCTACCAGCAGGGTGCTGCGGTTTTCTTTGCGCAGGTGCAGGGCTAGCTTGGCGGTGGCAGTGGTTTTACCCGTACCCTGAAGGCCTGCCATCAGCACTACGGTGGGCTTGGTCGACACATCGGCCAGAGGGGCGTTGGTGTCGCCCATGAGCCGAATGAGCTCGTCGTTCACCACTTTGATGAACTGCTGGTCGGGGCTCACCCCTTTGACCACCTCAATGCCCAAGGCGTTTTCTTTGACCTGGGCAATAAAATCTTTGATCACCTGAAGGTTGACATCGGCCTCTAGCAGGGCGCGGCGCACCTCGCGCAGGGCGCTGTCGATGTTAGACTCGCTGATTTTGTCCTGACCACGCAGGCTTTTCCAGGCAGACTCAAGGCGATCAGAGAGGGCTTCAAACATGGTTTAACGAAGAGAATAATCCTGGGGCGGAAATTCTATTCTAAGGGGTGAAGGTCCTAACGAGGAGCGCAGCTAGCCCAGCTGGGGACGACGCGCCGCGATTGGGTACCATAGATATAAACGACAAACTCATCCAACAAGTGAGCTGACACAAATACCAAGTTGATGTCGCGATGCAGGGGTAGGGTTTATCCCATCTCTAGAAACTCCTAGGGTTCCGCAAAGATTTGAGTGCTGCTACGGAATTCCCCTGAGTTGCTTTGTAAGACTTTTGAAGGGTACGTCAAGAGCAACTATGGCAAACGAATCGTCTCGCTGCATCGATACTGATCGAATAGCTACCCCTGAGGGGGGACTACTGACAGATATTTCCTATAGTCTGGGCGATCGCGATGAATGTGCCCAGGAGGGTAAGACCCCTGATCAATCGATCGCTCGACCGACCTTGCCCTGGCTAGAGCTAATTCAGAACTACAGCCATTTGGTGATGGCGGTGGTGGATGTGGCCACGGCGATCAGCAGCCCCACCCAGGGCCATTCGGTGCTGTTTGCCAACCGATATTTTTGTCGACTGACGGGCATTCGTCCTGAGGGAGGGCACCTCGACCTAAGCTTTTTTGACCAACTCTCAGCGGCCGATCAAACGGGGCTGCGGGAGCGGTTCCGACGGCATTTCTTAAATGCGGTGCTTCGCTATGCCTACGGGGCAGACGACTTGGTCTCGCAGCGGCTGCTCCATGAGCCGCTGGTGGTGTCGCTAACCGATTCTGAAACCGGCGAGATTCGCCAGGTTGAGCTCCGACTGCGCACGGCGACAGGGGGCTTGCAGATAACGGCGATCGCGCCCGAGCTCCAGGCTAGCCTGGCAGACTGCTGGTCCGTGGCCCCCAGCCGCGAGCAGGTGACCACCCAGGTGCTTAGCCAAGAACCCGCCTTTAGACAGCTGATTGCAGCCCTCAAGCCTGACCAATACAGCGCTAGTGGCCAAATTTTAATTGAGGGCATCGACGTCACCGAGCGAGAGACCTCTAAGGCGCTGATTGAGCTTCTGGTGGGTCACGAGTCAGTGCTGGGCACCCGCCGCTTTGAGCAGGCGAACGAGCTGATGAAGCAGCTGTTTAGCGCTACAGACAGCTTTTTGCTGAGCGCCGAAAATAGCCAGGCCCAGCTCTTTATCCAGCTCAACCAGCCCGAGTGGCAAACTGCCAACTACGCGATCGCAGACTTGCAGGGATCGGTCTTTTTGCGGGCTACCGATCGCCGTGAGGTGGTCAATGTGCCCGACCTTAGCCTCGACTGCACTACTGCCTGCGAGGCAGCAATGCTGAATCAGGGGGTGCGATCGCTGCTGCTGATTCCCCTGGTGATGCGCACCGCTCGTCTGGGCGACAGCACGGCTCAGATGGTGGGCCTTATAGGCCTCACCAGCCCTAGGCCCTACGCCTTTGATCAGGACGATTGCAGCCGCGCCACGACGCTAATTCCAGCGCTGACAGCGGCTATGCGCCACAGTGTGCAAGATCGCTTCACCAACATTCACCCCTCGGTGCGGTGGCGGTTTGAGCAAGAGGCCGAGCGCCTCAGCCTGGGGCTGCCCCCCGCCCAGATTGTCTTTGAGAACGTCTACCCGCTCTATGGCATCTCTGACATTCGCGGCTCGTCAGACGAGCGCAACCGGACGATCCAAAAGGATCTGCTGACCCAGTTTCGCCTCGCCCTAGCCGTGGTGGAAGCGGCTGGCCGGGCCGTGAACAATGCCCTGGTGGGGCAGCTGGCCCTCGATCTGGCCGACCACATTGCCATACTGGAGCGAGGGGTGACGGTTGATTCTGAGGTGACGCTGCTGCGCTATCTGCAAGCGGAAGTGGAGGTACATTTCACCTACTTTGCCCAACACAGCCCTGAGGCCGCAGCTGCGATCGCCCAGTACAGAGCTGCCATCGATGCTAACCATGGCTGCGTCTATGCCGCCCGAGCCCTGTATGACGACACCATTGGCCACATCAACGGGCTGCTCCGCGACACCTGGACCCAGTGGCAGCAGTCGATGCAGGCGATCACCCCCCACTACTGCGATCTCGAGGCCACCGACGGCATTGACCACATGATCTACGCCGGTCAGGCCATTGACCCCAACTTCACCGAGTTTCAGCTGAAGTCGCTGCGCTACGAGCAGCTGCGGGCGGTGTGCGACTGCGCTCGCAAAGGGTTTTCTCTCAAGGCCGCCTACGACACCGACATGACCATTACCCACCTGGTGCTGGTGCAGGGCTACACGGTGGATATCGTCCACGACGAATCTACCGAGCGCTTGTTTGACGTACGGGGCACCCGCGACACCCGCTACGAAATCGTCAAAAAGCGCATTGACAAAGCCCGCGATGCGGAAAAGGGCGATCGCATTACCCAGCCCGGCATGCTGACGGTGGTCTATTCGACCAGCGAAGAGTGGCAGGAGTATGGGCGCTACCTACGCTACCTGCACCGCGAGGGCGTTGTGTCGGGCGACGTCGAGCAGGGCACGGTAGAACCTCTCCAGGGAGTCAGCGGCCTCAAGTTTGCTCGGGTACGGGTGAACCCGGAGTAGGGGCAATTGCCGCAGATAGGCTCTAAAAAGGACCGGTTGCCTTGGGGTCGTCCATTCACGCGTTGGACAACTCAACAGGCACCCGGTCCTTAAAAGCCAACTTGTTTATCGGCTGCGTTGCAGACCGGGAGGTAGACCACGATCGCTGTCGGCCTGCCGCTGAAGGCCGGGGGGAAGGCCGCGATCGCTATCGACCCGGCGCTGAAGACCGGGGGGCAGGTTCTCATCCTCTGCCGTGGATTCGCTGACCACAGAAGTCCCCGTTTCAGGGATTTCGACGACAACAGAGTCAGTGGTTTCAAGCGTGACCTCAGGAGTTTCCAGCGTAGCGGCAGGGGATGCGACCTGGGGCGCTGGTTCTTGCGCCACGGGTGCGCTGGGCTGAGGACGCTGCCCTCGGCCTTGGTCGGGGCGGGCATCTGCGGCGGTGGCGACTAGGGCGGCGGTGGCCAAAATGCTGAGGCTGGCTAGGGCAAGTTGCGATCGCAGGCTCATAACGGTCATCCTTGGGTCAACAACGAGGGAGCAGCACGCCCAATCCCGTGTGAGCCGCTGCCTTGATGTATCCAAGGTAACCATAGGGGGCCGAACCCCTCATCTGTGGATACACCCATCTCCGTCGCAGAGGGGGTAAGCCGAGTCGTAGCGCGCCTGGCGCTTACCAAATAGCTCGTAGCGGCGATCGCGCACCAAGGCATAGATTGAGTCGCCCACTGCCTTGGCTCCAGGCAGCGCTCGATAGGCCTGGACAAAGGGGTTACCCAGGGGCAGCAAACGGCCGATTTCTTCAGCGGCATCACTGCCCTGCCAGCGGCGTTCAGGAGCTTGCTTATCAATTACGATCATGCCGGCTTCGCAGTCTTGGGAACTGATGCCGTAGCGAACCAGAGTGGCCTCGTCTTGCATGGGCACGTACTGAAACTGGGTGCCGCGATCAAGCGACTCCAAGAGCTGCACTAGACTGACGCAGAGGTTACAGTTACCGTCATAAATCACACAGTACATAGTAGTATTGCTGCTGATGGGTCGCCTTAATTATCTTAGCCATCCGCTGATTGAGTTTCAGCCGTGGGGTAGATTAGCCCGCATTGCTTTCTTCCTGAAATCGACGCTACATCTGCCTTATCTTTTTGGGATAGCCGCTGGCCCTAAGTAGGGGTTTAAGCTCTCTGAGGTATCCACTTCAGAGCACCGATGAGATCGGGCAGCACGCTAACGCATGACCCACGGCCTAGGGTTGCGGGCAACGCCCTAGCCGGTGCATTTACCTCAGCAAAAACTAATGGTTGTGAAAAGACTGATCGATGGACGGTTTCAGTTCATTCGAGTTGTCAGCACTAAGGCCTACACCAAGACCTATCTGATGACCGATCATAGCGATCCGGCAAAGGCAAAATGCATTGTTAAGCATTTGCAGCTACCCTCCCACAACACCATTACCCTAAAATTTCTCAACGATTTGCTAGCCAAGCGGGTCAACCTACTCAAGCGCATGGGCGACCAAGAAGCGATCGCCAAAAACCTCTCTACAGTGCAGGAAGGGCAGGACTTTTACTGGGTGCGCGACTATGTTGCCGGCCATTCCCTCATGGCTGAACTAGCTGAAGGCAAACCCAGACTCGAGGCTGAGGTACTGCGCTTTTTAGTCGAGAGCTTAGGCATTTTAGACCTAATTCAGCGCCACGGCATTGCCCACCAAAACCTGCACCCCAACAACCTAATTCGGCATCGCGATCGCGGTCACCTGGTACTAGTAGATTTCGGCCTGATTCAGGATGCGGGCACCCCCGAGCCGAGCTCAGACAACGGCAACTCCGCAACTCTCACAGCCGAGTCGGCCTACTTGCCCCAGGTCAAGCACCGCCAATACACTCGCTTTGCCGCCGACCACTTTGCCCTGGGCATGATTGCCATGCAGATGGCCACGGGCCTGTCTAACGAGGCGATTCCCCGCCTAAACCAGGAGGATTTTTTAGCCCAAATCAAGCTCCAACTCGACGAGTGCTCAACTCTAGGCAACCCCCTTAAAGACATTCTGATCAAAATGGTGTCGCCCCAGCCTGAGGCGCAGTATCACCAGGCCAAAGACATTTTGCTGGCCCTGGCTGAGCGGGTTGGCTCCGCTGACCCGGTGGCTCTGGCCAAGCCTGTCAGTCCCCCGCCCCCGGAGAACGGTGCCATGGATTCAGAACGGTTAGCGTCCATGCCGCCCGCGGCCCCTCGTGCCGCTCGTCTCGGCCGTCGCTCTAAAGTTTGGTTGGGCGCCGGGGTCGCGATCGCCCTGCTGACGGTGGCGGGAGTGTTTTTGCTGCGCATTCCCCAACGCATGACGGTCAATAGCCTACTCCAGCAGGCCGAAGCCGCTAAGCAGGTGGGGCAAAAGAATGACTCGCTCAACTACCTCAACCAGGCGATCGAGCTAAAACCTGACCATGGGAAGGCCCTGGCCCAGCGCTCTACTCTGCTGTGGGAAAACGGGCAATCGGAGGAGGCCCTGCAAGACCTGACCAACGCTATTCAGAACGATCCCGACACGGCCACTTGGTACTTTCAGCGGGGCAACTTGCGCTTTCGCCTGGGCGATTTGCAGGGGGCGATCGCCGACTACGGCGATGCCCTAGAGCGCGAAGCCACCTACGTTGATGCCCACATCAACCGGGGCAACGCCCGGGCCGAGCTAGGGGACGAGGAGGGAGCCCTGCAAGACTATACTGCCGCCATCAACTTGGCCAAGGACCCGGAAAGCAAGGCCGATGCTTACCTAAATCGGTGCCTATCCCTCTCGAACCTGGCAGACCACGCTGCCGCCCTCAACGACTGCACCGAGGCCGTCAACCTGCGCCCCAACAACAGTCTGGCCTACGAAAACCGGGGGCTAGTCAAGCGGCGACTCAACGATTTTCAGGGGGCGATTCAAGACTTTACGATCGCAATTCAAATCAATGCGGGCAGCCCGGAGCCCTACTACAATCGCGGTTTGACGCGCCAAGATCTAGGCGACTACGCCGGGGCCATGGCCGACTTTAATCAAACGATTCAGCTCAATCCCAATCATCCCTTTGCCCATTATGACCGGGGGTTGCTCCATGCAGAGCTGGGGGATATTGAGAGCGCGATCGCCGATTTAGAAACCGTGGCTAGCGCCTGTCTCGACGTCAGCCGCCTGGGCTGCTTTGACGACGCCAAATATCAGCTAGAAAAGCTCCGAGCTATTCAGGGAGAAGAACCCTAGCTGCCGCGCATCTGTCGCCGCCCGCTGCCCGACCGTTTTTTACCCTGAACATAGCTGCTAGCAACCGTATCCGCGTCAACCTCAACACCCTCAACGCCAAGAGATAATGGGGCAGCAGCCGTCTGCGGAGACAGCGCCACATAGCTCAGACCACCCACGCTACCGACTAAAACAGCAGCCAACACTACAGAGAAACGATGCCACATGATGGTATTCCAAATCTGGACAGTTACCTCTTCCCTGTGGCCGAAAAAAATCCAGCGATTTCTGATGTAGCAGCCGTAACAAATTGGTGAACAATTTGGCAGGTTCTTAAAGATTGAGTAGAACTACTTCCTAGCCGATTTTTACGGTTGACGGCCCTGGGCGCCGCTGCTAACCTAGCCACCCGCAACTGTGCACTGTATACAGATTGTTCTTTACAGTGAGACTATTGACGATGAAATCCTAGACTCTAGGCAAGCGTGCAATAGCTTCGGCAACACGCCCCCGTCACAAACATGCCCTACCCATCACAGCAGTTAGGAGCGCCCCATGTACAACCTGAAGGTGGTGATTATCGGAGCCGGAATCGGCGGATTAACCACGGGCATTGCCATGCGCCAGGCAGGGTACCAGGTCGAAATTTACGATCGCGCCCAAGAGCTGCGGCCCGCTGGCGCCGGTATTTCGCTCTGGTCTAACGGGGTCAAGGTGCTCAACCATCTGGGTCTGGGGGAAAAGCTGGCCGCCATTGGCGGTGAGATGAATGCCATGGAGTATCGCAGCCACACCGATGAATCCCTCAGCTACGTCGATCTGCGCCCTCTGTTTGAGCAGGTGGGCCAGCGCCCCTACCCCGTAGCCCGCACTGACCTGCAAACCATGCTGTTCGAAGCCTTTGGCCCCGAGGATGTGCACCTGGGCATGAACTGCATCGGCGTGGAGCAAGACGAGCACAGCGCCACTGCTATCTTTGAAAACGGCGATCGCGTCAGCGGCGACCTAGTGGTGGGGGCCGACGGCATTCATTCAGCAGTGCGAGCCCATGTGGTGGGGCATGTCGCTCGCCGCTACGCCCGCTACGTCAACTGGAATGGCTTGGTCAAAGCTGACCCTGAACTGTGCGACCCAAATCTGTGGGTGCTCTACGTGGGCGATAGCAAGCGCGCCTCGATGATGCCCGTTGGGGGCGATCGCTTTTACTTTTTCTTTGGGGCACCGATGGCTGAGGGCACCCAGGTTGAGCCCACCTACCGCCAGGATGAATTGGCCAAAATCTTTCAGGGCTGGCCCGAGCCGGTGCAAAAGCTCATTCAAGCCCTTGACCCAGAGCAGACCAATCGCCTAGAAATTGGCGACATCGACCCTCTGGAGCACCTCGTGAAAGGTCGTATTGCCTTACTGGGCGACTCGGCCCATGCCACCACCCCCACACTAGGCCAAGGGGGCTGTCAGGCCATGGAAGATGCCGAAGTGCTGACCCGCTACCTGCACACCACCAATATTGGCGTGGCCGATGCCCTCAAGCGCTATGAGTCGGCCCGCAAAGACCGCACCGCCGAGCTAGTGCTCAAGGCCCGCAAGCGCACCAGCCTCATCTACGGCTACGTGCCCGAGGCCACTGAGCAGTGGTACAGCGACCTAAAGCAAGAACCGCCCGAGACCGTCATTGACGCCCTAGCCAAGGTGATTTTAGCTGGCCCTATGGGTTAGCACGAGCGATTCTGAGAGCGGCTTGAAGAAGCCTAGATGGCTAGCTGAGATTATAGAATTGAGCTACACCAAATTTAGATTGGGTACTAAAGCTTTTCTGTAGGCAGCACTCCACGGTCTGGACTTGAATTAGGTTTAACGCTTTGGCTAGGGTTTTATGACAACGACGCTGCTGACACCTCCTAACGAAATTATCCATTTGACGGGTATTAGCTGGCAGACCTACGAGCGTCTGCTGGATGAACTGCGCGATCGCCGCCTACGCCTCACCTACAACCGAGGGAATCTGGAGATCATGGCCCCATCCCCAGAACATGAGCGCTACAAAAAGCTGGTGGGTCGATTTGTCGAAACCCTGGCCGAGGAGCTAGATATTCGCATTGAGCCGCTGGGTTCTACCACGTTCAAGCATCCTGAACTCAGTGGAGCCGAACCAGATGAGTGCTTTTATATCTACAACATTGACGCCGTACGCGGTAAAAAGCACCTGTCGCCAGTGACTGACCCACCGCCTGACCTAGTGGTTGAAATTGATGTCACCAGTGCGTCTCGCGGTCGGTTAGCAACCTATGCTGACTTGGGGGTTTTAGAAGTGTGGGTATACAACGGCACTACCCTATCTATTCACCAGCCTCAAAACCGAGATTATGTAACGGCTCCCTCTAGCCAGTTTTTCCCCAACTTACCCATTACTGAGATTTCTAGCTTTCTACAACAGGCTGAAACGGTGGATTATTTAGAACTCGTAAAAGCTTTTCATGGCTGGGTAAAAGTTCAACTTTCACCTCGCTAACAACTTGGAAATTCACATCAAATGATAGAATTCATGCTTTGAAATTACTCGCTGGACAGCCAGAAACGATAGGCCAGGAGCTTTTGAAAGGAGTTGAATGAGTGCTAATGATGACTGGAATTTCAAATGAGTGTGAGAAGCTAATCAAAGATAATAATATTTGATATTATCTTTGTTCGAAGCAAGCCCTCTAGCTCTAGAAAGTGAAATCCTTATTTCCTCAAGGCATAGAATTGCTTGATTACGTTTTCCAGAGAATAAAGATGGGTTCATGTAGAATCTAGAAAACACCTACTTCAAAGAAGTACTCCGTGCATCTTTCTTCGGTGAATATTTAGTTGGCGGCGATTCAGGAAGGTTCTGCCGCATTTTCCACACTTTAGTCTTTCTATTGTTGAAAAATCTACTGACTCCGAGATTAAATATTTAACGAAGGCAGTTACACATATTGAGTTTGCTCCAAAGATCATGTGATTTTCTATATTGACAGGAAACAAGTCATATTCATGGCCGTCAAAGTTTGCAACCGACTGTCGAACTTTGATGTGAAGGTTTTCCTCTAAAGCTGCCCATTCTTTTGTTTGATCAATTTCGATTGTATCTAAAATTTGTTTTTGGCATCGATCAACAGCCCTATTTATCTCAAAAACGTTGGCTCCGAAATCAATTCTCCAGCTTTGCCACTTGCTTTGAGATTCACCTAAGATTTCAGACCAGCAAGCCTCGGGGCTACGGATGTGTTTAGCGTGCCCTGGTGCATTAACAGGGTATCCTGCAGGATGGTCATACCAATACGCTGATTTCTTTATCAATTCTTCTGCCAAAGTTTTAGTGATTTTGCCATCGCTGGCAAGACTCCTCACTTTTTCAACACTAAGCCCTGAAAAAAGCATGTGGTTTTTATGTTAGTGAATAATGCTAGTTTCTTCAAAATATCCCAAGTCTCAAGGTATCCTGCTTCTCTATTCAAAATAATTTATGGTGAATATTAGAGGATGTTTGAAAAGTCCTATTTCTTGTAGCAAAAGTGGAGATCCCCCTAAGCCCCCCTTTTGAAGGGGGCAGGGGGGGATCAGCCAGTGACTAAAGCTACAGCGACTCACTTTTCAAACGCCCTCTTAGAGATTTCCTTCAAGGTTTTGTGCGGAACTCTGGCTTGACTTCCTGAAGCAAGGCTTCCCATCTAAATGCGACAGACATCTACATTAGATGCTGCTATGATAATTTCCAAGAAATTCTAGATCTACGCTCATTAGTCTGCCCATACGAGACTAAGACTAATCAAGATCTTTCGAACAGATCTAGTTGTTTTGAGGGGTCATAGCTACTTTCCATGTCCTTCACGCGGCGGCGAGGGGTTGAGGCTCTTGGAACCTCTCCCCGCAGGCCCACGGCGATCGTGCTGTTGCGCTCGATCTCCCGCATCACATCCCTAGCGCGTTGAATGACAGAGGTAGGTAGCCCCGCCAGTCGCCCTGCCTCAATGCCGTAGGATTTATCGGCTCCGCCGGGCTGCACCTGGTGCAAAAAGATAATCTGGTCGGGCATTTCTTTGACCGTGACCTGGTAGTTGGCCACATTGGGAATCAGCGCCGCCAGCTCGTTCAGCTCGTGGTAGTGGGTGGCAAAAATGGTGCGAGACTGGATCTCAACTGCTAGGTGCTCGGCCACCGCCCAGGCAATGGAGAGGCCATCGAAGGTGGCGGTGCCCCGGCCAATTTCATCCAGCAGCACCAGAGACCTGGGCGTGGCGTGGTTCAAAATATTCGCCGTCTCGTTCATCTCCACCATAAAGGTCGATTGGCCGCTAGCGAGGTCGTCAACGGCACCGACACGGGTGAAGATGCGATCGCACACCCCCAGCCGCGCCGCCTTGGCGGGCACAAAGCTACCCGTCTGCGCCATCAGCTGAATCAGCCCCACCTGGCGTAGGTAGCAGCTCTTGCCGCTGGCGTTGGGGCCGGTGAGAATAATCAGGTCTTGGGGGTGAGTGGCGTCGCGATCGGTCGAGAGCGTCCCCATGTAGTTAGAGTTGGGCACAAAGAACCCAGCCGGGAGCAGTTGCTCGACGACCGGGTGGCGGCCTTCGGTGACGGCGATCGCCCTTGACTCATCCATCTCGGGGCAGCAGTAGCCCTGAAAAATAGCGACCGCCGCCAGGCCACACAGCACATCTGCCGCCGCTACCGCTGAGGCTACTTTGCGAATCAGTTCGACCTGCTCGCCCACCTGCTCGCGCAGCCGGTTGAAGATCTCGTACTCCAGAGCATTGATCTCGGACTCGACATTAAACACCCGCGTTTCCCGCTCCTTGAGTTCGGGGGTGATATAGCGCTCTTCGTTGGTGAGGGTTTGCTTGCGGATGTAGTCGTCGGGAGCCTGGTCGGCGCGAGCGCGGGAAACGCTGATGTAGTAGCCAAAGGCTTTGTTAAAGCCAACTTTGAGGGTAGAGATGCCGGTGCGCTGGCGTTCGGCGGGCTCCAGCTCCGCGATCCATTTTTGGTCATCCACCGCCTGCTGGCGCAGGTCGTCGAGCTGGGCGTTGATGCCATCGCGAATCAGGTGGCCCTCGGTGAGGTAGAGGGGCGGGGTTTCGACCAGGTGCGATCGCAGCGTCTGCCCCAGCTGCTCCAGTTCCGGCGGCACATACTGTAGCGCTTGCAGATAGGGCGACTGGGCCTGTTCTGCCAAAGCGGCCAAATCCGGCAGGCGCAAAAACGAATCCGCTAGGGCAACGAGATCCCTAGCATTGGCAGTGCCAGATCCGGCTCGACCCGCCAGCCGCTCTAGGTCATAGATCTGCTTCAGCTTGTGCTGGAGCATCTGGCGCAGGTTGCCGTCCTGCAACAGTTCCATAATGGTGGACTGCCGCTGTTGAATGCCCTTGACATCCAACAGCGGTTGCAATAGCCAACGGCGCAGAGTGCGCCCGCCCATAGCTGTGACGGTGCGATCGAGCGCCCACAGGAGAGAACCGTTGTAGGTGCCGTCGCGCGCCGTCTGGGTGATTTCTAAATTGCGGCGGGTCTGGTGATCAATCACCAGGTAGGCGGACAGGGTATAGGTGCAGAGGGGCTGGAGCGGAGCCTGCACGGTCTTCTGGGTCTCTTCGACATAGTGCAACAGGCCGCCTGCTGCCCGCACCGCCAGGGGCAGATGGTCGCAGCCCAGCCCTTCCAGCGACCTGAGCCGAAACCGCTGGAGCAATCGCTGCCGCGCCTCGCTCTGGCTGTAGGGGCCTTGGGGCCGCAGGGTGTAACAAAACTGACGCGGCAGGCAATCCGGCAGTTGGTCGGACTGATCCCCCGGCCTGAGCATCGCTCCCAGGTTAGGCGCATCCACTGGAAACAGCACCTCAGCGGGCTGGAGCCTAAGCAGCTCCTGACAGAGCTGGTCGAGGTCTTCCCCCTGGGTCGTCAAGAATTCTCCGGTGGAGACATCGGCGTGGGCCATCCCCCAGTGGTGGCCGGCCACTACCACCGAGGCCAAAAAGTTGTTTTGGCTGGCACTCAGCATGCCCTCTTCGATCACCGTGCCGGGGGTGATGACGCGAGTGACTTCGCGCTTGACCAGGCCCTGAGCCACGGCGGGGTCTTCTACCTGGTCGCAGATGGCGATCGCATAGCCCCGCTCCACTAGCAGCGTGCAGTAGCGATCGAGGGCGTGGTGGGGAATGCCGGCCAGCGGCACCCGGCCAATCTGCTTGCCCGCCTCTTTGCTGGTGAGCACCAGCTCTAGCTCGCGGGCGATCGCGATCGCATCTTGAAAGAACGTTTCAAAGAAGTCGCCCACCCGATAGAGCACCAGAGCGTGAGGATACTGCTCCTTCATCTCCACGTAATGGCGCATCATCGGCGTCAGGTCATCCCAATTTACCGAGTGGTGGTCGGCATAGCGCACCGTGTGCTTGGCCAACCGCTCGGGAATGGGCGGTTGACTATCGGCGGAGGGGGATGAACCGGGCATGGATTGTGTCAGATGTTACGCACCGTTAAGCTTCGTTGCACGGCCTGTGAGGGGCATAGAGCCTATGTTAGTTTCGATATCGTTGCATATTTCATCAATGTTTAATAGAAGAGAGGTTGTTCCCGTGGCCCTGTCAGAAAACGTTGCTCCAGCCCTGACCGAAACCCGCGAAGACTTTTCCGAATACGTCGCCCATCTCCAGCTTCACATGACGCTCCAGGCCCGCAACCTGGTGCCCTCCCTCAGCAATACTGGCGATAGCCGCCACCACCTGCTGCACCAAACCCAGGCCGATATCGAGAAATTTGTCTCTCGCCAGGGCTTCTAGAGAACTCTTCTAGAGCAATCGTCAAACCGGAATTCTGGGCCGTAGCCGTGTATCTAGGCTAGCTCAGGGTTCCGGTTTTTTTGTAGGCCGCATTGCTCAATTCAACCGCCTACCAACCTTCAGCCATGACCTATCATCTCGCCCGCATCGATTGTTTTCCAGTCAAATCGTTAGATGGCGTCTCGGTGTCTCAGGCTACGGTGTTGGCTAGTGGGGCACTGGATGGCGATCGCACCTACGCCCTCTTCGATGCCCAAAACCGCCTGATCAACGGCAAGCGCAACGCCGCTATTCACCGCCTGCGCGCCACCTTTGCCGAGGGCGAGGTAATTACTCTGGCGATCGAGGGGAATTACGCCTTGGCCACGTTTCAAATGCGGGAGCAGCGATCGCAGCTCGAAGCCTGGCTGGGCGACTACTTTCAGCAGCCCGTCACCCTGCAAGAAAATCGCGACCTGGGCTTTCCAGACGATACTGCCGCCGCGGGGCCAACCGTCGTCAGCACCGCCACGCTAGCCGCTGTTGCCGCCTGGCACAATCTCACTCTCGAAGAAACCCGCCGCCGCTTTCGCACCAACTTAGAAATCGACGGCGTCCCTGCCTTTTGGGAAGACCAGCTCTTTGGCCCCGACTCAGCCCCAGTACGCTTTGCGATCGGCAACGTGGTGTTAGAAGGCATCAACCCCTGCCAGCGCTGCATTGTCCCCACTCGCGACACCCTAACCGGAATGACCACCGACCATTTTCAAAAAACCTTCTCCCAGCAGCGGGCCGCCACCTTGCCTGGCTGGGCTCCCTCATCGCGGTTCAATCACTTTTATAAGCTGGCGGTCAACACCAACATCGTTCACCAGGGCGGCCACACGCTCAAGGTGGGGGATAGTGTTAGCGTGATTTAAGCGGCATCCCTTGCTCAACTTTTCCCAGGGATAGCCATCCCCATGATTGCCAACCCGGCCTCTGCCTACGTTCACATTCCCTTTTGTCGGCGTCGCTGCTTCTACTGCGACTTCCCCATCTCAGTGCTGGGCAACCAGCAGCGGGGTGAAACCTCCGGCACCGTCGAAAGCTACATAGACCGTCTGTGCGAAGAGATTGCAGCGACCCCAAAGCTCAACGAGCAACCCTTACAAACTGTTTTTTTCGGCGGCGGTACCCCTTCCCTACTCTCCGTTCCCCAGCTCGAACAAATCCTCGCCCAAATTGACCAACATTTCGGCGTTACCCCCACCGCCGAAATCTCCATGGAAATGGACCCTGGCACCTTCGATCTGGAGCATCTCCAGGGCTACCTGGCCGCAGGCATCACCCGCATCAGTCTCGGCGTGCAAGCGCTGGATGACGCAACGCTAGAGAGCTGTGGCCGCTACCACCACGTCGTCGATGTCTACCGCGCCGTTGATTGGCTGCATCAGGTCGCCATGCCCAACTGGAGCCTAGATTTGATATCCGGCCTGCCGCACCAGACCCTAACTGACTGGGAAACTGGCTTGTCTAAGGCAGTAGCTCTCCACCCCCATCACCTCTCGATCTATGACCTCACGGTGGAACCTCAGACGGTATTTGCCAAACGCTACCAGCCAGGCGACAAGCCTCTGCCGACGGATGAGCAAACGGCGGCAATGTATCGGCTTGCCCAAGCGTTTCTCAGCGCCCAAGGCTATGACCACTACGAAGTCTCTAACTACGCCCAACCAGAGCACCAATGTCAGCATAATTTGACCTACTGGCGCAATCAGCCCTACTACGGCTTTGGCCTCGGGGCAACCAGCTACACTCAGCTTCAGCGGGTCAGCCGTCCCCGCACCTTGGCAACCTACGGCGAGTGGGTAAAAGAATTTCAGGCGGCTAGAGGAATTCACAGCGAACCTCCGACACCAACCCTGGAGCAACTGTTGGATCGACTGATGTTGGGTCTGCGACTCAAGGAGGGGATCAGTGGAGATGAAGTGCGATCGCTCTGCGACCCCACCACCTGGGCCACCCTTCACGCTGCCCTCAATCCCCACGTTGCTCAAGGCTGGGTCATGCTAGAAGGCGACACCTGGGCTACCCTTCAGCGCCTACGCCTCAGCGATCCCGAAGGGTTTCTGTTCTCTAACGTCGTGCTCTCTGACTGCTTTCGTACGATCGAAGACTTGCAAGAAATCTAATGCTTGTATCGCAGATTTCGTCTTTAACGTTGCTCATAAATCGCAGATACAGCTGCCTTGAAAGGATACATTGCTTGGCTACAATCCACGCTGCATGGCGCTGATTAGAGCAGGTGGGCAATACCCACCCTACCCAGGGCCTGCAAGATTAATCTCCTTAAAATGGTGCATCGCTCTGCGGATTCACCCTACATCCCCATCTCCTCACCCATCCACCCGCCCACCCATCCACCCACCCACCTCCAAAAGTACTCCCCACACTAATGCCCCGCTCCGCCTTTGCAGTAAAGTAGATCCCTGTGACATTTTTATGGCTGACCCATGCCCAAGGTTCTAGTTTCCGACCCCGTTGACCAGGCGGGCCTCGATATTCTTTCCCAAGTTGCTCAGGTGGATGTCAACACCAGCCTTTCCCCTGAGGAACTGGTAGCTGCCATTGGCGACTACGACGCGCTGATGATTCGCTCTGGTACCAAGGTGACCAAGGCCGTCATCGACGCGGGTCAGAACCTAAAAATCATTGGTCGGGCTGGGGTTGGGGTCGATAACGTCGATGTGCCCGAGGCCACCCGGCGGGGCATTGTGGTAGTCAACTCCCCTGAGGGCAACACCATTGCGGCTGCCGAGCACGCCCTGGCCATGATGATGTCGATGTCGCGATACATTCCCAGCGCCGATCGCTCCGTGAAATTGGGTGAATGGAAGCGCAAAGACTTCACCGGGGTTGAGATCTATAAGAAAACTCTCGGGGTGGTGGGCCTGGGCAAAATTGGCTCCCACGTGGCCACCGTAGCGCGGGCCATGGGCATGAAGCTGCTGGCCTACGACCCGTTTATTTCGGCGGAGCGCGCCGAACAGCTTGGCTGCCGATTGGTGGAGCTAGACCTGCTATTCCGTGAAGCCGACTACATCACCCTGCACCTGCCTAAGACCCCCGAGACCACCCACTTGGTCGATGAGAAAGCCCTGGCTACGATGAAGCCAACGGTGCGCATCATCAACTGTGCCCGGGGCGGCATCATCGACGAAGCTGCTCTGGCCAAAGCCCTGCGAGAAGGCACCATCGGCGGTGCTGCCCTAGATGTCTACGAATCTGAACCTCTGGGCGACTCGGAACTGCGGGAGCTAGACAAGGCGGTGATTCTCACCCCCCACCTGGGAGCCTCCACCGAAGAAGCCCAGGTGAATGTGGCTATCGACGTGGCCGAGCAAATTCGCGATGTGCTGCTAGGGCTACCGGCGCGATCGGCGGTGAATATTCCCGGCCTGCGTCCCGAGGTGATGCAAAAGCTGCGCCCCTATCTGCAACTGGCTGAAACCCTGGGCAATCTGGTGGGGCAACTGGCTGGGGGCCGGGTTCAAGAACTGACGGTACGCCTTCAGGGCGACATTGCCGGGGGCGATACCCAGCCGATTATGGTGGCGGCGCTCAAGGGGTTGCTGTCCCACGCGCTGCAGGAGCGAGTCAACTACGTCAACGCCTCCATCGAAGCGAAGGAGCGCGGCATTCACGTGATTGAAACTCGCGATGCCGACATTCGCGACTACACAGGCTCGCTAAACCTGTCGGCTAAGGGCAGCCTGGGCGAGCACTCCGTCACTGGCGTGCTGCTGGGGGGCAGCGAAATTCGCGTCACCGACATTGACGAGTTCCCCATTAACGTGCCGCCGACTCAGCACATGCTGTTTACCCTGCACCGCGATATGCCAGGCATTATTGGCAAAATTGGCTCGCTGTTGGGTAGCTTTAACGTCAACATTGCCAGTATGCAGGTAGGCCGCAAAATTGTGCGCGGCGACGCGGTCATGGCTCTCAGCCTTGATGATCCTCTGCCCGAGGGCATTCTGGATGAGATTCTCAAGGTGCCGGGCATTCGCGATGCCTACACGGTAAACCTGTAGGCGTTAGAAACTCTGTAGGGTAGCAAAGACCAACAGCGCTTGGCCTTTGCAGAAGGTAGGTGGTGGGCAGTGCCCACCCTACAGAATCACAGTTAGAAGCGCAGAGCATGAGCTCAAAGTTTGATAGTTGCGAGGCAGCCCCTAGAATGGCCGTGGTTAACACCTGGTGGGAAGTAAAGGTACTGTGCGATCCATCCCTGGAAGACACGGTCTTCTGGCGGTTTGACAGCTTTGGCAGCCAGGGCACCTCAACCCAGCAGCGGGGCTCGGCCTGTGTAGTGCAGGCCTATTTTCCTCAGCATCGGCTTGAATTGCTCGATTTATCGGCCATGGCCCTGTTGATCAAGCAAGACGCTCTCTGTAACGATCTGGTGCTGCCTCGCATCAGCTGGCAGCTAATTGACGAGGAAGACTGGTCTAAGAGCTGGAAGGAGCACTGGAAGCCAGAACCCATTGGCGATCGCTTCTTGATCACCCCCGCCTGGCTAGAGCCTCCGGCTGACAACCAGCGGTTGGTGCTGCGCATCGACCCCGGTGTGGCCTTTGGCACCGGCAACCACCCCACCACCCAGCTCTGCCTAGAGTCACTCGAAATGCGGCTGACCTACGAAAAAACCGACGTTACCATTGCCGATATTGGCTGCGGGTCTGGGATTCTCTCGATTGGGGCGCTGCTATTGGGAGCCAGGCGGGCCTACGCCGCTGACACCGACGACTTAGCAATCCATTCGGCCGTCGGCAACCGCACCCTAAACAGGCTGACGGAGGAGCAGCTACCGCTGCTGCATGGCAGCCTGGACACTATTGCCCAAGCCATCGATGCCCCGGTGGACGGCATTGTTTGCAATATTTTGGCGGAGGTGATTATGGACCTCATCCCCCAGATGCATACCATTGTTACCCCCGATGGCTGGGGCATTCTCAGCGGCATTTTGCTCGATCAGTCCAAATTAGTGGCCGACACCTTAGAGCAGCACGGCTGGGTCGTGGCTACCCTCTGGCGGCGTCAGGAATGGTGCTGTCTCAACGTGCGGCGATCGCCCGCCGAAACCCATGGATCGTTCTGATTTCGGCTTTGTGGCTAAAGTGATCGGGCTCTCGGCAGCCCTGAGCGCCTTGATTAAGTACGGCTTGCCTATGATGCTGGCGGGGTCTCAAGTGGCTCAAAACGAGCCCACCCTAGGCCTAGTCGTAGCGCTGCTATTGGCTCCCTCAGCGCTGATGGGCAGCCTTTTCTGGCTGCGGCGCAGCTCTAACTCCTAGGCTTGCCCATGCGCACCATCGACAGCATCAACGCTAAAATTCGCGCCGGGCAGGTGGTGGTGCGAACCGCTGAAGCCTTCAAGGTGCAGGCTAAGGAGCAGGGCATTGCCGCCGCTGCTAAAGCGGTGGATGTGGTGGTCGCTGGCACCTTTGAGCCGATGGAGTCATCGGGCGCCATGCTCAACCTGGGCCACACCGACCCGCCCATCAAGCTGCTGGAGTGCTACCTGGATGGGGTGCCCGCCTACGCAGGCTTTGGGGCGGTGGATGTTTGCCTGGGAGCCAGCCAGCCGGCTGTGGCTGGGCGAGGGGCCGACCTGGGCGATACCGAAACCGTGCGGGAGCATGGCGGTGGCCATGTGATTGCCGATCTAATCGCCGGGCGCAGCGTACCGCTTCAGGCTACAGGCCACGGCACCGACTGCTACCCCCGCACCTCCCTCGAAACCACTATTACCCGCGACAGCATCAACCAGTTCTACCTGTTCAGCCCCAGAGGGCTCTACCAAAATTTTATTGTGGGGGTGAACGGAGGCGATCGCACCCTCTCTACCTACCTGGGTCCACTTCAGCCCCGCCTCGGCAACGCGGTGTACGCCAACTCAGGGGCGCTATCGCCATTGCTGAATGATCCAGACCTGGAGGCCATTGGCATCGGCACTCGCATCTTTTTCGGCGGCGGCATCGGCTATCTGGCTTGGGAGGGCACCCAGCACTTTCCGCTACAGCGACGGCTGCCCAACCGCACCCCCATCGGCCCCGCCGCCACCATGGCCCTGATCGGCGACGCCAAACAGATGCAGCCCTACTGGGTGCGGGGCTGCTATTTCAAAGGCTATGGCCCTTCGCTGATGCTCGGGGTCGGGGTACCGATTCCCATCCTCAACGAGCAGGTGGCGGCCCACTGTGCTATTCAGGACGCCGACATTGTCGCCCCGGTGATGGACTTTTCAATTCCCCGACGGGTGCGGCCCACCTTTGGGTTGGTCAGCTATGCCCAGCTTAAGTCGGGCAGCATTACCATCGAAGGCCAACCGGTGCGCACGGCACCGCTATCCAGCATTTACATGGCCCGCCAGGTAGCCAACGAGCTCAAGACCTGGATTGAAGCTGGAAAGTTTGAACTCACGTCCCCGGTCGCAACTCTGCCCCAGGACCGTGCCTTTTTGCCCCAGGATGTGAGCAGCTAGTTAGATCTATTCAGCACTACTTTCAAGATTTTCGTCCCGTTTTTTGGGGCGATCGCTGCCCTTGACGCCCGTGGGGCGGCGGCTAGGCATGGGCGGACGGCTACCGCCGGGCCCGCTGCGACCGGCACCGGGTCGGCCTCGACGAGGCGGGCCACCGCCACTGCCCTTAGCCCGCTTCTTAGGCGGCACGATACCTACCACCGAGGCTTCACTGAGCACCAGCACCTTGGCATCACGCTTGACTTTAAAGTCCCAAAAATAGCCTACAGTACGGCCCTCAATAGTGCCGTGGAGTAGCAGTTTGAATGGTTTAGACGTGCCAGGAGTGCGCTTGGCCCCCTGCAAAATCTTGACGGCAATACATTTATCTTCGGGCGTGTACTTCACCACTTCGCCGCGAATCGAGAAAAAGTTGTCGTCAACCGGCGGTAGATCAGCCAGATCGGGTTTTTCAGAGGCGGCTGTGTCGGCTTCATCATCGTCCTCACTGGAGGGCGATTCTCCAGGCAGGCCTAGGGTTTCTGGCTCCCAAACCCCAACGATCTGCAGGTGCAGGTCTTGATCGTCATTATCAAGCTCGCGCCGGGTGCGAGGATAGACCACCCATAGGTGGGACACCGTCAAATCAATGTGCTTCTTTACTAAACTAGTAATGCGCCCGAGCAGCACCGAATCGATGACGTGGCCATCGTCAGTGGTCAAGTTGCCTCGGTTGAGCTGGTCAGCTTCGCTCGGTTCGTAGGTGCCCCGTACTAGGCCAATGGCCCGGTATTGCATCGGTTCGCTGGGGGGAGCAATGGGCTGATAGCGATAAGCCGCAGGATCTAGCTCAGCAGCAGCGGGCTCTGGGGCCTTCTCTGCTACGGTTGCCTTAGGTATCACTACAGCATGGTCAACCGCCTTGGCCAATGGTTTGACAGCCACGGAGGTGTCTGGAGTGACGGCGGGGCGCACCGGACGCACCGGGCGCTGGGGAGGCGACATTAGCGATGGCCGATCCGCAGCGGGTGCCGTCCCCTTGTCGTGACTATCTTTAGCGTTAATGTCGCTCTTATTAGAAGCGTCTTGCTCTGCAGAACCCATAACACCCACCGATCTCCCTCTCAACATAAACTAGCCACCCGGCGCAACAGCAACTCTGCGCATGACTTAGCCTGTAAGCCTAGCGTAACATTCACCCTTTAATGTGCATTGCCAGGGCAAATATTTAAGCGGTTAACGCAATTCGCTTAAGGCTTTACAAACCTGTCAAAAAGCTACCTTATAAGGCAGTTCTCTACCGCCAAGGCAGCCTACGCTGCCGCTGCTGTAGCCTTAACTGGGCAACTCTCTTAAGTTTCCATCGGTAACGGTTAGCAATCCGTATTGTTTCTGAGCTTTTTGACAACTTCTTTGCTACTGTAGCCCTGTCTATGGCCTTGCCAGGCTAGGGCGCAGATTCAGCCCTGGGCTAAAACGCTAAGATCATTTACTTAAACGATTGATTGCGATCGCGCTTCGGCTGCGATCGCACCGCTCCCTTGATGAGGTACACCCGTGACCGCAAAACGCAACCGTTGGCTCGTTGGCACTGTCTTAACCATGGCGTTAGCAGCCTTTTTGTCGCTGTCGTTGCTGCCAATTTTGGGCAGCAATAGCGGCAGCGGCCGTAAAGCCACCAGCACCGCCGAGGCCAATCCTGCTGCTGACCCCGTGGCCATGCAGGCCGAGCTGGAGGCCCAGGCAAAAGGCTACGAACTAGTGCTAGAGCGCGAGCCCGACAACCAAACCGCCCTCCAGGGGCTAGTTGACGCCCGTATTCAACTAGGTGACATCAACGGGGTGGTTGCCCCCCTCGAAAAGCTCGTCGAACTCAACCCCAGCGTGCCCGACTACGCGGTACTACTAGCCCAAACCAAGCAGCAGATGGGCGATCTAGAGGGCGCAGCCCAGATCTACCGCCAAGTGCTCGACCAGCAGCCCGGCAACATGAACGCCCTGCAAGGGCTAACGGTGCTCCTCGTGCAGCAAGAGCGACCTCAAGCCGCGATCGGGCTGCTGCAAGATACGCTTAAAACCGCTGATCAGCTGCAGGCAGAAGGCGGCGCAGCCAGTTTCGACGCGACATCGGTGAAGCTGCTGCTGGCCCAGGTGCACGTTGAGAACAAGAGCCCAGATCAAGCGATCGCCCTCTACGACGAGACCATTGCCGCCGCCCCCGAAGACTTTCGCCCGGTATTAGCTAAGGCGCTAGTGCTGCGCGATCAGGGCGACACCGAAACGGCCCAGGCTCTTTTTGCCCAGGCCACAACCCTTGCCCCAGCGCAGTACAAAGACCAAATTGGTCAGATGGCAACCCAGGGGCAGACCGCACCAGAGGCTAGCGGCAGCAATGTCGAGCCTGCTCCCGCTGAGCCTAAACCCACCGAGTCAAAACCCTAGCTCAGCGCCCTAGCCGGAGTGGAAGAGGCAACCCCTCGATCGGGACGGCTCGAGGCTGCTGCACTGGCATCTACGGGCTCAAACTCGATGTGGTTGAGCAGCGTGGTCACAAAGGCAAAGAGCAAAAACGGCAGCGACAACACCAAAATTAGCCCTACGGTAGCCAGAGCAAAAATGGGCTGACGTGCCCCCATCAGCGCCAGGGAGGCCGCCAAGCTAACGAACAAAATCACCAGCCAGGCGATAACTTGCCCGTAAATATCTCCAAAGGTAAGCGTGCAAGCGAAGCGATACTTATTCCCGGTATCCATGGTGTTGTCCTGCCAAAATCAGTCCTATTAGAGTTCAGCATATCGGCCTCGCCTAGGCCGCTGTATTTTCTCAACATTTCCACAAGAGTTGCAATGAAATGTTGCAGCCGATTACATAGATATAAGCGGCACGATGGGGTATCAGTACATTCTGTTTTACAAGCCCTATAACGTACTCAGTCAGTTCAGCCCAGGGAGCACCCTGCCGGCATCTGACTCGGCCGACCGCCTCACGCTCAAAGACTTCATTCCCATTGCCGATGTCTACCCCGTTGGACGGCTCGATCGCGATAGCGAAGGGCTGATGCTGTTAACTGACCACGGTCGAGTTCAGCATCGGCTCAGCGAGCCTCGATTTGGCCACCCTCGCACCTACTGGGTGCAGGTTGAGCAGGTGCCTTCTCCAGGCGCAATCGCTCAGCTCCGGCAGGGGGTGACCATTAAGGGGTACCGCACCCTTCCTTGCCAGGTCGAATTGCTGATGACCGAACCCCTCCTGCCTGAACGCGATCCACCCATTCGCCATCGCCAAAACATTCCCACTGCCTGGCTAGAAATGACCCTTCAGGAAGGCAAAAACCGGCAGGTGCGCCGCATGACCGCTGCCGTAGGCCATCCCACCCTGAGGCTGGTGCGCCAGGCGATCGCCCACCTCCACCTGGGCGATCTACAGCCTGGCCAGTGGCGGCATGCTACCCCTGCCGAGCAGCAAAGGCTGCTGCAAATCTAGACTTTGGCGATCGCCAACCTTAAGCAGATTGAGACTGGGTCAAGAATCGATGGGTCAGGCAAGTCAGGACAAAAGCGTTAAGTTACCATGAGCTTGCAACGGGGCGACCTGGAGGTGACCCGTGCGATACTTAATGTGCAACGGCGAGGCCGTTTGACTTCAAGGGTGCATTGATCGGTTGCTCAGGGTCTGCTGATTCCCTCAGGACCGCGCACAACTTAAATGCCTAGCATGGGGTACGCCCTACCTGCTAGCTGGCTAGCCTAACTTTGGATCATTGCTAGGATGCTAACCTGCCCCTTTTGTGAGTTTGACAATATCAATTCACAGCGGTCCTGCAAACGGTGTGGTCAGCCACTCCAGCGTTGGCGAGTGATTGATATTCCTCGGGCAGGGGCAGCGGCGATCTCCCCTGGTGATCTCGACCCAGATGGCTATCTCGATGGCGATCGCCGTTACCGACTCATGTCTCCGTCAGACAGTCGGACATCGTTTGGCGCTACCCCTCTAGTTGTCATTGACTGCCAGCCCGAGGCCGACACGCCCCTGCAAGCCCTGCAAGCAGACTGGCTCGAAACACCGGCTCTCAATCCCGCAGAACATCCCCTGGCTGTCACGGTTCCCCCCGAAGCCTACCCATACCTGGCCCTCCAGGCCGACTACTTCCCGGCTGTTCCCGAGTTGCACCACGCGTGGCAAACGCCTCAGCGCACCCTTTTACTGATTGAAGACCGCAGCATTTGGCTGTCGCTAGCAGCGGGCTGGGCGGCCATAGACGACCCACTCCAGCACCTCCAGTGGTTATTTGAGACTACGCTGCTGTGGGAGGCATTGGCACCATGGCAGGGTCAGGCTACCCTCCTAACTCCCCAGCGGCTTGCCCTTAACGAAAATAATCTGCTCTGCCTGACTCAGGTCGATCAGATGCCCAACCTGCCTCTCTTGCCCCTGGAGTCGCTAGGTCAAATGTGGCAGCTTATGCTTGATGGCGGTCAATGCTGTCTGCCCGCTAAGGTAAAAACTTTAATCAGCAATCTAGCTGAGGGGCTGCTAGGTGACCTCGATCAGGTGCAAACTACCCTAGCCGAAGCCGCCCAAGCCTATTCGCCGCCGGTTGAGGTTTCCTCTACCCCCACACCAGAGCCTGAGGAAGCGATTACCGCTTCAGGCCTAGACCCAGACATTGAGCGATCAGCTGCCGGTTGCGAAGATGCCGATGCGGTTTTCGACACCCAGGAACTGTCTGACGATGACGATGGCGGTGGGCCAATAGAGACGCCAACTATGGTCTTACCCATGAAGCTGGCTCACCTCGACGATGCCGGCCAGAGCCACGTCGGCCAGCAGCGCCACCATAACGAAGACTGGTTCTTTACCCAGACACAGTTACAGAAGGTCAGCGGTCCCCAGGGCACAATTCTGCGGTCTAAGGGGCTCTACATTCTCTGTGATGGTATGGGTGGGCATGCCTCAGGCGAAGTGGCGAGTCAGCTAGCCGTGCGCACGCTGCGCGATTACTTGACTCAGCACTGGAGTAGCGATCGCCTACCCGACCAAAGCGCCCTGGCGCAGGCCGTGATCACAGCCAACCAGACTATCTTCGACATCAACCAAGCCAACGCAACATCTGGGGTAGGGCGCATGGGCACCACCCTCGTCATGGTGCTGCTGCACAACCTTGACATCGCCGTCGTTCATGTGGGCGACAGCCGGCTATATAGCTATAGCAAGCGATTGGGACTACGACAGCTCACCCTCGACCATGAGGTCGGCCAGCGCGAAATCAATCGGGGTGTAGAACCAGCTATAGCCTATGCTCGCCCTGACGCTTACCAACTAACCCAGGCTCTGGGTCCTAGGGGCAAGGAAGACCTCGTCCCCGGCATTGCCTACCACGAGCTGACGGAAGACACGCTGCTGATCCTATGCTCCGACGGTCTCAGCGACAATGACTTGCTGGAGCGCCACGCTGATACCCATGTTGCTAGCCTGTTGAGCTCAAGAACTAATTTAGACAGTGGCGCTGCCCAGCTCATTGATTTAGCCAACGAAAAGAATGGCCATGACAACATCACGACCATCCTTGTGCGTATTAAGCTACAGCCCGATATGCTGTCGATGACGAGTTAACCAACCCGTCATCGACCAGCTATTTCATTAATCCTCTTCCCAGGATTGCACTGACAGCAGATCCTCAATCGGATCTTGGGTAGAAAAGTCGAATTCTTCTAGTTCTTGCTTCCAGTGGGTCCAGTCATCCCCAAACAAGAAAGCAATTTTCCAAATCGGATCGCTGGGGCGAACTACTTTGGACTTCTTAACTAAAGACTCAACTTGGCGCTGAAATTTCACCATTGGGTGAGCGACAACTAAGTCGGCAATTGCTTCAGTCATATTTTCGATTTAAAAAGCTCTTCAGAACGTTGAACTGGGGAAATTCTGCACACCCTTGAAACTTGCGCAGACATTAACCCGAGATTCAGGAACACAGCATAACACAAGACTGCAAAGACGCAATTTTGTTTAAGCTTAATTTCCCTCGGGTAGTCGTGGGGTCTTGCCCATACCCTAGAGTGGTGTCCTTTCACCCCATCATAAACCCCAAGCAGATGGATTGCGAAGCTAGCTAGTCTCCCGTTGGGGTGAGATAACCGTACCTAGTGACCATAGCTTTGGGTTTACCCAATAGTCGCTAAACTAGAGGCTACATTCTTTTTGCCTTCAGCGTTGACCAATGGCTCAAACTGATTTGTCTGCACCCGAGTCTACTGTACCCATGCTTCTGCCCCGCACCAGCGAGTCAGAAGCGCTTCAGCGCATTCGCCACACCTTCTCGCACGTTATGGCAATGGCGGTACAGACGTTGTTTCCCAAGACGCAGGTAACCATTGGCCCTTCGATCGACTACGGCTTTTACTACGACTTTGACAGCCCTGAGCCCTTCACCGACCAAGACCTGAAGGCGATCAAGAAAGAGATGATCAAGATCATCAACAAAGGGCTGCCGGTAACTCAAGAAACCGTCACCCGCGAAGAAGCCCAGCGCCGCATCGAGGCCCTGGGCGAACCCTACAAGCTCGAAATTCTGCAAGATCTAAAAGATCCGATCACGCTTTACCATCTGGGGGACCAGTGGTGGGATCTCTGCGCAGGGCCCCACGTGGCTAGCACCACCGACTTGAACCCCAAGGCCTTTGAGTTGGAAAGTGTGGCGGGGGCCTACTGGCGCGGCGATGAAAACCGGGCCCAGCTCCAGCGCATCTATGGCACTGCTTGGGAAACCCCTGAGCAGCTTCAGGAGTACAAGCGCCGCCGGGAAGAGGCCAAGCGTCGCGACCACCGCAAGCTGGGGAAAGAGCTGGGGCTGTTTATTTTTGCCGATGATGTTGGGCCGGGCCTGCCCCTGTGGACACCCAAGGGCACAGTGCTGCGCTCTACGCTGGAAACCTTCCTTAAAGAGGAGCAAACTAAGCGGGGATATCTGGGCGTAGTTACCCCCCACATTGCCCGGGTAGACCTATTTAAAACGTCGGGGCACTGGCAGAACTACCGAGAAGACATGTTTCCGCTGATGGCGGATGATGATGCGGCCCGTCTAGCAGAGGAGGGCTTTGTGATGAAGCCCATGAACTGCCCCTTCCATATTCAGATCTATAAGAGTGAGCTTAGGTCGTACCGAGAGCTGCCCCTGCGCCTAGCGGAGTTTGGCACGGTGTATCGCTATGAGCAGTCGGGAGAACTGGGCGGCCTCACTCGCGTGCGGGGCTTTACGGTAGATGATTCTCACCTGTTTGTGCGCCCTGAGCAGCTTGATGACGAGTTTCTCAAGGTAGTAGACCTGATTCTCTCGGTGTTTCGCAGCCTGAAACTGAAGAATTTTAAGGCGCGACTCAGCTTCCGTGACCCTGAGTCGACCAAATACATTGGTGGCGACGATGTCTGGGAAACCTCTCAAAACGCAATTCGCCGAGCCGTTCAGACGCTTGGCATGGAGTATTTTGAGGCTCCGGGAGAGGCAGCTTTCTACGGTCCTAAGCTCGACTTTATCTTTCGAGATGCCCTAGAGCGAGAGTGGCAGCTGGGCACGGTGCAGGTTGACTACAACCTGCCCGAGCGCTTTGACCTGGAGTATGTAGCTGAAGACGGCTCGCGCCAGCGCCCGGTAATGATTCACCGCGCTCCCTTTGGCTCGTTAGAGCGACTGATTGGCATTTTGATTGAGGAATATGCGGGTGACTTTCCTCTCTGGCTGGCTCCGGTGCAGATGCGCCTGCTGCCCGTCACCGAGGAGCAACTGGGCTTTGCTCAATCCGTAGCTGACCAGCTCTTGGCCAAAGGAGTACGGGTAGAGGTCGATGCCAGCGGCGATCGCCTGGGCAAAATGGTGCGCAACGCCGAAAAGGCCAAGATACCGATCATGGCCGTAGTCGGCGCGAAGGAGCTGGAGGCCAACGCTCTCAGTATTCGCACCCGCGCCCAGGGAGAGTTAGGCGCTCTGCCCGTGGCTGAGGTGGTGGATCGAGTGGCGGCGGCGATCGCCGCCCGCGAAGACTTCTAGCTACCTAGGGAGCTGCGGGCAGATCGGCCTCAATTTCGCGCAGGTCGCTGAGCGATTGCTCCATAGCATCGATCAGCGATCGCACCTGTTGGTCGCGGGCCTGCTGCTGTTGCTGTGCCTGATTGGTTAGCACGCTTAGGCATGAGTCCATCCCGGCAGCGAACTCGTAGCGGCTGACGGTGTCTTCGCCCCGAAAAGTGCCGTCGGGGTAGCCGCTTACGCAGCCATAGACCCCAGCCAGATTCAGCAGAGCCTCGTAGGCCCAGTGGTCGGGCGATACATCGGTAAAGGGTAAAATTAACTGTTGTTCAGTGCCCTGGGCAACGGGCTCAACAACTGTATCCACAGCGGGTTCTGCTTGAATGGGGGCGATCGCCGTCAAAATCCCCATACCAAGCCCTAAAGCCACTACGCCACTTTTAATTACTGAGTTTGCGTTCATAACAAAAATCTTGGATTCCCTATACTCACGACCTGTTCACCCCCTGGCCTTGCTTTCAGTCTGACAGAGGCTTCTCAAAAAGTGATAGTATCCTTGGCCTAAATGTTCCACGCCTGTCGGAGGCTTTTGTGGTGTCAACGCCTATCTCTGTTACTGTGCCCGCCACCACTGCCAACATCGGCCCCGGCTTCGACTGTTTGGGGGCAGCGCTAACGCTCTACAACCGTTTTCGCTTTACGGCCCTTGATCAGGCAGCGGGAACAGTTGCGATCGCGGTCAGCGGGTTAGAGGCCGACCGGGTAGTGACGGACGGGTCTAACCTGGTTTACAAAGCCTTCGCTCACTTTTATCAACAGCAGGGGCTGGCGGTGCCAGCGGTAGAGATTGCCATTGATCTGGCCGTTCCTCTAGCGCGCGGGCTGGGCAGCTCGTCTACCGCAATCGTGGGCGGCCTGCTGGGGGCCAATGCGCTGTGCGAACGGCCCCTCGAGCAGTCGGCCGTAGTGGAGATGGCGATCGCCCTAGAGGGCCACCCCGATAATGTCGTACCCGCCCTGGTGGGGGGCTGCCAGCTAGCGGTTGGCAATGCTGACGGCACCGCTACCCTATGCCCCATCCCTTGGCACACCGACATTGTGCCGGTGGTGATTGTGCCCGACTTTGAGCTCTCGACCGCCGCCGCCCGCCAGGTCTTACCCACCAGCTACAGCCGGGCCGACGCCATTTTTAATACTGCTCACCTGGGGCTACTGCTGCGAGGGCTAGAGAGCGGTCGGGGCGACTGGCTGCGGGTGGCCCTGGGCGATCGCATTCACCAGCCCTATCGACAGTCACTGATTCCCGGCTATGAGGCTGTCTCAGCCGCCGCTGTTGAGGCCGGAGCTTACGGCCTCGTCATTAGTGGTGCTGGCCCCGCGCTGCTAGCCCTCACGCCTGTTGAGCAAAGCGCCGCAGTGGGGGATGCCATGGCCGCGGCCTGGGCCAATACTGGGCAGTCGGCCACGACCCATGTACTCAGCTTGGAAACCACTGGAGCCCAGGTCAGCCCTGTTTAGCCACACTGGACCGCCAGCCCCACAAATTGCAAAGTGTTGGGGCTGTGTCACAACTGACAGCTCAATAAATCAAGGCTTTTTGAGGCCACAGGAATCCCGACCATCAGGCTACGACGTTCCGCCTGCAGTCCAGACGAGGGCGGTCAAATGTAACGTTTTAGGTATTGACGTATCTAAATGTGAGTGCTTACTTCAATTAATTCAAATGTGAAAAGCGCCTGAAATGCTTGCGTGGCCTTCACAGCAGCCACTAAGACATCAATATTTTGCGATTTTGGGCGGAAATTACTTATCAAATGTTTATTAAGTTTCCTATACTGGGGACGGGCGCGAAGATAGGTATATCTCTCTATCGATCTTGCAGTCCGGTTTGTTACTTCGTCGTGCCTTTTAAGCCACGGCTCGCTCGCTGAAGTCCTCCGACCTCCTGCCTAGGGTAGGCCGCCGCGAACAGCATTTGTAGGTCGTCTTCTCTAGATGTCTACACCATGGGTGTGTGTCCGCCTCGAATCAGACACTAAAACCGGAATCTGAATGCGCTGGCTGTTTCTGTAGTACTACTCACGCGAATTGTCATGCTAACCGAGCAGTTTCCGTGGCTAACGACCCTAGTTTTATTCCCTTTACTGGCGATTTTGCCGATACCGGTGCTGCCCAATCGCAACGGGCAAACTCTGCGCTGGTACGCCCTGGGCATTGGCTTCATCGAGTTTTCGTTAATTCTCTACACGTTCATTAACTTTTACAATCTCAACCAGCCCGGTCTACAGCTAGTAGAAAGCTATGACTGGGTACCTCAAGTCGGCATCAATTGGTCACTTGGGGCCGATGGCCTAGCTATGCCGCTGGTGGTGCTCAGTGGTCTGGTGACAACCCTGGCTATTTTGGCTTCGTGGAATATCACCCACCGTCCTCGCCTCTACTTCAGCCTGCTGCTCGTGATGTACAGCGCCCAGGTTGGGGTCTTTTTGGCCCAGGATCTGGTGATGTTCTTTTTGATGTGGGAATTAGAGCTGGTGCCGGTTTACCTGCTGATTTCCATTTGGGGCGGCAAAAAACGCCTCTACGCCGCAACTAAATTTATTCTCTACACTGCCATTGGTTCTGTCTTCATTTTGGTGGCAGCCCTGGCCATGGCTTTCTATGGCGATACCGTTACCTTTAACCTGACGGAGCTGGCCCAAAAAGACTACAGCTTGACCTTCCAGCTTCTGGTCTACGCGGCTTTCTTAGTAGCTTTTGCGGTTAAGTTGCCGATTTTCCCGCTGCACACCTGGCTGCCCGATGCCCACAGCGAAGCCCCCGCCGCCGTGTCAATGATCTTGGCTGGGGTACTGCTAAAGATGGCAGGCTATGGCCTGATTCGTATGAATATTGAGATGCTGCCCGACGCGCATCTCTACTTCGCCCCCGTGCTGGCTATCCTCGGTGTAGTCAACGTGATTTATGCCTCGATGACTGCCTTCGGCCAAGATAACCTCAAACGCCGCATGGCCTACTCGTCGGTAGCCCACATGGGCTTTGTGCTCATCGGTTGCTCGGCTTTCACTACCTTGGGGATGAGTGGCGCTATGCTGCAAATGATTTCCCACGGGCTGATTGCGGCGGTGATGTTCTTTTTGTCTGGGGTGACCTACGAGCGCACCCACACCCTCGACATGGATGAGATGGGGGGTATAGCCCGCAAGATGCCCACCAGCTTCGCATTCTTTACCGCCGCTTCGATGGCGTCTCTGGCCCTGCCCGGCATGAGCGGGTTTGTCAGCGAGATCGCGGTGTTCCTCGGTATGGCTACCAGCGATGTCTACAGCACAACCTTTAAAACCGTGATTATTGTCGGTGCTGCCGTTGGGGTTGTGCTGTCGCCCATTTACCTGCTCTCTATGCTGCGCCGCATTTTCTACGGTGACACGGGCAAAGTGGTGGCTAAGGTGCCCAATATCATTGATATTCGCCCCCGCGAAGCCTTTGTAGCGGCCTGTCTGCTGGTGCCAATCATTGGGATTGGTCTCTACCCCAAACTGGCCACTCAGGTTTACGACGCCAAGACCGTTGAAGTGGCTAGCCGCGTGCAACATACCCTGGTAGCATCTGCCCCAACTTCGCCGCTCTACGCCCATGTGTTGGTGGCTCCTCAGGTGACAGTGGCTGAACTGCCCACTGTTCTGGCCTCTCAAATCGACTAGACCAAACGGGTTAGTCAGTCAATTAGTCGCTGCACTCTGGCCTTAGGGCTAGGGTGCAGCGTTTTTTTGGACAATGCAATGGCGAAGGTAAGCCCATAGACAATTTAGGCTCTGTCTCTGGGCACTCTAACAGGCAAGAGCAAACCGTCACAATGACGACAGAGCGATGCGCTCTGGATCGCTCTATGACGGGCGTACCTCCCCCAAGCGACCAATTTTGTTTGGTGCAGTTCTTCTCTAGATAAGTTATGGCTCAGCAACACCCCTGTCCTCACTGCAACAATCGCCAACTACTGCGCATTGGGGTGCGCGGTATTCGCCAGTGCTCTAGCTGTAAAGCCTACGTAGACGTGCGATCGCGCCACTGGCTGAAGCGTCTAATTCGCGATCGGGCGGCCTAGGAACTCAGATCTAGGTAACAATAGAAGTGCCCTAACTGACGAGGCACTATGGCCGGCAAGTTTTTCCACAAACCAGGCGCAGAGCTAGCCGATCGCGTCCCCCCCGGTCAGCACTTGGCCAAAGGGTTTCCGGTGCTCACCTACGGCGAGACGCCCCACATTGCTCAGGCCGGCTGGACCTTGAGCATCACGGGTCTAGCTCAGGCAAAAACCTTCAACTGGGACGAGATGATGGCGCTGCCCCAGGTGGAACTTACTGCTGACTTTCACTGTGTGACGACCTGGTCAAAGCTGGATGTGACCTGGCGGGGCGTACGCGTCACTGACGTGATGGAGCAGCTGGTGGTTGAGTCCGAGGCGACCCATGTCATGCTGCATTGCTATGGCGGCTACACCACCAACCTCACCCTGGCTGGCTTTGTTCGACCCGAAAACTTTTTTGCCCACACCCTAGAAGGTGAGCCTTTGCCCGCCGAGCACGGTGGCCCCATGCGCCTAGTAGTGCCTCATCTCTACGCCTGGAAAAGCGCCAAATGGATTAATGGCGTGGAGTTTCTGGCTACCCCAGCTCTGGGTTTTTGGGAGCGCAATGGCTACCACGAGCGGGGCGAACCCTGGGCGGAGGAGCGCTACAGCGATCGCTAGCCCTACCGATTGCCGTAACGGCCCCAGCTTAAAAACGCTGTGACGATATAGAGCACAATGGTCGAACCGATGATGGACGGCACCAGCGGTACGCCCTGAAAGCTCCAGGTCAGCCAGGGCAGGCTAAAGCTGTATTGCTGCAGCAGGTAGTTGGCGACCCACTGCCCTACAAACACGCCGATCAGGCCAATCAGCACTAGGCCCAATAGCTTGCCGGGCACTTGTCTAGGCACTAGGACATTGGCTGCGAAAGCGCAGGCCAAGGCAATGAGAACTTGAACGAGAAGGCTAATCAGATCATCCATCGGAATCGGGCTCCTAAAGCTGGGTATTTGGCTCGCGCATAGAGGTTGTGTAGAGTTACTGTACCCATTCCGTAGCCGCCGAAATCCCTGAAACGTAGGCTTCGGCTACCGTTTGAGGCTATATCCACCCCTGAATAGCGGCTTGGTAAACGGCCTGATAGCGGTTTTTAGCCTGTAGCTTAGTGAGGCTATTGTTGATGTGGAATTTTACCGTACTCTCGCTGATGTAGAGGCGGTTGGCAATGTCGCGATCGCGCAGACCTTGGGCTAGCAGAGCCATGATCTCTTGCTCTCGCTCGGACGGACGCGGGTAGCTAGGGTCACTGGAGGTTGCTTCTACCGGCTGTCCCTGGCTAACCCGCTGAACAATTTGACACAGTTGGTCAACGTCTATGGTCCAGTCGATCACGGCTTGGACTGTCGGTGGGGGCAACGCCTTTACCCGCACCCAAATGGCGCGGGCCGTAACTTGGGCAATGGGTTCGCTGTCAGTAATCACTACAGCCTCTGGGTCAAAGGGGTCACACACCGTTAGTCGAGCTTTATAGGCCATGCAGGTGAGGGCTACTTGCACCAGGGCTGTGGAGCACTGAATACTGACCTTGGCTCCTAGCTGCCCACTGGTATAGGGAGTTTGGAGGGAAATTTGCACCATCTGCTGCTGGGGTCCAGGCTGGGTTTGCAGACTGCCCCCCAGGCAGGTAGCCATGAACCGCAGTTGGTGACAGCGCGATCGCCACTGAGCCGCCAGGTCGGAAGCTTGGACGCCATCGGTAGTCGGTATCGCCACGAGCGCTTCTAGCACTACATCGGTCGCGCCATAGACCAGCCGAGCATAATCACAGTTAAACTCGTTCAGTAGCTCAGCTAACTCCACAAAGACATGCGCCATAGAAGCTGGCAGCGCCGTTTCGGTACCCACCAACGCCATCGTGGTGGTCTTCAAAATTGTCGCTAGCTGGTCAGATAGAATTGATCGCTGGGCCAAGACGACCGCTGAGCCCATTTGTCTAATTTCGACGCTCAGCGCCGCATCGAGAGCGATGGTGGCGGTCATGCAGAGCACCTGCAATACCTCTAAAAACTCGGCTGCCATGGGGCTGCGGCTAAAGGTGGCCAGCACACCAATGACGCGATCACCGGTCATCAGCGGGTAGCCCGCAAACCCTTGGATATTGTTGGCGATCGCCCAGTCTCGATCCTTAACCCAGGCTTCTTCGGCCAGACGATTGCTGAGAAAGGGAACCCGGTTTTGGGCAATCTTACCGACCTTATAGGCCCCCATGGGCACCCGTGCAAAGAAGCCGTTGGTGTGGGTATACAGCCCCGAAGAGGCCACCAGTCGGAGAGCGGTTTGCTCTGGTTCTACGACCCAGATCCGAGCAAACGCACAGCCAAACTGGTCGACCAACCCATTGGTTATGCACCGGGCAATGGTCTCTACCTCAAGGCATCCCGACAGCCGTTGGGCAATTTTATTGACCCGCTGCAAATCGAGCAGCAGCCGAGTTTGGTTGGGCAAATCAACGCTAGGGCTTTCCACATCTGCGGGAGCAGCAGTCACGGGCCTTCCTGACATTTTCTGTCTATAGGTTGAATTGAACTCGGTTGATACACTGTATCGGTTGACACGCCTGGGCGCTTTTGTGTCAAATTGCCCAGCCAAATTTCTGAAAAGTTTGGTTTACCGCCATGGTTTCACCTTAGGGCGATCGCCTTCAAATACTGATGGGTCTGTCAAGAAACGGTAAACTTTCTGACCTGGTCTGAACCCCATCTCCGTATTTTTTGCTAGAACGTGAGCGGAGTATGAACCGCGCTAAAGCCGCAAGTTTGCCCGCGAGTCACCCGGATTGTGCATCTGCCTCTCGTAGTTGTTTAAAGCCCCCGTTCTGGAGAAGCAGATGAAGGAGAGACTCATAGGCGTCGGCCTTGGGGTCGGTGTCGCTTTGACTCTAGGTATCTCGTGGACAGACTCTGCTCAAGCATTCTCACTGAATAGCAAAGTTACTGTCGAGAACTTTCTCGTATTCCCTGGGACATCAACAAAGATTCCCTACGGAGGAAGTGTGCCTATTGAGCAGGGGCCTATCGATGTTGTAGTTAGCTCAGATACCACTAACCCTGAATTAAGCCGATTTGGTGGCATTTGGGATATTAATTTGGGTAACAACTCGATCTCATTCACCCTAAATTCTCTATTTAGCAATGTCACTTCTGGGGATGACATCTATAGATTCAAGGCACCCAGCTTTGGTCTGCCAGGCCAGAACAGAGTGACTGGCTTTACAGTTACGCCTCTCGCAGGCAGCTTGGCTTTTGGTAACAAACCGGTGATTACACGAGTGGCAGGCAACTGGATCGATGTGGTTTTTCCAGTGGGCTTTGCCCCAGGGAATCAGCCCAACCTCACCCTAATTCCTGGGCAGCTGGGTTTCAAGATCCATTTGGCGGTGGAACCAACCCCTGTACCGACCCCGGCACTGCTGCCTGGGCTAGTTGGCATGGGTCTGGCAATTTTGCGCCAGCGGCGTGAGGACGATCAAGCAGATTGAACCCAGCGCTAGATTTCTTTGGAGTCAGACGGGTTGGTTTCTGAAGTGCTGTCTTTGAAGCGATCTTTAGCCGCAGTGAAGGCCTCTTTCATAGCAGCCTGGATCTTTTTAGGGTCGGGCTTTTTCCCCCCCATCAGGTCGCCGAAGTAGACGCAGGCTCCTTCACCTAGGGCCCAGGTGTAGGCGAAGGCCCAAGAAGCGGCGATCACGCTGCCAAAGCCGGGGATAAATTTGACCAGTTCTCGCCCGACAGCCTGGGCAAAAAAGCCGCCTGCGATCGCGCTAATTAGCCCTCCGGCCTGGGAAGGGCTTAGGGTTTGGCCGTAGAGCTTGCCCAACAGCACCACCATGGAAACCTGAAGTGCCGTCAGCACTGGCATAGTGGCAAAGGGTAGGGGCACCGCCGCCAGGGTAGCGGCCATGACGGCAAAGGCTGACATGTAGTGTCGCCCAACATCGCGGTAAAGGTTACCCAGCTGGTTGGTGGCCTCGGCTTGCTCGTCTAGCAGCTGGTAGAGCGCCTGGGCCTCGGCCTCGGGCAGCAGGTCGGCCAGGGCGTCGCGCATCGCGTCAAGGCCGTAGAACACGGGGTCAAAGCCGTCTTCGTCAAGGGTGAAGTCGATCAGCACGGTGCGATCGACCAGGCCCTCAAAATTGGCTTGCACAGCCTGAAAGGGACGCTGCACAGCCTCTAGCTCAGGTGGGTAGGGCGGGTGATTGTCTAGTTCTGGCGGATAGACTTCATGGCTGGAGGTGACCACCAGCAGGCAGGGCACGGTAGGAAACTGCTGACGCAGACGGGCGGCGATTTGGCGCAGAGTGTCGGTGGCAAAATCGTTGATTTTGACCGTTAAAACCAAAATGCGGGCCGTACGGGTCTCACTGTTGAGATTGTTGACCAGCTCAGCAATGATGGCCTCAGTGGCTTGGGTTACATCCCCTAACCCTACGGTATCGGTAAAGATCAGCAGGGGCAGATCTTCGGAGGGGTAAGCGTAGCGCTGAGTGTTCTGGGTGTGGGGCTTGAAACCCTGACCGATAATATCGGCTGAAACCCCGGTTAAACCCCGCACGATGGAGCTTTTGCCGGCCTGAGGTTTACCGATTAAAAGGGCTTCAGTGGTGGGCAACTGTTCACGCACAGCCGCCAGGATTTCGACAACTTTGTCATCGTCGATGTTAAACCAGCGGCTGAGCTGCTGGTCAGGCCGGAGCTGACTGAGACGATCGCGCAGCAGCTGCCAGGCCTCCAGCACTGGAGAAGCCCACGACGAGCTGTCATTGGGTGGATTAGGTTGTGGAGAGTCGCCCATACCCAAACTCTAATTCCGCTGATCAGATACGGCTATAATGCCATGCCCTTGTCCCCGTCAGCAGCTTCAACAGCTCGAGAGTAAGGTACCGAGACACTCCTTAGCCCTAGTCATCGAGCAGCACAGAGGGATTGCCCGGCAGGGTGGCGGGCTGTTTTTTGGATCCGGTAGAGCGGTTGCTGCGGCTGTCGAGCTTGCCCTGGGCAATGGGAACCGTGAAATGAAACTGACTGCCCTTATTTTTGCCTTCCGACTCGGCCCAGATGGTGCCCCCCAGCCCTTCCACAATTTGTCGGCACATAGCCAGCCCCAGGCCCGTACCGCCGGTAGTTCGCCGCAGCGCCCCTTCTTCTTGATAAAAGCGATCGAACACCACATGCAGGCGGCTAGGCTCAATGCCCCGCCCGGTGTCAGCGACGGTAACTTGCAGGTGGGTAGGGCTAGAGCGGGTCACCTGAATGGTGATTTTGCCGGTGGTAGGGGTAAATTTTTGGGCGTTGTCGAGCAGTTTAGCCAGCACCTCGACCAGCCACTCGCCGTCGGCGCGCACCAGCGGCACCTGTTTAGGAATCTTGACTTTAATCGCGGGCGTGGCGGCGCTGTCCTGGCTGCTGTGGATGCTGCTGAGGGCCAAATCGACGCACTCTTGAATGGAGAGCGACTCTAGATTCCACTCGACGCGACCGCTTTCTAACCGCGACAGAGTAAGAAAGTCTTGCACCAGCTTGCGCATGCGCTCGGCATCTTCAAGGGCCGATTGCAGCATAATCTGGCGCAGCTCGTTGGGCATGTCGGGCTCGGTGGCCAGGCTTTCGAGACAGACCTGAATCGTCGAGAGGGGAGTGCGCAACTCGTGACCGGTAATGGCGATCAGGTTGGCTCGAGTGCGATCGAGGGCTTCGAGCTGCTGGTTGAGATCCTGTAGGTTAGCGTAGGCCTCAGCCTGAATGATGGCTACGCTGAGCTGGGTGGCGATCGCATCTACCAGGGCTGTATCGTCTTCGCTCCATTCGTAGGGCTGGGGTTGGCAGTGGTGCAGCTCAATCAGGCCCACTAGGCGGTCTTGGTAAGTCAGGGGCACAATCAGCCACGACTGAATCTGCCATCGCTCAAGCAGGGGCCGAATGGCCTCTAGCTCATAGTGAAAGGGCGACTCGCGGTCTTGGGTATCGGCGATGGCGACAATTTCTTTCGTGTCTTGAATGTAGTCAAACAGGGGATTGGTGGCCAGGGGCCAGGTCTCGCCCAGCAGCGACTCGACTTTGTTATTGAGGTGCTGGTGAGCAATCACCACCGTGGCATCGGTGGCGCTACAGGGATAGATCAGGCAGCGACACGCGTGCAGCGCCTGCCCCAGTTCCTCGGCCGCTTTAGCAAAAATTTCGTCGGCGTTGAGGGACTGCCGCACCACTGAGGTGATGGAGTTGACCAAGCGCTCGCGGCGCTCTTGGGCGGTAATGGCTTTATAGGCTTTAAGCAGCTTGTACTGCCCTGCTTGCAGGTAGGTGACCAGACGCTGAGTAAAGGGATCAGGCCCGCCGCTGCCGTCAGGGCGTTCGGTGGGCATTAAGGATGGGTCGATGTAGCGCTGGCGGGCGACCGCCAGTTTGGCCGCCAGGTCGGGTCGATATTCGGCAATGCGATCGAGCAACAGCACCGCTGCCGTTTGACTGACGTAGCGATCCTGGGTCCAAATGCCTTCAAAGCGGCGGGTTTGGTCGAGGGGTGGGCCGTCAATGGCCGGTACGGGCGATCGCTCTCGACAGATCAAGCAGGCGCTGTAGTCAGCTCCCACCACCACCAGATGCCACTCCTGGGTGAGGGCATCGTTGGGTTCAAAGGCGATCGTTTCATAGTTCTCAGAGCGGCTAGCGAAACTGGTACCCAGGGCCGACAACACATAGACCTGATCGGTCAGCTCAGCAATGCGCAGATAGCGGTTAGCCTCCTGCAGATAAAACCGCTCTTGCTGAAAGCTAGCAATCACTAGAAACTTTGCCGTCCCCGCCAGCACGTGATCTTCCATCGCGTGGGACAACGCGGTTAAAGAAGTCTTGAAGTAGAGGCTAGGTCTCAGCTGGGGAATTGCGGTCAGCAATTCTTCCACTACAGAGGTGGAATGGCTCATGGTTCAGTTCAGGGAACCGTCGATTCAAAGGCTCTGCCCTGGCGCTCTCTAGAGAACCCCCAGGAGACCCGGTCGCATCGGCAGCAGTTACTCTCACCTAGCCTACCAGCTACCCCCTTTCTCGATAGATATATTGTAACCATTTGCCAAAAACGGCCCTTGCCAGAGCAAAATGCCTGTTCTATACGACGGATCAGCAATAAAAAAACACCTGCGCAAGCTGCACAGGTGTCCTAAATACTGTGGTTCTAACCCACGGCAAGAATTAACACTTTGGAGAAAGCTACATCACACTAGTCATATCGCTGGTGTCTTTGAGAAAGCCACTGTAGGCCTCCATGCCGTGCTCGCCAATGTCCAGCCCTTTCATCTCTTCTTCGGCGCTGACTCGCAGGCCTAGAACAGACTTAACCACCAGCCAGAATATGGTGGACAGCACTACTGTAAACAAACCAACGGTCAAAATGCCTACGATTTGAATCCCTAGCTGACCTAGGCCGCCACCGTAGAACAGCCCAGCAATGCCCTCGCCCCCTTGGGTGAAGTTGTTAGGGTTGGCAAACAAACCTACGGCTAGGGTGCCCCAGATGCCGCAGACCAGGTGCACAGAGGTTGCACCCACAGGGTCGTCAATTTTGATGCTGTCGAAGAAGCCGACTGCAAACACCACCAGGATGCCGCCAATCAAACCGGCAAAGAAAGCTCCCGCATAACCAAAGACAAAGCAGCCAGCGGTAACCGATACCAGACCAGCCAGAATGCCGTTGATGGTCATCGACAGGTCAGGCTTGCCGCTCATTGCCCAGGAGAGAAACGTAGCAGCTACACCACCGGCAGCAGCACCCAGGTTGGTGGTAACCGCAATATAGGCTACAGCTGAATCGGCTGCTAGCTGAGAACCGGGGTTGAATCCAAACCAGCCTAGCCAAAGAATTAGGCAACCCAGGGTTGCAATGCTCAGGTTGTGACCCGGCAGAGCATTTACCCGGCCATCTGCGTTGTACTTACCCATGCGGGGGCCAAGAAAAGCCGCCCCCATAAGAGCTGCCCAGCCGCCCACAGAGTGAACAATGGTAGACCCTGCAAAGTCGTGGAAGCCAAGATCAGCAAGCCAGCCACCACCCCAGAGCCAGTGGCCAGTGATGGGGTAAGCAATGGCAGTCAGCAACACGCTGAAGATGAGAAAGTCAACAAACTTGATGCGCTCGGCCACAGCCCCCGACACAATGGTGGCAGCAGTACCGGCAAAAGCAACCTGAAACAGGAAGAATGTATCCTTGGTGAGGTTTATGCCGTCGGGCCCTAAACCGTATAACTCAGGGGCACCGCCGAGGAAAAAGCTCCCCCAGCCTACCCAGCTATTGCCATTGGCACCAAACATCAGCGAAAAGCCAATGAACCAGAAGGCTAGGGTGGCTAGAGCAAACACAATCAAGTTTTTGGTCAACACGTTGACGGCATTCTTCTGCCGACAAAAGCCAGTCTCCACCATAGCGAAGCCAGCATTCATGAAAATGACCAAGAAGGCACAGACCAACACCCAAATGTTGTTGAGGGTGACTTGCACATCGGCAGCAGTTAGCTCCTCTTGAGCGTGAGCCGCTACTCCCCAGGTGGCCAGAATGATCAATGCCAACGGAATACAGGCTACCCAAGCCCAGCCGCCAACGCGGGCGAACAGACGCTTAAACACCTGGTCAAAGGGCGGTACATTGGCATTCCAAAAGCTGGGTTTAGACCGCCTCCGGAACTTAGAACGATTACGCAACACTAAATTAGACATCTCAACAGACGTTCCTTCAACACAATCAGACAGTGAACACGGCCTACCGCTTTTCGGATCTGTGCTCTTAGCCGCATAGCGGTGAGACAAATCCGCATGGGAGTTAAGGCCCACAGAATAGATGCATTCTGCGAACCACCTGCAAAGTTGCAAGTTTCTAAGGGCAGCTACGTCAGCCGAAAAACGCCTTTAGAAACCCACACCGATCTGCCTAAACATTTTTGACATTATGGGCAGAGGAATTTGCGTGTAAATAGAACAAGTTGATTCCATCAATTCTGAGGCAAGCAATCTGTATCGGGCGATACACAACACCCCATAAGGCTGCTACATTCCTCATGTTTTCGTTAAAACATAGATTAGTTGGCTACAAATGATTGTTTGACAAAGATGCTGTCAGGAACATCGCAGTCGAAAAAGGTGCTGGCATCTTTTAGACTTGATTCGCTAAGTAGCCTTGGGGGCCAAGCTGATCGAGTTTTTGCTGTTTGGCGAGCACCGAAGTTTCAAGAGCGCGGCGGTATTGGGCGACCTGATCGAGTAGGGTAGGGCGATCGGTGGCCAAAATCTGCACCGCCAGCAGCCCCGCATTCGTGGCATTGCCAATGGCGACTGTGGCCACCGGAATGCCCGCTGGCATTTGCACAATGGAATAAAGCGAGTCGAGCCCTTGCATCGTGCGGCTGACTACGGGGACACCAATCACCGGTAAGGGGGTGAGCGCGGCGACCATACCGGGCAGGTGAGCGGCCCCTCCGGCCCCGGCGATGATCACCTTGAGGCCGCGATCGCGAGCGGTCTGAGCATAGGCAACCATGCGCTCGGGGGTGCGGTGGGCCGACACAATGGCCACTTCGTGGGTGACCCCAAACTCAGTACAAATCTCAATGGCGGCGGCCATAGTGGGCAAGTCTGAGTCGCTGCCCATAATGATGCCAATTTCAGGGCTGTTGTCAGGGCTAATTTCAGAGCCAATCTCAGGAATAGTCATTGCCTTCGCTGCCGTCAAAAAGTGCCTACCCATCATGCCACCGGAGGGTTTTAGACGATGGCCCCAGAGGCAATGGGGAAGGTTGAGTTTCGTTGCGGGCCGTTTTGGCGCAGCAAAACATCATAGAATTTTACAGAAATTAGCAAACCCCGAAGCCTTCCCCATGACTGCCACTGACGATAAAACCGTAGTTCGCGACTACTTCAATGCCACCGGCTTTGACCGCTGGCAGCGCATCTACGGCGATGGCGAAGTCAACAAGGTCCAGCTCGACATTCGCAAGGGCCACCAGCGCACAGTCGACACGCTGATGGGCTGGCTAGAGGCCGATGGCAACCTGGCCGGGCTCAGCTGCTGCGATGCGGGCTGTGGCGTAGGCAGCCTGACGATTCCCCTGGCTCAAGCAGGCGCTCAGGTCTATGCCAGCGACATCTCCGCCAAAATGGTCGAGGAGGCCCGTCAACGGGCTGAAATCGCCCTAGAGGGCAAAAATTTGCCTACCTTTGAGGTCAAAGACCTGGAGGAACTGGCCGGTCGCTATCACACGGTAATTTGCTTAGACGTCCTGATTCACTATCCCCAAGAGAAAGTGCAGGGCATGATCAGCCATCTTGGCTCGCTGGCCGAGTCGCGGCTGATTATGAGTTTTGCGCCCAAGACGCTGTTCTATAGCGCGCTGAAGAAGGTAGGCGAGTTTTTTCCGGGGCCAAGCAAAACCACCCGCGCCTACCTGCACCGGGAGACCGATATTGTGAAGGCGCTAGAGGCTGACGGTTGGCGCATTGAACGCCGCACGTTGACCAAGACCCAGTTTTACTTTTCGCGCATGCTAGAAGCCGTCAAAGACCAGTAGACCGTGGATGCAGGAACGAGACCATGACTGTAGAGCGGCTATGGATTGCGATCGCAGCGGTGCTGGGCGGCACCGCCGTAGCGGCCGGGGCCTTTGCCACCCATGCCCTTAAATCTCAGCTCAGCGATCGGCTGCTGGCGGTGTTTGAAACCGCAGCTCGCTACCAGATGTACCACGCTCTAGCCCTGCTGCTGGTAGCCCTAATACGGCACCAAGGGCTAGGTGATCCAGGATGGCTCGCCGCCTCGGCGTGGGTCTTGATTGCCGGTACGGTCGTGTTTTCGGGCAGCCTCTATGCCCTGGCACTGACAAATCAAAGCATGCTGGGGGCCGTGGCCCCGCTTGGTGGCGCAGCTTTGATGGCGGGCTGGGCCTGTCTAGCTATAGCCGGGCTACGGGGGGCCGGAGAGGGGTAAGGAGGGCAGAGGGTATTAGGGGTGAATGAATCGCAGCACTGACCATGCATTTCCGGCTGGAGCAATTATCTCTATCCAGAGTCCACCCACTCCCCCCAGGCGGGCAGGCTATGATAACCCTGTGTCATGCCGGGCTGCTATGTTTGAATACCTATCGCCGCGATCGCTGGCTACGCCCCAGGAGGTTATTGAGTACCTGGAACTCCAGCAGGCCGCCCAAGATTTTCGCCTGGAGGTCGAGCACCGGGCCAACCTGGAAGCCTACTACCAGTGGTATGACCAGATAGCCGCCGAAAACCGCCGCGATCTGGAGCAGATGCGGACGGAGGCTAACCTCCTGACTTGGTTCAGCGGCCGCTCTATCTAGAAGAGCAACAGAGCTTACACCAAATAACTTCTTGAGTGATTTGCGCCCCAAGGCTAGAGCATTTCCAGCTCATCTTGCTTGAGGTGGGCGCGCATGGGCCGCTTAGCCCCCTCGACCTCAAACTCCACCTGAACCGGAAAGTTGGGGCTAATAGGGCGGCCCTTGTAGTCGGTGAGAATAGTCACAACGACTCCCTCTAGACCTTTGGCATCGAAGGCTTCGTTGCGGTGCAGCGGGTGGTGATAAAAAATAACCGATTCTTTGATTCGGACGCGTTCGCCAACATTCATAGCACACACTCGCTCTTACTCAATCCTCCCTAGCGCCTGGTGACCAGGTGGGAACTTGCTTTTTTGTAGCCCTATTATCTTTGCACAGGATGGGCGCTTGAACGTGGCTGCTGCCGATTAGGTCGAGCTATTCCCTGGCTGAGAGCCGTAGGGCTGCATGATTTCATCTAGACGCTGGGCCATGGCGGCCATTTCGGGGTCACGGCTGGCGACCGATTGGGTGCGGTCCTGAAACGCTTGGCCAATTTCAGTGTCATAGAGCAGGTGGCGGGCCTGGTTGAGCAGCTCAGGGGCGCGCTCTAGGGGCTGGGGCTGTTTTGACATCAGCACCTCGTCGATCTGCACAATCAGCTGGGAGATGGGCCGCAGCCAGCTAAATTGCTCATGGTTGAGCACCAGACGTAGGTAGTCGCCCTTGTTGGCGATCGCACCGTGGTTAGCTTCGTAGCGGTCTTTCTCAGCATCCATCAAAATTTTGTGGGCCTTCAGCAGCAGTGGTCGAAACTGGCGCAGGGGTTCAAAGGCCGGATCAGAAGCAGGATTACCAACAGTCATGTAACTCTCGCGCAGGCGTACAGTACTCCCTTCACCATTCCACGAATAGAGAGCGATTTCAAGCCGCTTGGTGCTGGGGGGAGATAGCCCCCATGGGGTGACTGGGTTTGGTGTCACAATAGCCCTACGTTCCTTTTACATGGTCATGGACTTTACCACCGTTCGCCCTGGGCAGCTTTCCATTATTGCCAACGATTTCGATGCCCGGCCGATGAGCTTTGTGCAAGATGGCGATCGCCGAGGGTACGAACCGGCCGTAGCTCGGGCAGTGAGCGAGGTGCTGGGGCTGGAGCCGGTGTGGTTTGACTGCCCGCCCGAAGAGTTTTATCCCACCCTCAGCACTGGCGATTACGACGTAGTGTGGTTTAGCCAGGCCATTACCCAAGATCGCCGCGCCTGGGCCGACTTTACCCGTCCATACGGCCGCTTCGATGAGGCCGTGCTAGTGCGCGAAGACAGCCCCATCCAGACCCTGGAAGACCTAGCGGGCAAACGGCTCGGCTCCTTGGCGGGCAGCAGTCCCCTGATTCTCACTGAGGCTTTGCCTGACCTAGAATGGGTGCCGTTCGAAGGGGACGACCACACCCGACCTACCCTGCTAACGGCATTGGGTGAGGGCGCGATCGATGCCCTGGTGGGCGATGCCCTGCTGCTGCTTACCGCCGAGGCTGACACCACGAACTTGCGAGTGGCCTTTCAGCTGCCCACCCAAATTCCCTTTGGTGTTGGTGTACTGCCGGGCAACAGAGAACTGCTGGAGGCCCTCAACCAAGCCATTAATCAGCTAATTATGAACGGCACCTTGGCTAAGCTGTGGGCCCAGTGGATTCCCTACAAACCGTTTCCGTTTTAGCGGTGCTAGGGCTGGGATAAACCAGTTGGGCAATGAACGCCGTTGCATCCTCCACCGGGAGGGGCGACGAGAAGTAATAGCCCTGCCCCCCCTGACACTGGTGGGCCTGAAGGTAAGCCGCCTGCTCGGCAGTTTCAATACCCTCAGCCACTACCGTCAAATTGAGGTTAGTGGCCAGACTGATGATGGCTTTGACAATTTCGTAGTCGCCCGTGCTGGGGCCAGAGCGATGCAGGTTGGTAATAAACGACTTGTCAATTTTGAGCACGTCGATGGGAAATCGATGCAGGTAGCTGAGGGACGAGTAGCCAGTACCAAAGTCATCCATACAGATCTGAATGCGGCGCTGGCGCAGCTGTTTGAGCAAATCAATGGCCATTTGAGCGTTTTGAATCAGCACGCTTTCGGTAATTTCGACCTTCAGGTGCTGTCCCTGTAGGTGATTGTGGCTCAGGGCAGCGTCTATTTGCTGAATCAGGTCAGGACGGACAAACTGCTTACCGGAAAGATTGACGCTGACGGTGAGGGAGTGACTGTGGGGAAGCTCTTGATGCCAGTAGCTCAGCTGACGGCAGGCCTCGTTGAGGGTCCACAGGTCGAGGGCAGTAATCAATCCAGTATTTTCGGCAACGGGGATGAAGTCTAGGGGAGGCACCAGCCCACGGTGGGGATGCTGCCACCGCACCAAAGCCTCAAACCCTTGCGGCGTGCCGGTGGCTAAATTGATGATGGGCTGATAGTAAAGCCGCAGTTCACCCCGCTCTAGGGCCCGGCGCAGGTCGTTTTCAAGCTCCATCTGCTGCATCACCAGGGTGTGCATGGGGGCGTCAAAAATGGCGTACTCGCGGTTGCTGCCCTTAGCTTTGTACATGGCGATATCGGCATCGCGCAGCATTTGGTTGGGGTCGGTGTAGGTGGTGGCGCTGAGGGCGATGCCAATGCTGGCGTGGATAAAGACCTCGTGCCCCTGGAGCAGCACCGGGCTTTCGAGAATGGCGTGAATGCGCTGGGCCATGCTGACGGCAACAGCGGCATCGCTGAGGTTGGACAACAGCACCACAAATTCGTCGCCCCCCAAACGGGCGGTCACATCTGCCGGACGCAAACAGGTTTGCAGTCGCTGGGCCACTACCTGAAGCAGCTGATCGCCCATGGCATGCCCCAGACTGTCGTTGATCACTTTGAAGCGGTCTAAGTCGAGAAACAGCAGGGCAAACTGGCGATTCGCGCAGCGTAAAGCCTGCGGCATCTCAGAAACAGGAACGGACTCGAAACGAGTATCCATCCCGGAACCGCAGCAGGGGTCAGACGCACCGTCAAAGGTAGAGCTCTCCAAAGAACAATTGTTGGTGCAGTGGTGGTGCAGCTGGTCAAGCGACTGGGCCAGCCGTTCTAAGAACAGCGTTCGATTGGGCAGCCCGGTGAGGCGATCGTGGGAGGCATCATAGCGTAGCTGGGCCTCCAGCCGTTTGCGCTCGGCCAGCTCGACCTGGGCCTGGGCATAGAGCTCGGCCTGGTGAATGGCGATCGCCAAGTGATCGGCTAACCGCTTGATCAAATTAATTTCGGCCTCGCTCCAGCAGCGAGGACCAGGGCATTGATGGACGCTCAAGATGCCCTTGACCACGCCCCGATAGCGAATGGAAACAGCTAAGATAGCCCCGATGTTTAGCTTCTGAGCCAAGGCCAGGTTGGGCAGCAGCGTCGGTTCCACCCTGACATCGTCTACTACCACCGGCAGCTCCTCAGCCAGCACCCGCTGGGCGTGGGGGTTGCCCTCAATGGGAATCACCTGCCCTCGCAAGTTATCGAAACCGGGCATGCTGGCCGTGTTGGTGTGCACCAACACCTGGTCGGTCGCTTGACAGAGAATCACTAAGCCGCGACTGGCCTCGAAGGTGTGCAACATTTCAGTCGCCGCCCGCTGGAGCAGCGTCTCCAGCTCCAGACTGTCGCTAATGGCGCTGATGATGTTGTTGAGCAACTTTTCTTGCTGGGCCAGGGTGCTGGTTTGAGCCAGTAGCTGACTCTGCTGGAGGGCGATCGCCACTTGGTCGGCCAGCTGAGCCAGTAGGGCGCGCTCCTTAGGCTGCCACTGGCGCGGCCCTCGGCAGTGATGGACGCACAGCAGCCCCCACAGGTTGCCGCCACAGTTGATGGGCACAACTAGATTGGCCTGCACCTGAAAGCGTGTCAGTAGCGCGCGGTAGCAGGGGTCAATATTGGCCTCAGCCACATTGTCGATGTGGTGAGTGCGGCCTCGGCGGTAGCGGTGGGCTAAGCCAGGCTTAGTCAGAAAGCAAGTGTCTCCGATGGTGAGGCCTAGCGTTGCATTCCAAGGGGGCAGCACGGCTTCGACCGTCATAGTGCCGCTGAGGTCGGGATTGAAGCGGTAGATGAGCACTCGGTCGGTCTGCAAAAACTGCCGCACCTCGGTGACCGTGGTCTGCAAGATCTGCTCGACCTCCAAGGACTGGTGAATGTGTTGGGTAATCGTGCGAATTAGATGCTCTTCTTCGGCCTGGCGGCGCAGAGCCTCCTGGGCTTGGACTAGGGGAGTAATATCGGTGGCTACAGCCCCAAGAATGGGCGTGCCATCGGCCTCCAGACTCACGGGGAATAGTACCGAGCTAAACACCTGCTGCTCTCCCCCAAGGTGTAGTGTATCTTCTACGGTTAGGGGGGTTTGGGTGGTGACGAGGTGCTGCACCCGCTCCATAAAAACGCTAACCACCGGGGGCGGCAGCAGATCGGCAAAGGAACGCCCCACCATATCCTCGGGCTGCAGGCCAAACCGGGCAGCGGTAGCCTGATTGACCCGCCGATAGTGCCCAGTGGCATCAAAGATGCTGACTAGGGCGGGAGAATTGTCGATAAACGCCTGCATCTGCTGGTTAGCGCTGACCAGCGCCTGCTCAGTTTGCTTGCGTTCGGCGTCAACCTGCGCCCTTTCGCTGATATTGAGCACGACAATATCCCAAGCAATGTCGCCGTTGACCAAACATTTTGGCCAACCCATGCCCTGTAGCCAGGTCTGCCGCCCCGAGGGAGTGAGCAGACGCCACTCGCCAAACCAGGGGGTGAGGGTAACGCCAGAATGCTGGAGCAGCCCCCACACGGTGCTGCGATCGTCGGGATGAATGGTCAGCCACAGCCGCTGGGGTTGCCCGAGTAGCTGCTCGGGCTCTAGCTCCCACATTTCCACACAACCGGGGCTGACGTAGGTGATATCGTCGGCCCCAGAGGGGTGCTGCACGTAGCGCAGCACGACCCCCGGCAGGTTAGCCAGCACTGGCTGTAGGCGACTTTTGCTGCCTTGCAGACGCAGGTTGGCCTGGCCGCGATGGGTAATGTCTTGCCCAATGCTGGTGAGCCGCTGCACCAGGCCGGTGGCGCTGGTCAAAACGGTGGTGTTCCAGGCGATCAGGCAGCGATCGCCGCTGCGGGTGAGAATTTCAGTCTCGTGGCGAACCGAACCTTGGGCCACGGCGGCTCGAAACAGCTCAGTCAGGGCCTGGCGATCGCCAGCGGGGATAAAAAGCTCAAACCAGTTGCTGCCCACAACTTCGTGGCGTTGCCAACCGGTGAGGCTGAGCAGGTGATCATTACAGAGCAAAATGTGGCCGCTGGCATCGACCACCAGCCCCGCCAAGGCCATAGTTTCGATCACCGCCCAAAAATGCTGCTCCGATGCCTGTAAATCGCCGATTTGGCCATGGCTTGACCGGGCATCGGGGGCACCCACTACAGGATCGGGATCAGGCAAAGAAGTCCACTCATCGGTCATACAAGACGTTTCTAGGGGCGAAGCAGCCTGTGGGGCTACGCAAACCGGAGGCATTCCCAGCTTATTCTTCCCACCTTACAACTGTATACAGGGTGACCGTTCATAGGTCTTAATGGTTTTAGGGTAGCTAACCACAGGTGACTCTGGTGGCACCAGTCTGGGCCACTGCCAGCATAGAGAAGCCCTCGACGCGATCGCACCGAGAGCTATAATCTCGCCGTTTTTACCCATAAGCTGGAGCAGATCGCTCAGAAACAGGCTAGAGAAACTGCTGCCAGTTTTCACTGCGAAATAGGGCTCGCTCAGCCTTGCGGCGGCGCTCTAAGCCGGGCATGATGTTGCCCCCAGCGTAGATCCACTTGGCAAACTCCTCCGATGCCCCGGTCATGTCTCCGGCGTTGATTTTCTTCAGCAGAGTAGACGACTGCAAATTACCGGGACCGACGTTGAAGGTAAACGACACCAGCGCCGAAAACTGGTCGCTGGTTAGCGTGCGAGTCACAGCATCGGAGACGGCCTTTTCATACTTTTTGAGGTCGCGCTTGAGAATCTCTTCAGCCTCGGCCCGGGTAATGGTGAGCCCACGGGAAACCTGCGGCGCCCCCGCAGAAGAGGTGTGGCCATAGCCAATAGTCCAGGGCTCACCACCGGTGCCGGGGTCAGGGTAGGCGCTGAGGCTCAGGCCCTCAAATCCCTTAACGATCGCTAGCCCTGCGGCATTGATGGCGTTACCTGGTGGGGGCGGTGGAGGTGGTGCGGGCGGCATGGGCTGGGGCTCAGGCCCTCCGGTGCCGATAGACACCGTCATGGCGCGGGGGTAGTCATCCCGCTGAAACCATGTCTTGACGCTGCCAACGTTGACTACCTGCTCCTTAGGGTTTTTACTCGATGGATATTTGGTGATGCGAGAGATCCAGTAGCCCCCCTGCATCAGATAAATTGCAATGTCTGTTTCTTTAATCCAGGTTCCCATGTGACCTCCCCGGAGCAGTCCGCATACCAGGAATTTACAATACTTTCGGAATAATGGGCCATTGACTTTTGCCCAAGTTCTACCATTTTGCCCACCGTGGGGCATGATTCAACCCCGCTAGCCAGCTAACCGCCCTGGTCAGCTGGCGCGATCGGCGAGAGCTGTGCCCTAGCAGTTTGGTTTGGCAGATCTAAAGTTCGTCTCTGGCAACGTTGCAACTGCTAACCTCGCGGGCCGACCAGTAGATTTTTGTCTACCCTTGAGCTGAGATTGCGATTTGTTGTTGGTAAGGCTGAGCCAACGCGCCCTGACAAACCCAGCGGAAGGTTTTTTCCAGGCAGACGATTCAGTCGTTAAGATATTCAAAGCTCAGTGTCTTTTCTGGTGGCTTGTAATCTCCATGGCTTTGCTCTCAGCAACCGCAGATTTGCCCTCGCGCCTAGTCTCGCCCACTATTCGTCGCCTACCCAACGGCCTCACGGTCATTGCTGAGCAAATGCCCCTGGAGGTTGTCAACTTGAGCCTGTGGCTGCGGGTAGGCTCAGCGGTAGAAAGCGACGCCATCAACGGCATGGCCCACTTTCTAGAGCACATGATTTTCAAGGGCACTCAACAGCTGCAATGCGGTGAGTTTGAGCGCCAGGTGGAAGAGCGCGGGGCATTGACCAATGCCGCCACCAGCCAAGACTACACCAAGTACTACATCACTACAGCGCCCCAAGACTTCGCCACTTTGGCCCCACTGCAAATTCAGATGGTGATGGCCCCGCGTCTCAGCGACCATGACTTTGAGCGCGAGCGTCCAGTGATTTTGGAAGAAATCCGCCGCGCCGATGACAACCCCCGCCGCCGCACCTATTCCCGCACCATGGAGATGGTGTTTGACCGACTGCCCTACCGTCGCCCGGTGCTGGGGCCGACTGCGGTAGTCGAGGGGCTTACCCCGGCACAGATGCGGGAGTTCCATAGCACCTGGTATCAGCCCCAGAGCATGACAGCGGTAGCGGTGGGCAACCTGCCGGTAGAAACCTTGATTGCTACGGTGGCCGAGGGCTTTGAGCAGGCTATGGCCCAGCGCCCTACACCGCCAGATATCGCCAATTCCACTGAGCGGTTCAAGCCGCTGCTGCCCGACGACCTAGAGCCTCCCTTCACGACCGTGCGGCGGGCGACGCATACCGATCCGGCTATGACCCAGGCGCGGCTGGTGATGGCCTGGCGGGTACCAGGCGTGACCCATCTAGAAGACACCTACGGCCTCGATATCTTGGCCTCGATTTTGGGGCGAGGGCTTACCTCGCGCCTGGTGCGCGACCTGCGGGAAGAGCGCAAGCTGGTGACCAGCGTTAGCTGTAGCAACATGACCTTGGCCCATCAGGGCGCGTTTATGGTGTCGGCTCAGCTGCCCACCGAAAATTTAGATCAGGTGGAGGGAGCGATCGCTCAACACATCGCTACCGTGATGGAGGAGCCCGTGAGTTCCGCAGAACTCAGTCGCGTGCAAACCCAGGTGGCTAATCGATTTATCTTTGCCAACGAAACGCCGAGCGATCGCGCTGGCCTTTACGGCTACTATCAGACCCTGACGGGCGACATCACTGAAGGGCTCAACTATCCCGCCTACATTCAAAAGCTGGGTGTCAAGGATGTGTTGCAGTCGGCCCAGCACTATCTCTCCAGCGAGGCCTATGGGGTGGTTGCCCTACAGCCAGCGGCTTAGGACGGGCGGCTATGTGGACTGCGATCGCCCAGCACATTGGCGCTAAAACCGGCACGGCCTTCACCATTGCCGACCGGCGATCGGTAGGGGGCGGCTGCATCAACCAGGCCTATCAGGTGAGCGACGGCAGCCAGTCATATTTTCTTAAGCTCAACCAGGCGTCGCAGGTGGCGATGTTTGAGGCCGAGGCCTTGGGCCTTAAGGATATGTACGACAGCCAGACCATTCGGGTGCCCAAGCCAATCTGCTGGGGCACGGTGGATGGGTCGGCCTATATTGCCATGGAGTGGCTAGAGCTTGGCAATGGCGGCGGCGAGGCCTGGAGCCGCATGGGCGAGGCCCTGGCAGCGATGCACCGAGTCACCAGCGAGAAAGGGTTTGGGTGGCACCAGAGCAACACCATTGGTGCCACGCCCCAGCCCAACCCCTGGACGGCGACCTGGCTAGAGTTTTATCGCGAGCACCGGCTGCGGCACCAGTTTCGTCTAGCAGGTCGCAGAGGTGGGCGGTTTCCGCGTCAGCATGAGCTGCTGATGGCGCTACCGGATTTGCTGGCGGGCTACAATCCGGTCCCCAGTCTAGTACACGGCGATCTGTGGTCGGGCAATGCAGCGGTGACGAAAGATGGCGAGCCGGTGATTTTGGATCCGGCGACGTATTTTGGCGATCGTGAGGTAGACATCGCCATGACCGAACTGTTTGGCCGATTTCCCAACGGGTTCTATGACGCTTACAACGCTGCCTACCCGCTCAATGCAGGCTACACAACTCGCAAAACGCTCTACAACCTGTACCACATCCTCAACCACTTCACCCTGTTTGGCGGCAGCTACGAGTCGCAGGCCAATCGCATGATCGATCAGCTATTGCGGTGAAGCGACGAGCGTTCTTGCAGACTTCGTAAGCTGATCTAAAAACTCAGTCGATCGCCAGTAGCAAGCCGGCTTTCAGCGTTCGAAAATTTTAGTTTTCCACTCCAGCAATAGTTCGGCTATCTGGCGATCGCGCTCTCGATTGCTGCCTAGCCCTATTGCCTGGGTCGAAACTTCGGTGAAGTAGTCTGCAATTTCGTCAGCTCTTGCCCCAGCTTTCAGTAGGCTAAACACCTGGGGCAGATACGCATCGTACTCATCCCGCGCCCCTGGCATACCCGCTACCCCAATGGGGTCCCAAAGGTAGTGCAGCACCTCATCACTTCTGCGATAAAGCTCTTCGTCGGGAGATAAAAGGCTTCTATCCATTAATTTCTACCAACGTTTCGCCGGATATTAAGAGTTCTAATGCTCTCAGCAGCATCGTGCCTAAAATCTTGCGTAGCCATCGATAGTATTGGTAATTCAACTTGCGATCGCAGGCGATAGTTGATTTGCGTTCACATTTTTGTACTGATGTCTGAGGATGGCCTTCCGTAAGGATAGCTGCAACATCATTACAAAGAAGTGAAGGATAAAACTGAAACCCTAATCGTGATTTTCAGAAAATTTGCGACTTCGCAAGAGCAACGAATTGACTACTACCGCCACTGAGCTAAATGCCATCATGCCGCCTGCTGCTGCGGGGCTGAGGCTGACCCCGGCGGTGGGCAGTAGCACCCCAGCGGCCAGGGGAATCGCCACCAGGTTGTAGGCAAACGCCCAGGCCAGGTTTTGGCGAATTTTGTTAAACGTGGCGCGGCTGAGGGTGAGAGTTTCGAGCACCCCCAAGAGGTGGTCGCCCATGAGAATCACATCGGCTGTTTCCATAGCGATGTCAGTGCCGGAGTGGAGACTGATGCCGACATCGGCCTGGGCGATCGCAGGGGCATCATTTATGCCGTCGCCCATCAACGCTACGGTGTGCCCCTCGGCCTGGAGTTGCCGGATCGCGTCAACCTTGCCCTGGGGAGAAACTTCAGCGGTGACCTGGCTGGGGTTGAGGTTGAGCTGAGCGGCGATCGCCCCAGCTACCTCTTTCCTATCGCCCGTCAGCACCCGCACCTGGAGCCCCTGTTTTTGTAGCGTCTCAACCACAGCGACGGCATCGGGGCGCAGCTGGTCGGCGATCGCCACCAGCCCCACTACGCGATCGCCCAGAGCTACATAGACTACCGTCTGCCCAGCTTCCGCCAGCGCCTTGGCTCGATCTTGCACTGCGGCATCGAGCACCATCTCTCGCTGGATCATCCACTGCTGATTGCCTAGGGCGCAGGTCTGCATGGTGTCTTGCCAGGTGATTTGAGCGGCCACGCCGAGGCCGGGTTGGGTATCAAACTCATCGGCTTGCAGCAGATCTAATTCTCGCGCTGTCGCCGCCTGGTGGATGGCTTTCGCCAGGGGATGGCGGGTGCCGCTTTCGACCGTGGCGGCGAGCTGCACAATATCGGCCTCGCTCAGGCCATCCTCAAAGACGTGAATCGCTGTCACCTGGGGCTGCCCCACAGTGAGGGTGCCGGTTTTGTCAAACACCACTGTGTCGAGATGGTGGATGGTTTCTAGGCTGTCGCCGCCGCGAATCAACAGGCCGCGCTCGGCTCCCAAACCAGAGCCGACCAGAATAGCGGTAGGGGTAGCCAGACCCAGGGCACAGGGGCAGGCGACCACCATGACCGCGATCGCCAGCTTCAAGCTCACTAGCAAGGTCGAGGAGGTGTAGGTCATGGTGTGGCCCATGTGGGCCATGCCCAGGGCCGAGTGCATCACTTGGGGCCAGTGATGCAGACCAATGAAGTACCAGAAGAGGAACGTAAGCGTGGCCAGGGACATCACCCCGTAGGTGAAGTAGCCCGAGATCAGATCGGCCAGCCGCTGGATCGGAGCCTTGCGGCTCTGAGCCGTTTCCACCAGGCGAATCATTTGGGCCAGCACGGTGTTTTGGCCGGTGCCGGTAACTTGCAAGGCGATCGCGCCGCTCTGGTTCACCGTGCCCGCCGTCACCCCATCACCGGGCTGCTTCAGCACCGGCATTGATTCACCGGTCAGCATCGACTCATCCACGGTGGTTTGGCCCGAGACCACCGTGCCATCGGCGGAGATTTTTTCGCCGGGCAGCACCTGCACCCACTCGCCCACCTGCACACAGCGGGCGGGTACCTCAACGCCAGTTTGGGCGGCTCCAGCGGTGGCGGGGTTAGAGATCAGCCGGGCCACAGCGGGCTGAAGTTCGACCAGCGATCGCAGCGCGTCTGCCGCCCGATACCGCGCCCGCTGCTCCAAGGTGCGGCCCAGCAAAATAAACGCCAGCAGCATCACCGGCTCTTCAAAAAAGCACTCCCAGCCCAGCCCAGGGAACACCAGCGCCACCACGCTGGCCAGGTAGGCGCTGCCGCTGCCCAGGGCCACCAGGGTATTCATGTTGGGAGCCAGCCGTCGCATACCGGCCCAGCCGTCCACAAGGATTTCCCGCGCCGGACCAATCAGCGTCACCGTGGCCAGCAGGGCGTGGAACCACAGGTCGCTGAGAATGGGAATCGTCAGCCAGCCGAAGTGGTTTAGGTGGCCAATGGTGGAAAGGATGAGTAGGGCGATCGCCACTCCCAGCCGCTGCCCCTGCTGCTGCTGCTCGGCTCGCTTGGCTTCTACCCAGGCCGTCAGGTCGTCGCCATCGCCATCGGTGGCTCTGGGCGTTGCCGCAAAGCCCGCTTGAGTCACCTGATCTGCTAGCTGGTCGGCGCTCACCACGCCAGCCTCGGTTTCGACCACCGCCACCTCGGTCACTAGGTTCACCGTGGCCGATCGCACCCCATCCACTTGGGCCAGGCGATTTTCGACGGCGCGCACACACCCGGCGCATTTCATGCCGCTGACGTTGAGCACTACGGTCTGACGGTTAGATGGCTCTGAACCCGTTTCTGAAGCAGCGGTTTGGGGAGAAAGAACTTGCATGGGTGAAACGCTAGGGGCAGTAGTGAATCTAGCCTACCAAGCCCCTTCTTTCCTGCTTATCTTCCCGCTTGGCGAAAAGTTGAACCTGCGCGCTCCATCTGGCTAAAGTTAGGGAAGGCTAGAACCCCGAAAGTCCTTTTCTATAAAGGGGTTGAAGCAATCAATTGACCGATCGCCCTAACTCACAGCCGTTGCTGATTTGTGAGCTAACGCCTTTAAGCACCTAAGCAATACTCACAAAGATAATAGAATCTCACCCTGCATCCTTCCCTGGATATAGGCGTATGCCCCTAGGCAGTTGCTGGCAGATTGCTAGATACCTAGACTGGCTACAACACAGCTAGTTTGTCTCAAGCGGCTGTTTGGCATATGCAGCAATCCTCTTTCTATCACTTCACCGCCAAAAGACCAGGCTAGAAGAATATTCGACCGCGATCGCGAACCCCGACGCCTCAGAATTCATGCGTGACCTGCAAGCCCTCACCAGCCAACCCTTTGACTTGATTGTGATTGGCGGCGGCATCAACGGTGCAGCCACGGCGCGAGATGCCGCCCTGCGCGGGTTACGCACCATCCTGATTGAGAAAGGCGACTTTGGTGGCGGCACTACCAGCTGGTCGAGCCGCCTCATTCACGGCGGGCTGCGATATTTGGAATACTTTGAATTTAATCTGGTGCGCGAGTCGCTCCACGAGCGCGAGGTGCTGTTGCGCAATGCCCCCCACTTGGTCAAACCGTTGCCGCTGACGATTCCTATCTATCGCAGCGGCTCGCGCAGCTACCGCATCGTTCAGGCAGGCATGGTGCTCTACGACTTGCTCAGCTACGACAAGTCGCTACCTAACCACCGCATGCTGTCGCGCCGCAGCACCCAGCAGCTATTTCGCGCCATCGACGCCGATGGGCTGGCGGGGGCAGCTCAGTATTACGACGGTCAGGTCCAGCATGCCGAGCGTCTGTGCTTAGAAAATATTCTCGATGCCGAGCAGGCTAAAGCTACGGTGCTCAATTATGCCCAGGTCGAAGACATTCACCTCAGCGAGCAGCGGATTACCGGATTGAGCTGTCGCGATCTGCTGAGCGGCGACCCTTTTGAGGTGACAACCCACGATCGCAGTGTGGTGGTCAATGCCTCTGGCCCCTGGGTTGATGAGGTGTGTGGTTTCAGCCAGTCGCCGGTTAGCCAGAATCGTAAGATCGGAGGCACCAAGGGCAGCCACATTATTGTCGATGCCTTCCCCGGCGCGCCCGACTCAGCCCTGTATGTAGAGGCCAAGTCTGACGGACGGCCCTTTTTCATTCTGCCCTGGCTGGGCCAGTACCTGATTGGCACCACCGACGAACACTACGCAGGCTCCCTGGAAACGGTCAAGGCCGACGATGCCGAAATTGACTACTTGCTGAAGGAAACTAACGCTGTGCTGCCCGCCGCTCACCTCACTCGGGAGGATGTGCGTTTTACCTACGCCGGGGTGCGGCCTTTACCCTACGCCGAGGGCAAAAAGACCAGCAGCATTACCCGCGCCCACGTTCTGCACGACCACGGTCAAGAGGGGGCCAAGAACCTGATTTCGCTAGTTGGCGGCAAGCTCACCACCCATCGCCAAGTGGGCGAAGAGTTGGTGAATGCCGTCTTTCGCCAGCGGGGAGAGGGAGTGCCCGCATGCCCGACCCACACCCGATCTCTACCCGGAGCTATTTTGCTTGACGACCCCAGGGTGGGCGACTGGCGCGATCGCTACCGCCACCGCATCGGCCCCACCAGCTTCGACCACCTCATCGGCATCTACGGCGCTCGCACGGGCGACCTGCTAGCTCTAGTCGATCGCCATCCAGCCCTGGCCCAGCCCATTGTCAGCTACGCCAAAGACATTCAAGCCCAGATTGTGTTTGCGGTGCAGGCAGAGATGGCCCACACTTTCATGGATATTTTGCGCCGCCGCACCACTGTGGCCATGCACCACAACTATGGCTTCGAGGCTCTACCCGTAGTAGCCCAGGTGCTACAAGAGTATTGTGGATGGAGTGAGGACTCGTGCGATCGCAACATTCACGCCTACCACCAGTTCATGGCCGCCAACTGCATCCCCGACTATGCGCTCGGGCAGGAGAAGGCATCGCTGCAGACCGCGTAATCAAAAAAGTTTTGAGTTGTGAATTTTAAGTTTTGAATTAATGTCGTAGGGCAAAAACTCAAAACTAAACACTCAAAATTCAAAACTTCCCTTCCCCTCCAGCCGCCACTCCCCATGCTCGTCGCCCCAACCTCTCAGCAAACCATCTCGACCTACAAGAACCGCCCGGTCACCCTTGCCATTTTGGGATCTGGAGCCTGGGGTAATGCTCTGGCCCACATTGCCGCCGCCAACCACCACGCCGTGCGCCTGTGGTCGCGTTCGGGAAGCGTGTCTCTACAGAATGCCGTCGCTGGGGCGGAGGTCATTTTGTCAGCCATCTCCATGAAAGGAGTGCTAGACCTGGCCACCCAGCTCAAAGCGTTGGATATTCCTGAAACCACAGTGCTGATGACGGCGACCAAAGGCTTTGATCCAGAGACCACCCTGACGCCATCAGTGATTTTCCAGCAGGCCTTTCCCAACCATGCTGTGGCCGTGCTCTCTGGCCCCAACCTCTCTAAGGAAATTGAGGCCGGGCTGCCCGCCGCCACGGTAATTGCCTGCGCTAACGAAACCGCCGCCGAGGCCGTGCAGCACGTCTTTGCCTCCGACCACTTTCGCACCTATACCAGCACCGACCCCCTCGGGGCCGAGCTGGGCGGCACGCTAAAGAATGTGATTGCGATCGCCGTCGGTGTCTGCGAAGGGCTCGATCTGGGCTCCAACGCGCGATCGGCCCTGATCACCCGAGCTCTGCCGGAGGTCATGCGCATTGGCACCCACCTGGGCGGGCATCCCGAAACCTTTTTGGGTCTCTCAGGCCTGGGGGATATGCTGGCCACCTGCACCAGCGCCCTCAGCCGCAACTACCGGGTTGGCTACGGCCTCGCCCAGGGGAAATCTCTAGAGCAAATTTTAGAAGAATTGGGCAGCACCGCTGAGGGAGTGAACACTGCCTATGTGCTCCATGATATTGCCCAGCGAGAGCAGCTTTCAGCACCAATTTCTCAGCAGGTGTATTTGCTGCTCAAGGGCGACATCTCAGCCGCAGAGGCCGTCGCCGCCCTGATGGAACGCAAGCTCAAAGCCGAGGATTACCAAGAGGTCTTGCAGTGCGAATGAGCGGTCTTCGCGCTTCTATGTTTGTTCTTTTGCCTATTGCCGCTGCGCCCCTCGGGGCTGCTTAACGGAAGGATGATTTCCCCCGGCCCCCAAAACTGGGGGCCGGGGGGACATGAAGAGTTTAAGGGTTTTGCCGGTTCATTCCTTAATTCAGCAACACCCGTTCCTCTAAACGGGCTCCGGAAAAGTCGAGGGCGAAAACATCTTGAGCATGGCGGTGTAGTGGGGTTCATAGTATTTGACATTGATCGACCCCACACAGGCCGAAAGCTCTTGGTCGAGCAGGTTGATCATCAGCCGCACCAAGCCCCAATTCACCTTTAGCCTGGGGTAGAGCATGACGCAGAGCGGGAACAGCTCTTGGGCGATCGCCGAGATGTTGTTCTCTAGCATGCAGGTCCAGAGATAAATTTGAAACATCTCCACATCGCGAATGCTGGAGGTGCGCACTGCGTCCGCACTGAGAGGCCCGGTATAGCTCGCATAGTCAGGGCACAGCGCAATCACTTGATTCACAATGCTCTTGGCGATGCGGCTAGTGGCTGGCAGGGCCAGCCGCACCGTCTCCAAACGCGGGTGGTGGTAGTCGTAGTTAGCCGCAGCGGCGTAGGCCCGGTGCAGCGGCATATACAACAGATCGTCAACCACTTTAAAGTAGTCTTGCAGGGCCGCTTGCTCTGACTTGGGGGCTTCCGCTGAAAGCATCTGACCGCAGTAGTGAAACTGCATGCTGACAAACCCAATTACCCTTGGGTCTATCGCCGTATGGGTTTGGCGAATAATGCCCAACCGCTTTGAGGCCACAACCGAAAATCGCTGCGGTGTTACCCCCTTGGCGTAGGCCGCCAGAGCTTCTTCGTAGACCTGATGCACGTCCTTAGAAACGGTCCAAGGGTCAATCAGGCTAGGACTGATTTGGTGCCGACGGACTTCGCGCGATAGCAGTGTTTCCGTTTTGTTCCAGGCCCGGGCGCTAACAGAGCGCAGAATATCGACGAGCTTTGCAGCGACATCCAGTCTAGATTGTGACTCGTCTAAGCTCAGTAGCACCTGATCCTGACGATGCAGGTCTTTAACGTACTTCTTTGCCCAAACCTCCGACAGTGAAAGCACTTCGGCCTTGTTTGGAGCACCAACTTTTTCTAGCCGGCCAACTTTCAGGCTGGTCGATACCGAGAAGTCTGTCACCATAGGAACACAACCACGATACGTAGGGAAACTGGAACGACGAAAAGAGTGATTTAAAAGCCATAGTAAGCCCAGGCCGGTCAGCAAACTTGATGAACGCCCGGAAAAGGGTGAGCTGAATTCATTAAACTTTATTCTTCGCAATGGTTCGCAAAGATAGGCAAGCTTTCGACGGAATTGTGAGCGATGCTGCCGTTTGCAGAGCTTGACTCAGTAAGTTGGCCCAGCCACGACTAGCGCCACTGAAAATTTTGGCGGCATAGTAAACGCCTCAAAGGGGACGCTTTCAGGTTCTATTTGGCGGTTGGCGCACCAGGCACACCTGCCCCGATACCGTCGAGGGCAGTGCCTTAAGTTATAGGGCACCAGATTCCAGTCGCACGCTCAGTGCTAGGAGACCATCGCCGGAAAGGGGAGAAGGGCGATCGCGCCTTTCGCAAACCAGTCCCACGGGTGGACTACCTTAGCGTTTCGGGAGGCAACTAATCTCCTAGATACCTACCTTGAGTGAGGGCGCTCGCACTAACGCGTCACTACAACGATGACATAGCCAGCAATAGACACAGGGCTGGTAAAGGCTAGCTACTAATTCATAGATGGGCAGTGAACTACCAAGTACTATCTGTTGTTTTAGAAATGCAGCCTCTTCGTATCTAAAAAACCATTGCCCTTTGGCTTTTCAAATCTCTCTCCTAGGTGAGATATCGCAACAGCTCTTCTATTCCGATAGTCTTAAAAAGTCTGTAAACGTCACAAAGCAGATTCACAAGAATTTCTGAATTTGCCATGTAGCCAGAATGTAGATAACGGCTTGTCTAACAACGAATGAGAGCAAACAATTTCAACCGTAATTTAGCCTCGAATTAATTTTTCCTTAGGAAAGAATATATTCCTACTGACGGTTAGCGGCTCTTTTCTGGATTATGTCCGCTGATGGATGAGATTGTGATGCCTAGCTAGTAAGTTGAAGCCATTGATGCTGATAGAGGTAATCTATGACTAATTTTTCTGAGCAAGTTGATAATGCTGTTAATCAGACTGCTGACCAGACTCAAAACTTGACTGAGCAAGCAGGAAATGTTGTCGACCAAATTCCTGAGCGGACCGAAGAATTGGCTCAAAAAGCCGATGACGCATCTCACCAAGTTCCTGACCAAGTTCAAGCGGCCAAAGATGTAGTGACTAAGCCCTTGCCCAAGCCTCCTGCCATGTCGGCGAACCAGGCACCTGCTGAAGAACTGCTCAAGCGCCTGCAATGGGGCGAACCAGCGCTGACGATCATTGACGTGCGCAGCCGAGAAGAATTTAATAATGAGCGGATTACTGGCGCTGTGCCCATGCCCATCGACCACGTTCTAGATACTGCTGAGAATGCCCTAGAGCATAAGCGCGATATCTACGTCTATGGCGACAGTGCTGATGATGCTGCTAGCCAACTCCGTCAAGCAGGCTATGCCAAGGTAGCCGTCGTGCAAGGTGGGCTGGAAGCATGGAAAGCCGTTGGTGGCCCTACCGAAGGCGTTTACGCTTTTTCGTCACCGCTTAAGGATTAGACGCTTTTAGCAACCAATTGAACAGTAAAAACCTGATTTAAAGAAAGCTATGAGGGTGCTTTGCATGGGACTGCCGCGATCGCCCTCACGCTTAAGCTCACAAATCAGGAATGTTCAAATCAGCTCTGGTACAGAAGAAGGCTAGATAAGCTGATAGCCATAGTTAATTGATTCCCCTCGTACTTTCTTCAATGGAGAAAAGTGCGGGGGGAATTGATGTTTGTTGTAAGCAGTTTAGCTAGTGCCAAGGCACATCCCCCACCGACCTGGAGCTTAATCTGGGGAACCTACAATAGCTTGTAGCATTTATGCACCCGCACTATGGACTTTCACTGCCAGGCGATCATCTTTGATGTCGATGGGGTGCTGATTGACTCAGACCCGGTGGCAGAGCGCCATTGGCGGGCCTGGGCCGATCGCCACGGGGTTGACTACGATGCGATCGCCCGCATTCACCACGGTCGCCCTACGGCAGAAACCATTCGCCAGGTTGCGCCCCACGTGGATATTGCTCGGGAAGCTCGCATCAAAGAAACCGCCGAGGCTGACGACACTGAGGGACTGATACTCTACGCCGGAGTGAAGGAACTGCTAGCTCGACTGCCGCGCGAGCGCTGGGGGGTAGCCACTAGCGGCACTCGACGCACTGTTTCCCTGCGCTTCCCGTACCTAGGACTGTCAGAACCCTCGGTAATGGTGACCGCCGACGATGTGCAGCGGGGGAAGCCAGCGCCCGATCCCTATCTGCTGGCGGCTGAGCGCCTGGGCGTTGCCCCTGCCGACTGCCTGGTGATTGAGGATGCTCCCGCTGGGGTTGAGGCGGCCAAAGCTGCCGGAACAAAGGTAATTGCGGTGACAACAACCAATAGGGCCGAAGATCTGGGGTTGGCTGATGCGATCGCCCCCGCCCTAGCCACCCTACAAATCAGCGTTGGCCCCAATGGGTTATTAGTTCAGGTAAACGATGCAGGATAAAACTTGGCCACAGATACAGTTTCAGTTTTTGTAACCATCCTGAGCTGGTCAACCCCATCGCGTAGGTTAGGGACATAGCTTTGCGAGGGCCTGAGGATGGAACACCGCTGGAATGTTTGGTTACTGGGCGCAGTTGCGGCGGGAGCTCTGCCTATAGCCCTCGCGGCCCCAACTCAGGCCTGGGACCCAATCGCGCCTAACCCCAACGCTAACGCTACGGAAAGTCCTATGCCACCGATCGCGCAGCGCCAGTCCTTCGACCGCTACCGACAGGTAATCGAACGCACCCAGGCGATGGTGAACGATCCCATCGCCCGCCGACTGGCAGAATCACTCAATCTCAACGTTCTCAACGTCACCTGGGAAGACACCGGGCGCTTCTACGGCTCCTCCGTTGGCCCCAATATCAGCGATATGACCATTCAGGTGCAGCAGCAGGATCCAGTGAGCCAGCAGCACCAGCTGCACCTGATGCCGGTGATTCGCCATCCCAACTTTGAAGACATCAGCGCCGACATTCCCCTAGACAGCTTTTTTCTCCAGGTGGGCAACGAGAAAGGCGAAGACCTGCGCCGGGTGGCTCTAAGCGAGGTGCTGGGCGATCTGCGAAGCTACCTGAATACGCCAGACTCTTGGAGCGGGCGAGGGCGATCGCTCCTTGCCCCGCAGCGCGACAGCCACGTGCTGGTCAGTGCCCAGGCCTGCTTTTTGCCCATTCCCCAAGAAGGTTTGGCCACGTTTAACCCGGTGTTATTTAACTATCAGTCGCGCCCCGGTGACCCGGCAGTGCTGACCATTCTTGCCACCCGCGAAGGCACCAGCGTCACGGTGATCGACAACCAGCGCGATGGCTTTGAAGCCGGGCAAACCTGGGGCCAGCGCCTCTTTTTCAATAAGAATGGTGAACGGGCCAGCTTCACGGGTCAGCGCCTCAGCGATTTTCAGGCGGTAGAGAATCCAGACGGGCGAGCTGGAGAAGTTGCTGAGGACGACACCGAGGGGCTAAATATGGTGCTGCTGATTCAGGTGCCCCTCAAACAGCGGGCACCGATGGGGTTAGGAGCCCCTAACGGTATGGCGGCCATGGCACCCACGGCCGCCGCCCCTCTGATGGAATCCCGTGGCCCTAGCGATGTGGAAGCCGCCGTCATCAGCCACGGCGCGGTAGAAGGGCCATTCACCGAAATTGACGACCTGGCCATTGAGCGCGACCCAGACTACCCCATTCGGGTCACGGTGCAGTTTTACAAAGCTACCAGCAACGGCGTGGTATCAGAAGCCGATATGGCCGAAATTCGCGAGCAGATCGATCGCGTCTATGCCGAGGCCGATTACGTGGGCAGCCTGGTCGTGGATGGCCCCAGCGACCGTCCCACCGAGCACGACGGCCCCAAAGATGAGCCTGCCGACTGGTGGCAGCGATTCTGGGAATACCAGCGCAACCTTCGCAATCGCTAGAGTTTGGGAGCGTAGATCGCCTGCACAAAGCGATCGCGCCCCGTCAAATCCAAGCAAATTTGAATGTCGCGATAGCATCCCTGCGCTTCTAGCAGTGCTTTGACTGCCTCCCCCTGACCCGCCATCATTTCCACTAGCCAGAGCCCACCCAGCACCAGATAGGCGGGAGCCTGGGCAGCAAGCAGTCGGAGGTCATCCAGGCCATCATCGCCGCCATCTAAGGCAGCGATCGGTTCATGGTGAATGACCTCGGGTTGAAGCGTTGGCAGCAGCGCCGAGGGAATGTAGGGCGGGTTCGACACCACAGCGCTGAGTTGGCCTCGATAGGTATTCAGCGGTTCAAACCAGGATCCGTTATAGAACGTGATGCGATTCTGTAAGCCTGCCCGGTTCGCGTTCCCTTGGGCGATCGCCAGCGCTTCAGCACTAAAATCTACCGCTAAGATTCGCGCTGATGGAAAGGTTTGGGCGAGGCCCAGGGCGATCGCACCACTGCCGGTTCCCATATCTACCCAAATGCCCTGGGCTAGCTGATCTGTGATGGGACTGCGAGCGATCGCAACCTCGGCCAGATCAATAATTAGCTCAGTCTCAGGACGAGGAATCAGCACCGCCGGAGACACGGTCAGCATCAGGTCGCGCCAGGGAGTTTCGCCCACCAGGTATTGCACAGGAATGCGATCGGTGAGGCGCTGCTGCCAGCGACGCTCCAATTCAGCTAGAGAATAGCCAAGGGGAATCGTCGCTCGCTGTTGTACCGTGCCCAGCCTCAGCGCTAGCCGCTCCACATCCGCCACCGCCATCAGCAACCAATCCACTTCGTCGGCGTCAACTTCCGCCGCCTGGGCATCTGCTAACGCCTTTTTGCGCCAAGCCCACAGCTCAGCCCCTGAAATAGAATCGCTTTCTGCCATTGTCGTGGGTTTCAATAATGTGCCAGGGATAAACGTCAGCTTGCTGGCACTCGCCCACTCGCCTACCTCCTAACGCGTCCACTCCCTTAACGCGTCCACCGCGCTTTAGACCCGCGCGCATCTAAATGCACCAGCGCTGGAAACTGGCTGTAGCGGCCCAGCCCCCCCGGCCACCAGGGATCCAGCGCCCAATAAACCTGATTGCCCGTGAGCCCCATGCAGTAAAAGTCGATGGCGTCGCCTACCACATGGCGACGCTCAGAAGCACCACCTGCCCGACGATCAATCTCGGCGGGACGGTACCAGCTAGTAATTAGGAAAGGGCGGCCGATGCGATCGCGGGCCTGCTGGGCCAGAACGGCAATGCGCACAATGGCATCCACCGTGGCCTGGTTAGAAGGCATGCGAGAGCCGCCGCGGGTAGCTTCCGACCAGGTAAAGTTGCCGTTGGGCACAATGCTGGCGTCCAGCTGAATATTATTGGGGGTCCACTGAGCGGGGCGCGGCGGCGGCGGGGCTGGCACCGGGGCGGGCATAGCCTCAGGTGACGAGGGGGCCGCGCGCTCCAACCGCCGCAAATCTTCAAACAGCGATTGAATCGCTGGAATTCGCCCCTCCAGCCGCCGCCACAGCTGCACCAGGCGAATCAGCGCCTCCCGCTGATCTTCGGTGGGAGTGTAGGTGGTGGGGATATTGGCCGCAAAGTCGAGCAGGGCGCGATCGAGGGTGCGGGCGGTCGTGACCAGGGCAGTTGGGTTGTCGGCGTTTTGCGCCAGGTCGTCAGGGTGAACCCCTAGCTGCTGAATGGCGGTGGTGCGCGAGTCGAGGCCAAACCAGCGGCGGTAGCCCTCGGTCAGCGCAAAGCGCAGATCGCCCTGACCGTTGTAGAGATTGGGTATTTTTTGCACAAAGGCGAGCAGCGCCGAGTCGAGGGTCTCCAGGTTCGTTTCATGGGCAAAGGGGTCGTTGGTGAGCAGCCAAGCGATCGCCTCTTCTCGCGCATCCATCGCCCGCCACAGCTGCACTAGGCGAATCAGCGCCTCCCGCTGGTTGGGGTAGCCCGCGTAATAGCGAGCCACTGACTGCATAAAGGCCACCAGCGCATTGTCCAAAGCCGCTTCGTCGGGCACCTGGTCAACCACCGGCACGCTCAAAACGTCGTACACCGCCGCCGCCGTGTTGAGCTGTCGCCACAGCCGCACCGCCTCAACCATGGCCTGACGCTGAAAGTCGAGCCGTCCGTAGTTAGGCGGCACCCGTTCAGCAAAGGCCAGCAGGGCCGAGTCGAGCTGGCCCACCGTCTGGGGCAGCTGAGTCTCGCTATAGTCGGTGCTGATGTCTTCGAGGTAGGCCTGCAAAAGGGCGGCAGCATCGCTGGGTTCGAGCTGGGCGGCATCGCGATCGCTCTCCGTCGGTGTAAAGCCATTGGCTACCGCTTGCAGAAAGCGATCGCTGTAGCGCCCCACGCTGGCATCCCAAATGTCGGCTCCGCTCCAGCCCTGCTCAATAAGGCCATTGGTGAGGCTGCGCAGGGTGTTAGCCGCGTACTGCACCTGGGCCGCAAAGGTGTCGACCTCGCCCATATCTACCTGGTTCACCGGAGCAATGCCCAGGGCCGTTTCGCCATCGGTGAGCTGGGGCTGGTTATGCACGGCATAGAGGGCCGCCAAAATGGGCTTGTGCACCCCTGCTCGGCCCCCTTCCAGTAAATAGTAATAGTTGCGTTGATCGGGTGCTAACGTGCTCATAGCGTGCATTAAGCCACAATGACCTATTCACAGTAACCACAAAGTGTAAACTCGATGGGCGAAGTTCAACCATTACCCAGCCACGGGTTTTCACCCCGGCCCCAGCTGCTGGCCACCGACATGGATGGCACCCTCACCCGCCAGGGCAAATTTACCCCTGCCCTGCTGCAAGGGCTAGAGCAGCTTCAGGAGGTGGGCCTGCCGGTGATGATTGTCACCGGGCGCTCGGCCGGTTGGGTGAATGGCCTAGCCCACTACCTGCCCGTAGTCGGGGCCATGGCCGAAAACGGCGGTATCTACTTTCCCCAAAACGGTCCGCCAGAGCCACTGGTTGACATTCCCAACCTGGTCGCCCACCGCCAGTTGCTGCAACAGGCCTTTGCCCAACTTCAGTGGCGGTGGCCTAAGCTGCGCGAGTCAGACGACAATCGCTTTCGCCTCACTGACTGGACGTTTGGCATTGAGGGCCTAACCCAAGCCGATCTAGATGAGATGACACAGCTGTGCCAATCGATGGCCTGGGGGTTTACCTATAGCACCGTGCAGTGCCACCTGTTTACGCTGGGCCAGTCCAAGGCGGCGGGCTTGCAGCGGGTGCTCGAGCGCTATTTTGCACCGATCGCCGCCGCTGAGGTCTTGACCGTAGGCGACAGCCCCAACGACGAAAGCATGTTTAACCCAGCTCTATTTCCTCAGTCGGTGGGGGTGGCCAACGTGGTCGACTACTGGCCTCGGCTTACCTATCACCCCACCTACGTCACCCAGGCGGTCGAAGTGGCAGGGTTTTTAGAACTCGTAAAAGCTTTAGTGCAAATTTTTTAGAATTGGCCTGGAATGACCAGCTTTGTAACAAAAAAAGACGTTGTTTTCTATTGCTGACAACCAGCTCCCACAACGTTGTCAGACATAAAATATTTTTGAAGTTTTAACCCTGAGGGCAGGCGGTACTTTTACCATGCCAGACAATGGGCAAGAATTTTTTGCCAACTACTCTGCTCTACTCGGTCAAGGTATCGGGCTCTGAAGTGTTTCGTTTTGTTGAAATCGAAAAACAATCTGAATATCTAGACCATCTATGTCAGTAGGGGAGATTGTAGTAATCGGCAGGATGGGGCAATTTTGTAGAAAATACATGTAAAACCAGGCCGTTTAGACTAATTGACGATCCTTGTAATTCCTTTGAAGCAGGGGGTTATGTCACGGAACCACCCCTTTGCTACCTAGAGCCTGTTTGCATCGACTGTACGATTCCCCCTGGGCCGGCAAAGCCAACCGCCCCTCCGACGAACAACTTCATCGCCTCGCGCCCTCTGAGCCTGACGCAAAATTTGACTACCTCTGATCCCGTTTCACTAGCGCTAAGGTTGGGATCTTTTTTATCGCCATTCTCCCGTCTATTGCCTGCGTTTTTGTTGTTTAAGGCCATTCCCCTCGTAACTCCCTATGACCATTGCAGCACCCAAAGACAATTCTGTAGCCGCTCCCCTAGATGCCGCCTCTCCAGGGCTTAAGGTGGGCATTCCGAAGGAGGTGTTTGCGGGCGAACAGCGGGTCGCCGCTACCCCCGACACCGCCAAAAAACTGCAAAAGCTAGGCTTTGAGGTACTGGTCGAAACCCAGGCCGGAGCCGGGGCCAGCTTTACCGACAGCGCTTACCAAGCCGCTGGCTGCACGGTGGTGGCCGATGCCGCCAGCCTGTGGGAAGCCGCCGATGTAGTGCTTAAGGTGCGATCGCCACAGCACCACCCCACCCTCGATCGCCACGAGGCCACCCTGCTCAAACCCGAGCAAACCCTGGTCAGCTTTATCTGGCCCGCCCAAAACCCCGAGCTGCTAGAGCAGCTGGCCCACCAGGGCGGCACTGTCCTGGCGATGGATTCTGTCCCCCGCATTTCCCGCGCCCAAAAGCTCGATGCCCTTAGCTCGATGGCCAACATCGGCGGCTACCGAGCGGTGATCGAGGCCGCCAGCAACTTTGGTCGCTGCTTTACGGGCCAGATTACCGCCGCTGGCAAAATGCCTCCCGCCAAGGTGATGGTGATTGGGGTTGGCGTGGCTGGGTTGGCTGCGATTGGGGCTGCCAAGAGTTTGGGGGCGATCGTCAAAGCCTTTGACACCCGCCTAGTGGTCAAAGAACAGGTGCAGAGTTTAGGCGCAGAATTTCTAGAGCTGCACTTTGAAGAAGACGGCAGTGGCGAAGGCGGCTACGCCAAGGTGATGAGCCCAGCCTTTATCGCCGCCGAAATGGCTCTATTTGCCCAGCAGGCCAAAGATGTTGACATCATCATCACCACGGCGCTGATCCCCGGTAAACCAGCACCGCTGCTGATCACCCAAGAGATGGTCGAGAGCATGAAGCCCGGCTCAGTAGTAGTTGACCTAGCCGCTGAGCAAGGGGGCAACTGCGAAGTCACCGAGCCTGGTCAGGTGATTTCGCACAACGGCGTCACCATCATTGGCCTGACTGACCTGCCCAGCCGCATGGCCTCCCAGGCTAGCCAGCTCTACGGCAACAACCTGGTGCACCTGCTCAGCGACCTGGGCGGAGCCGAAAAGTTCACCATCAATATGGAAGACCAGGTGATTCGTGCCACCACCGTGATTCACAACGGCCAGGTGACCTGGCCGCCGCCCAAGGTAGAAGCTCCCGCCCCCAGAGTCTCCCCCACCTCCCCTAGCTCCCCTACCGCGGAGGAAATTCCCGCTGCTAAGTCCTGGTTTAGCCAGCTGCTCTGGCCCGTCCTGATTGGCCTGGCCTGTGTGGCTATCGGCCTCTGGGCTCCCGCCTCGTTTATGACTCACCTGACGGTCTTTGTCCTGGCCAGCTTCCTGGGCTGGAAGGTAATTTGGGATGTGTCGCCCAGCCTGCACACTCCCCTGATGAGCGTCACCAATGCCATCAGCGGCATCATCATCATCGGTGGCATGCTGCAAATTTCTAACAACATCGCCTCACCGATGACGATCTTGGGGGCGATCGCCCTCTTCCTCGGCACCGTTAACATCGCCGGGGGCTTTATGGTGTCGCAGCGCATGCTGAATATGTTTCATAAGTAATTCTTTTTGAACTTTGAATTTTGCCTTTTGAATTCAAAGTTCAAAAGGCAAAATTCAAAGTTCAAAACGCAAAACTGCCTACCCACGCATTCCCAAAGGATATGGAAAACAACCTCGTAACCACTGCCTACATCGTCGCTAGCGCCCTCTTCATCCTCAGTCTGGCGGGACTGTCGCAGCCAGAGACCGCTAAGCGGGGCAACCTGCTGGGCATTCTCGGCATGGCGATCGCCTTTGGAGCAACGGCGCTCATTTGCCAGGGCTACCCCGTCCAAATTGGCTCCATCGGCCTTGGGGTGCTGGTGGGCGTGCTAGCCGCCGCCCGCGTGGCGATGACCGATATGCCCGAGATGGTGGCGCTGCTCAACAGCTTTGTGGGCCTGGCCGCTGTCCTAGTCGGCTTTGCCGAATACCTCCAGCCCAGTGCCGCGCTTACGGGCACAGATATCACCGTTCACCGGGTGGAAATTTATATCGGCGTGTTCATTGGCATCGTCACCTTTACCGGATCAGTGATTGCGGTGGCCAAGCTGCGGGGCTGGGTGCCCAGCCGGGCGGTGCTGCTGCCCGCGCGCCACGTATTTACGCTGGGCATGCTGGGGGCGATCGCATTTCTCGTCGCGCCCTTTCTCACCGCTACCGGCAGCCCAGGAATGTGGATTTTGGCGGCGATGACGGCGATCGCAGGCATCTTTGGGATCGTGATTGTGATGGCGATCGGCGGAGCCGACATGGCGGTGGTGATTTCGCTGCTCAACAGCTACTCGGGGCTGGCCTCGGCGGCGGCAGGCTTTATGCTCAACAACGACCTGCTAATTATCACTGGGGCACTAGTGGGCAGCAGCGGGGCCATTCTCAGCTACATCATGTGTAAAGGCATGAACCGCTCCTTCGTCAACGTGCTGCTAGGGGGCTTTGGAGAAACTACTAGCTCTGGCAAGGCGGCTGCCCTTGAGGGCAGCGCCACTAGCACCACTACGGCCGAAGTCGTCGAGCTGCTAGCCAACGCCCAGAGTGTCGTGATCGTCCCCGGCTACGGCATGGCTGTGGCCCAGGCCCAGCACCCCGTGGCGGAGATTACCCGCCTGCTCCGCGCCCAAGGCAAACAGGTGCGGTTTGGCATTCACCCCGTGGCGGGCCGCATGCCCGGCCATATGAACGTGCTGCTGGCCGAGGCCAACGTGCCCTACGACATCGTGCTGGAGATGGACGAAATCAATGACGACCTGCGCCAGACCGATGTGGTGCTGGTAGTTGGTGCCAATGACACCGTTAACCCTAGCGCCAAAAATGACCCCACCAGCCCCATCGCCGGCATGCCCGTGATGGAAGTTTGGGAAGCCGATACCGTAGTGGTGCTGAAACGCGGTATGTCGTCGGGCTATGCCGGGGTAGAAAATCCGCTCTTCTTCAACGACAACACGCTAATGCTGTTTGGCGACGCCAAAACCAACGTCAACGGCATTCTGGCTCAGCTCTCCACCTCAACGGCTCCCGCCCCTGCTCTCGCCGCAGCCTAGCTCGTATCGGATGTGCTCAGCTTGTTGTAGCGCATCCGACACGAGCAACATAATAGGTAGATAAGTGGTCTTGGTTAAGGACAAAAGCCATGCTACGTGAAACCCTCAAACAAGAGATTGATAAACTCAGCGAAAGTCAATTGAAAAAAATCGCTGATCTTGTCAACTCGTTCAAGCCTCAAATTGAGACGCTATCTCAGGACAATCTGTTCTGGCAGCATGCAACTCCTTTAGAGCGTGCTCAGAATTTTCGTACCTGGGTCTCGCAACTACCTCGAACAGGTTCAAGTCTTCCAAATGAAGCGTTTGACCGCGGCACCATTTACGACTGATGGCCAAATATCTGCTAGACACCAACATTGTTCTACGGTTTAGCAACCCGTCTGATGAACAACATGGGCTAGTGACAGAGGCCGTCGCCACCTTGCTTATGCAGGGGCATGAGTGTTATTTAACGGCGCAAGTTCTGATTGAGCTTTGGGTTGTTGCCACTCGTCCTACTGAGGTAAATGGCTTAGGTTGGTCGATCGAGCAGACGTGCCAAGTGATTGATCAATTGATTGTTCGGTTTCCTCTGGTGGAAGAAGGACCGCAAATTTTATGGACTTGGCTGACTCTTGTAACTGGGAATGAAATTAAGGGTAAACGAACCCACGATGCTCGCATCGCAGCCGTGATGGCAGTTGCGGACATTAGCCATATCTTGACGCTAAATCCAAGTGATTTTGCGGGTATTCTTGGAGTCTCTACCGTTCGTCCTCAGGATATTGATGAGGAGGTTCCTGAGGCTTAAGTTTTTAAGAGATTGGCTACTCACTGAATTTGAATCAGTTAAACCCTAATACAATCAGCCTCCCAAGTCGTAGGATGGATCAGCACTGCAGGATCTATCCTACGACTTGGGAGTTTTGGTAAGCGGGTATGAAGCTTAAGCGCAGTACGGTGATGCTGGTAGGGGTGGCCTTTTTGCTAGGGGCCGGGGTATTGATTGCTGAGTCGCAGCGATCGCAGTCCACTGAATCTGCCACCGAGACCGAATCCACCGAGACCATCTTCACCTTTGAAGAAGCCGACGTCGCCACCCTCACCGTCGATCGCGGCAATGAAACTCTGGTCTTTACGCAGGGCGACAGCGAGACCTGGCAAATGACCAAGCCTGAAAATGCGCCGGCTGAACCAGGGGCGATCGCCTTCCTGCTCAGCCGCCTTAACACCGACTCGCCTCTGCAAACCGTCACTATGCGGGCCGACCAGTCCACCGACTTTGGCTTTAACGCTCCCCTAGGCGTCGTCACCGTCACCCTTAAAGACGGCACCGAGCACGAGCTGATTTTGGGTGGCCCTGACTTTAGCGGCAGCGCCAACTATGCCGTGGTCGACCCCGAGCCCTGGCCTCCAGCCGGTGAGTCCGAATACTCAGTCTTTGTCGTCACCCGCGATGTGGCCAACGGCATCAAGCGCCCCCTAGCGGAGTGGAAGATGCCGGCAGAAACCCCAGCTCCAGCAAATCCGGGGGCCAGTTCAACTCCGGAGAGCAGCACACCAGCGGCATCCCCCCCAGCCCCGGCACCAACTCCGACGCCCGCTCCCACACCAAATTCCACTACTACAGAGCCCCCGACAAACGAGGCTCAGCCTGCGCCTGCGCCAACTGACAGCCCCGCTCCTGGAGCTACCAACTGATTGCCGTTGCGGGTGCTAGGCTAAGCCCACCGTTGCTTTCGCGCGGTCGATAAGCGTTGAATCGCATTGACTCAAAGCTGGTGGGCAGTGCCACCCTACGCCTGCCCCACAAACTGCCCAAAGTGAGACCACCAACTGACCTTGGGCTTCCATAACCCAACTACCCATCCACCCGCCCACTCATCCACTCCTCAATGGCTTCTCCCACCGCTATTTTGCTGTTTTCTTGCCCAGACCAAAAGGGTTTGGTGGCCAAGATTGCCAACTTTATCTACGCCAACGGCGGCAACATTCTCCATGCCGACCAGCACCGCGATCCAGAGGCGGGGCTATTTTTGTCGCGTCTAGAGTGGGAGCTAGACGGGTTCAACCTACCCAGGGAAATCATTGGGGCGGCGTTTGGGGCGATCGCCCAACCCCTCGGGGCTACCTGGCAGATCCACTTCTCTGACGCCGTGCCCCGCCTGTCGATCTGGGTGAGCCATCAAGACCACTGCCTGCTCGACTTGCTCTGGCGGCACAAAGCGGGCGAGTTTCAGGCTGAGATTCCGCTGATTATTAGCAACCACCCCCATCTCAAACCCACCGCCGACCAGTTCGGCATCGCCTTTGAGCATCTGCCCATGACCAAAGACACCAAGGCTGAGCAAGAACAGCGGCAGCTAGAACTCCTCAAGCAATACAACATTGACCTGGTAGTGCTGGCCAAATACATGCAGGTGCTCAGCTCAGATTTCCTCAGCCAGTACGATCGCGTCATCAACATTCACCACTCGTTTTTGCCTGCCTTTATGGGAGCTAACCCCTACCAGCGCGCCTTTCAACGGGGGGTGAAAATTATTGGGGCCACTGCCCACTACGTCACCAGTGACCTCGACGAAGGCCCAATCATCGAGCAAGACGTGGTACGCATCAGCCACCGCGACGATGTGAAGGAGCTGATCCGCAAGGGCAAAGATGTGGAGCGCATTGTGCTGGCCCGCGCCGTGCGGCTGCACCTGCAAAACCGCACCCTAGTCTACGGCAACCGCACCGTGGTATTTGCCTAAAGGCGTTCGGCACTGAAGATGATTCACTCCTTTTGCAATCAGGGAACTGAGGATATCTTTAACGGCAAAAGTTCCAAGGCAGCGCGGGCAATCTGTCCTCAAACTCTCTGGAAACGCGCCGCTCGCAAGCTAGATCAAATTGACTCAGCCGCCCATATGGACGACCTCAAAATTCCTCCCGGCAACCGACTAGAAGCTCTCCAGGGGAACCGAGCGGGACAGTACAGTATTAGGATTAACGAACAGTACCGTATTTGTTTTCGTTGGATAGATCAGGGAGCGACTGAAGTAGAGGTTGTAGATTACCACTAGGAGTAGTAAACCCTATGAGGATTCCAACCCATCGACCACCCACCCATCCAGGAGAAATGCTGCTGGAGGAGTTTTTAACGCCGATGGAGCTAACTCCACAAGGTCTGGCAGAGTCTATTAATCTCCCTCTCGCCAAGGTTGAGGCTGTTATCGATGGCCAACAAAGCATCACTCCCGGATTCGCCCTGCGTCTGGCCAAGTTCTTTAGTATGTCCGCTGATTTCTGGATGACGCTGCAACTACGCTGGGACCTGTACCAAGCTCAGCAAGAGGAATCGGAGGCCCTGGCCCAAATTCATCCTTACCAAGCCGCTTCGTAACGCTGATAGCTCAAGTCCCACCTACCTACTTTCTCCACCGCCCAGCCAGGTTTGAATCTGGTCCCAAATGGCGTCGGGGCCGATGCCAAAGAGGAAGTAGAGCGCTAGCAGCAAAAAGGCCACCAGCAGCACCGTTTGAATGGTGTTTTTGATCAGCTTAAACACCCAGCCAAACACCACGATCGCAATCACGATCGCCCCCAATACAATCAGCAGCTCCACGGATGCCCTCCTATCCCATTGAAACGACAGTGGCTGAGGTCAACGACTCGCTAACGCTAGTGGCCTCGGCCCTGGCCCACTGGTCGGCGGCGAGAATATCGGCCAGCACCGGCTGGGTGACATTGTGGGAGCGATGGCGATCGCACACCCCCTCAATCACCTGCGGAATTTCTAAGAAATGGATCTTCTCGTCTAAGAAGAGCGCCACGGCCTGCTCGTTGGCGGCGTTGAGCACAGCGGTCATCGTCCCACCTGCCCGCCCAGCGGCGTAGGCCAGATCCATACAGGGATACTTGGCATGGTCGGGCTCGCGGAAGGTGAGATCGCCCGCTTTAACCAGATCAAGCGGTTCCCAGTCGGTGTAGATGCGATCGGGCCAGGAGAGAGCGTAGAGCAGCGGCAGGCGCATATCGGGCCAGCCCAGCTGAGCCAGCACCGAAGTATCTTGCAGCTCAATCAGTGAGTGAATAATGCTCTGAGGATGGATGACGATGTCGATCTGGTCGTAATCCATGCCAAACAGATAGTGGGCCTCGATCACCTCTAGCCCTTTGTTCATCAGGGTGGCAGAATCCACCGTGATCTTGCGACCCATCGACCAGTTGGGGTGCTTGAGGGCGTCGGCCACCGTTACCTGGGCCAGCTTCTCTACCGGCCAGTCGCGGAAGGCACCACCGGAAGCGGTGAGCAAAATCCGCCGCAGGCCATCCTTGGGCACCCCCTGGAGGCACTGGAAAATGGCGGAGTGCTCGGAGTCGGCGGGCAGCAGCTTAACACCGTGCTTTTCAACCAGGGGCAGCACGGCGGGGCCACCGGCAATGAGGGTCTCCTTGTTAGCCAGGGCAATGTCTTTGCCCGCCTCGATCGCCGCTAGGGTCGGCAGCAGCCCGGCGCAGCCAACAATGCCTGTCACGACGGCCTCAGCGTCGCCGTAGCGGGCCACTTCCACAATTCCGTCGTCGCCCGCGAGCAGCTGGGGCATAGGGTCGAGACCGGCTAGGGCATCGCGCAGTTCACCTAGTTTGTCGGGATTGCAGATGGCGACGATCTCGGGCTTAAACTGGCGCACCTGTTGGGCCAGCAGCTCCACATTGTTCCCTGCGGCAATACCCACTAGACGGAACTGGTCGGGGTGGTGCTCCAAAATATCGAGGGTCTGGGTACCGATAGACCCAGTTGATCCAAGCAGGGTGATGGCTTTCACAGCAATCCTCAGGGTGGGTGAACGCTATCTTTAAGAATCCCATGGCGGGGGCCATGGCCCAAGGTCTTAGCAAAACTCATTTCCTAAAATTCGGTTAAACCCCATGGGGATCATGGCTAAGCAATTGACAAGATTTGATGACTGTATCGCTATGGATAACTGTAAAAATACAATAGTTGTTAGAATTACTGAGAATCGTTTGCGCACACCCGATCCTACCCCCTAGACCCAATGGACTCTGTAGAACCGGTTTCAGCTGAAGTTGTGCAGCAGGTAGCAGAGTATTTCAGCGTACTCAGTGAGCCAATGCGGCTACGAATTCTTAACTTCCTGCGCGAGGGTGAAAAATGCGTGCAGGAGCTGGTCGAGGCCACCCAAACTAGCCAGGCTAACGTCTCCAAGCACCTCAAGGTGATGCTCCAGGCGGGCATTCTCAGCCGCCGCACCGAAGGCACCTCCGCCTACTATAGCGTCGCTGACGAGCTCATTTTTGACCTGTGCGGATTGGTGTGCGATCGCCTCGCCTGCCGCATCGAGGCCCAGGCCCAGCACTTTCGCAACTTTAGCCTCGCTAGCCGCAGCTAGGGGGCTGCCGCCGCTGCATTTTGATCGGCTTTGAAGTAAGCCTCTAGAACCTTCAACACCATGGGGGCGGCCACTTTGCCGCCGCCGCCGCCCGAGTGTTCGGCAAAAGCCACAACCACCACCTCGGGTTTTTCCATGGGGGCGTAGGCCCCAAACCAGGCGTGGGAAAGGCCAGGCGGCGCTTCAGCGGTGCCACTTTTACCCGAAAGGGGAGGTAGGTGGGGCACGTTGAGGCTCTGGCCCGTGCCGCCCGTAATTACCTGTCGTAGCCCCTGGTGTAAGACGTCAATCGTCGCATCGCTCAGCTCTAGAGACTCTTTCCAATTGCGGTGCTCTTCGTTGTCTTTGAGCAGGTGAGGGGTAACCCGGTAGCCATTGTTGGCGGGCACCGCAAACATGTTGGCCACTTGAAGCGGCGTCGCCTGCATAAAGCCCTGACCAATAGACATGTTGATTGAGTCGCCAATCACCCAATCTTCGTCTAGATTTTTTTGCTTCCAGGCTTCGTCGGGCACTAAGCCCGCGCTCTCTTCGGCACCTAGCTCAATACCGGTTTTGCGGCCAAAACCATAGCGGCGGGTCATCTCGATCAGAGTAGGGCCGCCAATGCGCATTGCCACCTGGTAAAAGAAGGTGTCACTACTCCAGGCCATCGCGCCAGGGAAACTCAGGGGGCCAAAGCCCGCCCGGTTCCAGTCGCCAAACTGAATGCCCCCCACCTGAATGTAGGGGTAGGTAGGCAGCACTGTGCCCGGATCGTACTTGCCCGACTCTATGGCCGCCGATGTGGTGACGATCTTAAAGGTGCTGGCCGGTGGAAACGCTTGCAGCGATCGGTTGAGAAAGGGGTGGTCAGCGCCCTGAAGCTGCTGCCACTGGGCCTCAGTAATGCGGGTAGTAAAAATATTGGGGTCGTAGGTGGGCCAACTGGCCATGGCTAGCACAGCACCACTGCGTGGGTCGATGGCAACGATCGCCCCCTCGCGGTTGCCCAGAGCAGCCTCCGCCGCCCGCTGCAGCTCAATGTCAATGGTGAGCTGAATGTCTTTCCCGGCAACGGCAGGCTTATCGCCCAAAATGCTGATAATCCGCCCAGCGCTATCCACCTCCACCTGCTGACCACCCCAGGTGCCGTGCAGCGTGCTCTCAAAGGCCGCCTCGGCCCCCATCTGCCCCACCACATCCCCCAGGCGATAGCCCTGCTCGCGGCGAGCCTTGAGCTGCTCGTCGGTGAGCTCACCCGTGTAGCCAATGACGTGGGCAGCGAGGTCACCGTTGGGGTAATTGCGCACCGCCTCGGCCTCCAGACGCACCCCTGGCAGCTCGTTGGTGTATTCGGCCAGGGCTGTCGCCTGGGCGGGGCTAATGCCGCGGGCAATGGTAATCGACTCAATCGACTCGTAGCCCGCCTGCTCTAGGCGCTTTTGAATCTCGTCAGGGGGGACGTTGAGCACCTTAGACAGGCGGTTAATCACCATGGGCCACTGGTCGCGGGGTAGCGCGATTGGCCAAATTGATATGGTGTGCGACAGGCGGCTACCGGCAATAATTTTGCCGTTGCGGTCGAAGATGGTGCCGCGAGCCGGGCGCTTGGGCACCAGGCGAATGCGGTTGGTGTCAGCCAGCTGACGGTTGCGATCGCCCTCCACCACCTGGAGCTGAAATAGCCGCAGCCCAAAGGCCCCCACCAGCAGCACCGACACCAGCGCCATTAGGAACACGGCCTGAAAGCTGCGTCCGACAGTGCGACCGCGCACAGTATCGGGTACGTAGGGTAGATTTTGGAGTAGAGCCATATATGTAAACCCAATCCAATTCCAGAGATGGAGTTTTGCGGTGGAAAGCCTACCCATCCTAGCTGGACTTGGATGGGCACCCCACGGCAAAATCGGCCAGTCACCATTTTATATCGGCCCAGGAGATCTATGCAGGGAAAGGTTGTCTTGCCGGTAGTGATGCTGAGTCTGGTGGGGGTTGTAGCCTCGGCCTTTTTTTTGGTGCGTGAGCACACCCGCACCTACCGGCTGGTGCTGGCCCCGGGTGGCCGCACGGGTGAATATTACGCCTTTAGCCAGGCCTTTGCCGAGGTGGTGGCCCACAACCATCCCACCATTGCCATTGAGGTAATAGAAACTGACGGCTCTCTGCAAAATATGGATTTGCTCAAGACCAACGCGGCCCAGCTGGCCCTGGTGCAGAGCGATACGCCAGTGCAGCCGCCGGTACGGGCGGTGGCCCTGCTATTTCCTGAGATGTTCCATCTGCTGGCTCGCACCGATACCAACATCAACGGCGTGGCCGACCTGCGGGGTAAGCGGATCGCCCTCATGCCCGAGGGCAGCGGCTCCTACGCTCTGTTCTGGCCGCTGGTGCAGCACTACGGCCTGAGTGCAGACACCATGACGGTTCTGCCCATGCCCGTCGACCAAGCCCACGCCGCTCTGGCTACGGGAAAGGTGGACGCCCTGTTTCGGGTCATTACCCTGGGCAACCCCGCCGTGGGGGAGCTGCTGCAAACCGGCACCACTCGCCTGATTCCCATCGATCAGGCCGATGCCCTCCAGCTATCACTGCCCTACCTCGAAGCCCAAGTGATTCCCAAAGGAACTTATAACGGTGGGCGACCCGTACCTCCAGCCGACTTGCCGGCGGTGGCGGTAAACGCTCTGCTAGTGGCCCACGAGAGCCTACCCCCAAAGGTGGTGAATGCCCTCACCCAGACCCTGCACCAAAACCGCAACGAGCTAGTGGCGCTATATCCCCGCGCCGCCAGAATTCGCCTCGACACCTCGGGAGATTTAGGCCTGCCGCTGCACCCTGGGGCTGAGGCCTTTTATACCCAGGGCGAGCCTGAGTTTTTGGTGGAGTATGCCGAACCCATTGGGCTGCTGCTGTCGGTGGGTGTGCTGGGGATTTCGAGCCTGTGGCAGCTGCAATCGTGGCTGTTAGGCAAGCAAAAAAATCGGGCCGACACCTACAACCTAGAAATTTTGGCGCTGATCGATCAGATCGATCGGGCTCAACCGCTGGAGGAACTGGCGGCCCTGCGGGAAACTCTGTTTGACATTCTCAAACGGGTGGTGAGCGATCTAGATGTTGATCGCATCACCAGCGAGTCGTTTGAGTCGTTCACCTTTCCGTGGGAGATCGCCAACAACACCATTCGCCACCAGGAGATGGTGCTGCGCAGCAACACTGGCGAGGCCGATCAGCGGCAGTAGAGACGTTATCAGCGTTGGGCTGGGTCAATGTCCGGCGTAGAGCGCACCCGAAACCAGCACTTCGGTATTCGGGCTGGCAGCGTGGGGTAACCCCATCGGCGCACGGGCGAGGTATTCGGGCTGGGGCTGGGCCGATATCACTGGGGCCCCAGGCTGCGTCGCCTGGGGTTCTCCAGCGGGGGCAGCCGCCGGATCGGGCACGAAGTCGAGAGGCTGAGGGGCCGGGACCGGCGGCGCCATCAGCGGTCGGGGCGGAATCGCCGCCGGTAGGGGAGCTGGAGCGAGATCCACCGGGGTGGGTTCTACTGCAGGAGCACTGGGAGGCTGAGGCGATCGCGGCTCAGGAGCTTCTGCCTCAGCTGGAGCCCCAGGGACGGTGTCTATGCGATCGGGTAAGGGAGACTGCGGCCAGCCCAGGTTGGAGTTGACTGGCGCGGGGGCCATCGGTAGGCCCTCTTCCAGGGGCGAGGTCGTCGCATCCTCAAGGGATGCTTCAGCGGGAGCCTCCACTGTGGCAGCAGCCTCATCAGGATCTAGCACCTCGGCCCGACGGGCGGCAGCCCGTTCGATAGCGCGCAGGCGAGCCCGCTCGGCAGCCGCAATCTCTCCCTGCCAGCCGGCGATCGCAGCTCTGGCTTCATCGTAGAGGGCACGGCCAGGCTTGACGGCGCTGGCCTCGACAATGGCTTGAGACAGTTGGCCCCGCTGGGCTAGCGATCGCGCCCGACTAAGCAAGGGGCGATCTTCCATCACCTGGAGCTCGCTGGTCCAGATATAGACCCAGCTTTGGGCCTCGCCACGCAGCGCTCGGTGTAGAGGGATGCCGCTGGCGGCCTGAACCGCCTCCCGCAGGCCGTCGAAGGTTTTGGCGCTGGCCAGCTCGTGGGCTTTCACTAGCAGGGGGCGATCTTCTAGTCGCTCGATCTCCTGCCGCCAGTGGGCCACCATGGTCTGGGCCTGCACTCGACGGGGATGCCCTACAGGCACCTGAGCGGCTTGACCAATGGCCGTTTTTAGCGTTTCTTTAGTGCGCACCTGCCCAATAGCCTGGGCGGTTTGCAGGCGGGCCAGCTCGCCCATGTGGTTGCGCCAGCTCACCACGCTCGACTGGGCCTGGGGATAGTAGGGACTATCGGCGGGCAGGCGGTTGGCCAGCAGCATGGCCTGGTAGAGCGTTACCAGCTGGTCTGGGGAGGTGCGCCAGGTAGTCAAGCTTTTCTGGGCCAGTTGACGGGCTTGGCTAATCCAGATCAGCTCTTGGGCAACTTTGGCGCGGCTGGGGTTGAGGGCAGCGCTGCGACCCAGGGCGATCGCCGCGTCGAGTTCTGAGGAATACCACTTGTCTTGGCCTACCTTGAGCAGCAGGTCGCTCCAGCGATCGAGGTAGGGCTGCACCTGCTGGCGAGCGTAGGTGCTCTCATCGATTTGGATGGCGGTGCGCAGGGCGGCTTCGAGGCGATCGCTGCCACCGGGGACCGCAGTGGCCACCGCCTCACCCAGCAGCTCTTGCGCCCGACGCTCTAGGCGAATCTGACGCGACAGAGCCTGTACTTGCCCAACCCGCCAGTGAGAATTATTCAGCTCGGCCAGGGCCAAAACCTGCTGTGAGGCTGTGGCCCAATCTTTTTGCTTGAGCGCGGTTTGAGCCGTGGCCATGATGGCTTCGCCCTGCTCCCACTCGCCCTGCCAGGTTTGCATGGTCTCTTGGGCGGTGGCAAATACCGGGCTTTCGGCCGGAATATGGCTCACCAGCGCCTGGGCCTGCTCCATGCTGCCGTTGCTGCGCAGCTCCTGCTCAGCGGCCTTGAGCACCACCCACGACCACTGCTCAATCAGAGGCTGCACTTCATAGTAGAGGGGGTGTCCATTCGTCCAGCTACCCGCCAGGTCGAGGGCAGTCAGCACATCGGGCAGTGCCCCCGACTCAGCTGCCACCTGGGCACAAAATAGCTGGGCGCGATCGGTCGTTACCGAGGCTGGGTTGTCACAGTTGGCGGTAGGGGGCAGATTGATTAGCCAGAAAAATGCCCCTAGCGCCGCGCCGCTGGCGGCGAAACAGCTCAGCAGAGTAATCAGCAGCAGCCGCCAAGACTGGTTCCGGCTCTGGGGTACCGGCACCATCACCTCAGATAGCCCCAGGGCCGAGTCGGCTTCATCAATAACTAGACTGAAATCTTTAGCTACCCCTTCTGTCAAGGGCTCTCCCCGCTGGGGGCCAGACTGCTGTTGACTCAGCATATACCCGTAAGCTCCCGCGCAATCACCTCCCCCACTCTACCCAGAATCAAAGGGAGACGGAAAGCATCAGTTACGATTTCTTAGCGCTGGCGGGAAATTTGCCTCGGCTTTGTCTTCAAACCTTGAAATGCAGCGCTGGCCAGAAAACTTTAGGACACAGACAGCTGACAAAGCCAAAACTGAGCCCTATCTGGCTCACTCTAATCCGCCAGCGTCCACCAGCCCAAGCTGGGGCCAATAAACCGCAGCGTGATCCAAAAAGCGATGATCAGCACAATGGAACCCCAAGTACCTCGGGCAGTCCACTTCATGAACTGCTGTGACTGATCTTTGGTAATTGGCAGCCAGGGTAAAATTGGCTCTGACTGACCGTACTTTTCGCCCAGCTGCTCTTTGCGTCGTTTTGATTCGCCCATGGGTCTACGCCGCTACATGCTCTACTCATCATCAGATTAAATGATTTGATGTCATTCGGGCCCGCGACTTGCGACGGACCTTAACTGACAGCGAGATTGTCATACCGGATCTCGTACTTTGGCGAAGATGAATGTGTCTCGTGGTGTGGGCGAAAGATTAGGGCGAATGGTGGACCGAGGCAATGTTCCTTCACGCCGTAGGCCTGCCTTTTCCAAAACTCGCGCTGATGCAAGATTTTCTGTGTCGCACGTTGCCCAGATGCGATCGATCTCGGGCAGGTTCATTACCCACGACACCACTGCCCTGACTGCTTCTGTCGCCAACCCTTGCCCCCAATAGCGGCGGTTTAGAACATAACCAAAATCTGCCCTGGGGCTCTCTATCCGGCATGCGATCGCCCCAATCACGGCGTTCTCAGTCTTGGTAGTGATTGCCCAACAGAACTCACTGCCAGATTCCCATTGAGCAGCAAAGCTTTTCAACACTTCAATAGCATCTTGAATGCTGGTGTGCCTGGGCCAGTCCATATAGCGGGCTACTTCAGGATCGCGACCGAATTCATAAATAGCCGCTGTATCGGCAAGGGACGGGCGTCGTAAAATCAGCCGGTCTGTCATGAGTTGGGCAGGGGCTTGGTGCATGTCACAACACCTAGGGAATACAGTTCAAGTCCAGTGAACAAAGTATTTTGGTTGAGTTCACCGATCGCCCTCTGGTGTAACCAGCGTTCCCACATTCTAGAATTTCACTGCTCCGCCCTAAGGCCCCCACTGGGTGGGCAGCGATCGCGTGCAGGCCGCTGGGCTTAGCGCCTCTAAGATCTGCGCCCCATAACTGCGGTAGTGAACGCGGGTATCGAGCAGCGCCACGGTGCCCCCATGCAGCCGCGATGGGGCTACGGCCCGCTGCAGCTCCGTCACCGCCGTGGGGAAGAGGTACAGCCGAAACCAGTCCTGCCGCCGCCGCTTGTGATAGGCCACACGCCCCGCCACCATTGGGTTTTCTAGGGAAGGCAGGGGCAGGGTCGCGATAATTAGCAGCGCCGGGGGTGGTATCTGCGCCTGGTGCTGCCGCCAAAATGCCCAGCCGCTCACAAGAATGCCGTTGGCGTCGATGGTGGCATTCTCCACCTGCACCCGCGAGCCAAACTCTCCGGCTAGCCTCGCCCCCAGTTGTCCCTTCAGGGGCAAATCATCTAGCAAGATTACCGTGGGGCCAGAGATTTGGGGACGGGCGACGTTTAGCAAACGGCGAATTTCTTGGTGCAGCACCCCCTGAAACTGGGGGGTGTTGGGCAGGGGCAGATGGGTGGGCAGGTAGAGCTGAATCGCGTCGTTTTGCCGATTGGGAGGGAACTGTAGGCAGGTGAGATCGCCCAGCCCCAGGCGCTGGCGAAAGTTTTCGGCCGCTTCGTCAGGGTCAAGGGCGGCGCCAATTAACACCACTGGCTGGCGGGGCCACACGGAAGTCATAGCGGTGGCGAGTTCTACTGGAGCGCAGTGCAGTGCCATATGGCCGCGATCGCGATCGACCGAGAACCAGAGCAGGTGGTCGGGTGGGTTAAACCGCTGCCAGAACTTCGCCCACTGGGGCGGCATTGGCCCCTCGGATTGGGGCACCGTGGCGCGGCTGGCGGTCAACACCTGATGCAGGCGCTGGAGTTGCTGGCTATCGCCTTCTTCGAGCAGGTAGCGGTGGTAGGGATTGGCCGGGCGTTGAAAGGCTGTGTGGGTCAAGGCCACGTGGGTGTCTTGAATGAGGCCCTGGTGGTCGGGGTAGGCCAGCGCTAGGTGGGTCCAGTCGAGGGTGCCGAGGTCAACGGTGAGCTGCTGGTGCAGCCACAGTTCGAGGTTGTCGGCATCGTCAATGAGTGTGGGAATGCCGTCAGGGAACTGGTGATCCCCTTCCAAGCGATCGCCCAGCCAGGCCTTGGGGGTAGTGATCAGCAGCCCGTCGAACCCGTCGCCAGGCCAGCGATCGCCCATCTGAACCGGCTTCCGCAGTCGCAGCTTTTCTTGCAGCCGAGGAATATCAACCATCAGCACCCGCTGGGCGGTGGAGTCCGGGGCCACCACCACCGCCGGGCCGGGCCACATCATCAGCGCAATCAGATAGCTGAGGCGATACTCGCCCTGATAACCCGACAGGCCACCCACCTGCATCAACGCACTGCGCCCCAGCCGCAGCGCCCGCGCCACTAACCGCGCCAGCGTCAGGTGGTGGGGCCAACTCGGCTCTCCCCATTCCCGCAGCAGCGCGCGCAGTTGTTGGTGTACTTGGGCTTCAATCACAGTGGAAACGCCGCAGCGCCACGAAAGAATTAATTGGAACGGTTGACGACTAGAGGAGGCGGAGGATTGCCCGCTCAAGCCACAGGGATTCATTGTCGCATAGATGACTGGTTGGGGTCTCTAGGTATCCCCCCACCGATATGCTGATAGGGTTTGCTGTGGGTAAGGGGTTACAGCTATGGAACGCATTGCCATCATTGGTTTGGGCCTAATTGGCGGATCGCTGGGGCTCGATTTGACCCGGTACGGTCATCCCGTCGTGGGCATTGCCCGTCGCGCCACCACCGCCGAGGAGGCTCTGGCGATGGGAGCCGTGACCGAGGCCGGTACCGAGTTGGCGCTGGTATCGGAGGCTGATGTGGTGTTTATCTGCACCCCGATTGATGCTGTCGTCGCTACGGCGGCAGCGATCGCCCCCTATCTATCTGAGGGAGCGGTGGTCACCGATGTGGCGTCGGTGAAGGGGGAGCTTGTCCCCAGTCTGGAGGCTTTGTGGCCCGGCTTTGTGGGCGGGCACCCAATGGCGGGCAAGGCCGAGGCGGGGTTAGCGGTCGCTGAGGCAGGGTTGTTTCGCGATCGCCCCTACGTGCTTACCCCGACTGCGGCAACGAATCCAAAGGCGTTGGAGCGGGTGCGGGCGATCGCTGCAAGCCTCGGCGCTAACCTCTGCCAGTGCCACCCCGACCAGCACGATCGCGCCGTCGCCTGGATCTCGCACCTGCCGGTGATGGTCAGCAGCAGCTTAATTCTCGCCTGCCAAGGGGAATCTGAGCCCAACATTCTCACGCTTGCTCAATCCCTAGCTAGCTCGGGCTTTCAAGACACCAGCCGGGTGGGTGGCGGTATGCCTGAGCTAGGTACGTTGATGGCCCGCCACAACCGCGTGGCACTGCTGGACGCTCTGACCGGGTACCAGCAACAGCTAGAGCAGATGAAAGCCCTAATTGAAACGGAGAACTGGGATGATCTGTATAGCCAGTTAACCCGGTCGCAAGCAGCCCGACCTGCCTACCTAGGCTAGGTAGAAACCGGGTTGCCGATCGCAAGCCGTTTATGTCTGCCTGCAAGGTCTGCGAAGAGTATGTTTGGAGCCTGGAAGCTAGCAGAGTAGCAGATGGGTAGATAGATGATGGGGTGGCAAAATGGATATTGAGGGCATTCAAGAGAAAATTCGCGCTGAGGAATATGTCTACACCTCCCATGCAGACATTGAGCGCAAAGCCGACGATTTAACCTTAATGCAGGTAGAAGAAGCTTTATTAAATGGAGAGGTTCTAGAGCAATATCCAGATACAGGTCGTGGCGAAAGTTGCTTAATTCTCGGCTATTCCGGTAATTTTCCCATTCACGTTGTCTGCGGCTGGCGAGGGGAGCGAGTTGCCGTTATCACAGTCTACATACCAGGGCCGCCCAAATTTATTGATCCAAAAACAAGGGCTTAAGCGATGCGAGATATTAAATGCAACACCTGCGGTAGTGCTGGCTACGAAGAACGCCGAGTTACTTATTTGTACAGTCATCAAGGGCAATACTTAATTGTCCCCAATACTCCGGTGGAGATTTGCAGTGACTGTGGCACAGTCTATTACAGCGCTGAAGTTCTGAAGAATATCGAGCGTCAGTTTTTTGCTATTCGCAACAATACCGAAATGCCTGATCAATATCTCCAGGTACCTGTGAAATCCCTGTGAAACCTGCGAGTCACCCGTTGGTGATTCTTTCGCAAATTCAAAGATGCCACTTACTTCGCCGGATACACCGGCTCTTTGTCAATCACTACGGGCTTCTGGTAGAGCAGTGCCGTAAAGGTCACCGTGGAGCCTAGCCCTTCGCCCATGCTGATGAACTGCACCACGCCGCCCATGGCCTCCACCAGACGCTGGGAAATCGCTAGCCCCAGGCCAGTGCCGCCATACTGACGGGTGCGATCGCCATCTACCTGGCTAAAGCTTTGAAACAGGCGATCCTGCTTTTCGAGGGAAACGCCAATGCCCGTGTCGGCCACGCTAATTTTGACTAGACCGGGCCAGGTTTTGCCCTGATATTCCACCTTTTGGGGCTTCACCTCGGCGCTGATAGTGACCCCGCCCTCGTGGGTGAACTTGATAGCGTTGCTCATGAGGTTCATGAGCACCTGGAGCAAGCGCTGGTAGTTGCCGTTGACAGTGATGTCGTCGCGGGTGGCAGGAAGCAAAATCTCCAGGTACAAATTCTTTTGGTCAGAGAGCGGACGCATAAAGTTTTCGGCATTGGCCAGCAGCTCCTTGAGGCTAATCGGCCCCATGTCGATCTGCATTTTGCCCGCTTCAATCTTGGCAATGTCGAGCACATCGTTTATCAGTTGCAGCAGGTGAAGTGCTGACTTGTGGGCCTCGGCTAAAAATTCTTCCTGCTCGGCGGGGTCGTCGGCCATGCCGTCGAGCACCAGCTTGAGAAAGCCAATCATGCCGTTAAGGGGAGTGCGCAGCTCGTGGGAGGTGTTGGCCAAAAATTCGCTTTTCAGGCGCGAGGCTTCTTCGGCCTGCTGGCGGGCTTCTTCAGCCTGGCGGCGAGCCTCCTGAAACTCAAGCTGCTTTTCCATCAGGCTGGCGTTGGCCTGCTGGAGTTTGATCGCGAGGGCATGGCTTTCGCCAAATAGGGTGGCGTGGGCGATCGCCGTACCCACCTGATCGGCCAGGTCAGTGAGCAAATGTAGCTCGGTGTCTGACCAGGGGCGATCGGGGCGATCGTGGAGGACAATAAAGCCGTTGATGGCGTTTTGGTAGCGAGTAGCCACTGCCACGATAGATGGGTCAGCGGGCTGTCGCGGCGGCACCACCGCCACCGAGGACTGGGCAGCCGCTCTAAGGACGGGCGTTTTGGCCAGCGACCACACCTGCCCCTGCCAACTGGGCAAATCACCCAATCGCACATACTCAGCCGCTACTATGGCCGACTCAGGTGCCATATTCGGGGCAGCCTCGCAACTGCATACTAGGCAGCGGCTCACTCCAAACAGGTCGCCCAGCCCCTCCACCGTCTGCTGGCGAATAATTTCTAGATCCAGCGTCCAGCGAACGTTGCGGGTGATTTGAGTGAGGCGGGGCGAGTAGGTTTGCAGCTGGGCGCAGGCCCCAGGCAAGGTCTCTTGAACCACGGCGGGAACGTCTAAGGCCCGCAGCCAAGGACTACCTGCCAACCCGTGCAGGTCGGCCAGGTAGCCCGTGGCGGCAATACGAAATAGCTGACCATTTAGGCCGATGAGGGGTTGAAGCACCCACTGCACATCAATACTGTGGGATCCCAACGGGCAGCGCCCCGGCAGCTGCACCAGCTCTTGGCGGGTAGCTAAGCTTTCGAGCGCCTGGCCCAGGGCATGGGGGGTGGCAAAGGAAACGATTTCGGCCAGCGATCGCCCCACCCAGTTAGCCGTTAGCGCCTCCGGCAAAGCGTTGACCCCTACGGTTTGAATGGACTCCACCACCGCCGTAGGGCTAAGCACCATAATCCAGGCGGAAATAGCATCCGCTGGGCTGGCCGCCGCCAAGGTCGGGAAAGAAGGTCGCGATCGCATAGGGGTAAGAGGCCGGAACGCTCCCATGGTAACTAACCGATCGCACCGATGGTTCTAGTTGAGATGGAATTAGAAAGGTTTAGGGCGCTAAGTATAGGGTCTAAGGCTACCCCTTGAAACCCTACACCCCATACCTTAAACCCAGTTCTGCCTACACCTAATCGTTCCACTCACCTTTTGGTGGCACCGTCGGGTTGCGGGGCAGGTGGCGCACCAGATCGTCTTCGTAGCGGCGATCGCCCCGCAGCCACTGGCGCAGGGCGACATCGATCACCTTGCTGGGATCAGGGGAAAGATGGGTAACCTGGTCGAGTAGGTCCTTGTCGATTTGCACCGAGAGGTCGACTTTTTCCGCCGATCGCTCGCCGGAAGGAGAGGCAGAGTGTTGCATAGTGAGCGGCCTAACTGCCGGGTATGGGGTGGATTAGAATCTACCATTCAGTCTAAGCCCTGGCATAGGTGGGTTTGGCGTTAGCACCCACAACCCCCGCAGAATTCGGTCTGAAGACCTTGACATAACAAGTCCAACCCCCTCTATCTTCCTCATCTCCTCGTCTTCCCACCCACTTACTCACATACCCATCTACCCATCCACTCCCCCCTCCCTCCGCCGAGCATTCGCCAAACAAGGGATTACAATATTAAAGTCTGTGAACTATATGCCGCTGGTAAGCCTTGTATGACAGAGGTTCCCGTCTCTCAGATTCGCAATTTCTCGATTATTGCCCACATTGACCATGGCAAATCGACCCTGGCCGACCGGCTGCTCCAGCGCACCGGCACCGTCAGCGATCGCGAAATGAAGGCCCAGTTCCTCGACAGTATGGATCTGGAGCGGGAGCGGGGCATCACCATCAAGCTCCAGGCTGCCCGCATGAACTACAAGGCCAAGGACGGCAAAGACTACGTCCTTAACTTGATCGATACCCCAGGGCACGTCGATTTTTCCTACGAGGTGTCGCGTTCCTTAATCGCTTGCGAAGGGGCACTGCTGGTGGTCGATGCCTCCCAGGGGGTCGAAGCCCAAACCCTGGCCAACGTCTATCTGGCCCTAGAGAACAACCTCGAAATCATTCCCGTTCTCAACAAAATTGACCTACCCGGTGCCGAACCCGAGCGCATCAGACAGGAAATTGAGGACATCATCGGCCTCGATTGCAGCGGTGCCATTCTCGCCTCAGCTAAAGAGGGGATCGGCATCGACGAAATTCTAGAATCTATCGTTTACCTGGTGCCGCCCCCGGCTGACACCGTCGATCAGCCCCTGCGAGCGCTGATCTTTGACAGCTACTACGACAGCTACCGGGGCGTGATCGTCTATTTCCGCGTCATGGATGGCAGCATTCGTCGCAAAGATAAAGTGCGGCTCATGGCCTCAGGCAAAGAATATGAAATTGACGAACTGGGCGTGCTTGCTCCCACCCAAATTCAGGTAGACGAGCTCCACGCAGGAGAAGTCGGTTACTTTGCCGCCTCGATTAAGGCTGTAGAAGATGCCCGCGTCGGTGACACCATAACCCTGGTGCAAAACCCCGCCACAGAAGCCTTGCCCGGCTACGCCGAAGCCAAGCCGATGGTGTTTTGTGGCCTCTTCCCCACTGCTTCAGACCAGTTTGAGGAACTGCGCGAGGCCCTCGAAAAGCTCCGCCTCAGTGACGCCGCCCTCCAGTACGAGCCAGAGACCTCAAGCGCCATGGGCTTTGGCTTTCGCTGCGGCTTTTTGGGCCTGCTGCACATGGAAATTGTGCAGGAGCGTCTAGAGCGTGAGTACAACCTGGATTTAATCACTACCGCGCCCTCGGTAATCTACCGAGTCACAACCCTCAAGGGGGAGGTGCTCGAAATCGACAACCCCAGCACCCTGCCCGACCCCCAGGCCCGCGAAAAGATTGAAGAGCCCTACGTTCAGCTCGACATGATCACCCCCGAAGAATATGTGGGCGCGCTGATGGAGCTTTGCCAAGGCCGTCGGGGCGAATTTAAAGACATGAGATACCTGGCCCAGGGTCGTACCACCTTGATCTACGAGGTGCCCCTAGCCGAGGTTGTGACCGACTTTTTTGACCAGATGAAGTCGCGCAGTAAGGGTTACGCCAGTATGGAATACCACCTGATTGGCTACCGAGAAAACCACCTGTCGCGGCTCGACGTATTGATCAATGGCGACCCGGTCGATTCCCTAGCGTCCATCGTCCACCGCGACAAGGCCTACTATGTGGGCAAAGCCCTGGTCGAAAAGCTCAAAGAACTGATTCCGCGCCACCAGTTCAAAATTCCGATTCAGGCGGCGATCGGCAGCCGAGTAGTGGCCAGCGAGAGTATTCCGGCCCTGCGCAAAGACGTGCTGGCCAAGTGCTATGGCGGCGATATTTCGCGGAAGAAGAAGCTGCTGCAAAAGCAGGCTAAGGGTAAGAAGCGTCTGAAGGCGATCGGTACGGTAGACGTACCCCAAGAAGCCTTCATGGCGGTGCTAAAGCTGTCGTAATCTAGAGAGCGCAAGGGCTAGCTAGATCTAGAGTATCTGCAAGGTGTGTTTGGTCTTAGCGACGCTGGGCTTAGAGCCTTTTGCTCTTAGGCCTGGGCTCAAAGCAAAAGGCTCCTGAAGGAGTCTCGGTTTGCAGCATTAACGCAGCTTGCTCATAGGAAGGTGAGTGCCAACCCAGTAAATCTTCTGCTGGTAGGAGGTCGGGAAGCATCCTGAGGCTGCTGGAGCCAGCGGAGAACCTCGAATTTTCATAAAATCTCTGCAATGCTGATTGGTGTGTTTGAACGCTGTTTTAGTCACACGCATCAAAACCAAAGCCAAACCTTTGGAGTTAAAGCAGCCGAACTGCTCTAGTGCTATGTCCAACTAAAGAACAGGAATGCTCACAAGCTGAGTAAACTGAAGTGCTTGCGCAGCAGCTCCAGCCGAGAAACCTAAGCATTGGTGGGCTTTGTTGGATTTCGCTAGCTAACGCTCTAATTACCAACGAAATCCGAATCTTTTCCTTTTTGATTAGTTCTTTAGGGATACCTACTCCTGTGCGGCAATGCCAAAACCTATGACTCAGGTTAGGTAGACGAGCAAGATGTATCTATTTAAAGTTTAGAGGTAAGTTGTTCAAGCTTTTTTGTCCTACAAAATCATGGCGTAGGATGACTTATATAAGTTTTTCCTAGTGCCTTTTGACTTTGGTTAACAGGAGTATTTTCTGTTGACCAATAGATAATTTAGTTTCCCAATGTCTCCAAGCGGGATATAGGCATACCTCCATGATTTTATAGCACTTTTCTAGTTCGAAAAAATTCTTGTTCTTGGAATAGGCGTCTTACCTGTAAGGCAAGATGCCTATCCTGAATTTAAGAATTATTTGAACTGCTGTAGATTCTGCAGGGGCACCTAGATTTTGCCAAACCTGATAACTAAGCTTGAATCCAGTTGTTTCGTAGAGAAAAATCCAATCATGGTTACAACACTAGACGATACCAAACGGCAGCTAATTGGCGAGAGGCTGGCAGACCTAAAGGCCTTTCAAAATTTGATAATTTCGAATGATCAAAAGCTCATGGAGGCCTGCCCATACCAAGATATTCGCGAACGTCTCCAGAACTTTCTGGAGGACGACCAGAAAAACCTTGGCATTATTGAAACTGTAATTGTTCAGTATGGTGTTCCAGCCGAGCCGAGCCCTGCAACTGGAACGTTTGTTTCACAGTTTGAGCAGATGATGTCTGGCAATGAGTTTACCTTTTATCAAAAACTCATGCACCATGAATTGATGAAGCATGGTCAAGCGATGAGCGGCATCATCATTCACAAGGCAGCTCAGAAAGTAGGAGCAGATATTGAATTAGCCATTGGACCCTTGAATACGGTCAATTTTGAAGGGCGTGCCCACCAAGAGCAGCTTAAGGGGATGCTCGAACAGGTAGGTGTTCGTGAGATGACCGGTCAAGACGCCGATCAAGGGATTTGGGCACGGGTGCAAGATTCGATCGCCGCGTTGTCGGGGGTATTTGGTAGTGTGGTGACCCAAAATACCGACAAACAGGATATGAATATTCAGACCCTGATTCGGCTAGATCATAACAAGACAAACACTATCTTTACCGAAATCGGCGCTACCCAAGACCCTCAAAAGCTCCAAGAGTTTTTTGGGCAGCTCTATAAGGATTTGCTGGCCCATGCTGAGGCGGAAGAAGAAGTCGTCTATCCGAACGTGCGCTCATTCTACGGCAACGAGAATACTCAAGAGCTGTACGATGAGCAAGCTGAAATGAAGCGCATGTTGGATGAGATCAAAGCCATTGACCCTGCTTCGACTGATGAGTTCAAGTCAAAGGTTAAACAGTTGATGGACGCCGTTGGCGATCATATTCGCCAGGAAGAGTCTACGATGTTTGCCGCTATTGATAAGAATTGCAGCACTAGTCAAAAGGAGCAAATGGCAACTGACTTTAAAGCTGCCAAGGGTAAGCTGCAGCGGGAAATGGCATCTGCTACTAGGTAATAGCGCTTTTTCTCGATGTAGCATCGCTACTCAGTGCAGCCAACTTTCGTAAGCTGGTCTCGCCCTATGGGCAGCAAGCTACAACCTTTAACCCCTTCTCCCGTTTTGGGAGAAGGGGTTGAAGGTATTTCTAGGATAGTCAGTCTAATAGCGTAAATAAGCCTATTGTTGATGGGCTGATTTAACGTAACTTTGACCATCTCTTTGCCCGTGGCAGAAGCCTCTACGAGGGCTTAACCCCCTGGTAATCTATTCTGCTGGTAGGGCATGCTAAGGCCGTAATCAATGTCCTAACTAGGAATGCTGGGCCTACTGGCCTGGGGAGGCGGCCATGAAATTTAGCTTGGTAATTACTACCTACAATCGGCTGGACTTGCTGAAGCGAGCGATCGCCTGCGGTCTGAACCAAACCGTGCCCTGCGAAGTCGTGGTCGCTGACGATGCTTCCACCGACGGCACTGAAGATTATGTGCGCAGTCTGGGCAGTCAGGTTGTCTACCACCGCAATGCCCAAAACCTTAACCATGCCGCTACGGTCAACAATGGCGTAGCCGCCGCCAGCGGTGAGTGGGTTAAGTTTCTGGATGATGACGACTATCTGGCACCAGATTGCGTTGAGAAGATGACGGCAGCGATCGCCCAGCATCCCGAAGCCGTCCTTTGCTCTTGCCAAGCCATTCAAGTCGACGAGTACGGTACTGAAATTCGCCGCACTCCCGCCACCGGCCCCGGCCAAGTCTTCTACATTCCCCAGAGCGCCATCCACTACGGCATGTTGATGGATCAGGTGCCCTTTGGCACCCCAGCTCAGGTAGCGGCCCGCCGCGATGCCTTTTTGCAGGCGGGCGGCTGGGACACCACCATGACCACCAACTACGACGACATCGATGCCTGGGTAAAGCTGGCCGACTTTGGTGACGCGCTGTTTATTAACGAGTGTTTGGCCTACCGCACCCTCTGGGCCGGGGGCTACGAGCAAAAAATGTCGCTCAGCCGCCGCATGGCACTGAATCTGACCATCAAAGAACGTATCTACGGCCGGGTTAATGAGGGCTACCGCGATCGCATTCCCACCCTTGCCGCCATTGGTCAATACCTGCACCTGCACTGGGGCCTAGTTGCCCTACGTCAGCGCCAGGTTGCTGCTGGAATCTCCCTATTGGCCCCCGGCGCACTGTCGCCTGAGGCATGGCAACTGCTGGCTCAGGCTCGCAAACTTCGTTCACAACCAGCCGCTAATAGCCTAGTCCCTCGCACCATCCTGGTTCCCTAATTGCTCAAACATCATCGTCGTCATCCACAGGCTGGATAGGTTGCTGCACTAAGTCTTGCCAGGCCACAAAAACTTCAGGAGCTGCATTTAAAGCCATCAGTTCTTTCGTTACTGGGCCTGGGTCAACTTTGAGATCTGGGAAGGTCAGCAGCAGCATAGCAACATCGCGCCAATCGGTACCGGCTTTGGGCTTACCCCGGCGCTGGTGCAGTGCAACTACCTTGTAGGCAATCAGCGTGGCTGGTGCCATGACTAAGACAGAGGCGATAGACTCGGCTGGGGGCAGAATTGCTACTTGTCTGATATCCACCAGATGACGATTGCCGGTTTTTTGTAGTTGGTAAACTCGATAGCCCAATCCAGCTTTGATTTCTCGAACGCGAACGGCAATTTGGAACTGATCGGCCAGTAGCTGGCGTACCTCGTCGGCCAATGCTGCGGCGCGGGGGGAGATTAAATCAATATCCTGGGTCATACGGGGTTCACTCACCCAAGCATTGACGGCCTGTGCCCCAAAGATTACCGCGTCGGTGCGATCGCGCAAAAACTCTAACACCGCAGCCTGAATAGTCGCCAGCGGCAGCGATTCTGCCATAGCAAATTCCTGAAACGTTAAAACTCCAGCATTGAACATTGATGCTGACTCCGGCAGAAGCATGCAGAGTGTTCAACTAAAGCTTAGCCTGACGGTACGCGATCTCAAGACTCTTAACCTGCCACGGCGCTAGGGCTTGCCGTTCCGCTGATTGGGCCTGTTCTAGCAGGTCCACAGAGACAATCACCTCCACGGGCAGATTGCCACCAACAATGAGATTGCTATGAACACCAACGCTTTCGTAGCCGCGCAGAATGTACTGGTGGTCTGAGTCTTCTGCCTGCTTGAGGGCCGTCAGCACAAAAGAGGTGTCACCCAAGTCAAGCCAGCTGATGGCGTTGGGGCTATCTGGTGAGCCTGGAGAATGCTCTGGCAAAGAAAGCTCGGGTAACACAGCTCGAATCGGCAGGTTGAAGTTGCGGGCGGCCTGCACGGTCTTGGCCTGCTGCCAGCTGTGAGCGTGGGGATAAATGGCGTAGCTGAAGGTCTGAAGGCCGCGATCGCACCCCGGATCTGGCCAGATGGGAGCCTTGAGCAGTGTTAGCCGCAGCTGGTTGGACTTGGCATCGAACCCGTGCTTGTAGTCGGTGAGAATACTCACACCGCGTTCCCCATCGCTGAGGTCGGCCCAGCGCAGGGCGGGCACTTCCCACTTGGCTTGCTCTTGGGGAGTAGTGGGTGTGGCGGAACGGGCGATCGCCCCAAAGGGAATTTCATAGGTCGCCTCAGCCGCGGACACTGTCAGCGGAAACGCCGCCTTCAGAACCACCTGGGTTTCATGCCAATCGACCTCGGTGTGAACCGCAAGCACGGGGGAATTTAACTCTAAACGGTAGTTTTGGGTGATGGTGGACTGGTTAAAGCTGCGAACTACCCGGAGGGTCTGCCGCACGGGGCCGTACTCAATCCAGCTAATACTCTTGAGCACAAACGCATCTAGGGGATGGTCTTGGTAATCGGGGGCAATATTCCACGCATCCCAATACTGGCCGTCGTCTTTGAAAGCCTGGAGCTGGTTTCCGCAGCCGTGGAAGGTTTCGGTGCCGGTAGCTTTGTGAATTAGGCAGTTGATGCCACCAGTAGCCGGGTCGATAATGGCTTGCAGATAGGCATTTCCTAAGACCCACTCGGCGGGCGGTGAGCTGGGCGGGGCCGCCTCGGCGGGAATCAGCCAGATCAGGCGATAGCCCACAGAAGGAATAGCAGGAACGTAGACCAGCAGCGAGGGAGAGTTAGCCTGATTGGGCTGGGTGGGCAGCGTTTGGCCCTCGGCATCCTGCGCTTGCCAAGTGGTTTGAGCCATGGCAGAAGACAAAGAGATGTCCACCACTTCGCTGCGCTCCCAATTCAATGGGTTAAACAGCACCACGGGCACAGCGTCAGGATGCGGGGGCGAGGGTAGGGGACAGTGCTCGGCGAGAGCCTGAAGAGAGGTTTGTAAAATGCGATCGCCCATCTCCAGCGCCGCTTGCCATTCCTCATTCGCCTGCTCAAACACTTCAGGGATCGACGACCCCGGCAAAATATCGTGGAACTGATTAAACAACACCAGTTTCCAGGCGGTTTCTAGCTCGGTCTGGGGATAGGGCTGAAGCCCGTAGATGGCGGCGATGGAGGCAAACAGTTCGGCCTGAAACAGCATGTCTTCGCAGCGGCGGTTGTACTGCTTTTGGTCGCCGTGGGTGGTGTAGCAGCCCCGGTGGAGTTCGAGGTAAAGCTCGTCGTTCCAGGTGGGGAGTGAGGGGGTGGGCAAGGGAGCGGGTGAATGGGTGGATGGGTGGATGGGTGAATGGGTGAGCTGGTCAAACAAGGGGGCAGCGTAGCCGAAGGTGAGGGTGGGGAAGAAGGGGGAATTGGCCCAGCGCTGGGCTTTGAGCAACATGTCGCGGGTAGGGCCGCCGCCGTGGTCGCCGACGCCGGGGAGCCAGAGGGCATCTACGAATCCTGTATTAGCTTCCCACTGGCAGGCGTATTGGGCCATATCAACTGGGGTGATGTCGGTGCCGATGGGAGGTAGGGTGATGCCCGTAATCTTGGTGCCGTCTAGCCCCTGCCAGCTAAACAGGTCGTGGGGAAAGGGGTTGGTGTCGTTCCAGCGCAGTTTTTGGGTGGCGAAGTAGCGAATGCTGCCCTGGGTGAGCAGTTGGGGCAGTTGCCAGCAGAAGCCAAAGGTGTCGGGCAGCCAGGCGATCGCGCTCACCCCACCAAATTTCTCGGCACAGTACCGCTGGCCGTAGAGAATTTGTCGGGCGATCGCCTCTCCCCCCGGCAAGTTCAAGTCAGGCTCGACCCACAACCCAGCATCGATCGCCCATCGTCCGGCTTTAACTTCTTGCTGAATGGCGGCGAATAACTCGGGGCGGTGCTGCTCTAGCCAGGCAAACAGCGCTGGGGAGGAGTGGGTGAAGGTCAGCTCAGGAAAGTCTTGCTGTAGGGCCAGCACCGAGCGAAACGTATTTTCGGCCGCTTCCCAAGTTTCGGGGACGGGCCAGAGCCAGGCTAGATCTAAATGGGCGTGGCCCAAGCAGTGGAGGGTGCGCTGCTTGAGCCAGGGCGAAAACTGCTTTAGGGCATCCCGCACCCTCAAGAGGGAGGTGTGGAAGCGATCGCGATCGCCCACCCCATCCCAATCAATTCCCTCAAGAGCTTGAGTGAGAATATCGAGCTTGTTGGGATCAAACTGAGCCAGGTAGGTAGCCAGCACCGCCAGTTCGTCAGCCACAAAGCCAGGCTCGGGGCAGTTCCCCTCCAAAGCTTCAAAAACCAGTTCGGCCTGCACCAGCGCTCCCTCGTCATGGCCCGGACTTAGTAGCTTGAGCGAAACATCTACTGATTTTCCGGTCACAACCTTGTCCGTCAGCACAATTCGCGTCCAGCAGTCGAAGATATCTCCCGTCTGCACCAGCTCGCCATTGACGAAGATATCGGCCTGGTTGGCCCACCAGCGCAGCGCCAGCCGTGCCGTTAGCCCTTGAAGGGGATAGCCGTTGAGATCGGTGGGCCAGGTAAACTGCTGGTGCAGCTCCAGGGAGACTTTACCCTTAGGCCAAGCGATGTGATGGCGATCGTTCAGCGTTGCTAAAGGCCAGGTTTGCCAAGCTTTGCCCCAGGGCACATCCGAACTTTCCGCAAAATTGGGACAGCGATGCCAGGCACCTCGCACGTCCAGTTGACTCAGGTGACGGAGGCGATCGAGGGAGTCTAGAATCTGCGGCGGGAGTACAGGAAGAACGGTGGCGGGGGGCATGGCTCCGGTATGATCAAAGGCAGTCTTCCCAGTGTAGGCAGAGTTATGGCGACTTCGTCGCGCTCGTTTCGCAGCCAAACCGTAGCCCGCTTGGCGGCGGGGTATCGGCAGGTGGCCCACAGCACTGGGCAGTGGCTGCGGCAAGGGCGTACCGCAGCAGTGTGGGGCCTGCAAGTGGCCGTTTACCCCCTCTACGCTGCGGTGCAGGGGCTGAGAATAGGCGCTCGGCGACTGCAAGCCACCCGTCCCTGGCGGCCGGTTTGGGCCAAACTCACTGGGGCACTCCCTCCAGAACTAGTAGCAGCAGACACGCCCATTCTCGCCTTGCTGTCAGTCATTCAACCGCCAGTAGTCCACGGTCAAATGGTTCGGCCTAGTGGGCTACAGCTGGTCAACGTCTATGGGCCATGGCTCAAGCAGTCGAAAGCTGGCGCAGTGCTAACCCCCGGCCAGTGGCATCTAGTGCCGCTGAATGAACCCATTCGCGGTATTGCCTCAGATTTAGCTACTCGGCAGCTAGTGCTAGTGACCGTTGACAACGGGATTTTTGCTGGGCTGACTGAGGATCAGCAGCAGCGGCTTGAGCAGGCCCTGGTGCTCATGCTGGCGGAGTATGCTCGGGTACAGCGCTGCCGTAGTCTTGACTCTCAGCTTCAGCAGCCTGGGCTGCCTCTACCCCAGACCAATCCAGCGGTGGTGCCCCCACTGCGGTGGCTGCCCGCTGCGCTGCGGTGGCTGCAAACCAGCCCCCTGGCGGTCGCCACCAACCTATTTGGCGAAGCCGATCAGCAAGGAATGGCGACGGCGTTGGCGAAGCCTGGCCTTTGGCCAATCGCCATAGGCAGACGCAGCACTAGTCGTGCCATCGTGCCCCAAGTCAGCCCCGAGACAACAGGGCCAAAAACGATCGCGGGCCAATACCCAACTCAGTTGCATGGTCAGCCTGCTTCTAGAACCCTGCCAGCAACGACCTCGGCTGAACAAGGCGTTGAGATAACGGTAGCAATGTCTGGCGCGGTGGCTGTAGCCCCCAGAGAACCTAATTCCCCTGATCTGGCAGCCCAGCTGGGGATCAACACTGTCACCCCCGACTGTTCGCCCAGCTCAACTCCACTCACGGGTACGAACCATTACCAGCTCGATTCCCCAAGTGCCCTAGATGTTAAAGTCACCCAAATCAACTACGTCGACCCACCTTTGGTCACCGTGCTGCGGGGTTTAGACTGGGTGCTCTACGTGCTCGAAACCTGGTTGCGAATGGCGTGGGCCTGGCTGCGATCGCTCTGGTAGATTAGTCAGTGCCGGCAGATAGGCGAACGTTTGGCGATATGATAGACCCAGCTTAGTCCTGCACCGGGGCCGTTTCCGTCAGTGGAATTTGGCTACTGCTTGGGGCAGGTCTTGGGCCTACTCTGCTACCGGTTTGGAGACCTAACTCATGCTTACCCTTAAGATTGTGGTTTACCTCGTAGTCGCCTTCTTTGTGTCCCTGTTCGTGTTTGGCTTTTTGAGCGGCGACCCCTCCCGCAACCCCGGCCGTCAAGACATGGACTAGGTTTGGCCTGAGTAACAGGTTGATGTTTACTAAATGGCAAATGCCCCAGGAGTTGCTCCGGGGCTTGCCATCTAGCCTGCTCTGCGGAACCTGCACCGCCAAAAGTAGTCTGGGAATTGGCGGCCCTGCCCTGGGTTGCCCGTCTGTGCCCTAGGGCTGCTACATCAAGGTTAATAGCCTGGTGACAGTGGTCTGATTGAGCCCGCTTGCCGGGCTTTGTTTTTGCTTTGGTGATGCCAGCCCATGCCTTTGCCGCCTATGTTGCCCGCTGTGCCCCCGCTCCCAGAATCAGCCGAAGTCGTGCTGGTTTCAGCGGTGGCGGCCTCCGAGTCAGGGCCAGGGGGGCCAATGGCAGCGATCGCCCCAGCCGATAGTGTCGTAGCTAGCCCCCTGTCTTTAAGCGGAATTAGTCTGCTCTCACCGCTGTTGGCTATCGATGAGAACTCAGAGCCGTTGATGCCTGAGCCCACCGATAGCGCGCCTCTGATACCAGCTGACCCAGCGATCGAAAGCCCCGAAGAGCCGGTTGAGGTCGATTCAGAACCTCCTCAGCCTCAGCCTGAAAGCCCTCAACCCGAAGATTCTGAAGCTGAACCGCCTGAGCCTGAATTACCCGACGCCCCAGTCGAAAATGCCCCAGTCGAGACAGAACTGCCGGCTGAGGGGGTGGGCTCTATTTTGCTGCGGGCCGATCGCCAGGAGTTCGAGCCCGTTCGCCAGATTGTGACCGCTACAGGCGATGTTCTAGTGCAGTTTGGCACCGGGCAGCTGGCCGCCGACCGCCTCTGGGCTAACTTAGTCAATCGCCATCTGCGAGCCGAAGGCAACGTTTTCTTTAACCGCAACAATCAAATTATTGAGGGCGCAACGGCCACCTACAACCTGTTACAAGGGGCAGGCACGATTACCGAGAGCCGGGGTGAGCTAGAGCTGCCCGCTCTAGAAGACGATTTCTCCACCGATTCGGCTGGTCTAGGGCAGGGGACTAACGTTCCTCTCGACTACCGGCTACAAAATCAGCGGTCCATTTCCCAAGTTACCAGTCCGGGCGGAATTGCCCTGGCGACGGGCGATCCCCAGGTGCTGCTGGGGGGAGAACAGCGCCCTATTGAGCGGGTACGGTTCGAGGCCGAGCGAATTTCCTTCGATGCCGACGGCTGGTATGGCGAGCAAGTTCGGCTGACAAACGATCCCTTCTCGCCCCCAGACTTGGAGTTTAGGGCCAATACTGTGCGGCTCACCCCCCTCAACGAGTTAGAGGACGAGCTGGTATTTGAGCGCCCCCGGCTGGTATTTAACCAAGGCCTCTCCATTCCACTGTTTAGGAATCGCTTTGTGCTCACCCGAGGGCAGCTGCCTCCAGAAGCGCTAAATCCGCTGCCCACGGGCATTGGCATTGATGGCCGCGATCGCGGTGGCCTGTACGTCGAAGCCCCGCTGCCGATCAACATAGCGGGGCCTTTGAACATTACGATCGCGCCTCAGTTTTTGGTCTCCCGCTGGTTAGGCGAATCCAACTCCAACATCGCTGACCCTGCCAACTTCGGTTTGGCAGCCCAGGTTGAGGGTCCCCTGGGGCCGCGCACCCAGGTCATTGGCTCTCTGAGTTTAGCGGGGTTTGACTTAGCCAATTTTAGCGAGCGGCTGCGGGCCAGCCTTCGGGCCAGACAACTGCTTGGCACCCACCGCTTCACCCTGGAGTACAGCTACCGCGATCGCCTCTTCAACGGCTCCTTAGGGTTTCAGGATGTGCAAAATACCATCGGTGCCCTGCTTGAGTCTCCTGTAGTGGCCCTGGGCAACAGCGGTATTAACCTCACCTATCAGGCTTCTGGGCAGTACATTACCGCCAACACCGACCGGCCCGAGCTTCTAGACCCTGGGGAAGGCATAGGCTTAGCCAGCCTGTTTCGGTTTCAGGGTAGCGCTGACCTCACCCGGAACTTCTTGCTGTGGCAGGGGCAACCGCTACCCGCTACCGCCACCGAAGGGTTGCGCTATTCTCCCCGACCGCTGGTGCCCAACCTGGCGCTAGGAGTCGGGCTACGGAGTGGGGCCACCTATTACACCAGCAGCGACTTCCAAGAGTCGCTAGAAACTAGAGTTATTTTGTCGGGTCAGCTGGGCCACCTGCAGCGCAAAACCTTCGACTACACCCAGTTTAATATTGGATTTAGACACACTCTCATCGGTGGCGATACATCTCCCTTTCTATTTGATCGAACGGTCGATCGAAACGTGCTGTCTGGGGGCATCATTCAGCAGATCTACGGGCCTTTTTTAGCCGGTTTTCAGGCCTCGATTAACGTGGATAGCGGGCGTACCATTGATAGCAACCTAATTTTTGAATACCGCCGCCGCGCCTATGGGCTGCTGGTAACCTATAGCCCCACTCAAGAAACCGGTTTCTTAGGATTTCGGCTTAGCGGCTTCGATTGGGTGGGGCGTACCGCTCCCTTTGATTCGCCTCCAGATACCCCCAGCGATGTGGTGGTGCAGTAGCCCTGCTCCCCACGAAGGTAATAAACCTAACGATGGTAGTCTTTACGCAGGCTTAAGATTAAGCTGAAAGGTAATGACTACCTAAGATGCCCCATTTAGTGGGGATTAACGCGTAGGCAAACCACTATGACTTACCTCAGCAACACTCCAGATGTTGAGCCTATCTACCAGTTGCTCACCAGCTACAGCTTCGATGCTGAGGACTATCCCACCAAAGCTGTTATTGCCGGTTGGTTGGAAGAGTTTGGCCCAGTTTGGGTGAGCCACGCCATTACTGAAGCCCTTTATCAGGGGCGCTATAAAGTTATTTCTATCGATCAGATTCTCAAGCTGTGGCAGCGGCGAGGCCAGCCCATTCGCCACTTCAATCGCGAGTTTGAATCTATTATTTTAGGCCAATCGCTGCTCTGCCCCACCGGCTATGGAGATGGCACAGAGTCCTCATCCGTTCGCCGGGCTCTGCCGTCGATCGCTCTGGCTAGCTTAGATCTAGAGGGAGATGCCTCGCTAGAAACTGACGCACCGCCCTCTAGCGGTGCATCTCATACCCCAGTGCCTACCGATTTGACACCTAACTCAACTGCAACCGATCCAGAGGTAGAGGTAGCTATTGGCTCACTAGACGGCGGTGAACTAGACGCTGAGATCGCAGACGAACCGGCGATCGCCCCTGCACCAAACACCCCTAACATCCCTAATTTTCGCCCGCTGCCTGCGGAGGCTGCGTCCCCCTGGCACCAGACCGACATCATTCAGCCCTTTGTACCCCGGCGCGATGGGTCAGAGCTGCACGAGCGGCTGCGATCAGTGGTGCAGGGGGGCATGCGAGAATAATTGCTTGCCTGGGAACCCGGTAGCGTATACTGACCTAGTACGCACGATCTACACCAATGGTTCAATATACCCTGGCCCAAAGCCCAGACGTCGTTTTGACAGTATCGGGCAAAGATTCTCGCAAAGCCCGTGATAAGGCGATGGATCAGCTCATGGCCATGCTTGACGACGGTGAATTGCCCACCGCTTTGGCCGATGGCTTTAGTGTCGAGCAACTTGTAGAAGTGCAGCCCCCTACCTCCTCAGCAGCCGTGCAGCAGCAAGAAGACGCCGTCGTAGAGGCCATTCAGGCTTTAAACCAGTTGGCCACGCTCAAAGTAAAAGTGCAGTCATCTCGCGATGAAGCCCTCCAGGTGCGTGACCTGGTAGATCTGCTGTTTACCGATGACCCAATGACCGACGACCAGGTGACTGAATTGAAGGACGGCTTCAAGGTCTTGAAGTCGTTTGCCCAGAGCAACCTGCGGTTTAAAGAAGCCAGAGCCCAGGCAGAATCAGCCCGCCAGGTGCTCGACGAGGCGTTGGGAAATTAGTTGTCCAGGGATTGAGGACAGAGGCAGGTGGCGCGCTGCGGCTCTGCCTGCAGACGAGGGGAAACGCGCAACCAGCAGAATAGGCTTCCTGTAAAGATTAAGTTAAATTTTGATAACTGTCGGGGCAAGCACAATTTCTTTGCCAGGGTTACCAGAGAATTTGAAGGATCTCAGTATTTCCACGCAATTTCCTCCAGCATCTCCATGAAATATTTAACCCAGTTTGGCTTTTCGCTGCTGGCCACCGTTGGTGTCACAACGTTTTCTATAGCAGCGGATGCAGCCCTGCTGGTGGGGAATACCTCGGGCAATAACATCGTTATTTTTGATGAAATTACCGGCGACTTTCGCGGCGAACTAATTCCAGATAACGGCCTGTTGGATAGTCCCGATACCTTCGTGTATGGGCCTGATGGCAACTTATATGTCAGCAGCGGCACTACCCCAGAAAACTCTGCCGTTTTGAGATTCACCCCTAAGGGTGAGTTCATCGACGTGTTTGCTTCAGGAAATGGGCTGTTTCGCCCCTATGGGGTGGCCTTTGGCCCCGATGGCAACCTGTACGTAAGCAGCTTTTTATCCGATGAAATTCTGCGCTACGACGGCACCACCGGAGAGTTTGTTGACGTGTTTGCCCAACGCCAGGGAATCGTCCCCGATGGCCTCAATGGCCCCAACGGCCTGCTCTTTGGCCCCGACGGGCGGCTTTATGTAACAACCCAGGGCAGCGTTGCGGTGGAGGGAGTGCCCGTCTTTGGTCAGCCCAGCATTGTTCTAAGCTATGACATCGCTACCAAAGAGAAGGCGGTGTTTGCCGAACAGCCCGAGCCTTCGCCCGACAGCTTTGGGTTTGTGAGCTTTTTAGGCATGGCGGTGGATCCTCTCAGCGGCGAACTGCTGGTCAGCGACTTTGCCAATGGCCTTCGCCGCTACGACTTTTTCACGGGAACGCTGTTGGGAGAACTCTCGACCAACTATACCGACTCGGTGCCGAGCAGCAGCTTTATCGGCAGCTTGGCCTTTGCCCCCAATGGCGATCTGTTTACCGTGGGGTTTGACATCGTTTCGGAAATTGGCTCCATCCTCAAATATGACGGGCCGACTAAGGAGCGATCGCTGCTAGCCGACGCTAACCCTGAACTCCAGCGCCCCATTGGCATTCTCTACGCCGCCCAGCCAGTACCGGAGCCCTTGACGGTGGGGGGGCTGGCGATCGCAGCCGGTGGTCTCATACTCTCTCGCCGTCGTCGATAGTCACGAGCTAACAATTCTGCCGGAGCTGCTTTAAGCCAGATCGCGGTGGGTGAAGGGTTTGGCATCGCTGCCGCTGTAGGTTGTGGAAACGTGACCGTCGCCGACCAGCTGATACTTATAGGTAACCAATCCCTCTAGCCCCACCGGGCCGCGCGGGGGCATTTTTTGGGTGCTGATGCCGACTTCGGCCCCAAAGCCGTAGCGAAAGCCGTCGGCAAAGCGAGTCGAACAGTTGTGGTAGACCCCAGCGGCATCGACGCGATCCATAAAGTGAGCAGCGGTGGCGGGGTTCTGGGTGGCGATCGCTTCGGTATGGCGCGACCCGTAGGTATTGATGTGGGCGATCGCCTCCACCACCGACTCCACAACTTTGATCGCCAAAATCAGATCGCTGTACTCCGTCGCCCAGTCTTCCCCAGCAGCGGGGATTAAATCGGGCAAAATCTGCCGCGCCTGCCGATCGCCTCGCAGTTCCACTTGGGCAGCCCGCAGCGCCGTCGCTAGCGTCGGCAATCCTTGAACAGCAATGTCTTGGTGAATCAGCAGAGTTTCGATCGCGTTGCAGGCCGAGGGATAGGCGGTTTTGGCATCAACGGCGATCGCTACCGCCTGCTCCAAATTTGCCTCGCTGTCGATGTAGAGATGGCAAATGCCATCCGCATGGCCCAGCACCGGAATGCGCGTATTCTCTTGCACAAACCGCACAAACGCATTGGAACCACGTGGAATAATCAAATCCACATAGCCCTCCAAATCCAGCAGGGCAAGGGTTTCTTCACGGGTGGTGAGTAGCTGCACCGCCGCTGGGTCTACCCCAACATTCTCAAGCCCCTGCTTGATCGCCTCCACCAGAGCTGTGCACGATCGCACCGCCTCTTTGCCCCCTTTGAGAATCACCCCATTGCCCGACTTAATTGCCAAGGCTGAAATCTGCATCACCGCGTCGGGGCGCGACTCAAAGATCACCCCCAGCACCCCCAGGGGCACCGCCAGCCGCTTGAGCACTAATCCCTCGTCTAGCTCGCGGTGAATTTGTACGGTGCCAACGGGGTCGGGCAGGCGGGCTACGTCGAGCACCCCGGCGATCGCCCCAGATAGCTTCACCCCATCCAGCTTAAGCCGCCCGTACTGCGGTTTGGCCAGGTTATCAGCCAGGGCAGCTTCGCAGTCTGCTTGGTTGGCCGCCACGATGCGAGCGGCGTTGGCCTCTAGGGCGGCGGCTACCGCTTCAATCGCCTGGTTCTTGGCCTCAGCAGACAGGCTAGCTAAGGTTTGAGCCGCCTGGCGAGTGGCCTGGGCGATCGCCAACAGCGGCTGAGTAGCGGCATCTTGGGCAAGGGGAGAAACGGTCATGGCAATACGACAACCCGGCAATACTCCAGTCTACCGTTTCACCAGAGAAGGATTCAAAGCACCCTATAACCCATCCACCCCTTAATCCTCCGGTGGTTCATCCAGGTGATCCGACGCTTCACGGTAAAGATTGAAAACGTGATCGTCTTTCAGGCAATAGAGCACGTTGCGCCCCTGCTTGCGGTAGCTGACCAGGCGTGTCGCGCGCAAAATACGCAGCTGATGTGACACTGCCGACTCGCTCATGGCTACAGCAGCAGCCAACTCACCCACCCGCATTTCACTCAGGGCTAGAGCTGAGAGAATGCGCCAGCGATTGGGATCGCCCAGCACGCCAAAAAACTCGGCCATGCGCTGGGCCTTTTCCACACTCAAAATCTCGTCCACAGGCGACGGGCCAGCGTGGTGGCAGGAAGAGTCATCGGGAGGGGGGCGATCGCTAGCCATACCAGTCGTCTCTGAAGAATAGCCAGGGCCTAGAAGCATATTTCAACATCACAACGGATCATAGTGACCATTTAACCCATGAACACCTGTTCACATGTTATGGTTAATTCATGAACAGTTGTTCAAGTGTTTGAGCATCAGTTTAGTTCACCTAGCCGAAGAGGAACCTTGCCATGACTACCGTTACCCAAATGAAATGCGCCTGCGACTCGTGCCTGTGCATTGTTGACACCAGCCAGGCTCTAGAAAAAGACGGTCACTATTTTTGCAGTGATGCCTGCGCCGACGGCCACCCCGAGGGGTCTTCGGGCTGTGGTCATACCGGCTGCGGCTGTAATAGCTAACCTGTTACGACGGCAGGGTGTAAGGAACTGAATCCACTACACCCTGCCACCCCCTCTACAGCGCTGGAGACCTAAACCCCATTAAAATCGAGGAAGAGGCGAATCGAGGGACAGGTCTAAAAATGGCGCAAAATGACCCAAACTGGGTGCTACGGCTGCTGCCGCTGGTAACGGGAGGCTTGGGCGGCACCCTACTGATGATCAACCGAGTGCTAACTCCTGCCCTCACCGAATCTCAGGCGCGATCGGACGTGATGGGTGTCATTCTCAGCGCTCTGCTGATTTTGACTGGCCTACTGTGGCAGCGCGTGCAGCCTACTCTGCCTGAGGCTGTGGTACTGATTGGCGAAGAAGGGTTGGAGCTAGATGAAGCCCTGCCCGATGCCACCAAAACCGAACTGGCCTGGGCTTCTCACCTGTTGCTCACCAACACCGTCACTCGCTCCGTCGTTGTCTATCGTCAGGGCAAAACCCTGCTGCGGCGCGGAATTTTAGCCCCTAAAGCCGAAGTTACTCCCGGCTCAATTCTAAAGCGGGTGTTGGAGACCGGCAAAGCCGTGTATTTGGTAAAACTCAGCATTTACCCAGGCCGGGTAGAGTTTGATTATCTGCCCGAAAATACCCAAGGCGTGATCTGCCAGCCCATGGGCCAGGGTGGCGCGCTAATCTTGGCCGCCAATGCCCCCCGCAGCTACACCCGCCAAGACGAAGCTTGGATCGAAGGCATCGCCGACAAACTGGGCCACACTCTAGGTCAATTGGACTGGGAGAACCAGGGCGCTGAGGTAGCGGTGGCAGAAAGCTAGCTCTAAATTGCAAAGGAAGTCTTCCAAGACTTCCCAACTTAAGATCCCCCTAATACAGTTCGTACTTGAGCCACTGGCAGGGAAGCGTCCCGTTATAGACGGCCACTCGCTGAGCTGACTTGAGGCCGATGTGTTGCGACAATGCTTTGTTGCCGCTGAGCACGAATGCCGTCCAGCCTTTGAAGCGCTGCTTCAGCACGTTCCCCAGCAGTTTGTAGAAGGCTCCTAAATCTTCGTCGGCACCCAGACGCTCGCCGTATGGCGGGTTACACAGCAGAAAGCCACTGTCGGCGGGAGCCTCTAGGTCAGCCAGGTCAGCGGCCCAAAAGTTGATCTGCTCGGCCAAGTCGCAGCGTTGGGCATTGAGACGAGCTTGGTGAATGATGTCGGGATCGCGATCGCACCCTCCCACCCAGGTGCCCAAAGGCGACCTGCGTGCTGCCTCCGCCTCCTGCCACAGGGTATCCCACAGGTCGCCGTCAAAGTCGGGCCAGGTCTGGAAGCCAAACTCTTCGCGGAAAATGCCGGGGGCAATGTTTAGCGCCGCCATGCTGGCTTCCAGGGGCAGCGTGCCCGAGCCGCAGAGGGGATCCAGCAGTGGCACGTCGCCGGGCCAATCTGTCAGCTTCACCAGCGCTGCCGCCAGGGATTCTTTCAGTGGGGCGGCCCCCACAGCAGGGCGATAGCCGCGACGGTGCAGGCTGCTGCCCGAGCTGTCGAGGCTAACGGTGGCCATGTCGTCTTGAATGTGGACGTTGAGCCGAACCTCGGGGTGCTGGGTGTCGATGGTAGAGCGATCGCCCCAGTGCTGCCGCTGCTGATCGACCACAGCATTTTTTACCTGAAGGGCGGTGAAATGGGTGTGGTTGAGGCTGCGGTTTTTGCCGGTGGCATCGACCGCGAACGTGCGGTCAGGGGTGAGGTAAGGCCGCCAGTCGATACTCTGAATGCCCTGATAGAGAGCTTCGGCGTCGTGGCAGGGGCATTCGCCCAGCTTAACCAGCACCCGAAAGACCAGCCGCGACCAGAGGTTGACCCGATACAGCAGGGCCAGGTCGCCCTCAAAGGCAACGCCGCAAAAGCCCGGCTCGATCTGCTGGGCACCTAAATCTTCAAGTTCGGCGGCGGCTAAGGCCTCTAGCCCACGGGCAACGGTGGCGAAATATGCGGCCATGGGGCTTCCCCTACGAGTTCTGTTGTACGCCCCAGCATAGCGGGATCAAAGCCCGACTTTATAAGGCATCTACCGTTTTGTTAAGACCGGATATTTCGACACAGCTCTGGCTTAAAAGCTAAGGTATTCTATGGATAACATGATGGATAATACCCTTCTAGGTGTATTAGGTGTATGGTTGCTAGGCCAAGCAGCCCTAGGGTCACTTCTGTCCTTAGCCATCGCCCCGGCCAACTGTCGAATTTTGAGAGGAACGACTTATTTCTAAGACGCAACTGGTAAACCGGCAAATTCGCTCACCTCAGGTGTTCTTAATCGACCAAGAGAACCAAAATCGGGGTCTCATGGAAACTCGCGAAGCGCTTACGCTGGCCGAGGATGCAGGACTTGACCTGGTAGTGGTCTCTAACGGCAAAGATGCCCCTGTGGCCAAAATTCTGGACTACGGCAAGCTTCAGTACCAGCAGAGTAAGCGGCAGAAGCAAAGCTCTAAGCCGTCTTTGAAAGAGGTCAAGCTGCGCCCCAACGTGGGTGAGTCTGACTACCAGCTCCGGATTCGCCGCTCGGTTGAGTGGCTGTCGAAGGGAGACTCGGTTAAGTTTTTGGTGCGCCTGCGAGGGCGTGAGCACCAGCACCGCGATCGCGCTGGAGAGCTGCTCGATAGAATCGTGAAGGACATTGGCGACGCGGGCAAAGTGCAGGCCCTCGACAAAAAGGCCTTAGTGCTGATGATTACTCCAGCCTAGGAGTCAACAGTCGTTGGTCTTCACCAAACGGTGGATATCCCTTCGCGCCTAACTTCGATCCTGAATTGCACGGTCAGGTGGCCCAGTCTAAGAGCTGGGCCACCTGTTGCCATACCGTCACCGGATTAAAGGGTTTAGCGATTACTCCAGCCACGGCTAGGGTGCAGAAGCGATCGCGATCGCTGGTCAAAACCTTAGCCGTGAGCAAAATCACCGGTATAGCCTGAGTTTTGCGGTTAGCTTGAAGCCGCTCATAGACCGCAAGACCGTCCATCTCGGGCATCGAGACATCCAGTAAGATAGCGTCCCAAGGGGCGGCTAAGGCTTTGTCCACACCCTCCTGCCCCGACCCGGCACTGTCGGTTTGCCAGCCGCCGAACTCCTCCAGCGAGAAACAGACTACTTCGCGAATGTCCAGTTCGTCGTCGATGACTAAAATTCGCTTGCTCATGATTTCTTCAGCGGCAGCGTAAAGAAAAATGTACTGCCACGGCCGACCTGGCTCTCTACCCAGATTTCCCCACTGTGCTGCTCCACAATCTGTTTGCAGATGGCCAGCCCCAGCCCGGTGCCCCCGCGCTGCCGCGAATCTGACACGTCCACCTGCTGAAAGCGCTCAAAAATCATCTCCAGACGATCGGCTGGAATGCCTCGTCCCTGATCTTTGACTGCAACCCGCGCCCAAACCGGCTGATCCCCAGGGGTGGTGCCAGGAGCCGCGATCGCTTTAGCGTTAGAAACCAGTGCCGCTATCAGCCAAATTTTGCTCCCCGCCTCAGAAAATTTAATCGCGTTGCCCAGCAGGTTGGTGAGGGTCTGCACCACCGCATCAGGGGCGGCCAGCACCGTAGCGGCGGCGGAAGTGACTTGAATGGTGACGTTGGCCGCCAGGGCGATCGCCTCTACCCCGTTAACCGCCAGCGCCATCAGCTCGTCCAAGTGGCAGGGTTCCAGATTGAGCTCAATGCGACCCGAAGTTAAGCGCTCCAGGTCAAGAATGTCGTTGACCAGCCGAATCAGCCGTTCAGTGTTGTTGAGGGCCATACCCAGCATCTGCTGAGTTTTCTGGGGTCGGTTGTGCAGCACTCCCGACTCTAAAATGCCCAGGGCTCCCCGAATAGCCGTTAGAGGCGTACGCAACTCGTGGCTGATGATAGAGATAAACTCATCCTTGAGGCGATCGATCTGGTAGCGATCGCTGATGTCGCGCACCACCACCAGCACCTCGTCCTGGGTGACTGGAATAATCCGCGCCTCTTCGTAGAACGTCTCTCCCCCCGAGACAAACTCGTACTCCTGGCGCTGAATGCTACCCGTCTCTAGGGCTAGTTCGACGCAGCGCTGACGCTCCTGGGCAATGGGGCTAGGCAGGTTCTCATACATGCTCTTCTCATAGAGCTGGCTGCGATCGCCCAGCCAGTTCACCGCCTCTGGGTTATAGATTGCCAGGGGACAACCCTCCCGCCCTAGGCGCATCAGCAGGTCAGGAATCGCATTGATCAGCGCCTTCTGGGTGGCCTCACTGGCCGCCAGAGAAGCCATTTGCTGAGCCACCTGATGCTCCAGCTCGCGCTGGTAGTCGACCCGAAACCGCTCGACCTGCCGCCGTTCGGTAATGTCTTGAAACGTGTTGATGCTGTAGAGCACCTGCCCGAGGCTGTTGAACACCGGAATCGTGTGCACCTCTAGGGGAATGCGGCGATCGCCAGTGTCTACCTCAATGTCGTCGGTATAGGCAGTTTCGCCCCGCAGCCCGCGGACCATCGGCAGTTCGGCGGTGGGGTACAATTCGTCGCTCCCAGCCCGGTAGAGCTGATAGGTTTCCGACAGCTGTCCAAAGCCGGCGGTCGTAACGCCGTTGACCAACAGCTCTTTGCCCTTGGCATTAAGAAACAGCATTTGCCCCGCCTGGTCGTGCACGCTCAAGGCCACTGGCACCCCGTTCAAAAAGGTAGCTAGTGTATTCTCGCGATCCTTAAGGGCATAAAACGACGACACTAGCTGGCCCACCATGCGGTCAAATCCCTGGCGCAGAGCTTCTACTTCCTGAATTGTGCTGGGCTGAGTGGGCGGCACAATCGCCAGGCCATTGGTCAAGGCTTGGGTCGCCCGCTGGAGCGACAGAATCGGCTTAGCAATATATTCGGCCGTCCAAATGCCCAAGCCGATAGACCCAATCAGGGCCAGGGCACACAGCAGGGCTGTACGGGCCGTGTTGGCATCGATGTCGGCCATAAATTCAGAGGCCGGCACCACGGTGACCAGCAGCCAGTTCAGTTCGCCCTGGAGCGGCGTTGTCTGCACAAAATACTGCTCTTGGTCAAACCGGAGGTGAGAAAAGCGCGGCGATCGCACGTTCTCAAGGCTGCCATAGTCGGCAATCAGGCTGGCCGCTACCGTTCGGGTAAGGGAATTGCGACTTTGCCCCACAGCCAGTCGGCGAGGCTGCAACGCTACATTCTGCGCCGGATCAGAGCGTGGCTGTTGATCAAACGGCAGTTCCCCAGTTGAGGTCGCCACCAAGTGACCGTCGGGCTCAATTAAGAAAATCTGACCCTCGCTGCTCGGGATCAGCTGCTGCAAAAACTCCCCCAGCTGCGTGAGCAAAATGCCGGTGCTAAAGACACCACCAAAGTCTCCCTTGGGTGTCTGAAAGGGAACAAACCGCACCATTACCAGTTGGGGCTGATCGTCTCCTCGCTCTAGGCTTACCACTAGCCGCCATAGGCCCTCTGGGCTAGCCTGGGCTGCCGCATACCACGGGTTGTCAGGGGGGTCGTGGTGGGGGTCGTAGCCCTGACTGATGGGCGGCAGCAGAGTCTTCGATTGGTCAGCGCCATCTAGCTGGTAGCGGTAGAGCCGGTTATCGACCACGGTCACGTTGCGCTGTCGCACCGAGAAGAATCTCTGTGGTGCTTGACGAGCCACGTTGAGAAACGCACCGGCCTCGTTGGCAATGACAATGCCCGTCAGCTCCGGAAACAGCTGGAGCTGCTCTACCAGGTGACGTTCTAGGGCAACTAGGTCGGTGCTGCTAAGCGTCCCGGTTTCGAGCAGATAGGCATTGGTCTGAGCCACAAAGCGGGACGTTTGTAGATAGGCATTGAGATTTTCCCTCGCCCGCTGGCCCGTGATCGTCATCATTTGACGGGCGATATCCTGCACGGCCCGCTGCCCACTGCGGTACGACAAGTAGCCTACCAGCCCCGTAATGCCAATCACCTGTAGCAAGAACGGAACGATGAGCAAATTGCGCAGAGAAAACTTCATGGCTAGGTCGAGTTTACTCAGCACATCGGATAGAGGCAAAAGGTGTTGCCGCCGCGCCCTTTGGCGTCCTTGAGGGCCTGGTCGGCGGTTTTCAGCAGCAGATCGCTAGAGAGGCTGCCGGTGGGGGTGGTGCCGCCGATGCCTAAGCTTAGGGTAATGTAGTCACCCTCGTCAGGGGTGGGCTGAGGAATCTTGAGGTCGGTAACGGCCTGCTGAATGCGGGAGACAACCCGCAGCGCCCCATCCAGGTTGGTGTTGGGCAGCACAATGGCGAATTCATCGTCGCCGCAGCGGGCTACCAAGTCAATGTTGGGGTTGACGGTGCGGTGCAGGGTGCGAGCAATGCGGCGCAGGGCCGCATCGCCTGCCTGCTGTCCGTAGATCTGATAGTAGGTAGGCAGGCTGTCGGGGCTGCACAAAATCAACGAGATCGGAGCCTGGTCTCGGCAGTGGCGCTCCCACTGCTGCTGCAAAAAGGCGTCGAAGTGTAAGCTATTGGCCACCTGGGTGAGGGGGTCGGTGGTTTCTTGCTGGGTCCAGTAGAGGGCCTGGCGATGGCGCATTTGCTCAATTTGCTGGCGCAGTCGCGATCGCTCAATCCGGCTCAGTACCCGCGTTACCAGCTCTGGCCCCACGATGGGTTTACCGATTAGGTCATCGGCCCCCATCTCAAATACCTGGTGCACGGTCACAGTATCGGGATGGGCTGCCATCATTAGAATGGGCAGGTTGCCGAACCGCGAGTCTTGGCGCACCACTTGGCACAGATCCATGCCGCTAAAGGTGGGCATTTCGAGCGCCAGCAGCAGCAAGTCGGGCTGCGTCTGGCGCAGCATGTCCCAGAACTGGCTAGGGTCACCTAGCCCAATGACCTGTAAACCCCAGGGCGTGAGCAGTTCTGTAATGGCACCCCGAGTGATGGGGTCGTTGTCCACCACCATCACTCGGGCCTCAGGCGCTTGGGTTTCCGGCAAGAGGTGGGCTAGGGTATCGAAAATTTGGCTGGGGGTGGCTGGTGCCACTAGGTAGCGATCGCCCTGGAGACGAGCCACCTGTACCCGTTCTTCTAGACTGTCGTGGTAGGTCAAGACCAGCACCGGCAGCTGCGAAAACCGATGCTTGACCTCCCGCAGGGGCGCTAACTTTTCGGCCAAAGGAGCACTCTGGTCGAGGGTAAGCACCACCGCCTCCGCTCGGCCCTGGGCTAAGGTCTGCAAAAGCTCGCTCAGGTCGGTGGCCCGTTCGAGGTGCCAACCGTGGCTGGCGGCGTCAATCTGCAATCGGTCGAGCAACTCGGGCTCCAACGACAGCGCCACCCCAAGGTGGCAAGGAAGCGGCGCGATCGCCTGACTAAGCTCTGTCGATAGCGGTTTGGGGGTTAAGGCCAATGTCTGCTTGAGGTCGAGCAGGTGGCGAGAGAGCTGGTCGACCTCTATCGTTTGCAAGGGGCGATCGCCCAGCAACTGCTCGATCTGACGGGCGTAGGTCGAGCCTTCGTCATAGCCAAAGGTGCCCAGCCCACCAGCTAGCCGATGGGCCTCATCCTGAGCAATAGCCCGCTGCTGGAGGGGTAAGTTGCCGGCCTGAAGCGATCGCACCGCCGCTTCTACCACCGCCAACCGCTGTTGAATCGACGCCTGAAACCGAGCTGCGATCGTCTCCAAATTCTTGCCCTTGGGCGCGGTAACCAGTAGGGATTCCTGAGTCTCTGCCTGAGCACCACCGTCAGGCTTGTAGAGGCCGTTAGTGGCTGGCTCTAATTCAACCAAAGGCGGCAAGTCGCGCAGGCGATAGCCCAGCCCATACACCGTCTGAATTACATTTTCGACCACGCCACTGCGCTTGAGGCGGTTGCGTAGATCCTTTACCAGGTTCGTCACCGCCCCTTCGGTGGGCGAATCGTCGATGGTCCACAGGTGGTCGAGAATGGCGCTGCGGCTGAACACCCGCTGGGGATGGCGCAAAAACAGCTCGAGCAGGCTGTATTCCTTCGGCGTTAGGGGCACGACTTGGCCGCTGTAGGTGACCTGAGCCAGGGTTGGGTTAAGGCACAGCTGCCCCCACACCAACGGCGGAATGGTGGTCGCTTGCGCCCCCCGCCGCAGCAGAGCGCGAATCCGGGCTAGCACCTGAGATACCTCAAAGGGCTTGGTCACGTATTCGTCGGCCCCAGCGTCAAGTCCGGTAATCACATCCTTATCGCCGGTCTGGGCTGTAAGCATCAATATCGGGGTAGCTACCCCCTGCCCCCGCAGGTGACGGCATAGGCTAAGACCGTCCAGCCGAGGAATATTGATATCTAGCAAAATTAGGTCGTAGTTCCACAGGGCCGCTAGCCCTTGAGCAATGATGCCGTCAGCCGCCTGTTCCACGGTGTAGCGTGCCGCAGTCAAGTGAAAAACTAAAAGTTCTCGGGTAGAGGGGTCATCCTCAACAAGCAGAATTTTCATCGGTTGGGCATAGCCAAAACAGTAGATGCTGCCGATGCTGAGAGACAGTAGCCGAACTGAGCCCAACCTAGAGCCAGGCCAATTAGCTTCCGTCTATAGAACTACTACGAGCAGTGGATTATATAGATTGACGGTAGGCAACAACGTTAAGCACCACCCTTTTTGTGATGACGATTGCGACCCTGTTAGGCTCTGGGCGACTCGCCTAATAGCGCTAAGCGTTAAAGAGCCGATCTAGCTGAGCTAAATGTTTCTTAGCATATCGTTAAGGATTCATTTTCTCTACTGCCTTCGCTACAAAGGGGTCTGCCAGGTGCCTCGCTGCAGAGCCGCCTGCACGGCCGTCCGCTGGTCACGGTGGGTGATCCAGCGGTGGTAGGTGCGATTGTGAATCGCCACCGAGTGCCCCATCATGCGGGCCGCCACGGTGTCAGGCAAGCCAAAGTGAATGGTGCGTACGGCCCAGGCGTGGCGCAGGTCGTAGGGTGAGAACGGCACCCCGTAGCGCTTAAACTGAATCGCCACCTGCTGACCAATCCGCTGAAGGGTGGTATGAGCCAGCTCGGTGTTGATGGGCGGTAGAGTGCCCTGGCGCAGGTCAAAGCGCTCGATCCACTCTGGATAGAAAGGCCACACATCGTGAAGACCCGTTTTGGTTGTTTCGAGCACCGTAATCCGACCTTCAGGGTCGCCTTGGCGGAGGTCTTGGTAGTCACAGAAAAAGACTTCGTGATTGCGTAAGCCGTAGGTGGCCATCACCCCATATACATAGCGCCAGGCCGGGTTGGGGATGCGATCGCACCATTCCACAATGACCTCATCGGAAGGTAAGAGCCGTCGCTGGGCCTTGCTGTTGCCGTAGGTGCCAGCCAGCTTCTCAAAATCCTCGGGCAGTGTCAGTCCTTGAAAGTCAGCAAAGGCTTTGAGGGCCGTGCAGGCTACCTGACGGCTGCGAGATTGGGGCGACAAGGTCTCTAGGGTCGCTACGATAGTCGCCTCTAGCGGCTGGCGGGGCTGCTGCTCAGCCTGCATCAACAGCTTTTTGAGGTAGGGGGCATAGGCTTTGTCCCAGGTGGTTTTGCGCGAGGCCATGGCGGCGACGTCAGCGCAGGGTTGCGCTATCAGGTGGGCCTCAAACTGGGCGATCTGGTCAGCCAGAGGCACCGTCTCCTGCTGGCCCTCTGCTGGAGCCAAATAGATGGCCCAGCTAAAGCGGCGCTCGATCAGCTGGGCCGCAATCACTTTAGCCTCGCGCTCGATCTGCTTGAGCCCGGCTGGGGTAGCGGGCAGCTTGAGGGGAATGCGCTGCTGGTGAGGCCGAGTTTTGGCGCTATCAGGGCGGGGAGGTAGGGTGCCTCGCAGGCTGAGGCGATCGCCCCGACGCTCCACCTGGAGCCCCATGCGGGCGGCTTTGAGGCGGTTGTTGAGTGCTGCGATCGCGTCATCTAAAGCGGCGGGGGAAGCCATCAACGTCGGAAACCGTTCATTCAGCTTGTAGAATAATTGGGGTATGAGTACTTACTTTAGAGCCACTACAGTGCCATGGGTCGTGTTGGGGTCTTATTACTAAATCTGGGGGGGCCAGAGCAGCCCGACGACGTTCGCCCCTTTTTGTTTAACCTGTTTGCCGATCCAGAAATTATTCGCCTGCCCTTCCCCTGGCTCCAGCGTCCCCTAGCCTGGTTGATTTCGAGCTCGCGCGCTAAACAGTCGCAGGCCAACTACCAGCAGATTGGCGGTGGCTCGCCCCTGCGTCGCATCACCGAAGAGCAGGGCGACGCCCTCAAGCAGGTGCTGGCCGACAAGGGCACCGAGGCCAATATCTACATCGGCATGCGCTACTGGTACCCCTTCACCGAAGAGGCTGTGGCTCAAATCAAGCGCGACGGGGTCGAAAAGCTAGTGGTGCTGCCCCTATATCCCCAATTTTCGATCAGCACCAGTGGCTCCAGCTTTCGTCTGCTGGAGCGGCTGTGGCTCGAAGACCCTGCTCTTCAGCGCATTGTCTACACCGCTATTCCCTCCTGGTACGAGCGCCCCGGTTACAGCGAGGCCATGGCCGACCTGATTGCCCAGGAGCTTGACAAACTCGAAAACCCTGACCAGGCCCACATTTTCTTCAGCGCCCACGGGGTGCCTGTCAGCTACGTCGAAGAAGCCGGCGACCCCTACCAGCGGGAGATCGAACACTGCACCGAGTTGATCATGCGATCGCTCAACCGCCCCAATCCCCACACCCTGGCTTACCAGAGCCGGGTAGGGCCCGTCGAGTGGCTCCAGCCCTACACTGAAGATGCGATCGAGCAGCTCGCTCAGCAGGGGGTGAAAGACCTAGTAGTAGTCCCCATCAGCTTCGTCTCCGAGCACATCGAGACCCTGCAAGAGATCGACATTGAGTACCGCGAAATTGCCGAAGAAGCAGGTATTCACGGGTTTCACCGCGTGCCTGCCCTCAACACCCATCCCCGCTTTATCGCCGACATGGCCGACATGGTCACCGAGGCTCTAGAGGCTCCGCGCCAGCTCTTCTCCGACGTAGTGCAGCCCGACAAAAAAGTCAAAATTTATCCCCAAGAGCGATCGGCCTGGGGGCTCACCCCCGTCGCCGAGGTGTGGAACGGGCGACTGGCTATGGTGGGCTTTTTGGCCCTGCTGCTAGAGCTGGTTAGCGGGCGCGGTCCACTGCATTTTGTGGGCATTCTCTAGGGCCGCGATCGCCGGGGCCAACGCTGCCACAGGTACGAGGTGCGAATCACCAGCCACAGCAGCAGCAGCGCAATGATGCCCCCCTGGTTAGGGGCATCAAAGGCCAGTATGGCGAGCACTATGCACAGCCCGTCAACTACAAAAAAGCTCCATAGGGGTGGGCGACGAGGCCGAAAAAACAGCCCCATTTGCAACAGCTGAATCACCAGGGCCAGCAGGGCGCTGATCAGGCCAATCAGGGGGTAGATCCAGACCTCTAGGCCAAAGGTTCGAGCCACCCCTAGCCCTGCCAGAGCCCCGACACCAGGGCTCAAGACCAGCTCCAAACCCTGAAAAAAGCGCTGGCTGTCACTGCTCTTCGAAAGCATCAGCTCGGCCATCGACCAGCTCACCAGTACCCCCAACACCAGAGCCGGGGGCAATCGTGACAGTAGGGGCACATTAGACCAGAGCTGGGGGCCAGACAGCAGGCCAATCAGCAGCAGCGGCAGCGCCAGCCGCAGCCCCGTCGCCGCCGCGATCGACAAAATAGCCAGTAGCTCTGTAATGATCACGGTTTCCCCTTCCTGGCTCGGGCTGCTCTCAGGGATACCCTATTCGCTTAGGGCAGTAGATAGGTAGTCGGCCGCCGCCTTGACCACTGCTACCGCATTTTCGTACACCATACGGGTTGGCCCCAACACCCCCACACTGCCAATAGAGGTATCGTGGCGGGTGTAGTTAGACACCACCAGAGCACAGCCCTGCATCGGCTCTAAAGGATTTTCAGCTCCAATCCACACTTTGACGTCTACGCCCTTCAGGGTCTGAGTCGCCACGGGCGGAGTGGCAAAAAACAATGGCCACAGCTGCGACTGGTCTTCTTCCAGCAGCCGCACGATCGACTGAATGCGCTGGGCATCAGAAAACTCGGGCTGGCGCAGCACCTCTGCTAGGCCGCTGATCACCAGTTGGGGAGTCTCGACGGCCTGCGATCGCTGTGCTAAATTCCCCAATGCTTGGCACAACAGCACTCCGTAGTGCTCAAATTCAGCATCGAGATCGCCCCAGTTGAGGGTAGTTACATCGGCCAAGGGCCGACCCCGCAGGTGGTGGGTCAAAAAGTTAGACAAAATTTCTAGCTCCCGCCGACCGGGTTCTTCGACTGCCCCCGACGTAGCCGAACCCAGGACTGCTGGCAACTGCACCACCACCGACTGGGTCGCCAACGAGTCGAGCACCACCACCATCAGCACCTGCCCCCCATCTACTACCACCAGCTGAATATGGCGAATGAGTACGGTATTAGCCTGGGGCACGGTTACCAGAGCCAGGTAGCCACTGATCTGAGCCAAAATCTGGGTTGCCTCCTTCAGCAGCGACTCCAGACTACGGCCCATCCAGCGCAGCTCTTCTGACAACGCCGCATCCACCCGGCGACCCACCCGAGCCGACGGCGACATCAGCCGGTCCACGTAGAGTCGATAGCCAAAATCAGAGGGCACTCGCCCTGAAGAGGTATGGGGCTGATATAGCAGCCCATATTTCTCGAGCAAGCCCATGGTGTTGCGCACCGTAGCTGGGCTGACCCGCAAGTTATATTCCTGGGCTAAGGCCCGTGACCCGACTGGCTCTGCTGTGGCAATGTAGTGACGAATGGTGGCCTGAAGCACCTGCTCATGGCGAGCACTCAGGGGAGGGGCAGGGTCCATAGGGGGTTGGTATAAAACTCAACTACGGCATTGCCTTACCATAACAGATGTTTTCTGGGGTTCGGCATTGCCCCGCAGCCTACAGGCTCAAGCCTACAAATCTTTGCTCTGGCTAAAGAATTCGCCCACCTTGAAACTAGCGGTGCTCTCGAGCTGGGCCATCGTCGATCGCGTAATCAGCTTGCCCTGCTCCACTAGCACCTCACCGGTAATGGGGTGCAGCAGATCCTGGTCAGCCCGGCGGCCAATCAGAGCCTCAATGTCCTGGAGCGAATTGACGTACATCCCCGGCGGTAGCTCGACGATGACGCCATTGTTCACGACTCGGGCCTGGCAGGCCAACCGCGAATTGGGCTTGCAGGAGGTAATGACCTCTAGGGTGCGCTGCTCGCGGCGGTTGATCGGAGTTAGGGCCTCCATACCCGACTGTACGTAGATATGGCAAGTCGCGCACATACCCCGGCCACCGCACTCCTTGAGCACATCTAAATCTTTGTTTAAGAGTACCGAAAGCAGGTTGCCGTTGGTTTCGACGGAGGTCTCTTGGGCGATAGGCTCTAAGCGAACAGTTTTGGACATGGGTACAACGGGGGTAAGGATGTAGAAGAAAGAGCCTGGTCATCGGTTAAGCGCATAGCGGCAGCCATGGGCCCCGCTTAAGCCTCTGCCTAGCTAGCCACTGGATGGGGACTCCAGCAAAAGACCCTGCTCCTGAGGGGTAAGGGTTTGGCTAGTAGCCAGAGTTTGAAAATTGCGGATAGTTCTGCCGCCGCGACCCAAAAAGGCTGTCACCCAGTCTTTCATCCACTGATGTTGTTCTGCCGTCAGAGGCGCTTGACCATCGGCAGCAACAGTAAAGTGGCCATCCTTTTGAATCTCAAACTGCTCTAGCCAGGGGTGAGCCGGGCGAGATTGCTTCCAAGTATTGATGACCATGGTTTTTCCCAGGTATTGGGTAGCGCCATCGCTGAGGTGGTTGAGGGCCGCAATGACCTCCTGGCAGCTTGGAGTTAGGGTACCCCGCTTAGGAGCCGTAGGCTCCAACGGAGGGGCTGCAGCCCCAGAGACCGTGCTAGCCCCGCCGAGGGTGACGCAGCCAGCCAATAGCCGAAAGGTCGGCACTGCATTGTGGGGAGCTTCTACCAGGGTGGCCTTGAGCTGACTAATGGCCGTACGATAGTCGGCCAGCGGCATCTGGTCGGTAATCAGCACCAGCAAAATCAGGCCCTGATCGAGCTTGTAGATGTGGGCCAGCTGATTGGCAAAGCGAAAGGTAAAAGTGTCGAAATGGGCGGGAGTGGTTTCGACCACCTGCTGAATACCTTGGGCGAGGGCATCCTGCTGATGGGAGTTGAGGCTAATGTCTGGCCCAAAGAAAAAGGGGCGGTTGCGTCCGTCAATGAGCGCCATCCCAGAGATGCCGGGCAAATTCAGGACATTCTGGATCACCTGACGTTTCATAAATCCTTAGGGTCTCGCTCTAAATTTTGGTGTTGAGTGTCCCGAACCAAGTAATCTAGGGATGACAGACTTAATTCAGCACCGGCCTTAAAAGGCATGAGCTTGGGTCATTAGTTTACCCAGGGGTGGTGCGGTGGCACCACGGGGAGTAGCCTGTATTACTATCATGGTTTGTTGGCAGCCCAGGATTATCGTACGTTAGGGTTAATGCCCATGTCTGACCTTCCCTTTACCCTCGATCAGCTGCGTATTCTCAAAGCTATTGCAGCGGAGGGCAGCTTCAAACGAGCGGCAGACAGCCTATACGTGTCTCAGCCAGCGGTCAGCCTTCAGGTGCAAAACCTAGAGCGCCAGCTAGATGTGCCGCTGTTTGATCGGGGTGGACGACGGGCGCAGCTCACCGAGGCCGGTCATTTACTGCTGAGCTACGGCGATCGCATCCTGAGCTTGTGTCAAGAGACCTGCCGCGCCATTGAGGATCTGCAAAACCTGCAGGGGGGCACCTTGATTATCGGCGCCAGCCAAACTACCGGCACTTACTTGCTACCCCGCATGATTGGCCTGTTTCGCCAAAAGTACGCCGATGTGGCGGTGCAGCTACATGTGCACTCTACCCGCCGCACGGCCTGGAGTGTGGCCAATGGCCAGGTTGACCTAGCGATTATCGGTGGCGAACTGCCTCCCGAACTACAGGACTCTTTAGAAAGAGTGCCCTACGCCGAGGACGAACTCGCACTGATCATGCCGATGTATCATCCGCTGGCCAGTCAGGCGGTAATTCAGCGAGAAGACCTCTACAAGCTGCACTTCATCGCCCTGGATTCACAGTCGACCATCCGCAAGGTGATCGACCAAGTACTGACCCGCTGCGGCATCGAAACCCGCCGTCTCAAAATTGAGATGGAGCTCAACTCCATTGAGGCGATTAAAACCGCTGTGCAGTCGGGGTTGGGAGTGGCCTTTGTGTCCAACTCAGCGATCGAGAAAGAGTTGCAAATGGGGGTCCTGCACCGGGCTAAGATCGATTCAGTGGTTGTCAACCGCACCCTGTCAGTCATCTTTAACCCCAACCGTTATCGATCCAAGGCCGCCGCCGCTTTTACCGCTGAGATTTTGCCCCAGTTCACCAACCTACCCCTAAACTTCAAACCCATAGGCGCGGAGAAAAACGGACCCGACAAGAACGGCACTAAGCCCACCGCTTCATCACCAGAGCCTCTTAACCTTAGCCCTTAGAAGATTTCTTGCACGAGGCCAGCCTACCTATGCCTCCCGGACTGTTGCTGGGTCGCCCGGAATCGCAATCAAGCCATCTTTGTGAATGTGAATCAGCTTGCGCTGGCGCAGTTTGCCCATCAGACGTGTCACCGTCACCCGAGTAGAGCCAATAGCGCTGCCAATCTGGGCGTGGGTGAGGGACCAGGGCAGGTAGTAGCCAGACTCGTAGGGCTCGCCAAATTCTTCGATTAGCAGGGTGAGAAAGCCGAGCAGGCGATCAATAGTGCGCCGCTGGCCCAGGGTGCTTAGCCACAGCAGCTTGCGCTGGTGCTGGTAGCGAAAGGCGTCGAGCACCTCTCGCCGAAAGTGGGGCCAATTGTCGAGATCGCTCCAGTACAACCAAATCACGGTGGTCTGATCGACGTGGGCAAAACTCTGCAGCAGGAAGGGCGACTGAGCCACAATCTCAAAGGGCTGACCGGCCCCAACAAATCCTAAAAACGCTTCTTCACTCAACCCGACCGCTAACCCGTCGGCGGTGTCGTCATCGCCGGATTCATCTAACTCTGGGCCAGCCAACTCCGGGGCTATCTCAGCACCCTGGGCGCTGCCCACCAGGCGCACGGAGCCCCGCTCAACTAGGTACAGCAGCCCAGAGCGAGCAGGGATGCGCTCGTCTTTATTAAAGGTTCGGGCCCTATAGTGGGCATGGGCCCAGTCGGTAATGCGCTGCCAGGTCAAGAACGGTCGGGCATTGTCGGAGCGAGGGGATGATTGCATAGCAATAGCTGGGCTAAACGGTACAGACCGTGACCATGGGGCAAAGGGTAGGGTGCGATCGCTCAGGACGAGTGAGTAATATCAGCAGCACTCACTGGGTAGACTACCACTCCATCGGGAACAGACAGGTTATCAGCCACTATCGACTGGCCTCATCACAACGGACATGGGTTCTCGAATTTAAACGCCTCCTCCAGTTCAAACAGTTCTGCGACAGCAGCAAACCTGAGTTGTTTCAGACTCTTGTAAATTTGTCATCGTGAAGGTTACGTAAACCATCCAATACTAATACAGAGATCCCGTAATTTCCCGTAGCACCTTTAGCTAATCGGCGACATTCTGCGGATCCTTTCTCTTAATCTTTCTATTAGACAGCTTAGTCAGTTGAGCTTAGTTTGCTATCTCTCCAAAGCTCTGTAGCCAGCTAATAGGTTGCATGATAAGGCGATCGCCCACCGGACAGCTTTACTCCTAAATTTCCATAAGAAAAACTGTTCGTTCAACTGGGTTTTAGGGGGTGACATTTCTCCAGAGTGGGCCTATAGTATAAATGTGTGAGGAGCGAACCAGAAGAGATGCCGAGACGAAACACGGCCAGTCGTCGGCATCTCTTTTGTTTTGTATGTAATTAAAATTTGACATGGGTTCTGGCAAATCGCTTCATGCGCTACCCCTGACAAAATTGAGAATCTTTTTCCCCATTGCGATCGGCTCTTTCTGAATTGAAGCAGTGGGTTTTGAGAATACTTCGCAGTGCTTGGGTGACCATCTGAGGCTGTTCTAGCATGGCCAAATGGCCGCAGTTTTCAATTTCAATGACTGGAAGTTTTCCTAGGTGGCCGCCTTGGAGATAGCCTGCTAAGTGGTGCACGTAGCGCAGATTCATTATTTGGTCTTGGCGACCCGCGATAAAGTACACCGGTTGCTTGAGCGTAGCCACCAGCCGGGGCAGCAGGTGCACTTCGGCTTTGGTGGTTGATTCTAGCAAGGCACCCAGGGCAGCGGCGGGGTCTGCCTGGAGCAGATCGCGGCAGCGATCGCGGCCCCAGCGGTAGTCCAACGGCTGGTGCACCATCATGCGAGTGAGCAGCAGCGGCAGCAGCGGCAATCGACCTAACCAAGGTCGTCGCCAGCCCACGATGTACTGCCCCGCCTGGCGAAACTGCTGAAACTCTCGATCCAGATAAAGACCACCGCCCGCATTCAGACAAACCACTCCCTGCACCAGCTGAGGGTAGCAGTGGGCCATCCACAGCGCCACGCTGCCCCCAAGCGAATGGCCCACTAGCCACACTGGGCCCAAGTTGAGCTGCTCTAGCAGCGCCGCTAAGTCACGGGCATAGGCTCCCAAACCGTAGGGTGATCCCGAAGCTCCCCAACGTTGGGCAGCGGCAGGAATACCTGGATTGTGGCACTCAAGGCCGTGACGAGATTCGCCAAATCCCCGCAGGTCGTAGGATAGGCAGGGATAATCAATACTCAGCCCATCAATCAGCGGCTGCCAATACCGATGGCTGAGCAACCAGCCGTGAATAAAAACTAGAGGCGGGGCCTCGCCCTTGTTGGTGAGCTGATAATAGTGGGGTACACCAAAGACTGTGGTGATGGCCATAGGGTCATGGCCTCTGAGGCCGGGCTACGACCATCGTACCCTAGCTCATTAGGCGGTAGCGCATGCCCTCAGCAATCTTTTGCCCCAAGTAGTCTGGAATCAGGCTCTCGTTGGGTCCAAGTAAGTAAAGAATGAGTCGAGTACGCCCCCGCCATACCAATAGGTTGGCGTTGACCACCAGCAAATCTTCTTGCCAGATGGCGTACATCACCTTATAAAAAAGTCCTGGCTGGTTGTCAGCTTCAATTAGTAGCGCCGGCAAATGAAAAACTGGATCCACGTAAAACTCTGTCTCTACTCGTTCGAGCCCGGCATTGAGGTTAAACTCTACCGTCAGCATTTCTTCTACTTCAAAATGTCCCGCCAGAGTTTCTTGAATAGCGCGGCAGACATTTTCAGTCGTCTTAGGGCTAAGGGCCTTGCCCCCTCGAGACACCACCAATTTAATAAATACCAGCATGGGCGGATAGATCTGCCCATAGAGACTGAGATTGTGAATGGTTAGGCCATAGGCCGCCAGCACACCAAAAATGTCGCTCAGCAAAAATGACTGGTTGCGATAGACAAAGTGCAGCGCGCTTTTGTTGCCCTCGGGCTTAATATCGAGCACAGCCTTGCGCTGCTTGTAGAGCTGATAGGCCAAGCGCAAGTTTTGCAGCTGAATCTCGCTGCTGACAAACTGCTCATAAAATTGGGGGAAAGCTCGGTTGAAGCGCTTTAACAGCTCAACCGTTGAGGGGTTTAAGCCAGCGGCCATGGTGGGAAGGATGGAACTCCATGGAGGTAACGTTAGCATTTGCCGCATCAGGAAACCCTAGCAAAAGCAAGAATCTATGCCCTTCCTAACGCTTTTGGCCGCCGTTGTCGTCGGGGGAAACCTCCTAAGTACTGGGGCAGAGGCGTCAGACACCTAAAGGAACGACAGTGCGCCTCGAAGGGTGGGGCTGCGATCGCCACACGCTCCTTATGACAGAGCCTCTCCAGCAGCCCACATAAATCTCCAGTGTTACCAGAAGCATAGGGATTTTATGGGGATATACTAGGAGAAACGGTCGTCAGGCTTTTAAGTCTAACCCTTAGCCGTAGCCAATGTGCCGCGCTATTGAGGTGCTTAACTTATACTGCTGAGCGTTGTGCCACTTCATTATCAGACAGGACCTGCATGGGTTTTTGGAAAAGTCTTTTTGTCGGATCTGATGGCGCTGCGTCCGGAGAAACAAAGTCGGCAGGTACCGTCTTAGAAGCTCTGCCTGAGCAGGGTGAAGGGTCAACCATTGTGTTTAGCACCGATCGCGACCTTGACCTCTACGAACTTGAAGAGTTGTGCAACGCCGTGGGCTGGGCCCGCCGCCCCATTCGCAAAGTTAAAAAAGCCATTCAGCATAGCTATTTAGTTGTCACTATGTGGGAGCAGCGCGGCGCCCGCCGCCGCCTAGTCGGCTTTTCTCGCGCTACCTCCGACCATGCCTTTAACGCTACGATCTGGGATGTGGTTGTGCATCCTGACTTTCAGGGGCGTGGTTTAGGCAAAGAGCTCATGCGCCAGCTGATCAAAAAACTGCGCAGCGAAGACATCAGCAACGTGACGTTATTTGCCGACCCGCAAGTGGTTGAGTTTTATAAGGGTCTAGGTTTTATGCCAGACCCCGAAGGCATTAAGGGTATGTTTTGGTACCCGGATTAGGGCCAGCATAGGGCGCAGAGCTATTAGCAAAGCGCTAACCAGTCGGCAGATCGTACCCTAAGCCACATCAAAAATTTCAACCAGCAACAATTCTGAGAATGCTATCCGTCTTTTGGGCTCAGGCTGAGCGAGCAAGGGCTTTGGCCTGTTGAATCCAGAGACTTACTTGGTCAGGGGTAGGGCATAGGTCGTTGCGCTGCAGAGTAGCTACATGCAGCCGACGCAGCCGAGTGTAAAGCCCTTGGGCCGTAGCATCAGCCAGCTGCGCCACCGAGATAATCCCAGCATGCAACAGCAGCCCGTTAAACTTACAACTCACAGCTGGCACCCGAGCCAATTCTGCCAAAATCACCCACTTAGTGACGTAGCGCAGGGGCACCTGCATCTTTTTGGCCAGGGTTTGGCGATGGTCTACTGTGGCCCCATAGCGACGGAGTTGGTCAGTGCTGGTTAAGCCCAGCTGAGCCATCCCTTGGGCATGGGTGGCACTCAAACCAGGTAGCTGCTCAAGGGGATAGGCTGGGCTAGCCATAGGAGACCTATATCGAGAAGGAATGGCGTTCATCTAAGCACGAACCAGCTGTACCAGCAGAAAAGCAAGCTATACTGGTGGGCATGTTGGTCTACGGGATGTAGCGCAGCTTGGTAGCGCGCCTGCTTTGGGAGCAGGATGTCGCAGGTTCAAATCCTGTCATCCCGATTTTGAGTATAGTGGCTTGCCTTAGGCAGATAGTAGGACTGTCACAGGGAGCCATAAAACGTACTGTTGGTTTGTAGTATTTATAGTCAGGATATTGACGATTATCCGCCCGCTTCTTTGCCGTTACGCTACGAAGAAATACCCTATGAAACACCTCTTTTCCTCCCTTCTACGGCCTCTTCCCCTGATGACCCTGGTTAGCGGCAGCTTGCTGGGGGGGAGTTTGGCGATGCCTCTACCCGCCACCGCTTTGGGCGAAGAGGCCATTGTTGACAAACTGGAGCAGGTGCCGGTCTTTGTAATTTTGAACTCCGACGGTCAGCCCCTCACCGCTGCGGCCGAGGTCGACGAGCAGGAAGTTAAGGTGCCCGTAGTCTTTATTGATGGCGAGGCTGCTGAAGAGTTTTTGACCCGCGCCCAAGAAGAAGATCCCAGCGCTGAGGTGGCTCTGGTGGATCTCGGTACCCTGTACCAGGAGACAGTCCTCGGCGATGAAGAGAAGGTGCCGCTGCTGTATCTTCCCATTGGCGACGAGTTAGATACAGCGATCGCGCTCCAGTCCAATTTTCAAGGGGTGCCGTTATTCATAGCCCGCCAAGGGGCAGACGGTCCTTACCTCACCATCAATCAGGATGGACAGGCATCGCTGCCGATGTTTTTCTCGCGTAACGATCTGCAAACGCTGCTCGATCGCTACGAGGCGTCTGATGCCGAAGCCGCCGCCAATATCGTGGTACAAGTGCTTTCGCTCGAGTGGTTGCTGGCTACCATGACCAGCAACAGTGACCCTGAACTCGACGCTCAACTGCAACAGGTGCGGCTCTTTCCCTCTACCGAGGTGCTTAACTACATTCGGGCCCAAGACTCAGCGCCAGCTGCTGGAGAACCAGCACCTGCTGGAGAATAAAACTCCCCATCACGTTAGGGATAACTCAACTGAGATTTGGGATTAGCAAAACAAAAAATAGCCGATGGCTGAGTAGAGTCGAAGCCATCGGCTATTTTTGTTTGTGGAGTTATAGCGGCCCCACAAACGGCTGGAATCAGACTTTAGCCCAGCAGCGCCGTAGACCTGGCCACAAACTCATCAGCGGTAAGGCCGTTGAGCGCCATAATCTGGCCAGCGCTGGCGGTGGTTTCGCCCCGTCTCCAGCAGAAGGTGTCGCGGGGAGCGGTACTGCGCAGCATGATGGGTTCGAGCATGGCGCTCGACCCCCCCGTCACCCCAATCAGTACGTCGCCACCAAACAGCCGCTCGAATCCATCGTCGTCTAAGAAACTGCTGTCGGGTTCAGAGCACATATCCCAAGCCACGTCGGTAGGGCGATAGAGCTGACGGGGATTAACCACCGACACAATGCGGCTGCCAATGCCCTTAACCGCTAACTGCTCAGCCGCCTCAAAGACCGGGATCAGGGTCATATCGCCGATCACGGCAAACACAACGGTTTTATCGCCAGCGATGCTGGTCAAGGCTACCGCTCCCTCGGCTAGGGCGCGGCGGGTCTGCTCAAAGGTGGTGCGCACGGGCAGCGGCGACTTGCTGGCCGTGATCGTGATGCCTTTGTTACGAGTAGCCAAAGCCCAGTCGTAGCACACCTGAATGCCGTTGGCGTCGGTGGGAAAGAGCGCGTACACGTTGCCGTTGCGCAGCATGCCCGCGAAATAGTTCTCCACCTCAGGGCGCTGGTGAGTCCAGCCATTGCGGCCTTGTTCTAGGGCTCCAGCGGTAAATAGGGCGATCGTAGACGGGGTCGGGCGGCGTAGCTCGGCCATCGCCTGGGTGACGGTCTGCCAAATTGGCAGGCCGTTGATCGCAAAGGATTCGTAGGAGCACCAGAGAGTGCGAGCGCCAAACAGGGCCTGGGCAGCGGCAAGCCCGGCGCAGGCGTCTTCGCTGAGCGGTTCGTACACCTGCCCTTGGGGCTGCTGGAAGTAGGTAGCGTCGGTGGTGGGGTGGATGATTTTGAGCGCTTGGTTGATGTTGTTGAGGCCAGAGGCGGCGTTGCCGTCAGCATTGGTGACCACAAACTGCGCATCTTGCTGGCCCACATAGCCCACCAGAGCACCCATGGCTGTTGTGGCCACCTGCTTATCGCCCCCGACGGAAAATTCGTTGAGGGGCAGAGAACCCAGGTCGGCCAGGGACAGCACCGATTCTGTCACCGCTGTTTTGGCGCCAGGACCGCCCATGGAACGCTCATAGTTGGTGCGCACCAGCGCCCAAGCGTCGGGATGCAGGGCACGGGTAGTGAGGGCGCTGACGATGTAGTCGCGCTGGAGGGAGTCGCCGGGGTAGAGGTTGTGGGACTGAGCGCCGCGCTTGTGGACACCGGCCCCCTTGAGCTGTTTGACGATCAGGACGGTGAGGGTGCCGCCCAGGGCAAGCTTGGCCGCTTTGTCAGTGGCTTCGAGCACGGCTTGGGTAAAGGCAAACCGCTGGGGAAAGGAGAAGGCGGTGCTGTCTACGTAATCGCCAGGTTGATTGGCGTCGTCGAAGTCTTTGGCATCGACCAGTATTACCTCCTGGAAGCCGTTGCCGCGCCAGTAGTCGACCATGGCCCGGTTGGACTTGGTAGAGACCATGCTGTGGTGTTCCTGGCTGTAGCCATTCCATACCAGGATGGGCAAGAAGTTGGTGACGGTGGGGTAGGCGGTGTTGAAGTGGCCAAAGCTGCTCATGATGTAGGGTTCGCCCAGCCCCCCGTCGCCGATGGTGACGGGAAACAGCACACCCGGGTGGAGCTTGGCTCCGACCATGGCGAAGTGCTGGCCCTGGCCCAGCGGGCCAGCCGGGTTGAGCAGGCCGGGAATTTGGCCAGACAGGTGGCCTAGCAGACCGTGGGTTTCGCGGAAGCGATCGCACAGCTGCTGCACGGTCTCAATCCCCATATCCTCTAGCGAGCGATCTAAAAACACATTGCTGTAGAAGCCGGGGGCGTGGTGGCCGACCTCGGTAATGATGTTTTTGTGGCCCAACATAACCAGGGATGCGATCGCCTCAGCAATGCTCGCAAACCCACCGGGGTGGCCCGACTCTTTGCTGGCGGTAACTTGCAGGGTGAGGTAGCGCAGCGCATCGGCAGCCAGCAGGGTCTGGTAGACCGCCACCGGCTCGCTGGGAGAAGACACGGCGGTTTGCTCTGGGGCGATCGCCGCCGACTGACCATAGGCCGCAAACTCGGGAGGCAGCTCCCCAAAGTGCTGAATGCCTTCGCAAAAAGCCGGAATCGATTGCGTGGTGGCCACCGTCATACCTTAACCCTCTAGCTAGCGTCAAAAGAACCATGACTCCCCAATCTTGCTTGCGCGCCCGGTTTGATTGAAAGTCGTCTGCCCAGTAGTCGCAATTGTATACAGTTGGCAAGGAGCTGTTAACCATCCTACACAGCGATGGGGCACCGAGGCGGTGGGCACTATTACGATTCTGGAAGGCTGGGATTGGGGTAAGCCGACATTTATTATTGTTGAGAGCTTAGAGGTGCGTGCCGTGGACTGTGGCCGATCGCAACAGCACGGGTAGCCAGCTCAGGGCGAGCCCCAGGAGCGCTAGAACCGAAAGCCAAACAAAGGCCACCGTGTCTTTATACCCAGCGATGAGATTGTCGACTCGGGCCAGCAGCGACACGGCAATGAGCATGACGAAGTAGGCAAACCGCTGGAACTGGCTGACGGCGGCCACGGCCAACGAGGCAAGGGCGAGCGCCATGATGAAATAGCCCAAATCAGACTGAAAGCCCAGCAGCAGGAGCTGCCGCATTTTGGGCCAGCCCAGGGTAATCGCCCAGCCCCCCCAAATCGCCAGCAGAGCGCTCACAGCCCAGCCGGCGGGAGATGTCTCGCTGTGATGCAAAAACCCACCGTAGGTAGCGTAGGCCATGATCAAAAGCGTCCATGAGAGCCAATGGCTCTGGAGCACGGTAGACAGGGAGCGGCCGGGTCTCATGGCGATCGCCTCGCGGGGGACAGCTAAAGATTGGTAGAAATGGCCTGCACAGGGCAGGTGGGCACGCACTGCTCACAGACAATGCAGCGCGATCGCGCAAAGGTTAGCCGGTAGGTCTCTGGGTCGAGGGTGAGGGCGCGGGTAGGGCAAACTCCGGTACACAGACCGCAGTGTACGCAGAGGTCTTCATCCACGACAATTTCGCCGCTGGCGCTCGACACCTCAATGCCCTGCACCTCTAACCAGTCGATGGCGTCGTTGAGCTGATCGATGTCGCCCGACAGCTCAACCACCAGGGTGCCCACCTGGTTGGGGGCGACCTGGGCGCGAATAATGTTGGCAGCAATATTAAAGTCTTTAGCCAGTCGGTAGGTAATCGGCATGTGTACCGACCGCTTGGGGAAAATTAGCTTGACCCGTTTTTTCATGGCCGCCTCTACACCCCAATTCTTTTACACTGAATATTAGCGGGCTACCTAATATCCTAACCGGAGACCGAAAGGTGCCCCGACTTCATCCGATTTTAAGCCTGCCGTCGCCCTATGCCAGACAATTCCCCTAGCCCTACAGAACTTCCTTCGAGCCGCGCCCGCAATTTGGTGGTCGCGATCGCGGCCATTGGGCTGGCGATCGCCATGGTCTTAGGGATTCGCACCCAATCGACCACGCCCTCGCTGAGCGAACTGGCCACCAGTGCCGTGCCCTACGAGGTGGCCCAAACCAACGGTAAGCCCACACTGCTGGAGTTTTACGCCAACTGGTGCACCAGCTGCCAGGCCATGGCAGGCGACATGGCTGAGCTGCGTCAGGGGTACGGCGATCGCGTCAATTTCGTCATGCTCAACATCGACAACAACAAGTGGCTGCCCGAAATGCTGGCCTACCGCGTTGAGGGCATTCCCCACTTTGTCTACATGGGAGCTAACGCCCATCCCATTGCCACCGCCGTTGGCGAACAGCCCAGGCAGATTCTCAGCGACAACCTAGATGCGCTGATCGCCCAGGCTCCCCTACCCCACCGACAAACCTGGGGCCGAGCTTCAGAGGTAGAGGGCGATTTTCTGTCGCGGCAAAGCACCGTCAATGACGACCCTCGTGCCCACGGCAGTATAATGGTGGATTGACGAGAAAAGCTATTGCCACCCTACACCCCAGGGTCGCAGGGGGTGATGTGCCTTATTCAACATTCCAGTTTCCCTGCGCACCGTTGCTATTGTGGCGCAATACTTTGGTGCAACAGCGCAATACTTTGGTGCAACAGCTTACGCTGTCGCTGTCATTGCGCCGTGCTTTCCTATATCAATGCAATCCTTTGCTGTCATGGAGCAATTTGCCGTACCCTTTACAGGCTTAGGTGCTCAATGCACAACGTCGCTGTCATTGGCGAATGTTAATAATTCACGGCCTACACTCCTACCAGTGTTCCGCCGGTCTGCCCAGCCAAATCGGGAAACACCTCTCGCACGGCAGGATGGACGATCTGCCCCGCCGCCACATTTAGCCCCGCGGCCAAACCGCTGTCGGTGGCCAGCGCATCCAGCCCGTGGCGCGCTAGTTTGAGCACGTAGGGCAGGGTGGCGTTGTTGAGGGCCTGGGTGGCTGTCCAGGGCACAGCACCGGGCATGTTGGGCACGCCAAAGTGCACCACCCCCTGCTCGACGTAGGTCGGCTGGCTATGGGAGGTGGGGCGTAGGGTTTCAATGCAGCCGCCCTGGTCCACAGCGACGTCAATAATGACTGAGCCGGGGCGCATGGTGGCCACCAGCTCCTTCGAGACAAGGGTGGGAGCCTTGCGCCCGGGCACCAGCACAGCCCCAATCAGCAGATCGGCCTGGGGCACAGAGGCGGCAATTTGAGCGGGGCCGCTGTAAAGCAGCTCAACGCGGGAGCCAAACAGGGTTTCGAGGTAAGCCAGGCGATCGACGTTGAGGTCGATAATCTGCACCCTGGCCCCCAGCCCTATGGCCATTTTGGCGGCCTCAGTACCGACCACGCCGCCGCCTAAAATCACCACAGTGCCGGGGGCCACGCCGGGCATGCCGCCCAGCAACACTCCTCGCCCGCCCTGCTGGCGCTCTAGATAGCGAGCGCCAAACTGGACCGAGAGCCGTCCGGCAATCACGCTCATGGGGGTGAGCAGGGGCAGCCTGCCGTCGGCAGCGGTGACGGTTTCATAGGCGATCGCCTCGATGCCGCTCTGCATTAGCGCTGCGGTGAGCGATCGCTCGGCGGCCAGATGCAGATAGGTAAATAAAATCAGGTCGCGGCGAAAAAAGCCGTACTCCGAAGGCTGAGGCTCTTTGACCTTCACCACCATGTCCTGGCTCCAGGCGGTGGCCGCGTCGGCTACCAGCGTGGCCCCGGACGCGTGATAGTCACCATCCTCAAAGCCCGACCCAGCCCCAGCTCCGGTTTGCACCACCACCGAGTGCCCCTGCTGAGCGAGGCTTTGCACCGCCGCTGGGGTCAACCCCACGCGAAATTCCTGGTCTTTGATTTCCTTGGGTAGCCCGATGCGCATGGTGTTGCTGTAGGTAGGTGGAAGGGTACTTCCATGCTAGCTAAACCCCCAGGCGAGGCCATCCCCTAGTAGACCGAGTGCTCCTCTTACTCTGCGCTCCCGAACTGGGGCAAATAAAGCGTGAAGCAGCTGCCCTGACCCGCTTCAGACGTAAGGGAAATAATTCCGTTGTGGAGCTTCGCAATCCGCTGGGATAGGTGCAGGCCCAAACCGTGGCCCGCCCGAGCATGGTTGCCCTGGCGAAACCACTCAAAGACCGCAGACTGCTCGGCGGCGGGAATGCCGATGCCGGTATCGGCCACAGACAGCCAAACCCAGGGGCGATCGCGAGGGTAGCCGGCCGCCTCAACCTCAGGCGGCAGGTGTGACTCACTGCCTACCGTGACGACGACCTCACCGCTGTCAGTAAATTTAATTGCATTGCCGATCAAATTGGTGATTACGCGGCGCAGCTCTAAGTGGTCGCCCGCAACGATAAACGCATCATCATTCAACAGACCGTTCCCCCGAGTAAACCCGTCTGTTGTGGTAGCACCGTTGAGGGCAGCTGCGGAGACAGCGTAAGGGGTCTCTACCCGGTCAGCCCGACACAGCATCGCCGTGAGCGATTTCTCGGCAGCGATGGGGGCCAACTCATTCACTACGGTTTCAGCCAGGTTGAAGAGATTGACGGGCGACAGGGTCAGTGCCTTGTGCCCGGCCTCATGGCGGTACACCTCGAGCAGCGTATTGACCATGCTGAGCAGGTGGCGGTTGCTGTCAACAATAGTGGCGAGCGCCTCCTTGCCGTCGTCGGGCATGGGGCCAAAGGCATCGCCCTGGCACAGCTTGAGCATGCGATTGGCGGCCACCAGAGGAGTGCGCAGGTCGTGAGTGAGGCGGGCCACAAAGTCGTCCCGCTGGCGAATCATGTTGGCCTGGGCATCCATGCTGCGCTTGAGGCGAAGCAGCGATCGCACCCTCGCCCGCAGCTCATTCACATCCACCGGCTTGCGGATGAAATCATCTGCCCCAGCGTCAAGCCCCTGCACCAGACTCGACTGGTCGTGGGCCGTAATCAGCAAAATGGGAATATAGGGCAGAGACGTATTGTCGCGAATCTTTTGGGTCACCGCGTAGCCATCTAGGCCCGGCATCATGACATCGAGCAAAATCAGATCCGGCGGAGGATCCTGCCGTACTACATCCAAAGCCGCCTGACCACTCTCCACGCAGGTCATACGGTAGTCAGGATCGTCCAGAATCGACTCGATCAGGAACAAGTTGTCTGGAGAATCGTCTACAGCCAGGATAGCGAAGGAGTCATCGGGGAAATCCGGAGGCATTACGGGTTCAACACTCTTGGCGGGGCACTTCTTTATAAGATTTCTGTAGTGGTCTACAAAGCGTAACCAAGGTAGCAAACAAGCTTAACGATCTAACCTTAGAAATGCCACAATACCGTGTCAACAACCTCTATCTGAGGGCATAGGCTCCCTGCTGTGGCTATTACTAAGTAAGGATCCTAAGCGAGGGTAAACAGCTCCAGTTCCTGGGCTCGACCACGAATGGGGTGCACCCCCACAGACTGCAAAGGCCAGGAACCCGCCCGCTGTCGGGTAGCATCGCTCACTAGCACCCCATGGCCTAAGGTCTTCGTCAAGGCTTCGAGCCGAGCTGCCACATTGACCGTATCGCCAATCACCGTAAACTCAAGGCGACCGCTGGTGCCCAGGCAGCCCGCGACCACTGGGCCAGAGTGTACCCCGACTCCCATAGCCAAGGGCGAAATTTGCGTGACCTCCCGTACCATGGCGGAGGCTGCGGTGAGGGCGCTGCGGGCGTGGTTTTCCAGTGGGTCGGGGGCGCCAAAGACCGCCAGCATGCCGTCGCCCATAAACTTATCTACCCAGCCCCCGTGATGCTCCACAATAGTGGCCAACAACCCCTGATAGCGATTGAGAAAATCCAGGGCCGTCTGAGGTTCTAGGGCTTCAGCAAAGTGGGTAAACTCGCGCAAATCGGTCACCACCACGGTAACGTCGCGTTTTTGGGACTGTTGCAGCAGTTCTAAGGGCGCCTCAAAGGCTGCTTCAACAATGGTTTTAGGCAAAAACTGCGCCATCAGCAGGCGGCCCGACTCATTTTTGACGTGGCGGCGCACAATGACCGCCATGCGCATGCCCAGATAGCCGGTGCCGAACACCGTAATGCCGGCAAACAGGGCCAGGGCCAGGTTGAGCTTAAACAGCACCGCCGCGTAGCCAAAGTTAGCCAGAGCCAGCAAGGAAGTGAGCAGCGCGGCGCGGCGACTCAGACGCAGCCCTCCCGATACGGCCACCAGGCTGCAAAAAGCCACCACATTGGTCAAAATCAGCGGTTGAGTAGCCCCCAGCACCCGCCAAATATTGGTGATGAAGGCCCACAGCAGCAGGTTATCGAAGATCGGAATGATCACCTGCCAACGCTGCAGGGCCTCCATCGACAGGCCCTGGCGCAAAATCACCACCAGCCCGAGGGCAAATAGGTTGGCACAGAGGCTAATGATCAGCACCGTGGGCGGCACGTGGTCTTTGCCTAACAGCGCCTGAGGAAACAAAAATACGGCCACGTCGAGCAGGAGGGAGATCAGCAGCACCCCCATGCGCACGTAGGACAACTGGAGCTCGTTGCGGTGGGCCTCTCGGGAGACTACCTGGTCGAGGACGGCCTGGATGTTGAGGCGGCGGGAGAGAGTAGTTGCGCCCGAAGGGGTTTGAAAGGTCATTTCCGCTAACGGTTGAGGGGGAGCACAGAAGCGATGTCCCTGATGAGGCGAAGGGCGACGATGGTCAAGGACAGGCCCCTAGAGCCATCGCGCCGCAACCTAACGGCTTAGTTCATTAAAGCACGGCCTTTTCCATGCTTCTGGGCTTGAATTGAAGGTTAACTTTGGGAAGGTTACGCTGGTTTTGGAACGACCTCAAGCTGCCCTACCATCCCTGCTTCGGCATGGCCTGCGATCGCACAGTGCAGCTCGTAGGTGCCGGCGCGCTCGGGCACAAACACCCACTCGGCGATCGCCCCTGGCTTCAGTTCTAGCTCGTGGATTGCCCCCTTAACCTCCACATTGCCCGCCTGCACTTTCTGGGTCCACAGGCCATCGGCAAAGTCTTTGGCGGTGAAGTAGTGCTTTTCGGGGCTGGGGTTGTCGAGCACCAGGCTGTAGCGCTGGCCCGCTGTGAAGGTGAGCTAATCAGGCTCAAACCGCAGGTTTCCCTTTGTGGTGCCCAGGTGCATGGTGACGGTTGTTGGGGGTGCTGGGGATGCGATGGTCGAGGACCGGCCCCCGAGGGCCATCGCGCCGCTGCCAGCGACAGTTAGCCCCAACGCCAGCAGCAGCCCCATTACCAAAGCCAAGACTGCCCGCTGCCCTCGCCCTACCTGTTGCTGGCCCATAGCACCTATTTCTACAAATACCCCAGGGGAAGACCGTCGGGGTACGCCGTCTTTAGGGATTCTATCGCGCGCTGGGTGGTAGGCCCCATAATGCCGTCGATCGCACCGCTGTAGACCCCCACCCGCTTGAGGTAAGCCTGAAGGGCTTTGGTCCGGTGCTGCAAATCGTTCCAGAGGGTGTCAACCCAGGTGTGCCCCAGGGTGCGCTGGAGCCGGTGCTGCTGCTGTCGCAGCACATCAGCGGGCATGAGGTTGAGGTGTTCGCCCACCCAGCCATCGGCCTCGTCAAGCCAAAAGCTGAGCAGCGGGTCATCGACGGCCTGGTCTAAAATAGCGCTCAAGCGAGCCTCGTCAGCAGCAGACAGCCGAGGCTGAAGGGCCAGAGTGCAATAGTCAACCAGCGTCTGGCGATGCTGCTCTAGCCCCCGCCTGAGCGCGTCAATCGGGGCCTGGTCTCGGGCAGTGAGTAGATCGACTACGGCGGAGCCGGGAGCGCTTGCCATAAAAGGATCGTCTAGGGGTGCCGTCGCGTGTTCCGTGTTCATGACTCCTCGCGTGCCTCCGGAGGGAAAGCAAAATAGACAACCGAGATTGGCTAGCTGCCCGCTGCTGTGATGCCGCTGCGATGGCCTAAGGGGGCCGGTCTTCGACCATCGCAGAGCAGAGTGCCACAGGCTTACGCCAGCCAGCTGCCAAGCAGTCAAAACCCAGGCAAAGCTCCAAACTAAACCCGGTTGAGGTCAAAGCCAACGGGGTTTGGAGATTGCCGCACTAGTGTATTAGTGGCCTGAGGCCGCCGTTTGTGACAGGCCAATCCAAAATTTTTTGCCAGAATTCTTTTAAGGTTTTTGAGCGTCAGTTTCCGCGATTTGAAATGTCACAGTGGAGTCATTTCTAGCACTTAGAAAGTGAGTGATGCCGCACTAAGGCCCTAGGGAATATGAGCCAACCTGACGACACCAGTGGTTTTAATGAGTTCCGCCCACCCGCCGATGCTCCAGCCCAAGATGTGTTCGATCAAGCGCTGAGTGAAATTCTCAGCAAAGACAACGCCCATGCTTGCACCCTGCTCAGTGTCATTCAAAGAACTCTCAAGCAGTACCATCTAGACGCCCAGTCCGAAGCCCACGAGATTCTCCACGAGGCCTATCTGCGGGGCAAAAAGAAGCTCCAGACTGGAGAAGTGATTCGTAACCCCTATGCCTGGCTCAAGGCTACGGGCGTTCACGTGATCTACGAACGCAAGCGCCAGCATCGCGCCAGTGCCACCGACCCCCAGGTGATGGAGGCGATCCTGCCTGACTATCGCCTCAACCTGATGCAGCAGCAGGTGCTGCTGGAAGAGCTGGACCTGCTCTACCAGGCCTTGCACCTGCTCTACCAAGAAGACCCCACCGCCACCTGTCTGCTCTATCTACGCACCGTGCGCGGCTGGTCGTGGGATCAAATTAGTCAGTGGCTGGCCGCTGAGGGGCAGCCGCTGGCCACTGAAGTCGCCCTGCGCCAGCGCGCTTCTCGAGCCAAGCGCCGCTTGCAAAACATTGTCTGGCGACGCATTGATCAAGGCGCTCCACCCGCTGGGCCACTGCCCTGCCGCTAGGCAACGTTGCTTTGAGAAAAAGCTGGCTAGGCTACCCCCACAACGGCATGATGAGGGTAGCCCTAGCACGGAAAAGGAACCCCATGGATAAGGTCTTGGCGCGGCTGCGCGAATCCAAACTGCTGCTGTGGAGCATTGTTGTCGCTCTACTAGTGGGAATAGCGATTCCCCTGGTGATTTTCTTACCCCGGCGCAACCAGGCCAGTCCGCCCCCTAACCCCGAGGCCCAACAGGAAATCGTCACCGAGGTGATCACCTCGACCGATCGCGCCAGCTTGATTGGTACTTCGCCCACCAAGGGCAACCCCAACGCGCCGATTGTGTTGTTTAAGTTCTCTGACTTTCAGTGCCCCTACTGTGCCGTGGCGGCGGGCAATATGAATGAGTTTGTGGGCCAGCACGAGGACGAAATTCTCTACGTCTACAAGCATTTTCCCCTCACCCAAATTCACCCCGAGGCGATGCCGTCAGCGAAGGCGGCCTGGGCGGCGGGTCAGCAGGGGCAGTTTTGGCTTTACCATGACGGCCTGTTTGTCAACCAAAATCGCCTGGGCGAAGACCTCTATGTTGAGCTGGCCGAAGCCATGCAGCTCGATATGGAGCAATTCAACCGCGATCGCGCCAGTGCCGAGGCCGATGCTGCCATTGGGCAAGACCTGGCCCTGGCCGAGCAGCTTCAGCTTCAGGGCACGCCCTCCTTCATCATGAATGACCTGCTGATTCCGGGTGGTGCCCCCCCTGAGCTGTTTGAGAAAATCTTTAACCAGATCAATGCGGCCATCAAAAGCCAGAGCAAACTTTAGGAATTTGCTCTGGCAAAGGTGATAAGTAGGTGGGGTTCAGGGTTCAAGATGTACGGTTTAAGGCCTGCTTTGAACCCTGAACCTTAAACCCTGAACCCTTCAATCCTTAGGCCTGGACCATCTGAACCTCGGTTAGCTCAGCCAAAAGGGTTTCTGCTATTGCCAGCGTGACCGGGGCATTAAACAAATATCCCTGGCCCAGTTGGCAGCCTAGCGCTCTGAGCTGCTGGAGCTGTTCTGGGGTTTCGATGCCTTCGGCAATGGTGGTTAGGCCTAGCTGCTGAGACAGATTAATAATCGTTCTCGCCATGCTGAGGTTGCGATGACTCTCAGATAGGTTGCTGACAAACGACCGATCGATTTTGAGATTGTTGACCGAGAGCCGGTGTAAATAGCTGAGGGAAGAAAACCCGGTACCAAAGTCGTCAATGCTGATCTCGATGGCCTGATGGTTGAGCTGCTGTAGCCGCTGGTTGATGACTTCGATGTCTTCCATAAACATGCTCTCGGTAATCTCGAGGGCTAGGCAACGCCCCGGCAACCCGGTTTCAGCCAAAATCTGCTCCACGAGATCCACCAGGTTGGCCTCTTTGAGCTGAACCACCGAGAGGTTGACGCTCATTTTGAGCGCTGCTGCTGTAGGGAACTGCATCTGCCAGGTGGCCAACTGCTGACAGGCGGTCTTTAATACCCAGGTGCCAAGGGGCACAATTAGCCCTGTATCTTCGGCGATGGGGATAAAGTCGACGGGAGAGATCATGCCTTTGACCGGATGTTGCCAGCGCACCAGGGCCTCAAAGCCAACTAGGTTGCCAGTGGCTAGATCGACGATGGGCTGGTAGCGCAGGGTCAGCTCCTGCTGGGCAATAGCTAGACGCAAGGCGTTTTCCAGCTCTAGGCGCTGCAACGCTTTCTGATGCATAGTTTGGTTGAAAATTGTGTAGCCCAGCTGGCCCGTTTGTTTGGCTGAGTACATGGCAATTTCGGCGTCGCGCAGAATATTGATGCCTTCGCTATAGCTGCGATCGCCCACCACAATGCCAATGCTGGCGCCGATGACGACCTCTTGGCTAGCCAGAGGTATAGCCGTTTGAAAACTGCTTAGCACTCGCTCGGCCGTGCGCACCGCCGCCGTCAGATTGTCGATGTCTTCGATCAGCAGCACAAATTCGTCGCCGCCTAGGCGGGCCGCCAGATCAACGCCGCCGATGGACGCCTGCAGCTGCTTGGCAATCAGCTGTAGCAGGCGATCGCCCACCGGATGCCCCAGGCTATCGTTGATTACCTTAAAGCGATCGAGATCAATTAGCAGCACCGCAAACTGCGCGTCATCGTGCTGATGAATCCGCTTGATTGCCAGATTCAACCGCTCGAGCAGCAGGCTGCGATTGGGCAATCCGGTCAGGCTGTCATGGGTGGCGTTGTGCTCCATCTGCTGAAGCATCCGCACCTGATCACTAATGTCGCGAGAGCTGGTTTGCAGGTAGGTAGGCACGCCCTCGTCTGAGTAAATCACCTTAATGAGAGTTTCTAACCAGATGTATTGCCTGTTTTTGCAGCGCGCCCGATAGGTGATTGAGCCAGCCGCCGGATCGTGAAGTGCCTGCTGAAACTGAGGCTGAATCAGGGGGCGATCTTCTGGGTGGCACTGGCGGTAGGGATCGCTGCCCACCAGTTCTTCGGGCTCAAAACCCAGGAGCGCGGTGCAAGAGGGGCTGAGGTAGAGAAACTTACCCGACAGGTCGTGCAGACAGACCAAATCTTTAACGTTCTCGGCCAGCAGTCGAAAGCGGACCTCACTCTGTTGCAAAGCCGCTTCAGCCCGCTGACGCTCTAGCTCAGCGGCGGCTCGGTTGGCAAAAATTTGCAGAATGGTGGCGTAGTCAATGCGATCGCGCAGGGGCCGCTTACTCATCACACAGAGCAGACCTAGTACGTCGCCCCCGGCGCTGGTCATGGTTACCCCGACGTAGCCCTTTAGCTCCAGCCGCTGCAAAAAGGGGTTGGTGGGAAATGCCTGGGCAACCTGGTCCGTGCAGCGATGGAAACCTTGATTTAGCACCAGGGCACAGGGCATCTCCGTGGCCGCGATCGTGATATTGGGCTGTAGCTCTCCCTCACACCAAAAGGCTAGGGTGTGCATTCCGTCGGTTTTGCGTTCTGCCACATAGACGCAGTCGGCATCTAGGGCCGAGGCCAAATGTCCCACCAGCTGTTGAAAAAACGCCTCCCCGGTGACAGCCGCTGTGCCGGCCATCAGCTGCTGCAGGGCGTCGGTAGCTTGCTTGATCTCAGTAATATCGCGCTCAATGACAACATAGCGGTAAATCTTGCCCCGCTCGTCTCGAATCGGAAACGAGCGATTCCAAATCCAGCGGGTGTGGCCATCGGCACCGATGAATCGATATTCATCATTGAAAAAGGCTTTGCCCTGGAGCTCATCCGCAAATTTCTCAGCCACCCAGGCGCGATCGTCAGGATGAACATACTGTAGCCAGGCCCCGGGAAAAGAGTTGTCTGCCACAACATCTTGGTAGAGAGCCGCAAACCGATGGTTGGAATAAATCAGCTTGCCGGTGCTGACCTCTCGCAGCAGCAGCGAGTCTTCGATGCCATCGACAATTTGCCGCAGTTGTTCGTGGCTCCGCTTCAGCGATCGCCCCATGAGCCGTTTGGCTTGAAGCTGCTGCCTGAGCTGCGAGTTGCTGGTGAGCAGCGCAGTTTCCTGGGCAAATAAGTTAGCAGTCAGCTGGGTAAACGCCTCCGTTAACCGAGAGACCTCGTTGCGGCCCTTAACCCGAGGCAGCAGCACATCGCGGTTGCCGTCGCGAATTTGATCGGCGGCAGCAGCAATTTGCAGCAGGGGCTTGGTGATGCGGTAGGCCGCGAGCCAACCCACAACCACAAACCCACTGCCGAGGCCCAGCCCGCCCAGCAAGATTTTCCAAAACAGGGCTCGGGCCGGGCTAAAGGCTGTAGATACCGGCTCATGCACTAAAATCGTCCAGCCCAGGCCGAGGTAGCTGCTGTGCCCCTGGCTGCTGACAAACCCGACTAAATAGTGTTGACCATCGGGCCAGCGCTCTACGGTAAAACCCTTTGCCTCAGTCTGAGCCCGGCGCAGGCTGTCTAGGTTCAGCTGCTGCCCCTGCCAGGCCTCAGGGCCAAGAATGACCTTGCCCAAAGCATCAACAATAAAAACAGCTTGGTTGCTGGTAGTGGGCTCCTGCATCAGTGAGGCAGCTACCCCTTCTACCCATTCCCAGGTGATGTGAGCCCCCAAAACGCCCTGGAGTTCTCCCTGGTCGCTATAGACAGGCGCAGCCACATCCAGCAGGCGTAGCGGGGCTCCATCTGCCTTGGGCGGCAAAAGTTTACTCAGCAACTTGGCATCGTGCACATCTCCCACAAAGGGTTCATCTTTGGCGGCAATAAACCAGTCTCGCTCAGCCACGCTCACTCCTTCTAGCAAGTCCTGAGTGCTGGCTTGAACGATGCCCTGGGCGTCGGTATAGCCAATCCAGGTGTAGTCGGGGTAAGTGCTCTGGAGGCGTTCAAGCAAAGTCTGCCGCTCACCCGTGGGTTGTGAAAACTCTCCCGCCAGCTTGAACTCGGCAATAATTTGAATCTCACGGTAGCGCTCAAACAGGCTGCGATCTAATTCTTCTGTGAGCTGATCGGCCATCATTTTCAATCTATAGCCCATATCGCGCTCGAACTGATCCTCCGCCTGCTTACCAGCCACACCACCCAAAACAGCCGACAACAAAAGCGTGATGCTGCTAAAGGCAATTCCTAACCGAATACCTAGGCTGGTGTTGACCCAGGATGGAAAAAATCGCTGCATAAGCTAAAAGGTGAGGGAGCTAAGGAACCTAAGAGGGCCATGTAGCTTGAACTTTGCTGCACATAATGCACAAGGTCAAGGCAGATAGAGTTGAATAGGTGGGTATAACTACTGCCAAACGATCAGAGCCCAATGGGTGAGTCTGGCTAGGCTGTAGTAGTAAAGTTCGCCGCAGAAAAACAGTGAAGTAAATGTCTAACGCGCTCTCGAAATTAGAGGTTTTGGCTGTTTAAAGACATCTACTTTGTGATTAGGATCCTAGAAAACACCTACGTGCATACCTAAAATCAATTGTGGAATGGTAGATTTCAAAGATTTCAATCCGTATTTTTATTGGTTAAAAAACGCACACTGCATCTTGTGAGTGTGCCCACTTTATAGTTTTTTTATACAGTAGTGAAACCCTAGAATCTTTAAGCAAATCTAAAAGTCAATACGTCTAAACTACCTGCCTTTGAGCAGACTGTCCAATCCTGCTTTAAAGCAGGGGATTTTAGTGATTAAGTCGATTAAATCTATATAGATATGTCTATGTAGACTGCGCGGGCGGTCAGCCAAGTTGACCAGCACCCCAGTTGCTCAGGGAACTATGCCAGTTGAGTGTGCCAGTTGAGCCGTCTGCCTGCCATATCGCCTCAATTGGAACAGGCAAGTCAAAAGCTTGAGCGCCCATTTTTGCTTGTTCTAAAGCCGCAAACGCTTGTGGAAAAAGGGGTTCTGCCCACTGGTTCTGTCTCTGCCACTGTTGGGTCAGTGTCACCCACTACACAAAGTGTCATGGCCTCGCTAAGGGTTGCATAGGCCCCAGCGCTACAACAGTGTCATGGCGAAAGCGAAGACAACTGCTTCCCCGCCAGCCCCATCCAACCTAATGGCATTGTTCAAACCGTTTTGGGTGGGCTTCTCAACAAAAGACAGTCAACAACACACAGTTTGCATTTGGAGAATGACCATGAAAACCCGTTCTATCGCTGCGATCGCCTTGGGTCTTACCGCTGCTTCTATGGCTGCCCTCCCCTTGGCCGCTAACGCCCAAAACGCCAGCACCGACCTCAACTACGTCGGCGCAGGCGTCGGCATCAGTGACGACATTGGCCTCTCTATCAACAGCAAAGTTACCGTAGCCGACAACATCTCGGTGCGCCCCGGCGTCATCACCGACCTCGACTTCAATGGCGACGATGGTGAAACCGTCTTCCTGCTGCCCGTGACCTACGACTTCAACGCCATTACCGACAACGGTCGTATACTGCCCTACGTTGGCGCTGGCCTGTCGGTCTCTACCGAAGGCTCTACCCAGGTCGGTCCTATGCTCACTGGTGGGGTTGACTACCGCATCACCGAGCGCATCGTAGCCAATGGTGGTGTCAACGTCTCGTTCTATGACAACACCCAGGTCAACGGCTCTGTCGGTCTAGGCTACGCATTCTAGGTTCCTAGACGTCCTGCTCTGAACCAGTAAACTAGCAAAAAAGAGATCGGTGGAAGTTCCACCGATCTCTTTTCTTTTGATTGGGTCGCAGCGCTGAGTTGAGAATGTTGCCAGATTTGCTTAGATCCTAGAGTTTATTGCTAGGCAGACTTCAACCCACGATCTACCTCTAGAATCCTCAAACTTACTGGCCAGACTGAGACGAATCGACGATGTAATTGGCTGCTGGGTTATCAGCTAGCGGAGCCAACCTGCCTTGGTGAACCAGAGCCTGATGAATAAACGCTGCAATTTCGGCACGGGTAGCGGGCCGATCAGGGTTGAGTAGTTGGCGGTCGGGATAGTTAACAACTAAGCCTGCCTGGGTTGCAGTTGCGATCGGATCTACTGCATAGATCGGAATTTTTTGGGCATCGGTATAGTAGTTGCTCACGACCTCTGAAGGCAGAGCCTCAAACTCAGGATTGTCTCCTGCTGCACGATCAGTGCGATTTGGGGCTTCAGCTGGATTTGCCGGAGCTGCCGAATTAGGAGCGGCAGCAGTGTTGGCAGAATCTGGGGTTTGAGCAGGGCGATTAGCCGCAGGAAGAACGTTTCTAGCTCTAGCAGGAGCCACAAGGGGCTGCATCAAAGTCGTTATCGCCATCGGCATGAGGAAGGCTTTTCTGCGGGCTTGCTGGGTGGCAGGGGAGGATTGGTTTGCTGCTGTTGAGTTGGCGGCTTGATTATCGGCAGCTGCTTGATCGGTTGCAGATTGCTCTGAAGCGGTTGAATTGTTGACTGCGGGAGTTGCAGCACCTGAAGCATTGAGGTTGGGCGGAGCTTCCAGGTTGAGGTTTTGAGATAGGGAGACTAGGGCTTCGGTTCTTGAAATTTCTCGATCGGGTGCAAAAAGGCCACCAGGGTAGCCAGACATAAAGCCGGATTCGTGAGCTTCTTCAATGGCATCTTTGGCCCAATGATCGTCTGGAACATCGTTGTAAACGCTGCCATCGGCGATCGGGTCTTCTTGGACTTGATTAAAGCTTTGGCTGAGGATGGCAGCAAACTCGTCACGCCGCACTGGCTGATCGGGTCTAAACGTTCCATCTGGATAGCCTTTAAGCAGATTTTGAGCGGTCAGACTTTGAATAAAAGGCTGGGCCCAATGCCCTTCAATATCTGGTAAAGAGCCTGCCTGTCCGCTAGTCTGCTCGGGAGATGCGATCGCTGACGTGGGTTGCAGCGTCAGTAAAGGAACAAACGTCCCGATTGAGAGTCCTAGAACTGCAACTGTTGCACCTGCAACGGACCAATGAGAGCGATTCAGCATTTGTCTTTCCCCTGGGATGTAGCAGATTTCTTGATATTCAGGGTATGAAATCTTTAAGCTGAACCTGTCTATCTTTAGGCCAGTACACCAGGTATAAGTTTAGTAGGCTAGTACTCTGAGAATTTAAAAAGCCCGTCTCTATCAGAATTTGCAGGCCTGCTTGCTAGTGAGTAATTATACTGAGCCAGTTCCATCACTACCCCATTTGGCTAAGAACCCGCTTCGAAAAATGTAATGTCGCTCTTGGCGGCACTCGATTGAGACAAGATATCTGTGGCCCCCACGGGCACAAAAACAAAAGGCGTTGCTGAATTAAGAGATGAATCTTGAAGGAACTGGGACATCGTCGAACTTGAGGTAGTGAAGTAGCAATCGAACAGAGTGAGCTAGCATTTCTACAGACTTGGAATAGCAGAGCGTTTTGCG